>Ga0208449_1000180_pt1 | contig 56921 bp, 58 predicted proteins | sample MalvireepMed_s17_FD_184247 | JGI IMG/M metagenome (GOLD analysis project Ga0208449, IMG submission 184247) | Marine viral communities from the Global Malaspina Expedition - Malaspina viral metaG DeepMed_s17 (SPAdes) (version 2) | ecosystem: Environmental > Aquatic > Marine > Oceanic | place...
GAACAACACACTGGAAGCAGCGAAATAGTAGAAATACTAGAAGAAATATTAGGGGAATCTCTAGTAAATGCAGCAAGGAATCATTGTGATCATGAACCACCAACAGACGGAACTTTTCAAGAACAAATCGACTACCAAGAAAACCTCGAAGATTTCTATCCCCCGATGCCCAGAGGATAAAACCGCCTGTACTCGCTGTGAACTACACGAGCAAGCAACAAACATAGGTATCCGAACAATCCTCTACAAAGAATCAGTAGTACAAACACCCCACTCTACCTCTTGTGTTCCTACTATTCTCATCATAGGTCAAAACCCAGGATACCACGAGGACAGAACCAACGAACCATTTGTGGGTAGAAGTGGAGATATCCTTAAGAAGTCGTTTATAGGAGGTATAGAGCTCCAAGAACGAGCAACAATCTACCTTGGTAACGGGGTAAGATGTCACACAACAAACAACCAAGCACCAAAACCCCGACACTACTTAGAATGTAATCAACACTTAATCGAAGATTTACAAATCATCCAACCCGACATTGTTCTAACGCTCGGAGCACCAGCAACAACCTCTTTCTATAAAAACATACTCGGAATCGTAAAAGTCTCACTTACTAAATCTTTCACGATGAATGGAAATCTCTACACTCCCGAAGATCACAAGATCAAGGGAGTGGGGGAATTCCATATGTTTAGCACATATCATCCCGCAGCAGTAATGCGAAACAATAACTTGATAAATAGTGTACACTCTCACATGCAACTTGTAAGCGACTGTGTAGACGGAACAATGGCATCACCCTCAAAACCTAAAATAGTACCTACCCGATCACCATGAATCTTAGAGACCACCCCGAAGTTCAAATACTTTTAGCAGAAATTGACAGTCTTCTTCTACAAAAAGAAGAGATGCTCGAACTCATAGAAATAGTAACCGATCAAATAATTAGGGTAAAACTTGATTATGACAGGATGTTTAAATACATACAACACTTTAAAAATGTTCCTGTTATAGTTAAACCCCCCACTCTAAGACTCGAAGATATCGCAAACACAGTAGCCTCTATCGAGGCATTTATGGAGTACGAAGACGACCTAGAAAAAATATAGGAGAAAAACATGAACATTATAAGCCTCGATATAGAGACATATGGTGCAGTAGAACAGGGGATAAGAGGCAATCCCTTACCAAAACAAACCGTATTTCACCCCGCAAGGTCTATGCATACGGATGGCATAGATTCAAGCGACTTAATCATTAGTGCCTCAATCACATTAGTTAAGGAAGACCAATGCGAAATTCAGAAAGAGCTATGGAAGCAGCAAGGCTTTCAGCACACAGGATCAACAACGAAGACACTAGGAACCTCGCTCTTACCCAAATCACAATCGCAAGTGCAATCATTACTGAACTTAAAAAACTTAACGCCCCAAGAAACGATGGTGTTCGATTTATCAAATCCAAACAAAATTGATCGACAAAGACTCCGAAAATGGCTAGAACACGCAACAGTTATAATAGGAATGAATCTCCCGTTCGATATACAATATCTCCGTAAAAATCCTTTCCTGAAATTTTCTCTAAAATCTCAATTACTTATTGATCTATCCATAATAAATTACCTTCATGATGAAACTCGGCAAGAAAAAAGTCTTAAAAGCCTAGGTCCAATACTCCGTACACACACATATGAAAACACTTTAAAAGATTCTCGTTTCAAATCACCAGAAGACCCGTTACTACACGATTACAATGCACAGGATACACATAACACAGTACTCGCTGTAAGGGAACTCGCTCGACGTATAGAGCGAGATTTCCCCAGCGGGGATAAACTCTCCCCTTTCTGCATAAACTTCTACTCCGACCTTCTATGGACAATTATCCGCATGTCAGAATCAGGCATATGCATGGACTCCTCAAAAATACAAGGACTAGAAGATAAACTACTGGAACAATGCAAAACCGCAAACGAAACCGCGACCGAAGCGGGATACCCGCTAGAAGGAGAAGGAAGCGGAACCGCAAAACAACAACTTATGGATGATGCTATCAAATTAATAGGTAATAAAATAAGAGATGAGATGGAACTTACACCAGCAAAAGGACTCGTAAGTTTCACAGAAGCAAACCGAAATAAACTACAAAACGCGTTACAAGACGTAAAAAGTGTAAAAAGAATGGGAAACTATGAATCCCATCCTTATTCAATTGCGGAAGAAACCAACGCACAAAAACTAATAAAAGTATTCAGTCAAGCAAAGAAACATGCAGGAGCACAGAAAATCGTAAGCAGTTATACCTACCCACTCCTACGGTATAGAAGAAACAAGCCTATTGATAAATCCTCTATGCTTATACCAGTAACAGGTTGCCACATAGCATACCCAACGTGGTACGCTACTCCCACATACGCTAAGAATGCAGAGGGAGGGAGTGGGGGTACTCTACAAGGGCGTATCACTTGTAAGAAGCCATCTGCACAGACCTTCCCTCCAAAGATCAAAGCATGTATATGCAGTAGATTTCCCGAGGGGAAGATCATATCAATGGATCTCTCACAAATAGAACTACGTGTTGCAGGACTGCTATCGGGAGACCAAGCATTCATTGATGCTTACCAGAACGGTGAAGACCTACACGAACAACGAGCAAGACAATGCTTCAACGACGTAGACGAGAACTTTCATGACCGTAGACAAGCAGCAAAGATGATTAATTTCGCAGACCTATTCCGTGCGGGTGCAACAACCATGAAGAAACAACTACTTGCGATGACCGGAATAGAATTTGAAAATGAATTCCTTCAAAAGATTGTAAGAGATCGTAAAATCCATAGACCTGAACTGTGGAAATTTCAAAATGAACTCATACGTACAGCCAAACAAAATGGTAAAGTAGAACTACCCTTCACAGGACAATCAAGGTACTTCCTCGGAGGAGACAAATACGAAGTAAATGAAATCGTAAATTTTCCTATACAAACTAGTGCCAGTAACACACTTATAAGTATTCAATCTTATATAAATAAACACGTGTGTAACTATAACCTCTTTAATCCCCCCTCTCATATGTTTTTAAATGTATACGATGCTATCTATTTTGATGTAAAAGATGAAGGGGAGGAAATCAAAATGAAACAACTAGTGGCTGATGCTGTAGAATATGTACAGGAAGAAGGATATTGGTATATGCTATCAAAACATTACGGTAACGAAATTCCATTAGAGTATGATTGGTCATGAACGAAAAACGAATAATTGAACTACTAAATGCCGGGTATAGCATGTCCGAGGTTGCAGAAGATATGGATACTCACCCAAAGAGGCTTTATCACATAGCAAAAAAACACAATTTACCGTACAACGCCCCAATAAAGAGTGGGGGACCTAAAGAAATGAGGATATTACGATTACATAATTCAGGATTTTCAATACGAGATATAGGTAAAATCTTTTCTCAGGCACCTGCAAATGTAGAAAAAATTATAAAGAAATATACCTATAAGGAAAAGAAGTGAAGAAAGAATGGACTATCATTCAAGACACACGGGAGAAAAAACCCCTCAAATTCCCTGCGAATTTAAAGGTCTTGGATGATAAATATCCCCCTCACAAGCAACGAATAACTACTATAAGGATTCATACCCTAGTGGAAAAGTTAGAAGCGGGAGACTATTTGTTGCAAGGATATGAGGGTAACACTATAATTGAACGCAAGGGTAGTCTGCGTGAGATTGCCAAGAATTGTCTTAATGAGAAGGATCGTGTAAGATTCATAAAAGCACTAGTAAAACTGAAGAATGCTTGCGAGCACCCGATATTGATGCTCGAAGGAACCCCACTCCAAATGGAAAAACCGTGCAAAAATGTACCAAACCCTGCGTGTGCAGTAGACGGTCTCATGAGACTTATAAGAGAGTATGATATAGAATTGATACTACTACCCGGAAAAACTTATTCACATCGTAGAGCTTGTGCTAACTGGGTAGCACGGCTCCTAATTGCTGGAGCAATTACAAATGGCAACATTCAATAACACATTCATCTTTGATCAACCCGCATTTGGTGCGTCTGCATCATCATGGGGCTCAAACATCTTCGTAGTCCACAATGACGCATCAGTAGCAGATACAAAATGGAATGAACCCCACTTTCTAGTAGATGCATATACCGATGGGCAAGGAACAGACGGAACAAACACCCAAGAAATTATAGTACCTAGTTGTGGTTTAAGTTTAGAATTATATGCCACTTCAGATACCGCAGCAGCACACACTTTACATCTTGGTGTCTTCGGTAAAGTACCCACTAAAGATGGTCTAACAGGAACAAGTCGTAAGTGGCCCGGAGATGTAGATTCTACTAACTATGATAATCCAACAGACATGTGGATTCCCTTACAAAACCTAGAAGCAGTATGGGTAGCAAAAGACGGACCCGCTATTACAACTGATCAAGGTGGAAAAGTAGCCCTACAGATCGATAATACCGACATGATGAAATTCGATTCTACAAACGAGTGGTATATGGGACAACGAACTTCTGTATATCTCGCGGGTTGTAAAAGTATCTGTGTAAGTGTAAAAACAACAGACACAATTGCAAATGGTCTTGTACTAGGAAGGTTCGTAGGCTAATGGCATATACAAAAGAGAAGAAGAAAAAATCGTCGGGTAGCCGAACAGGACTACCTAAACTTCCACGAAGAAAACGTAAGTCTAAAAAGAAAGGTAAATCATAATGGCTAAGAAGAAAAAAGTAGCGGCAGCATCTAGAACAAAATCAGTTCCCGGTAAAAGAGGACGGGGCAGAAAAAGTAGAACCTACAAAAAATCCGGAAAAGGATAATTGATGCCGGAGAATGGGTGGGATGAGTACAAGAGGCTTGTCCTAAATGAGTTGGAACAGAATAGCCAACGACTTCTTCGTATAGAGAAGCGTCTTGGTAAGATTGACCAGCATATTGTTGAACATAAAACAAAAATCTACATGGCATCCGGTATAGTTTCAATAGTATTCTCTGCTATAGTAGCCACCCTATTCAAGTTCTTTTCATGAAAAAACTCTTAACAATCTTTTCTCTTTCTCTCCTCTCTGGATGTGGAGCAGTAGATCTAATTTTTGGTGCTAAACCTAAGACGGGTGGAATATCGTCTACAGTTAGTGACACTGTAACTTCCGCAATTCCAGAGAACCTCTCAATACTTAGCGGTATTGGGGGGATTTCAATTCTCGGGGGAATCGTTTTACTCGTTGCATCAACAGGACGTAAGGGTTGGTTTCCTATCCTTGGTGGGATAGGACTCATCTTTATGAACACGTTGCTACAAGAGTATTTTCATCTCATTGCACTCCCGATCATTGTAGCGTCAGGAGTAATCTCAGCGTTGTGGGCAATCAAATGTCTTGGTCAAGCCCGTATAGTTAAACTCAAGAAGGAATTAAAACCATGAGTAAAGAATGTTGTAATGATATTGTAGATACCACACTTGGAAAAGTTGGTATTAATCGTAGTCTGCTAATCACATTAGCACTTCTTCCATTCGCGTGGGAAGGTGTAAACTGGGTAGCAGGTGCTGTTCGTGAACTTTGGAATCTTATCGCAAGCGTATAAGGAATAAAATTATGTTAGCATCAGCAGAAAGTCTTTGGGTAACAGTTGTCGCATGTGGAGCCTCCTTCGTATGTGGTATGTGGCTCAGAGATCGTATAATGAATTGGATTGGCAAAGGCTAAACCGCTAACACAGGAGAAATGTTATGCCCCCAGAAATAGAAAGCGTGCCGATCCCTACGGGACGCGGACGAGAAGCCCAAAGATGGATGGAGTATCACGGGTACGTAGATACGACTCCTTCCATTCGTTCTTCAGACTATGAAGGGGTATTACATTGTCCCTTTCAATACTATTTGTCCCGTAGGCTTGGACTCTCGCCAGCCCTACGTTGGTCTAAGGCACTCTCAAGAGGTTCGTGGTTTCATAAGAGACTAGAACTCTACCGAGACACGCCTGAAGTCGTAGCATCCTATACCGATAGAATGTTAACTGACCGATTAGAAGAGCTTGAGGAAATCTGCAAATCAATTGGGATTAAAGGTGAATCTAAGGATAAAGTATTGGATAGGGAAAAGAAAGACTTCGCATGTGCAATGGCATGGTACGAAGTCGCAATGAACCTTCAACTTCCCCAACAAAAATTACCCACCGTAAATGAATTCTTAAAACAAGAACACTTTATGCATCTAGGTTCAGAAGTAGGTATTCGATTACACACATCCAAAATACACAGGGCAGATAAAGTAATGCTTACCGCTATGCTTGATACCCTTTTATACCACAAAGAACAAAATAGTCTCTACATCATAGACGCAAAGACAACCTCAGGGTCAGCAGAAGAACGACTCATAACATGCCCTCTAGAATTTCAAACGCAGCACTACATGATGGTCTTGAAATTGGCGATTGAATCCAACCTCCTCCAATCCATCTTCAATCTACCGGAAGATGTAAGAGTGGGGGGTATGGTACACATTGCGGTTCAAAAACCAACCATTGAATTTGGTATGAAAGATCGAGACTGTGAAGAAATAGAACACACACTACAAAGAGGACCCCGTAAAGGTCAAGTAGAAATACGTAAGAATTATAGTGGTGAACCTCGCTTTGAAAACTACCTCCGCAGATGTGAGGATTGGTATCGAGGACAGGGTGAGTATGAACACCTCGCAGAGAGATGGAACATGAGCCCCCCTGTAAATTACAGTCTCACCTATGGAAATTTACTAGAAGATGAAGATTACCTTGATGAGTACTATGCGAGGATAGCACTTATACGTAAGTATGTTCAGTGTAAAGCGATACCAAAAAACTTTCCTAGAAGTGCCAATCATCTACGACAGTTCGGTAGAATGTCACCATTTACACCCTTCTATCTCACACCACCAAAGGAGTGGCCTGATATAATTAAAGCTGAATCATTCATACAAATAGATAGGGATGAGGATGTAGAATTTATAATAGATGCTCCGTGTGTTGCCCGTTTGCTTGCGCACGGGCAACCCCCTTCGCTAGGAGATAAAAATGGCAAGTAATCCATTATTAAAATTTAGAGACGAAATCTTAATACAGGTTATATATCCTAAAGTATATACAATATTAACTGCGAATAAAGGGGATATCTCAATCAACAATTTATGGCAAGAATTTAGAGATAAATTTGAATGTTCTGTTTCTTTAAGAGAATTTAAAGAGTGGTGCTCAGAGATGGGACTACATCAAGAACAAGTAATTAGATGGGATTTACCCCCTGATTTTAATAAAACTAAACACCAAGAAATAACCCCCACTCATACTAAGGTCTTTACGCCTACAGATGAAGATCTAGACGAGGTATTATTTGACAACGAAACATAGGAGAAACACATGACTCAAACACAGGATATAGCGGTAGGAAAAACAGGAGCCCAAAAGTTTAGTGGTTTAGGTTTTTCAGGACAAAAGATGGTGCATCCACCGGGACAACTACTAGGATTACTAGTAGGAATGCCGGGGACAGGTAAATCATCTTTCTTACAATCAAACCCCGATGCATTCATCATTAACACCGATGGAACATCTACAACAAACCCTAACCCACAAGCCTGTATATGGCCCGGAGTTACAGCATTTGGTGAACCAATGGATGTGGGTGGTGCTTCAATGGTTCTTACATGGGATGAGGTTCTCAAAAAGAAAGAACAACTAATTAAAATGGTAGGTTCTAATACACAGAGACCACAAACTATTGTACTTGATAGTCTTGGACCTTCAATTCAACTCATGAAAGACTATGTTACCAAGAAAGCAGGACGAGAGAACTGGAAAGATCTCGATGGTCGAAGAGCATGGGATGATGTCTATGATGGACTACTCCGATTTTCATTAGACCTCCGCAGACACGGCTATGGATTCTTCTATGTATGCCATCTCGTAAATGCAAAGATTCCACTAGGTGATGACCGATATACTATCAGACCCGAACTCACAATAACCGATTCGTTCTATAAAAGACTGTTCCCGATGTTCGAACTCGTTGCAGCATTTGAATCCGATTGGGTATCCGAATCAAAACAAATACAAATGAAAGGCATCGGAGGAAAACCCGGACCAAAGAAAACCGAAACCGTAAAAACACAAAAATATTATATGACAATTAACGATGAGGCCCTTGCGGGAATCACTAAATGTCGTGTACAATTACCCGACCGTATTGAACTTCCACAGGAGTCTGCGTGGACTTCATTCGAAGAACAATACTTAACCGCTCAAAAGAAGGATTAGCATCTATGAGTATCAGTAACGAAACGAAGGCAGTCTTCGCACAAATTCAAAACGATTTCGAAGCCGCAAGCGCAGATCAAGGAATGGGATCATTAGGAGAATGGCCACCTAAAGGTGAACATGCTTGTTACGTTCTCGGAGTCAACGTACAAAATGGAACCTTCCGACAAACAGACGACAAGCAAGAATTTCCAGCGGTAACCGTACAATTCCATTATCAACTCTGTGAAGACCCAGACCGCACAGAACCATTGATCTGGAATGGTGCACCAATGACAATTCCTAACGATGCTTCGGTACTAACACACGAAGGTTCTCAAATCCGTGCCAAAATCGAACTAGGTAGATTAAAAGGACACCTCAAAACCATACTTGGTTATGAGCCAACAGACCTAGGTTCAGCATTTGAAGAAGTAGAAACCAAACTAAATGGTGACTCTACTATTGCATGTATGATTCGATGTAACTATACTGAACGAGGCACAACCACTTACAAAAGTGAGTACCTCCAAACACTACTTGGTGGTTAATAAATAGAACCCCCACTCTTAGGGCTCCCCGATTCTTCCCGATGACGGGAGCCCCATTTAGTAGGTACCTTCTGTAAGGTCATGTGCCTTTAGGCTGGGCTGAACTAATATAGACATTGTGCAGCCTACTCCATCACTCCTTTGTTGCTCTTAGTTCATTCAATAGGTGTGACTCGACTAGTTATCGTCACCTATTGCAGAGGGTATCTACTAATTGAGGGGCATTTAATAGATACCTTATACGGCACCTATTAAGACGGTAGGTTAGGCGTTGCTTCCTAACTGAGAATCTTATTAACCCACAAAGGGGTGCCACAATCTAAGGGGAGTAGTAATTTGAGCTGGAACTAGTGAAGCCTAATAAAACAGCCAGCATAGGCACGTTGCTACTCCCCACCAATCCACGCTTTAATAGCGGATCAAGAGCCTAGCGAGGTTGAATCTCCAATGAGGGGAAGGCTCTCCGCACCAATCTAATACCTGTGTCCCGTACCTAGGGACTGCAAAATGAACGCTCTGATGAATGACACCCCGCTGGATACAAGGGTGATTGGTAATCCAGGTTTAATTACCGGGAGGGTCAATGCCTAATAACAATTCACTTCTTGTTCATCGCAGGTATAATATAATAGGGGTGGGCAGCTGGAGCATGCAGTTAAATAACTATAAACAGCTACCCCACCCCATAATTTATGTGTAACCACGGCTAGACGGGTTCACGGAGATAATCTTGGCATCTCCGGCACATATAGCCCTCACTAGTAGAGATATTAGTGGGGGTTTTTGAGATAGTAGTATTAAACAATTCGTGTAGAATGGAGGAATCATGTCAAGATATAGAGCCACTAAAGCAATGATCGAATCTCTTAAAGGATTAGATACATCTATCGCGGCACAGAGAGCCCGTGTCCATGCCGCTATGACATTTGAACCTAAATTACTCTACACGGCAGGTACAAACTTAAAGGGAATACACGGTAAAGGAGGGGCTTTATTTGCGAGGGAATCTTTTGGATTACCCTTAGGTAAATTTGAGGGTATCCACGGTAGAACCATAGCGGTACCCACAAGAACAGGACCTCCCATAACTACTTTACCAGCAGAAGAAATTAGACAATGGCTCTTAAAATATAGAAATACTATGCAATCAAACCCTGACAAGATTGCGTTGTTACCTCCTATTGGAATGGGTAATGCAGGTATAAAATCCGATGTAATGTTAGGAATGATGGACGATGCGGGGCTAATGCAAATGGGAAAACAAATAGTACCCACAGCCGAGATGGTAGGCAAAGGATTCCCGGAAACCGCAGCACGTTTACGTCTAATTGAAGGAATGAAAAAAGCACAAGGAGGCACTATGCCTAAAGTTACTACATCGTTTGTGGGGCCTATGAGCTTCCCTATCATGGGAGCAAGAACCGTCAAATCAAGAACTACCTTTAATGCCATTACAGCAGGTGAACGAACCATGACAACACGCAAACTTGGACAAGGATGGGAGGATCTTAAAGTAGGAGATGTATTTCCTATTACAGGTAAGGAGGGTCAAACCCAACTAATAAAAATTACACACGAACCTGTAATACATACTGTTACAGGTAAAGAATCACAGGCGTTTCTAAATAGATGGTCTCAACTTGAAGGTCATGGACCAGAACAATTCAATAGGATTTTTAAACCAGGACAAAAAATAACAATGGTTAAATATAAATTTGGAGGTAAATCAGTAATACATTCTGGGGGTGCAGATGGAGCAGATACTGTGTTCCAAAATGCTGCGTTAAAAAAAGGACATGAGGTACAAGCCCACTCTTTTGCAGGACATGCAAGAGGAAACAGTGCAAGAGTAGAACATTCTCTTGCAGAATTAAAAGAAGCAGATGTCTACCTTCACAAGGCCAATCAAACTCTTAAAAGAAGATTCCCGGCTAGTAATGAATATGTAAATAATCTTCTAAGAAGAAACCTATATCAAGTTAAAGATTCAGATCAAGTGATTGCAGCAGCACCTATTAAATATGGTCAGGTACAAGGAGGTACTGCATGGGCTACTCAAATGGGAATTGATATGGGTAAACCAGTATTCGTCTTTGATTTAAAAACAAACCAATGGATGAAGTGGGTAGGTAATGCTTATGTTCCATCCTCAGCACCTTCTTTATCCGCAAGTTTCGCAGGTATAGGCTCTCGTAAAATAACAAAGGTGGGGGAAAAAGCTATAGAAGATCTATTCACTTAACATAAGGAGAACAACAATGCATAGACCATGTGATAAATGTACGGAAATGTGTGATCTTAGTACAGGATTAACTAGGTTTGACGATTATGTTTACTGTAGTAAGTGTTGTAAAGAATTAGAAATCTGTACAGAATGCAGCGATACATTAGGAGACGGTTCGTGTTCAGAGTGTCTAGAAATACAACGAACTAAAGGTAGGTACGAAAAACCCCAGGGGAAGGAAGAAAATAAAATGAAACATAAAATCGTAACTGTATGTGACGGTGAAACGTGGGGAGATCTACACCACGCCACCGTTATTGTATTCCCAGCAGAACAACTACCCATGCTTGATTGGGCTGATAAACTCCCACGAGGTGAGTATGAAGGCGAAGAACTTTGGGACTATAAAGAGTATGACCTTGACGAGTATATCCATATGCAAGTCATGGAGAGTTTAATCCAGCACGGAATAAAGAACGAAGAAACAAGAAAGCATATTGAAATTCACGGGAGCCCCTTCGATGAGACAAAGTAAATTTCATAGGGACATAGATCCCCTTTATGATCTATGGAAGATATCTAAAAGAAACCCTAACTATTGGGTACTAAAACATATAAATGAATCAGAACATGAAGTACTGCATTTGGTATACACTAAAACAGATGTCGAAGAAAATTCAGGAAGAAATTCACCCCGTAAATTCACCGACAAAGAATGGGATAATATCGTGGGGGAATTTAATAGTGTGGAGTTTGATCATGTCTGGGAGATAATAGAAGACTGTGCATCAGAAGTAAAACGCAAAGGAGAATCAAATGACAAAGACACTTAAAAAGTGGGGGATTAGAGTTCGAGGTAAGTGGTGGGTACAATCAGCAGATCAAGATGCTACCTACTATATGAAACGTGAAGCCCAAAAAGATGCCGACGATTTCAACAACCTCCGATTAGATAAAGAAAAAGTCTACACGGTAGAAGAATATAAGTAGTTATTACTGTATACTTTAAGTACATGAACAACCCTGAGCGAGATAGAATGCCTATGAGAATTGCTCTCTTAGGAATCATTCTAGCCTTGTTCTTGGTAAGATTCTTCCAATGAAATACACAGAGGTCCCTGTATTCCCCCTTATTACTAGTGGGAAGGTTGATTCTCCTACAGATCCAAAGGCGAGATGGAAACTAATCGTCTCTGTGCCGACCCGCACATTAGCCACCCCCACTTCTCAACAGAGTCATGCGAGACTCTTTGGAGTGGGGGATTGGTTAGTGGTTGTATGGGCTAAGAAAGAAGGTGTCTCTAGGAAGGCCGAGATTACCTTGTACGAGGCTTCTAAGGGAGACATACCTCCGAGGGTAGATATCTTTGGAAACGTTCGTATACGAACCCTCAGTAAGCAAGATTGGGTCTCTCTAATAGAAGTTCAATTACCTGCCGGACAAACTAGAAATTGTAGATACTCTGGGGCTATTGTGGAGGGTGCAGCATCTATCCAAATATGGACAAAAGTGCAATAGCCACAGGTGCTGGTCTACAAATCACAATATATCTAGACCAAAACAACATTTTATTTTTGAGCTCCAAGTAGCGGAAGCATTAAGGATAAGAGGAGCAAGGGGAAAGTTAACTTCCTCACAGAACCCACTCTAAATTGTTTAGCTTCAGGAGATTTTTTTACTATTTCCCTATAAAAATCTGCATATCTATTTTTACCTCCCGGTCCACTGCTTAAATTAGTAAGTAAATCATCAAGATGTTCTGCTTGTTTTATACCATACCCCTTTAAATATTTAGGAGGTATAGCTTTTCCAGCTTGAATTTCACCGAGTATAGCTCTTTCAGGGATAAGAGTTCTAGCTATTTCAGGAGATGTTATATATCCTTTCTTAATTAATGTAGGAAGATCTGCTTCAACTAAAAAAGGAGCCTTTTTATAACCAGGTAATCTAGATGCATCAGGACGACCTATATTAAAAAAAGCACCTCTTGCAGAATTAGGTTCATCCTTCATAAACCTAGCCACCTGTATTAAATTCATATCTTGATGCCCAGGCCCTCCCATTTTTAATCCTTCCTTCATTACGCCTTTTAAATTACCAGTGTAATGATACCCTTTAGTACCGGGTAACATACCAGCACGATCTACATTAGGATTCGAGATGGACTTAGCTACAGACATTATATATTTTTCTCGTTCATGCTCTCTTAAAGCCCAATCAGCAGCCAATCTCATCATTCCTAAATTACGCTTCTTACCCTTCCAAATAGGATCTATTATATTTCCTAATGCAGGATTTACCTTTCTTCCTTTCATCCGTAGAATATCTCTATTTCTAAGTTGTTCTAAATACTCCCTTCCTAATGTAGATTTGGCTGCTTCTCTAAATGTTTTACCTCTAAGAGAAGTAAACGGGCGGGAAGGATTTTTAATTTTAAATGCTTCAGCAACTTTATAATTAATACGCCCTACTCCAGGCATTCTTCTTTGATAGGGAAGTCCTGTTTTAGGATCTATTAATTGATTCCAGGTTCCCATTTGAGCAGGAATCTCTATGCCACCGCCCCTACCTCTTGCCCCAAGTGCAAAATCAGATCCTTTAAATAATCCAACATCCCTTTGAGTTGCAGGAGAAGGTAAAGGAAAACCTTTCTGTAATAATCTAGACCTGTTTGAAGAGGCTTCTCTTGCCATAGTAGACCATTGTTCAGGAAACCACCCACTAGAATATTTATAAAGATCTTCAAGGATCTTTTCTACTATTTTTTCATGAGGAGTTATTTTAGCCATCGAACAATTCTACGTGAGCATCCCAATCTGAAGTAGAGGGTCTACGAGGTTCCGACAAGGAAGCCTCACCTCTAACAATCGCAGCACCCCATCCCGATGAATCCTTACGATTCATATAGTCAGGATTGAGGGGTCCCATCGTACCCGCATTAGCGTAGTACCACGGCAGCTTTATTTTAAGGGTTCTCTTGCATTGTTCAACCCCCACTGTAGGTCTATGGGTATGACCCCTTATAAATAATCTATGGGCGTGACCGCCCGCCATCTGTGCCATTTGTATGGTTTCTAATTCATCGCTATTAATTCCCGAATCAAAGCCATGATAAAAGTGAACCTGCCCTAATTTATACATACCCTTTTTAGATTTTGTATAGGGTATCTGCTTCCACTTCGTAAAAAGTTCACCAAATTCATAATGCTTATTCCACGACAACAAGGAACGCAAACCCCGAGGAGAACGCCTCGGATCTTTGGCTAAAATATTATCGTCATGATTCCCATGAATCCAAATTAACTCAACTTCCGGGGGCAATACAGCCATAATATCTGAGAGGTACCGATGACCCCGCTCGTACTCGTCCTCGAGAGCATGCTCGAACTCGTGAGGGTGAACCGAGACCGAACTCGCATCGAAGAGGTCACCAAGCATTATAAAATGAGTGGGGGAAGAGTCCGAGAGAGATGCAAGCATCCACTCCTTAGCCTCAAGATTTTCAAATGGTGTGTGTATACATGATATCGCTGCGAAAGTTGCTTTTATTGGTTCCATGTTTGAAACGGATTAAAACCCTGCTCCTCTATTGGTAGTTCCTGTTGTTCCTGTTTTTTCAAGTGTTTCTTAATCTCTTCGATAGTAGCAGGATCTAATTTAACAGGTGAAACCCTAGAGGCTCCTGCTTTAGTTCGTTGACCAGAAGTTTGACCCGCCAATACTTGCTCTTCGGTTTCTATACCTAGTCGTTTGTGTTCTTCAGCAAGAGTGCTTTGATATAGATGTTTGTATTCGGAAGGAATAGTATTGGCTATACGTTCTAACCGTGCAGTCTCAAGGTTACGCATCCTGCTACGCCATTGGGACTTAGAAATTTTCAGTGGAACATTAAACTTCTTCTTGAAGTCTGTCTCTATGCTTCGTGCTTTAGATATATTATTAGCAATCAAAGCATTCATATAATCACTTTCCATCTGTATAATTATCTCTCTTTGCTTTGCTAAGTAACCATCTACCTCTCCCGCTTTAGGGTGGTTCTCTAAATCAATACCTAAACCCCTCATGACAATAGCAAAAGGTTTCTCGTAATTGACTAGTCTACCGTCTCCCGTAAACACAGGATGATGACCGTCAGGAGTAGTAGTGCTCCAATCAACATGAGTCTTTTGCATCTTACTAGCAAGGTCTGGTAAGAAAGGCGAATCTCCTAATTGAGGTAGCATACCCATTGCCCTTGTAAATGCTATCCCCCCCGGTACAAGACCAGGAATAGAAGACTTAGCAAATTCCATATCTCCCATGCCAACCTTTACCATATCTAAAGGAATCGCCACTACAGGTGGTACCCATCCACCCCCCATTACCTCAAAGATAGGATTAACCCCCACTCCCCTAGAAACATCCTTGTGTCCCATCTCTTTAAATACTTCGTATGCAAGTGATCCTGTGCCCATTACCCTCAAGAGGTCTGCTGTGTAGTGACCACCCCAAATTCTTTTTCCTCCTAAAAAGGGTACTCCCTCTTTGAAGTATCTATCAGGAGAAATTTGTTTACCTGTCCTAGCATAAGAAGTAAAAGATCTAGCCAAGAAACTTAGAAACTGACGACCTAAAGCATTACCTACAAGACCACCGACGGGACCCTTACCTAAGAATGCAGAAGGCATGTTCATAGGTGTGCCACCAAACTGTGCTTCCTGTACAAATCTACGGGTGTCTGTTAACCAATTAAAGAAGTTCATCTCGTCTTTGTCCCACACACCACGAGGACGCTTCATTATATTAACACCTGCTTTTCTATAAATTCTATCTACAGTATGAGCAGACACGAGACGGTTCATAAGTTCAGCTTTCTCGAAGAGCTTCATGGGAAGGGTCATAGATAAGAAGTGACCCATCCCCTCCTTCTCTAAAGATTGAACACCTGCATAGGTAGCACCGTCAATGTTTGCAAATACATTTGGTTGTACCCCGAGAAGATCACCAAAATCATCAACGTGTTTGAAGTGTTTCTTCATTAACTCAGCACGTTTAGCATCAGAAATTCTCAAGCCTAATGGATATCTTTCTTTTGCATACGACATTATTTCTTTGAATGCTGATTTGTAAGCGGGGAGTACATTATTAAGACCACCCCACATGGCAGCATGCAATAAAGGTTGCATCATGTTGAGCATAACACTCATCATATTTGCACCAAGGAAACCCACATAAAGACCCTTAGCCATTGAACCACTAAGACTCTCGTAAGTAGACATGTTCCTAAGATTACTAATAAACTCTTTACCGTGAGAACCCCAACCCTCAATTGTTTTTCCTATTCTTCCGTTAGCAAAAGCATTAACCGTCTCATGAGTTCTAATTTGTAGGCCCCTCATTACACCATGTTCAGGAATTCTACGACTAGAAATATGTGGAAGAATGGTTTCCTTAAATAAATCGGCACTGTATCTATTATTCATCGCGGCATATTGGTGGGTCATTACATCTCCCAATGTAACACCTCCCGATGGTCCTGGTGCTTTACCTCTAACTATGTCCTCAAGAGTAGTAGACATATCCACACGTTGAAATTCTTTTACAGTAGCTTGAGGTGCACTTGATGATTTTGTTAGAATGTTACTATCTCTCATACTAGTATTCATATTAAAGATATCGTCCATAGTAGAACCGCCACCCGCAGGTAATCCACCCTTACGGATACGATGATCCGCTGCAACAATCTCCATCCAAATCTTAGGGTCAGCAACCATCCCATTACCTGCTGGATTTCTAACAGCCTCAACATCATCGTATATTTTGTGAGGAATATTACGGCTATAAATTTCAGAGGTATCCTTCATATACCTACCGTGACTTGTTACACCATCAAGCGTATACGAATAAGTAGCGACCCCACTATCGGAGTTCCTTACAATCTTTTTCTTAGCACTACGAAGACCCGACCTTAAAAGATTAGCGGTTTCACCAGAACCACCATGTAGATTGTTCATTTCCATTAACCACTCGTAATCTTCAGGGTGATAATTTCTAGATGCAGATGCTCTAGGTGCAAGTCTATTTAAACTCGAAAGGTTCTCAGCACCCGCTATACCTTGAGACCTCATCACACCCATGTCTCTACCACCATAATGTATACCTGTATACGGGCTTATCATTGCGGTATCTTTAAAGGTATTACGAGGAGCATAAGTACCGTTCTTGTAATAAGAATTAACTGTTCCCCTAATCATCTCCTTGAACAATTCTTTCTTCCTACCTACTGACAAACCAACAGTTGAAGAAGCAAACTCGTCCATGGGAAGAAGAGTTCTAAGGAAGTCCATACCTTCAGCAGATTCCCATAATTGAGCGGCTTTACCCTTACTAGGATCTACCGCTGAAATAATTGTTTCGAGTTTGTCATCATCAAATATAAATTGTCTTTCACCTTTTGCATTCCGGAAGCCACCAGAACTGTAAGCAAGATCATCCCCAAAAAGCATAACCGCCCTATGATTATATGATGCCCTATAAGCATCACGGATAGGTTCTATATGAAACAACTCTCGTACCTTATCTGCAACACCCGGTTCCATAAGACGAGCCTCTTCTCTGATAGCCCACTCTAACTCTGCTGTTCCTTCCGTTGCTCTACCACTCCAAGGCTGTACTTTCTTATCAGCAAAAGCAATCTTATTTTGTACTTCAAGAACCTCCCAAGTATCCCGTTCTACTTTTGCATGAGCCTCTTTCCCACCCCATTTTATATCTTTATATTCTTTACCCCCTAATATCTTTTTCCCACCCCTATCAAATGCAAGACCTTTTCTAATAGTATTCAAAGTGTTTACCTGAGATTGGCTAGTAAGAAGTACTTTTATTTCGGGAGTGAAACGAGGAATAAGATGTTCAACAGTTCCGTATCCCTTCTTTAAATCCAAATCTAAAAACTTTTTAATCGTTCTAGCAAACGCCTCATGTTCTCCCGTGTAATTAGGATTAAAAATCTTACTTGTAAGTTTGTCTGGTCTTTCAACCCCCACTTTCTTACCCACCGCTTGTAACCACTGATCCATATTCTTCGGGGCTTCCTTCAAACCAAGAGAGGTTAGAGAGTGGGGGTTAGCCTTGTAGTATTTAGCAAGAGAAGCAGAGATAATCTTCTCGTCTACGAGGTAAGCGTGACCACGACGGAGTACGTCTGCTTCCATAAGAACAGGTAAAAGAGTACCGTCTAGTGCTTGGTTCGCAGATAAAGCATGCAAGTCCTGTAGAAGACCACCCTTACGTTCATAACCCAAACCAGCAGCAACATTTCGACCCGCTCCGAAGATAACACCAGAACGCCTCATGGCTTCCACAGCAGGAGGGGAAACCGCAGCACCCAACCAAATCCAAGGGTTCGTGGCGATACCTAACATGGTACGAAGGATACGATTGTCTCCACCATATTTGTCTTTAATTTTTTCTGTTAGGGAAGCCTGTTGTTCTGGGCTAAGATAATTTCGCCTACTCGGTAAAATCAAATCCCGTATAGAACCGAAGGTCATCTCGTTGCTAAGTATTTGCTGTAAAGCAACACTTAGCATATCGAAGGATCTAATCGGTGAGAATGGGGTGGATTGGTATTCCATCTACTTGATTATACGAGAAACCGGACAGAGCGGAGGGCGTTTACATGCATGCCGTCTGCCCGGTTCGTATCCTTGACTCAGAAAGGATTAGCGTATTTTTTGTCGGATACGAAGTTGTATCACCATCTCGGACGCAGTACTAGTACCTGTAATCTCCATACCTACCCAACTTCCCGAAGGAATTAGGTTAGCAGTTTCAGTAATTGTAAACTCCACAGGTGTACCTGCGGTTCCTGAAATTGCCAAAGCAGATGTAAGATCTGTACCAGATGCGATTGCACCCGATGCTGCCGTCGTTAATTTGAGAGTAGCATCGGCATCATTAACACCGAAGATACACCAAGCAGCATCAATAACCGTATCCTTCTCTGCGTAGAAAAGGAACTGGTCGTCCACAACAACGCCACCTGTTGAACCACAAGGCACAACAATAGTCGATAATAGGTCGGGGGATTCTTGAATTGGGAGGACTGATTCACCAGCCATAGTTAAACTCCTAAACTTTGCATTAGCTCATCTTGAGCCGATTTGGGTTTCTCGAACTGCCCTTGAGCCATACCCATAGCGAGTTCTTCCATTAAATCTGTACGAGGCTGACCACCAAAGACAACAGCGTCTTTAGGTAGGGTCCGTCCCGCCATCACTTCATTGTACAAATGAGGATCGATTGCCGCAAGCCTCATAGCCGATCGGGCTATTTTTCTTTGTAGCCCTTCTATCTCTACTCGTGTTCTAATTGCCCGTTGTTGCTGCTCATTCTGTATTCGGGCATCTTGGATCATGTTGTTATAATGATCATCTTTATCGACAATAGAATCATACATGGGCTTAACTGCCATGTCATAACCTATATGCTTACCCCCGAACCATACCGCGGGAGAAGCCGTTACCATCTTCTCCATGGTGCTCATGTCTTTAAAGGGAATACCCGTAAAGATGGACTGAGTTTTATCGAAGGCTCTACCCGCCCCTTTTAAAGCACCAGTAATCAATCCCATTTACATTCCTCCAGCAGCTGCGAAATTCATCATCATACTTTGTATGTCAGGAGGTGCCATAGAAGCCCTCGCTATACTCTCGTGTGTTTTACCGCCCAGTAAACTAGCAAGGTCTTCACTCATACTCCGTTGAAATTCTTGCCTACCATAGTTGGTAGCCTTAGCAAGCTTCTCCATATTAGATAGATCCCGAGCAAAGTGCCTTTGGCTTACCAATTCATCAGCGGCTTGAGCAGTAGGGTATGTTGCCGCTTGCATTGCTTGCCACCCGGCTTGACCCGCCTTATCAGTATCACTTGTACCTCCCAGTAAACCAGAGTGGTACATTATATCATAAAGCGTGTAACCTCCTAAACCGAGACCTAGTAGTGGACCTATAGCCATGACAACCCCCACTCTATTTTATTAAGCAGCATTTCGTTCATTACCCATAATAGTACCAAAAACACCCGCTAATAACAAAGCAGGCAACAACATTTTTAAACTCTTTCCTCTTACCTTAGATAAAGCATCGTCAAATAGTTTCTCACTTTGGAATAAACCCTTTAGAGTCACAGGTGAAGTTCCTGTTGCCCGTTTCTCGGCTAGTGCTTTGAAGTATCGGGTCCGTTCTCTTGAATCAGCGGCCATTCTTTCTATCTGGGAGAGACCCTTATCTTCTTGAGGTATCGAGAACTGAAGCTTGTTTCGGAACCAACCACCTATGGTGTCGATCCTGCCCCTCTTCGCTTTTATCTTTTGTTTGGGAGTGGAGACAGTTTCTTCTACTATTGGTGTTTCAGGGAGAACATTAGCAGGATGGATTCTAATTGTCGTCGGTTTACTAGTTCCTAATCGTTCACCAGTGGAAACCTCAGTCGTTGTTCCATATAATCTAGGGTCTTTATCTATCATTCGCCAAGAGTAAGGATCATCTATAGATGTGGCAGCACCTTTTGCTTCTGATAAAGATGAGGCTCTACTTACACCCCCATGTAGAACCTGTACTTGTTTAGGTACAGGATCAGCCGCTCTTACTATACGATCAGTCGCTCCTACTTCGACGGCTCGTTCTTTAAACTTTCCCGGAATAGCACCGAACTGAGCCCAAAAGGTAGGATGGTCTTTGAGCATCGCATTACCAATGGTCCATATTTTAGTTTTACGATTATACTGGGCACCGTAATGTTCTAAATATTTTCTTAGCTCTGGATTTTCGTAGGTAGTTAACCCTACTTTTTTAAGGTTTAACACAACTCTATTTCGAACTAATCGACTTAGGGTTACTTTACCTTTAGCATCTACCTTACCTTTTATAGGAGTTTCTCTTACTTGAAATTGTCCTTTTTTCTTTCCTCTCAAAGGATACTTACCAGTTCGAGAGGCTTCGAATTCCCCTTCTTTTAATTGGTTAATTAACCGGGAGGCTTCTCTTCTTGTAAGGATTACATCAGTATTAACGACTCCTAATTTCTTAAGGATATCGAGTTGCTTGCTAGTAGGACCTGGAAGATCGACATTAACCGCTGCACTTACTGTCCCCGCTGGTCGGGTCACCCCAACAATACTTCTACCCCCACCCGCTTTACCTGTTAGTTGAGATTCTGGAGTTGCGGAAGTAACGATGGGATTATCTGCACCACGAACACCTATTATCCTCTTTGCTTTCCCCTTTCCTTCTGTCATCATCGAAGGTTTTTCTTCTATGTATTTTGAGAATTCGTCCATGCCTTCTAGAAGACCTAGTTTTTCTATCCCTGCAGGAAGTCTAACCTGCTTAGTTGCTTTCGCTGCTTTCGCTGCAATCCGTTCTGCTTGTTCTATACCTGCAAACTTACCTGCTTGTGTACCTACCCTTTCAAATCCATATCTCTTACTTTGTTTTGATAAGTCTCTGAAGTAGTCAACTCTCGGACGCAACTTTTTCGTCTTAGGATCAAGAGTCTCATAATGAAACTTGGTGTTCTTCGCAAATACTGCTTTCTGCGTTCTCTTTTCTGCGGAGGTAAGAAGTTCACCATTAGGATGTTTATCTGGAAGATGAGAATTCTCAGGTCTTATTAGTAAATCGAGGTTGGTTTTTGTATTTTCATACTGAGAAGTTAACCCTAAAAATTCATATAAAGGAATCTCTTTAACCGCTCCTGCACCTATACCATACTTCGGTACAACTTGAGAAATTTTAATAGGCTTACCTGTTACGGGATGAACCGCCACATTTAATTTGTTGAGTCCCTTCTGAAGTTCTGTTACGAGTTCTTCCCAAACAGGAGTTAGCCTTAAACCCCTACCCTGACCCTTGTAACGATTCTCTACGAGTATTTTTTTCCCCCCCGCTATATTCTTATCGACAAATTCCCCCATATGATAGAGTACAAGACCTGAAGGATCTCCCGCTCTACCTCTAAGAGCCTTAGTCATTAGAGAGAGATCATCCACCACACTCTCTCCTCTAGGTAGAGAGAGTATCTTAATCATGTCCTTTAGGGATATAGATTTCCCGTAACGTTTTACCGGGCCGCTACGTAGTTCTACACCACTACGACCTTGGTTAATAAAACCCCAATCGCCCGACAACTTTTCGGAGCCAGTAAGTTGTGCTGCAACATTAGTTTGTGCTGTTGCATACAAAGTCCTCAACTTTGCCGGTGACTGCTTACTCCAAACCTGTTTGACTTTTTCAGCCACTACTCACCCCGCATTCGAGATGCTACTTTGGATGAAGTTAATGCCCCCACTCCAACATAGGATTTATCTTCGTCCTCTATATAAGCAGACCAGATAACCGCTTTCTTTCTTTGGAGTGCTCGCTTCTTTCGGTTCTCCCACAAAAACTTCCTCACCTTCTTAGCGGAGAGTTCTCTACCTTCGATCTCTAAACAAAAATCATCGTCCGACAGATTCACTACCTCTCCTATAGAGTGGGGGGTTAATCGGACAATAGCAGCCTCCTTCTCTTCGTGTAGGCTAACTAGTTTACGAGATATTTCTTTCCAATTCACGGTTTCTTTTTAGACTTAGGTTTAGGTTTACCTCGTCTAGTAATAATATCTAGACCTTGATTATACATGGCTTGGTCGGCCGTCTCTTCTGCAGCCATGAAAGCATCGAATCTATCTGTGTATTGTTGTTGACCTAATGCTCTTTGGGTATCTCGTGTGTTTACTATAGTTTCATCAAAGTACAAATCTGATTCGTCCCTTGCGGTTTCCCATTCCAACTTCGCAGCTTCTGCTTCAGCGGATTCTTTTTCTAAACCCGCAGTTTGGGCTGATTCGAACATCGCTCTAAGATGTATGTCTCTAACTTCAGGGGTCATATTTTTCCCCCACTGGCTTTGGTCCACCATAGCCTTCATATTACCCATCCATTCAGGATCGAGGTCTCTATAGGGTACACCGTTAATAACGGTAGTCCCTCCCGTATAAGGATTAGTATTTCCAAGTGCACTTTGAAGTTGACCTTGTAATATAATGGGATCTTTAGGTCCACCCTTACCAGCAGAGAGTAGATCGTTTGCGAGACCACCTAATTGAGCCATTGCTATACGCGAGGTCTTCATTCCATCTTGCATCTTTTCAATATCTTCTTCCCGTACACCCGATGCTACTAGGGCATCTCGTGTAGATTGACTGTAAACTTCAGCATCTATAGAACCTTTTTTTCCCATCTCAAGAAACTTATCCATCATTCCCATAAGTGCTGTGTATCCTGTTCCTTTACTTTCGGAAAGGATAGCAACGAGTTTATCTGTTGCTTCTTTTCTTGCTTTTTCATCTCCCATCATTCCGGAATGAAGATGCTCGATAAGGATGGGAGTCATTTTATCTAAAACGTCTGCTTGTTCTTTGTAACCTTGACTTCTTAAATTATTCGACATGGCTTTCGTAATATTAATTTGCATGTTCGTTTTAGATGTGGGTTTATATGCCATAACCTCTTCATTACCATAACCACCCTGCCCTAATAAATTAGGGTTTCCTTGTGCTGTACTAAAGGCTTGACGCATCCCCGCTAATTTGTCCATGTCTATATCGTCACCATATCCCATTTCTTCCGCTATATCCATAGCCATAAACGAATTAAACTGGTCACCCGTTTCGGCTCTATCCGCATTAGTTTCTCCAATAGATAACATGGGTTGACCCATTTCATTTTGGTATTTTTCTTGAAAAAGTTTATATCCCTTCTCAAATTCTTTGTCGGATAAACCATATCCTCGAGCCATACTATGAGCGGCAGCATATGCTTTTTCTCTATCTACTTCTATTGCCTCGATTAAAGCTTTATCGTCTTCCCATATATCGTGGTAGGCGTAAGTACCCGTGCTTGTACCGGGAACCGTATCAACATGTCCACCCATAATGTTGAAACCAGCAAATTTGTTAAGAGCACGGGTCCAATCTGCCATGCCTGGTCGGTTTTCAGGATCTACTTCGAATATGAGTCTACCTAATTGACCACCCGGATGATAAACATCTGCATAACCTGACGCTTGTAACGCTCTAATAGTGTTCCGTTCTTCTTGTAAGGCAACCTGATTAGATACGAGACTACCTATATATTGATTTACTGCTTGTTGACGATCTTTAAATTCTGCCCCCATATCCATCAGCATTTGATATTCGATGTCTTGTTTTTTACCAAGTTCTAATCGCTGTCCGTCGTTGATTTTTTTGTGTTCGCTCCATTGTTCTGGAGTGAAATGTAAACCGGGAGCCCCACCAGGATTATACTGGAACCTACCACTAGGGGCTCCTGCTTGAGACTGATATCTTTGAGGGGCGTAATTTATAGTTCCACCTTGTTGGCTACCCATATTGTTGTATCCACTATTTGTGTATACTTGCCCTGCATATTCCATCATTCTTCGTCGACGTTCATTGTCTGCTTGCTGTAGAACCAATGCCATTTCTTGTTGTTGAGCATTTTGATCCCCCTGCCATTGGTTTTGTTTTTCTTGTTGTAAAGCAACAGCATCTCTACCCTTTTGAGCATCCGCTAATCGTTGAGATTGCATATTCTCATTTGAAGTAATCATCTGTTGTTGCATACCAGATGAATGGTCGAGAGACATCTTTAATTTAGCCCCCGCATCTTTACGAGCAATCTCTGCTTCATTAGCGGCATCCTTACGAGCAATTTCTGCATCTTGAAGTTTATCTTGACTTATTTGGCCTAGAGCGGCAGACGCTAGAGCTTGCTGTGCTTGTTGAGATATTCCAGGGGTTATACCCATAATATTTTTATCCTAAATTTGCGAGAACCACTCAGGGCCACGCCTTTGTATATAGTTGGGGTTTCTTACTCGGGATCTATTTCCAGGAACAGTAACCGCTGATAGTCTATTTGCTGCCCATTGAGAACTAGAGTAAAGACTAGCAAGCCCCGATAAACCGTCAAGTAACGAGACGGGATTAGTTGCTATTGCTTCTGCAAGTGAGGCTTCACCTGAAGCAATTAATTGTTCTACTTGTAAATCTCGTTGGGCATATTGTTGGTGACTCTGTTGTTCCATCCCCGTCATAAACTTTCTGAATTCCGTTCGGGACGCACCAAGTTGGGAATCTAACTGTGCCTTCTTAGTCCAAAAATCACCTTCTGCTTGGGCTCCTTGAGCAAGTCCACTGGCTTCCATTTGTGCCATGGTTCCTTCAATTTGACCTCTTTGCATAAGACCCCCCGCTAGTGATTGATTTAACGCTATGCTTGTTTGTTGGGATTGATTCTGAAGTTCGGTTTGACGGGTAAAAAGATCCTGATCAAACTGTCTTTGATTTAAATCCCTCATTGACTGTTTTACATTCTCAGGCATATTAGAGGAATCTAATTGCATATTCCTAGCCTGTAGTGCTGCGGCTCCACCTCTTGCTGCGGCTGAAGCCCGTTGTGTAGAGAAATCTTCAAAGTCGGCTTTTGATTGTTCCATTGCCCCAATCGCTTTATCCCCCCACTCTCCCATGGCCTGAGCACCTCGTTGGGTTACATCTTGAATCTTACTCATATAACCACCCTCACCCATTAAACTATCGTAATAAGCATTCATGTTTTCGTCTTGACGAGTTTGGGTATCTTGTAAGGATTGCTCTGTAAGAGATTCTTTTTCTGCAATTTGAGACTGTTGCCGAGCGAAGTTTTGATCCGATCTATCTCTGTAGTCATACATACCTTGAAGGTTCTGCCGTTTTTGACTCAATGCCGCGTTATTAGCTTGTTGGGATCTCATCCAATCACTAATTACACTACGACCAAGAGCCTTATTCAAACCACCCTGTTGCGTGTAGATATTTTTTACAGTTGAACTTGGATCACTACCCATACTGGCATTGTCTAACCAATTCCAATCGTAATCTTGCCATTGGTATTTATCAGTTGTATTAGTAGGTGTTTCAAAGCCCATTATGTAGGTCGCTCCGTTCTAAAGGTAGGTACAATCTTACCTTCAATAATAGCCGACAACAATCTAAAATCAAGGTCGGGACAAAAAACTTCTATTCCGGGAGATGTAGCCATTCCCCTGAACCCGTGAGTCTCAATACCCGCCCAATATGTAGACTCGCCCTCCTCGATAGATCTTATATGAGCACCACTCAAATCCACAGGTATAGCAGAAGCCGATTCCGTCTCGGAGTCCCCCTCAAACACCAACCCTCGATAGAAGCAATCCTTAGTATCTACAGAATCAGTAAATGCTGTACCACCCACCGTGCTAAAATAAGTACCTATAGAGTCTATAGTTCTAGCAATGTGTAAACCTGTTGGAGCGGGGGATTGGGGGTCTACGGGGTCATTGTATCCTAGGAGGGAACCATTCCATTTCATATAAACAGGAGAGATTCCAATCCTATCACCCGCGGATAAAGTAAATCCCGAAGATGCATTTATGTAAGTAATAATCGCCCCACTTATAGATTTAATTTGTACCTTCTCTCCAATGCGAGATTCATTAGCAACATCTGCAACACCTATAATATAAACATAAGCACCCACCCAATTAGCATTCGTAGTCCGAAGCAAGGGAACAACACCTTGATGACCTGTAGTAACAGTATCAACAGTTATTGTTTTAGCACCCCCATCAAAAGCTGAAACTCTAAACCTAGTATCCGCGGCTCCGTCTAATAATGTAATTCTTTGTTGTCCATTAAAATCTGAAGACCCGGAGCTGGAAATAAGATTCTCGCGTTTGGTATCCATTACCCAAAGTTTAGGGCTAAAGTCAGAGTTGGTAGATCCAAGGGTCGGTTGATTTTGTACAAAGAAAGCCCTCTCAGTTAAATCACTATCGGCATCTGATAAATCACTTGGCCAAGGTCCAGTTACCACTTCATCAAAAGGCATATCATAAAGTTCGGAAGCAGAAGCGGTATTCATCCACATTAGAGCAGCCTCTTTCTTAGCCTTATTCATGATGAAAAGAACTGATCCTTGAGAATCATAACCCATACTAAGAGAAGCAAAATTACTTCTCCAGTCTTCAATAATACCATCAAGAGCGTGGAGACTATCTAACCTGGCTTGGGCATCAACACTCTTTACACCCTTATCATTTATATAATAAGTAAATGGTCCAACGGTTTGGATCGCTTTACGATTTACAATTCCAAATCCTTCGTGTATAGGTAAAACTTTCATATAAGAATTTACACCCGTAAACTCTCTAGAAATATGCATTATGACATTCTGTGCAAAACCCAGTACTACACCCCCACTCCTGACAAACCTTATTACTTGGTTAGCGATTTTAGAAGGTACATGATAATTCTCTGGAGGGAAAAGTTCCGCACTGGCTTCAGCCATAGACGACCATCGGAATTCTCCTAGACCCCTATATATATCGAATGAACCTTCTTCGCCTTCTGCACCCTTAGTAGGACCACCCTCGATATCGGAAGAAAGCAAGATACCATCGAATTCTATACCCGTACCCGCATAAGGCATGTCCTCATCAAAGATTGAACGATCTATGTAAGGGTCTTGATAAATCAATGCTAAGTCTTCAAGACGGAAATAATAGATTGCTCTCTTATGATCACCCGTTAAACCTGTTTGATCTGTAGTGACATAATCAAGAAGAGTAATAATCTTATCTAACTGTACAATAGATGCCGAGTAAGAACCACCCGCACCTTCTGTTCGAACAGATCTATAAATACGTGCCCTACTAAATTTAGAACTGTCATAAATAATTTCAATTCCCACATTACCCGGATCAAAGTTACCCGCACCAGACATACCCGTTGCGACAATATCAGTACCCGTAGTAACAACAACAATATCTACATTGCCCTCAGTTGTACCCCTAGTGTGAATAAGATCGCAAGTCGCACTAGAAGAGTTAGAAGAGGTAATATCTAAATCCTCATTCGTATTTGCCAAGTTAACCGTGGCGTGGAATAACGCAGCAATCCCCTCAGTAGTTGTTTCCCCGTCAATGTACACCGTGTAGTTTGTACTATCTACTTTTACACCCACCCCTGATGTGGTTTCATCTATAGAAAATTTAACCGCGTTCGTCCCATCACTTATAGTTACATAATCACCCGTATAATCTTCATGAGTACCATTATTAAATGTAACAGTACCCTCTGCTTTGGTTACAAGGTGCTCTGTTTTAACTTGTGCAAGTTTTGATAGACTTGTTTTCCTACCCGTATCGGGGTCTGTCAGCACATAACCAACCGCGTAGTTTCCCGCTTTTAAGTTTGCTACATCATCCATGTCTGTTGGTGTAGAATCCCAATGAGTACCCACCGAAGATCCAGTAAACACTTGAGCGAAACCGGGTACGCCCGTAGCAGGATCACCCAGACTACCTATTGTTGTTGAACCCACCCCATTAGGAGCAATAATTTCGCATTGTTTACCGGGTCCAGTGTCTGTTTCAAGAACAGCCTTATAAGTAAGCCCTATAACACCCGTACCTCCTGAGAAGTTAGATTTAGTAAATGCTACAGTTGCATCAGTTTCAGTTAGAGTTGTAATCGTGTTACCCGCAGAACCTACAATCGCTTGAGTAATTGTAGTTTTATGTGCATTCGGGCCCGTCCCGACTGCTGCTATAAGAAAACTAGATGCGTCTACACAAGTAGCAAAGTTAGACGCTGTTGTATCATTATTTGTTTCGACTTTAAAGGTTCCAAAATTACCTGCGGGTGTAAAGTTTACCCCTGTACCACCAAACGCATATGCGGTATATGTAAGACCCGCAGTTGAGATCATTTCAAATTTATCACCCGTTACTCCCGATGCTAATGCCGTAACGGTCATACCTATATTACTATCATTATCCGTATAAACAGGAGTAACATTTCCATCTGCACCGGGAACATCTTGTGTAATACTAACGTTTGCGGTTGAGGATGTAGATGTTAATTCCGGGTGTGAGTCTAACAAAGTAGCCAAGTTAGTAGCCGTGTTATCATTAGAACCTGTATCTACAGCAAAGGTTCCCACATTTGAAGACGCTAAACTTGAGGTGGTAGAAGCATGAGCAGTACAAAAAATCGTTGTGCCCTGAGTAGTTACGATACTAACTGTATCCGGAGTGACCAATAAAAGATTAGTCCCGTTAGTAATAGTTACAGCACTTGAGTGGGTGGCCTGAACCCCCACTGTCGAATTAGAATAATCACTAACGGTAAATTGGCAAGTGGCAGCCGCTGTTGCCGAGTAATTTACATAGAACAAGATGGGTTGTTCACCTTTTACAAAAATATAAATATACCTGCCGAATACGGTTACATCCATAGGCTTGGATGCAGTCCCCGTTGTCGCATTCCATATGTTGTATCCATATGTCCAACCCTCCCCCTCGATATAATAATCTAAGAAGATGTCCCCTTTAGTGGTATCCCCCCCAGCACCTGAATCTTGTTTGGCTCTATAAACGAACCCATACCCATAAAATTCAGTCCCAATCCTGAAAGAAACAGGAAACACGTCTATAACCTCAGACGCATCTCCATGATCAGTTTCACTGGAAAGGGTCGCAAAAGTATGCACATTAGTAAATCCCGGAAAGGGTCTCAATCCACCCTTCACAGAGAAGTCAACCCCCACTGTTTCAAAGGAGAACTCTTTAGGGGTAAATGTCTTCTTACCCTGCTTGTTCTCGGAGGTAGAGAGGAGAGGGTAGTTCCAGACCATATTTCGTTCGTTTGCCATTTAATTGTATCCTAACTTCAAATTATACACTTAGAAACCATTACTTCCAATCCTCTACGGATAGGTTCTACATTAATATAAGGGGCATTATCAAGCATGAAATCTTTAATGTTGGATATATCCTCTTTTAAATTGTTAGATAAACCGTAATCTTGTAGTATCCCTTCAATCTTATGACTATTAGACTTCAAAGCCACAAATGGTTTTTTGAGCATCATAGAGAATACCACCCCATGATATCTACCCGTAACCACAAAAGAAGCCCGTGAGAAAATATCAAATATTTCTCTCGAATGGTAATCTGTCAATTTGATATACTTCTTGGGGCCGTTATAAGAATTGTAGGATTCTATTACCTGTTTATCTTTATTCCTCATAACACTATCTACAAACAACACATATTCACTTATAGGGGCAGATCGAACATCCACATAAAAGCAAGGATCATGTACAAAAGGATACTTCCCGCCCCCACTCATACTCTCTCTACTAGAAATATAGTCAAATACAGAGAGGTCAAAAGAAACACTATCAATAACTGAGTTTATTAAACAGACCCTTTTACCTGCCCGTTTAGATTTTAAGGCGGTTTCATATAATGCCTTACTGGCTTTAGTATCGTGGTGGAATGTACCCTCTCCATTTATAACTATCAAGTCATGTTTCTCGGGATTTCCATATCTAGAAGTCCACACCTTCCCGTGCCTAGAGAATAATTTCTTCAAAACTTGAGTGGTTAATCTACTTCCTATATGGTAACTAGAGCAATCATTTGAAATTAAAATACTCATTTTTTTTCTTTAGGATAATTCGAAGAATTAGATTCGTACCAACCCCTAGTATTTTCTACCTCGGGAATAGTGCTTCTCCGTACAGCCTGTTCGTAGGACATATAAGGATACAATTCTAGTTTAGAGTGGGGGTTGCAATTGTAAATCTTGAATCCCGCTTTATCGAAACCGGGTTGTAATTGTTTTAAAGCCGAGGTCATCCACCCGTACATTTTATTGTTCATTTCTCTATATTTCAGAGAACGGTTTTCTTCCCACGCATATGCCTCTTCTTCCATAGGCATCTCCCAATCACACCCTAAGAGATAGACCTCTTGGAACCCCAAATAATACAGGAGTCGTAAAGCCCCAAACATGGTAACCTTATAACCCTTTTCGGTTTCCCCTTCTATCTTGCCACCCCAATTCACAGAGTTTTCGGTGAACCACGTTTCAGGGTCAAATTTTGTATTGTTAGAGACATACCAACAGTTAGGGGCCTCTGTCGTATTAAACCTTAAGTCTTTAATCTCATCCCCCACTCTATGATTTAGATTCTGGTCTTTGTTTTGCCACGGTACAAATTTGATGATTGAAGGATCCATCCACCCGTAGTTATAGAACCTTCCGGGGGAATCAAACCCCACCCAAAAATCAGGCTTGACTAATCCCCACGAATTATTAATACACATGCTCATGACACCCCTGTTATCCATGAGCGATAGATTAGCGTCTTTGAGCGATAGACCGCCACACACAAGAAAAATCCTAGCACCCTTATACCTATTTTCCCACGAAAAACCTTTCTCGTTTACATCCCACATGAGCATCTCAGACTTGTCGGGATTCCAACTAGAAGAAACAATACTTGGAGTGGGGGTCGATAGACTCTCGATGTGTGTTGCAAGAGCCAAAAGAGTACCATTAATTTCTCTCATGCCCTCTTCGAATTTTAATTCTAAATCTATGACCCTTTGAATCGCTGCGGTTTCATATGGATTCTGTGGGGGGGGTGGAAGAGAAGGGTCTCTTTTTACAGGGAATTCGTTCTTCTGTGCTTGATGTATCGGCATACTTTTTCCTTATTCTATGCAACATGAATCTATAGTGTAGTCTGTAACAGTAACATATTGATGGCTTGAACTTACGTTTGAATCAAAATCCCAAACTTGGGAGGCATCATTTGGCCCTTTATACCCCTCGAAATAATTTTCAAATACATCTTCCATACGAGAGGAACAAAATATACCCGGTACGTTTGTTCCGTCATCTGTAGCACCATAACAATTCCACGGAACCCAATCTCCTGTACCAACAGGAGATGTCGAGTTTGTTCCGTCTAACCAATGATAAAGATTAAATATTTCGGTTTCACCTACGCCTTGATCACCACCTGCAGTAGCATTCCAAGGTGCAGAGTTATAACCCGCATCATCCTCCGACATGTCTACTTTCATTTGTAATTGAGTATTAACATGTTCTTGTCTGGTATGCCATGCTGCATCATTTCCCCCATTAACACCTAATCCCTCAGTTTCCCAACCATCGGGTACTTCCCACCAACCTCCCTCGCTAATAGGTTTAATAACATTCCACATATTTAATATCATCACCTTAATTTCTGTATCTATTGGGGGAGTAATTCCTAACACGGCCAATTCGTCTTTTGCGGCTTTACAAATTTTATTGCCGTTCATAACCAGATGAGGAAAGGGTTTACTGCTTGTTCCTGCAACAGCATCTCGTGATGTGTTTGGACATCCTGCACCTCCCCATTGTAATTCTGGAGCAACATATACCTCCCCCACTCCATAATCCTCTGATGTGTATTCCCCTGATGTTAGCACACCTAATATGTCATAGTCAGTTCTTTTCAACCAACCAACACCAACAGGAAGTACAATTGATGGATCGAAAAACTCTTGGTCTAAAACGTCCATATATCTATAGTTTAGGGATTCCCAATACCCTTCATTCTTAGCATCCGATCTACGCTTCCCCTCGCTGTAACACCAAGAGGCATCACAACCACAAAAAGAACTATTTGGTCTTACCATTACCGTACCGTCTTTTTCTAGACCAGCACCACCACGCATCAATATGGGCCATACGTGATTCCCGAGTTCGTCATCACAACAACCACCATAACAACTGGGACAATCAAAGTTTGACGAGTCTATATTGTCAAATTGAGAATCACAGTTCCAATTGGAACAATTAAGATTAGGAAATCTAGTTTCTCCTTCATATGGAACGGATACCGTTCCGTCGTGACAAGTTCCGTCACCTAATAAAGAGATCATTAAATCTTCCGGCATGCAATTGCAATCGCAATCTCTTTCCATATTATTTCCAAATTCATCATTACCACACGTTGCTTGACCGGGACAATCATGGGTACAACCATAATCATTACATTCATCGCAACTGCAATAGTTAGTGTATCCGTCTGCGTCCCATCCCGCCCAACCTCTTGATTCCCCAACTATAAATATACCCTGAGAATTTACTTTCTTAAGAGTTGCTTGATGAGCTTGTGGGTGATCTGTAACATTTAAAAGTGCATGTGCTGCTATCCTATTATTATCACATGCGGTGCAACCACAAATCCCATTCCCATCTAATCGATTTGTAGTGAGACCCCAATTACCGATTCCCTTTTTGTAAGCACCCATTGACTCACACTCTGCCACAGTAAAATCTGTTGCTACATTACTTGCTAACATACCACCACCACTTCCACTATCAGGAATATAACCACCGTCTAGATAATAATTTTTTCCGTCCGTGTGTGTGTAATAAATCATGTAACCCCAACTTTTACCTGATACATGAAATCCGGTTGCTGTTGGATATGTAGGGTCTGGGAAAGAAATCCACGCATCCGATCCGGGTGTAGCACTGGCCTCTATACAACAATTACATGGGCCCATACCCGAACCCGAGGGTCCCGTATCTCCAATTGGTCCAGTTTCGGTACCTGTATCACCCCGCTCACCTTGTGGACCCTGAGGTCCAGTTTTGGTACCTGTATCCCCCACAGTACCCTTTGGACCAGTACAACCTATTTTGTCACAATCTTCACCTGTTAAACCATCTATACCTTTTGGTCCCGGGGGTCCTATTACTAAAGAAGTGGGTCCGGTATCACCTTGCTCACCTTTCGGTCCCTGGGGTCCAGTAAATCCCGGACCCGAACTAAGACCTGTATCACCCTGTGGTCCTATTTCTCCCAAGGGTCCCGTTACACCTTGGGGTCCCGTAATGGCTTCTTCATCTGGTATACCAATGACTTCAACCGTATCTTCTCCTATAGTATGTTCTATTACAGTATTAGCAAAAGTAACGGCTTGAGGGGGCAATTGTTGGTACCTTTGAAAAGGTAAACCATACCAACCTCTCAAAGGAGATTCTTCTAACCTACGAATAGCAAATCCGTGTTGTAATTCTTGGAGCGGATTACTCGACCAACTATGGTCAATCATCAATCGTTCAAGAAAATTACTCATGAAATTATACCCGTGCAATATGGAATAACTCCCCCTACTGGTCCTACAGGTCCTTCAGGTCCCTTGGGTCCCGGAGGTCCTAGATCACCTTGGTCCCCTTTCTCGCCTTCCGGTCCCGGGGGTCCATCATTCCCTTGGGGACCCTGGTCTCCTTGTGCACCCTGGTCTCCTTGATTACCTTGATCACCTGGGGGTCCCACAGGACCATCATCACCAACAGGTCCTATAGGACCCTGATCGCCTTGATCACCCTCGGGCCCAACTGTTCCTATGTCCCCGTCTATTCCCGTTAAACCTATCGGGCCCGAAGGACCAATAGCACCGGGGAGTCCGGGAGCATTAGGTAAATAAGTTTCCGAAGTGAATGAGCCCATGGTGTGCATAGTTACAGGAGTCATCAGCACCGTTCGGTTTGTAGCGGGGGAAGGAAATTGTAACCCCTCCGCTATACCCTCATTAACTAGAGGGAAGCCCCCCCACTCATTAGTGGTGGCGAATCCTTTATTAAGTCTCTTTAATTCTTCGTCGGTCCAAACGGGATTGATACCTAAATCACTAATGAATTTGGCTAATTGTTGTCCTGCGGACGGACTAGGACTACCTAATGCCATAGAGACCACCGTAACGGTTTCTATTGTCTACAGTATCGCGTTCGTATTTCTTAGGTGAACGATTTTGCATAAAGGTAAAGTGATCCATCGCAGTCTTCATTGCAGACTTGAAGTTGATCATTAACATGGCATGTTGTGCCTTAGTAACACGACGGGCACCTACAAGAAGATTCATTGATGCACCTTGAGCAACCGCTTCAGATACCGCATTAAAATGAGCAGGTACAATCTCATAGGTAACAGCAGTAGCTGTGTCAACCGATTCATCATCATTAAATTGTAAACCCATCGTTACAGTTCCGTCTTCTGCATTATGCGCGGAAATAACTCGTTCTTCTATAATGCCCGTAGTTTCTAAAATCCTAAAGGTAGAACCTATATAGATTTGATCTCTTCTATCTATGTCCCCTAAAATTTGTGAAGCCCAACCCTCAGCAGACAGCGTAAATGTTTTACCAGTTCCATCTGAGACACCGTCTTCTGCGTAGTGAGGTTTTGCGTCATTAGTAGGGATGAACCATACCTCTACATCTTCTGCTATTTGAGGGTAGGGTCTAATAGAAAGCATATTACCCTCAAGTGCCCAGTTGGGACCCCTTGTACTATATTGATTTCTAGGAATTATTTCGGTTCTAATCCTACCATCATCGTACATAGTTACGATTCTCATAACCTCCCCAATGCATGCAGGAAGAGTGTAGTATTGTTGGTCTACAACTAAAGAAATTGTTGTCTTTTCTATTACATAATCAGATGAGGAGTTTTGAATCCGAGACATGACCCTGCTATACTCAGGTACGATACCGTGTCTAAAGATATAGTCGTCAGAGTAATCAAGTTCCTTCGCAATCTCACCGATGATGTTTTTAGTTTTCTCAAGAATCATGTGCAAACAAGAATCCTTATTAGGAACAATTTCCTGAGCGTTCTTTTCTCTAACCGTTATCATCGCAGAAGTAATCGCAGACTTCGCAGACTCCGAAAGTATCGCCATATCTGTTTCGGGCAGTTGTCCCTTGAGTGTCATCAATTCCAATATAGATCTCGAAACAACTGCAGATATTACAGTGTTCATCCAAGGGGTCACAATCTCATACGCAACCGTTCCTGTTGCCGTAGTAAATGCTTCAGTAACAGTTACCGTTCCTGATGCAGCACTATGAGCAGTTATAGTTCTTTCAGATATCGAACCATCAGCTTCAAAAACTCTAAGTGTTGCTCCCACGTAAGCATTGTCTCTTTTGTCTACCACACCTAATTGTCTAGAGAACAACCCCCCACTCGTTAGGGTTAATACTGTTCCTGATGTAGCAAGTGAACCGTCCTTAGCATAGTGAGGCATAAAGTCACCACTGGGAACATACCACAGTGAATAACCTGTAAGTTTTTCTGCTATGGGATTAGGACGAATAGAAATTCTTGTGCCTTCTATAGCCCAACCATTTCCTTTAGGATCGTTATCATCCCTCTGCCTTACTTCTTTCTCTATAGTTCCACCCGCAGCAAGTTGTGTTAACCTTAGAGCTTTATAGATACAAGAAGGGACAGCATAATACTCCTGATTATTAACAAAAGTCATGCTGAGTCTTGAGACTATTTGAGAATCACTTCGAGCGTTCATCATCATCATTACTTCTGCGAGTTTGGGTTGAATCACCGCTCGCATAATGTAATCGTTAGACATCTCTTTCTCTACTTGTTCAGGAAGTCCCCATCGAACTCTCTGCAACATTGTGTAAAGTACTGAATTTTCAGGGGCAACACTTTTACCACTTATCTTATTAGAAGTAAGAGATATTGCAGTTTGTAGTGCTAACCCAAACTGCTCCTTAAGGTAAGCCATATGTTTTTCATTGATGTTCCTAGCAACCCCTAAATTCATAGAAGATGCTAAGGCAACCGCTTGCCAAATATGACCCATAAACTCAGGGACAACTTCATATCTAACTGCACCGTTAGTTAGATCAGCAGAAAAATCTGTTCTAACCCCCACTGTTCCAGCACTAACATCGTAAGAAGTTATTACTCTTTCTTCCACAATAGAGTTGTCGGAACTCCATACCCTAAGCACACCACCAATATAAGAACTCTGTCTTTTATCTATACCCCCAACATCGGGTGTGGTGTCAACCGTTACAGTGTTAAGTGTCCCTAGTGTTCCACCTGCTGCAGAGTAGTGGGGGTTGAAATCTCCAGAGGGTGTATACCAAACTTCGTATCCCGCAGTATCGGGAGTCCAATCAGGACGGAAATATAAATCTCTACCGTCAAAACTCCAACCGGGTCCACGAGGATCCGTTTCATCTCTCTTTGCTATATCATCCAATACATCCCCCGCAGCATTTAACGAGGTAATCCTATGAATGATTCCTACATTTGGAGGAAGTTCTATATGAGTATCGGTGATAGTCTCTGTGCCTGTAGTTAAAGCATCTAATGAAAATTTACAGAGGATAGGCTCATCTCTCTGTTGATTGATAGCAGTTATTACATTAACCATCTCTGGCTCAATAACTTGCCTTACTAGAAAATCATTATCATATTTAGCATCAAGAGAGGGGTCGTCCAAATAGGTACGAATCCTCTCGATAGTCGTCATTAATATAGAACCACTACTATGCATTACCCGAGCATCCCATCTAAATCTTCATTACCCACCATCCCCATACCACCCGCAAGCAACATAAGCAACAACAACGGTAACATTGCTTTACCCATCTGAGGAAGTCTAATACCACCACCACCCTTCAATAGTTTATTAGCCATTTGTCCTCTTGTTCCCTTTGTCGCTGCTGACAATCTTTGCTTCGGAGTAAAATCATCCCAAGGTGCATCGACTGGACCTCTGCGGTATCCTTGCATATACTTATCTGGAAATTTCCTCTCAACAGTATCTCTTACCCAAGGCTCTAACGTTCCTGCTGATGCTTTGTCTAATTGAGCAAGGGACATACCACGACCACCCGATTTTCGAGCGGCGGCTCGTCTTTTAGATTTACGATTACCCTGCCAGCCCGAACCGTAATTTAGCTCCGATTGGGTAAGACCACCAGAAAGACTAGCCCTTGCTTTTTTTCTTTCTAGAGCCCAATTAAATGATGGATCTTTAGCCATGAGTAATTATCCTATTTTTAGAGAGGTTACGAAGGGTTTCTTTCATTTCAGAATCCTCATCGTTATAGTGTACATTGGCATGCTCCAGATTTCTAGCCTCCTCATATTTTCCTTTCCTTTTAAGAGAAGCCACTGACTTTTCTCGCCTTCTTAGGTTCTCTTCTCGCTCTCTGCGTTTCTCGTCGTTACGCTCCCTCAGTTGCTTCTCAATCATTTTCTGCTCAGGGTCAATCGCTCTACATCGGAATTTTACTTCCATAGTAGGTATCCAACCACCACGGTCTGGAGCCTTATCCATCGTGTCTAATTCTAGACATATAGGTTTATCAACTTCCCAAGGAGGGTATATCCAATGAGCAAGAACAAACTTCTCCGTATATGCGTGACGATATACAAACAAGTCCTTCCTCCCCGTCTCTCTCTTAATGTGGGCTAACCACATACTTTCAGGGAGAACCTTGTGTTCCTCTCCTAGTTGAAGACCCGTATTTAGTGCTTCCTCGTAAGGACTGTAAATTACTTCTATATCCATCCCACAAGTATACCAAAAGAAAGAGGGCCTACCATACTCGGCAGACCCTCTTCCCAACACAGGAGGATATGTTTACGGATTAATTAGCACTATAGATCTTGTCATAACTGACACCTGTTAGCTTCATGCCAGCAGGTTGATCTGGAACTAATTGCATGCGCATTTGACCGGGCATTTGAACGCCTTCTGTAACTCGCGTGATACCGCCATCGCTGCCATCTGTATTATAGATAGGCAATTTGTTAGTACCAGTACCGGTGAGAGCACCAGCAATGAATTCAAAAGGAGCACCATCTGCTTTTGCAAATTTGCTTGTTCCGGCTACGGCTGGAGGAATATACTTCTTCCAGTTATTTCCACCTTTTCGGATTCCATATACTGAACCATCTTCAACATAAGTTGAAGTGTAGCCCGTATAGGAGCGACCATCAAAGGTGAATTTGAAGCCTTCACTTGAACCTTCGCTAGTCACGCTTGAAAGGCGACCAGTTCGATCCAAGATTTCACGACCAATTTTCGTTGATTCGTAGTTCAACCAAACACCATCACTGGCAATCAAGCAGTCAATATATTGACCGTACTTGTTTTTGGCTGCGTGGAATCGACGCAAGTATTGACGAAGTTTGTGTTCAGTAAGAGTACCGACACTACCTTTCGTGAATGATTTAAACTCTGGGTGTGCCGTAACATCGATTTGGTTATTAGCCGAACCGTCTTTATCAGCACCTAGTAGGAAGTTATTATCACCACCCGAACCAGATTTTAACCAACTGTTAACACCAGCAAAACCACTAGAAGTATTTGCAGTTTCATCAACTGAACCCGCATAGAGAATCCAATCATCATTTGCTGTTGCTACTGGGGCTGAACCCGCTGCTGTAAATGCATCAACTGCTGAAACAAGACGTACTTCGCCTTTAAGTTCATCAACATAGTCAACGAATACTTTCAAGCGACCCGTAGTTGCACCATCAGTTGAGTTTTTCAACCCGTCAGCGGTGTCATCAATGTCGGGAGCACTAGTATCATCATCCCAAATATCGACTCGTTGACCAACATAGAATCGATCAACTGCACCGTTACTTGGAGTGAATGTCAAATAGTAAGGAGCCGCACCGCCAGTATCTGAAGCGGTTAGGCTGTTAATTTGACAAATTGCGTAATCTTCGTTTTGGTTTAAGTACCAATAATTACAAAGAGTGTGAGCTATATTACGACCAAAACCTTCTAGTTTAGGAGCAATGATTTCACCAATAAAGGCGGAAGTTGCTTCTGCTTGCATTTCACCAAGCGTAAACATGATGTTGGACATCATTGAACGCATACCAATACCTAAACGGTATGGTGCGGCGTTTGGACCTTCGGTAGGATCAGGCCAAACTTGTTTGAGATTTTGAGTATATAGACGACTACCGTGTGTATCTGTATCGTCACCATAAAGAGTGAGATCTCCCCTCGGAGCACCTTGCTCGAGTACACCAGCCATTGAACCCATAAACACTTTAAGTATTTTTAGGTCACGACCGAGTGCATCGGCAGGACCTACACCCTGACTTGTAGAGATAAGATCTCTCCAAATCGGATCTAGTCCGGGAAGGAAAATTTCAACGTTCTTATTGATGACTTCTTCGATACGGTCTTCATGTAGGTTGAAGAGCGAACCTGCTACTGCTGCCATCTTATTATTCCTTAATTAAATTAAGCTTTCGATTCTCCCCCAGCCGCGCCATCTCTGGCACCCCTTAATAATGTATCGAGTGTCCACTCACGGGTTTTGACATTAATGTCACCCATGCTGTCACCCTTCTCATATTTAGGAGGATCAACTGGAGGTTTATTAAACAAACTATCACTGTCTGTTGCTGTTTCCGGTGACCTCTGAATCTTATCAGGATCTCCGATTACCGAACGAAATTTATCATACACTGTTTTGGCTGCTTTACCAGCCTCTTCAGTAAACCAATTAGGATTAAAATTTTCACCTGCTGCACGACGATTTCTAAGACTATCTAACATAGCAGCCTCTACCTCATGCCTCAACACATCTTGTCGATTTTCACCCCCACTCTCCATAGCCATAAGTTTCTTGATTTCCTCGCTATTACTCATGGCACCGTTGAGGGCGTTATTGAGTTCTTTCTTCATCATTTCGGCACCAAGGCGTTGTTGACGATCCTCAATTTGATTCATTCTTTGTTGGTCTTGTTCGTGCATTAATTGCTCCTGTTGCAGTCTATACTGCTCTTCTTGTTGCTGTTGCTGTAAAAGTTCTTCGGGATCGTAAATTTCAGGGTCATAATTTTCACCTTCGAGTTCTTGGTGTTCTGGGGTTGCTGCAACTTCCGGTTGTTCTTGATTCGTCCATTGAATATATTCTTCAATATCTTGAGGGGTATACCCTTCCTTACTCATAAGGAAACGAACTGCACCCTCTCTACTAGCATCATCGCTTCCTGTAGGAGAGATAAGAACTTTAGCGTGATCATTATACTCTTTAAGTTGTGAGATTTCATCTCTAGCAGAAATTAAATCCCTAACGGAAATTTCTTCACCGTCTACCTTAACCGTAGAATCTAAATCTATAGAGGGAGAAGTAGTTTCAACTGCCTCGTTTGTTTCGGTTGTTTCAGTTGTTTCATTTACTTGTTCTTCAGACATTTACATGGCTCCTTGTTGTGGGAACGGCATCGGGCCACCTTGACCCATATCCATTCCCTCTTGTGGTTGTTGCATCATTGCTGCCTCCATTGGTGACGGAACACCTTCTGGCATCATAGCACCTGTAGATTCTAACAGAAATTGTTTGAAGTCGATGAATTCATTCTGAACTTCTGTAGAAGCAATACTCATAATAGGTCCACTCATAAACGCTACAAGAACTCTAAGTTGAAATTCTGGTCTAGCATTATGAGGTGTTAATATAATTTGTCCCGGATCTTGACCATCACCATAAAGAACCAAACAGTTCCTTACAATCATATCGTATGCTGCTTTTTCTTCGTCCAACCAAACAGCAAAGTCTAATCCTTCCTTAAGTGCTAACATCTTAAAGGAGTCAGGATCAGCAATACCCGCATTGAGCATCTCAAGTGCTTCTTGCTTACGAGCCACCATTGAACGGGGGCTCACCTCTTTAATGGAGATAGATATATTCTTAAGTGAGGGTAATGGGTTTTGTCCTTGGAATTGGATTTCACTTTTCTCTGGGTCAATAATGGCCCCCGCCATTTCAAGATTCAAATCAGATACGGGAATACCTACTGGATTATCCATAAGTACTCTAACCGCAGAAGCCAATACAGATTTATAACAACCAGAGAATGCTTGTTCAATACCTCTACTTGGGTTAGTCATTGCCTTGTTAATCTGTTCATCAAGGAACGAAAGCCCAACCGCAGAATCCACACGACCCTTCTCACGAATAAGGTCTTGTACAGGATTCATCTTATCAATAAGGTCTTTAGCGAACGCTGCTGTCTTACCGGGAATATCCCCCGCGTTGTGGGGCGTAATATTGAAAGGTCGAAATGTTTCTACTACGGGATCGGGTTCAAATGGAAGAACCCTCAATCCCGAACCCACATCCCGTAGCATTGCTCTATCATTAAACTGACCTTGGGGCATAACAAGTACCCCATACCTATCGGTGTCTCTAACATTATTAAAGAGCGACTTAAGTAACCGTTCCATCTCTCTACTTAAAGAAAAGAGAAGATCAAAAAGCCCTGCACCATGGAATGTTCCGTTCTCGATAAACCTCGCAAAACCAATTGGGCAATAGACTTCTTGATCTTCAAAAGACTCGTCGTGTAATACGTGTTCACCACTTGTAACCACATATCTGTTTACTGTTTCCCCCACTCCAAACGTCCATAGTTCTCTAATCTTTACAATTGCTGCTTGGTCTTTATGAGGACTAACACTGGACTGACTCGTATCGCTATGGTATTTAACGTCCTTACCCTGTTGACCCCCACTCCCTTCAGAATCCTCCTCGACCTCTCCGATGTTGGATTCCCACCACTCCATCTTTTTGAGGTTTCTACCTAACTTTTTACTAAACATTTCTTCTAGGAAAGTTAGAGGGACAGTTCGTTGTCTCATCATCCCACGAGTTTTGGTGTAGTCTGCCCCTAATGACGGGAATGGGAAGAGTTCTCTAGGATGTATAACCTCAAGATCTGCAACTAGACCAATAGTTTTACCGTTGGTCATGTGACCCGCTATACCACAAGAACCCAAAGATGTGAAGATGTGGGCAAATTGAGTTTTAATTTTATCTAGTTGGTCGTTAGAAACAACATGATCCATTAGGATCTGACTTAAAGCTCTTTCTCTAATACTATTAAGAGAGATACCTTTACGCACAACTTTAGGTCTAAGGTCTAATGAAGCCAACCTACCCGAAACCTTGTCGATAGCCGACAACATTTCTTGAGACTGAAACTCCATGTTCCCTTCCTCATCTAAGTAGTGGGGGGATAATGCTCCTGTTGAAGGGTCAAACACATCAAATCTACGGGCCCCCGCAAGATAATGCCAAGCGAGAAGCCACATGATTTTCCTATACGAAAGACGAGCTTCTTCTCTATCAGCATGCTCATCTATTATTCTTGCTAGGTCAATCTTGTTTTTCGGTAGTTTTATGGTGTCTAGTGCCATCTTTTGCCTTTAGTTTTTCTGCTGCAATACCCCTAGGTTTATAACCACGAGGAGTTTCTGTTTCTATTGTAATATCTTTTAGTTTAGAAATCTCAGGTATAACCTCGGTAGTTCTATTTTCGGGTACAAGTTGATATTCTGGGTCCCCATCACGAGGCCCAGTACCGTAGTAGCATCTCATTAGTTTATCGAAAAATGCTAAGGGTACAACTACGCAGTTCTTTTGTTCATACTCTTGTGGTGTTGTCGGTATCATCCGTAATGTTCCTATCTAAAATATCTTGTATTTCACCAGCCCCCACTCTACTCCAATCGATGCCATGAGCAATGGGAGTACCCAAATCTTTATCTATAACTTCCCCGTCCCTGAGCCTTTCAAGTGCGTTTTTGTGCTCTAGTTGTAGTTTTCTTACCTGAGAAAGTCTACCCTTAATAACAAATTGGCTCATGCATACACAATCCAACTCGTCATCGTGCTGTAATCCACCATCTTTAGCATCCGGATTGAACTGCTCTATCTGGTCTTTTAACCTTCTAGAGGGAGCATCTGATTTCCACAAAGGTAATTTTATCTTGTCAAATTCGAATCTAAGTGATAGAGATGCAATCTTAGTGGTCTTCTCTATCATGCCGGGATTCAACTTCTTAACGGCTGGCAAGTGACTTACCCCCATCATCTCTTTAGCACGAGTCCTAACCAAAGAATCCAGTGTGTTGTAGATTCCTAATCCCTGCTTAATCGCTTCCACATGTATAGTGGGGGTTCTCCAATGATCCCCCAACCTCATAACTTCTTTCAATAAGAGATCTTCTCGACATTGAGCACTCCACACATCCAACACGAAGAGTTCATTTTCTGAGTTTATGCACATAACGCATGCAACTTTAAAGTCGGAGTCTGCGGTTGCTGTGAATGAAGTATCTACTGTTAAGAATAAACGGTTCATCTTTAAGAAGTTACACATGGGCTTCTTAACTATTTCTTCACCGGAGTAATAACAAATTAAAGTGTTGCTTACGTAAGGGTCGATATCTAGAGCGGGATCTACTTGCTCGTACCACCAACCGTGACGTTCCTTTGTGAGATGGGGGAAGTATGTACCTTCCCCCTCACCGGGTCTCGCCATATATTCAGCCAAGAAGTTGGGAGTACCGATGATCTCACGTATTTCTTCTAAGGAAACTCTGTCCTTAAGCCTAGGATCTTCTTCTTTAATCTTACGGGTGGATGGCCACATGTCGGGCCAACACGAAATAACGGTTCCGTCTTCTTCTTCGTATGCAGCTCTTACAATCATCCTCGACCAAAGATTGAATCGGGGGTCTGCCGCAATTTGTTCACCTGCTTTGTTCTGTTGGGTTTGAAGAGCATGCCAAGCATAGTGACGACGAGATACGAAAGTAGCCAACCAATCCACACCACAACCTGCACGCATAACCATAGGTAGAACCACTTTGAAAAGAAGATCATCCATATACTGTCGGATGAGTGACATTGATGTCGATGCTTTTGGGTCATACTCTGGGTCATCCAATACGTAGCGTCTAGGTCGTCCACCACGTTGTCTTGATTCTGCGGAGATAGCCCTTAACCAAGAACCGTTTCTTAGTTGCATCATTTCTGTTCCAAAAGGTGCTTCACCTCTTTTAGGAACAAGACGATTATCCGGGAACTCCGGATTCCAATCATCATGCAATCGTTGGTTATGTTGGAACTGATCTTTAAGTGCTTGACCCGTACCTCTTGCATTATCATTCGTAGATGTTGCATAAAGAATCGTATACATGGGACGAGTCAACATTCTTAATAAACAAGCCTTCCTTACAAGATAAGACTTAGCAGAACCTCGTGGTGCGATACAAATATTACGGGGTGAGGATGCCCACTGTTTTAAAATGTCATAATGGAAAGTAGGAGTCTCTAAAGGATCATCATCATAGAAGAGAGGATTAAAATCTACAGTCTCGTCCGCATGAAGATAATAAAGATCGAAAAACCTTAGACTCGCAGCGAACGCCTCAGCTAACTGAGTGGGGGTTTTATCTTTTGCGGTCCACAAACGACAAGCGTTTACTCTGGCTTTACGTTGTCCTTCCGGAGATAGTTCCGGGTAATCAACGGGTAAGGGGTAAAAGGGGTTATCTGTTTGAGGCACCCACAACGTCATTACGTGTTACGCTCTGTTGCTACCGCAGTAAATGTTAGGGTGAATGCTATTCTTCCTAATGCAGCCGCTAACATTTGAGGGTCTGCTCCACAAGAAGAATTAGTTCTTAATTCTTTAAGGATAGGATAAAACTGATCCCTTAAGTTTCGGTCGCTGTCGAAAAGGTTATTGAATGTTATCTTGTAAAGATTCTCGAACCCCCCACTCCATTCTTCCACATCGTAGACTCCGAGGTCACGGATGGCGGTTGCACCGAATTGTAGGAACTCCATCACAGGTAAGGTTTGAAGTAGGGAGACTGCTTGTTTGGACAAATTGTCTAACTTAGGCGTTGTCTTTTTCGTTACTTTTTTTGCTGTTTTCTTTGGGGCAGATGATTTCGTGCTTTTGCTCAATTTCTTTTTGGTTGCTGATTTCGCCATTTTGATTCCTCAGGTTGGTTAGGAGTGTTGACGAAGACATAGTACGACTAGTGTTCTCGTCAATCATTTCTGTTTGTTGGATAGTAGCAAACATGCCGTTGTTGTTGGTGATTTCTTTCATAACAGAACGGAATTGTTTTAATGCCGCGAGACTTACCTTTGGGTCTGGGTCTCGTGAATGTTGAATGATGGTGCTCATTTCCTCCATTAGATCAAAGTTGGATGCTTGAAGGGCTGACGCTGCACCATCTAATCCGTAGAAGGATGTTATAACATCTTCAGGAGTCGTCTTTTGGATCGTCCCCTGTGTCGGGTTCTTCATTAAGTTCTTCTTGTCCATATAAATCTAGTATACTCCCTGGACGCTTGGTTATGTCACCAAACACCCTAATTGATTTCTTAGTATAGGTGTTTTGGTATTCTTCGGGTAGTTCTGCCAAACCCGCTCTTGCCATTCTATATGCAGCTTTTTGTGCTGCCTTCTTAACATCTGTTGTCATATTAAGACCCCCCATAGTTTTACACGCTAGAAGTTCGCACAGTAGAGGTTCTAAATTCTTTGCTACATATTGAGGATCGAGTTTAGAGGGCTTCTGTTTTCCTGTTGCTATCGATTGGCATCCTGACACGAAGAAGTCTGGTTCCCCCACTCTAGTGATGGCTTTAAGTGCGAGTTGGAAAGAATTCATTTCAACGTAAGTTGTTTTGCCCATTTCAATTAGAGGCACACCCAACGCACGACAGAAAGATCGGAACGCTTTCTTTGTGATGTTGGTTCCAAACTCTTTGATGTACCAATCTTCCGATAGAAGTTTAATACCCGTACCGAACCCTATGTAGAACTGTTCACTCATATTATCGTGCCATTGGTGGTGCGTATCCTCCACCCGGTGTAGGAGGTCTAAAATTAATAAGGCCATCTACAAAGTCGTTAAGTGATTCTTTGGCAGGAGCACCAATTGCTCCTGCTATTGTTCCTAAATCTTCAGGGACCCCTCTCCACTGATCCGCTAGACCGCCCCAACTTCCACCTCGAGCAGAACCGGGAATATCAGGAATCATATCTGAGAAGATAGAAGGATGAGTAGCACCTTCTAATTGTTCAGGTAGTCCAAATGTAGGCACCCCCCAACCCATTGGAGTTCGGAACCGATTCGCTAACTTAACGGCTCCACCTATAGTTGGGTTGTACCAGTTTGCACCAAGTCCTGTATTAAATTCTAGACCTCCACCTTGAGCGGGTCTTGCGACATCTCCGAGTGATACAAGAAAGTCTCCTATTCCAGCAATAGTTCCCGGCACAGCCGATGCTGCGTCATATGAGGTAGCACCGGGAGAACCGATTGCTTCATCAAGTGCTGCGTCCCTAGGATCTATAAGGTGTTCTTGTACGGTATCAATGGTTTGGTTTATCATCTCAGGAGCCATCGCTAGCGTAAAACCTCTACCCATAGTAGGTCTCACGCCACCTTTTGTAAGTGCTTGTAGGTTTGCTTTGGGATTTAAAAATTGTCCTTGACCTAAACCAAACGCACTTGGATTTACCATTCCTCGTCTAGCACCGGGGGCGGCGGCGGCGCGGGGGAAGCCTGGTCTTGTACCGGATGGTTTCTTTGGTTCTGGTTCCATGCGAATTTGTTCACCTACAGATTTCCTTTCTAGTTCCAGACCTACCTCCCTGAGTTCCGCTTGGGTAAAGGGTTGTCCGGTTCTAGGGTTAAGAGTGTTAGCCATATGATGTGCAGCGGCCGCAGTCCAACCTTGTTTCTTGGCTATCTTGTTAAGTTCATTCCCCATTGCTTTATCTATTGTCTTGGGGTTAACCTGATGCCATTGTTGGGTTCTAGCCGCTCTACGTTCAGCAATCTCTGCTTCAGTTAAGGTTTTTCCTCCCCGTTTAGCTTGCTCCACCGACTCGTTTACATATGCATCAATTTGGTTTTTAATCCAAGCATCTTTCGGGTTCATTGATTTATCATAAATAGGTTTGGGTGCAACTTCGGGACCCATATCAAATAATTCACCTTGACCCCCAGACGACCTGAAACGTGGTTCACCTTGCACTCTAATAGGTTCTCCCCCCGCAGGTTCAACTTTTGGTGCTTTAGATTCTACAGGTTTAACTTTTTCAATAGGTGCTTCCGCTTCAACTGCCGCTTTTGCTTCTGCTGTCGCTGCTGCTTCCGGTGTCATTTCTATAATAGTTGTAGGGAAGAGTCCCTTTTGTCTAATATTGGATATTGCCGCATCACTATTTACTGCTCGAATTTGACCCTTAGTTTTTTTACCTTCACTATCAATTGCTTCATAATCATAAGATTTCAATCCGTCTTCGGCTGTCGCTTTTGCGGCTTTTGCTTCTGCTCTTTTACTTGCTCCGGGAATTACCTTACCTACCCCCTTAACTACTGACCCCCCTATTTTTGTTGCTTTTTTCCAATTATCTTTAATGGGACCCTCACTTTGTGAAGCCTTCCAGTTTCTTGCTAATTCTATAGCTTCTCCACGGGTTATGGGTTTTCCTTCTGGATTCGTAAATTCCCATGTAGGTCTTCTTTTCTTTTTGCCAGTGTCCAGTAAAGGTACTGCTTCTGGGATGTATCTTCTTGGATTGACGCGGGATCGGGTAGTTACGTCTGTGGAGGGTTTTGACATTTGAAAAGGAGCATCGGGCATTCCCGCTACTTCTTTTAGTTGTGCGTTTAGGGTGTTTCTATTATAAGTTCTTACTCCTTCTGTTGCGAGTGCAGCAGAACCACCTAGGAAACCCAGCATTTTTAATGTGTTCCAGTAATCGGTACCCGTCATTGGTTGTTCGAGTCTTGACCAACGTGGAATATTAGAGGTGACTACATCTTCTATTGGTTTTCCTGCGCCTATAGCAATTCTACTACTTGTGTAATCACCCAAAGAAGACCGCCCACCTATACCTTGGAACCCTAAGGGGAGTCGTCGTGTCATGTTTCGGAGTTGAGACATTTGGTAGGTGTTCTTTGCCGAAGCAACCATCTCGTCCATGCGAGCATCATTACTTAGTTGATTAAGTGATCTTTGTTGGTTTGAAACCTGCGGGCGAGGCAAAATTGTGGTAGGATTGTTTTGTCGAGCATCGTCAACGAAACCGCTAATCGTACTCGTATCCCTTTCACTTCCATATATATCCTGAAGTTCATTCTTCTTTTTTCTACGTGCCATAATATAAGGATACAACAATGACGGTTGGAACACAAGACAGACCACTCACTTCTGCAGAACCTATGAAGGTTGCAGATGCACTTATAAGGGGAATCTTTCGGACCCCAAGTGGGAAGGGTGGGTTGTGGGCATTTAGGGGAGACTTCTATCAATGGTATGGGGATAGGTGGGAGAGACGAGAACAAGAGTGGGTCGAAGATTTATGTTGGAAAGAGTTGGAGGATGCCTACTACGAAGAAATAATGGCAGACGGAACCGTAAGAGTCCGTAGAATTGCACCCAATAGACAGAAGATAGATAACATTGTTAGGGGGTTAGCAGCGAGAGTGAGAATCCCCCACTCTAATATACCTGTATGGTTGGATGATCCGGGTCGGGATGCGGGTAGTGTTATAGCGTTTCAGGATCAGTTGGTGGATGCGAAGACGGGTGAGGTTGTGGAGAGGACTGAAGATTGGTTTGATCCGGTGATATTGCCTGTGAACTATAATCCGGGTGCCGAGTGTCCTAGGTGGATGAGGTGCTTGGAAGAGTGGGGGAATAATGATCCGGAGTGGAGCATGTTGCTGATGAGATGGATGGGGTACTGTCTCATGAACCACAGGAGACACGCTAGGTGGTTATTGATGTACGGGAAGGTTAGGAGCGGGAAGGGGACGATAGGCAAGGTGTTGCAGAAGTTGTTGGGGCAAGATGGGTTTATGAATACGAGTCTTGATGATCTGAGTGGAGACTTCGGGTTGGATGGGTTAGAGCATTCTAGGGTGCTATGTGTTAGTGAGGTGAGTGAGTTAGACGGGAGGGAGGGAGAGAGAGCCACTAGGGTATTGAAGAATATTATTGGTCAAGATCCGATTACCGTGAATGTGAAATATAAGAGGCAGATGAGGAATGTTGTGGTTAATGCTGCACCTATTGTTCAAGCGAATGAGATTCCCCAGTTGCCTAATAAGGGTAGAGGGTTGTCTTCCAAGATGCTGGTGCTTCCTTTTGATGTAAGTTTTGAGGGGAAAGAAGATCCTTATTTGATTGACAAGTTATCGGGTGAGTTGGAGGGTATTGCATCGTGGGCGGTGGAGGGTGCTATTGATTTAGAGAGTGGGTTGGGGGGTAGATTCCCGTTACCTAGTAGGGCGAGTGATACGATACAGATGTACCATCTTCAGAATAACCCGTTTGATTATTTCTTAGAGGAGAGGTTCTTCAGGAGTGAGGGCGGGTTCGTTGCTACGGACTTGTTGTGGATGCAATGGAAAGATTGGTTGAAATCGAATTCGATAAAGAACCTTCATGTAGCAAGGAATCAGTTGTCGATAAAGATAGAGATGCAAAGTAGTTGGTCGGTTCATAGACATCGACCACATGGGGGCAAGAGAGGCTTGAAGGGTTTGAGCCTTAGAAAAAGTTTTGATGACTTGTGCTAGACACAGAAAGGAACAATAATGGAAGAATACATTATGAGTAAAGAGGCTATTGAAGGTGCATGTATATGTATATTGAATAGGATTATTATGAACAAAGATGTTGGATCACCCAAGAATGCTGACCCAGAAGATCTATGGGCTCATTTAAAGATAAAATACAAAGATGGGGATGAGATTATCGATGAGGATAGTCTTATTTGGGACGTGTGGAGGGTAGGGAACGGGTATGTGCTTTATTGTTCGGAAACAAAAGAGACTATTGAGGTGCCGAGACCCGAGAGATTGGGTGGAGAGTGAACCGGATGGCGTACCAGTTATGTACCGGATGGAAAGTGCGTTTTTAGAGTGGAAATGAGGTTTGATCCGGGTGTACCGCATGTACCGGGTGTGTCTGTACTCTTTTACTAATCTATATATGGTCACGCAATGGTTACAAAATACCTGGTACACCCGGTACAAACCGAAAAATCGAGCTTGTAGGGGCCTAGAGTGGGGCTTTTTGAACCAGCTCATGCGGTACATACCCGGATCGGAAGTGGATCGCCCCTATTTTTAGCCTAAAAAGGGACATGAAAAAAATGAGATTTTGAAGATTCGAAGGGTTGTGTTAATTTGGGGGGTTTACGGTTGGGTGAGGTGAGGAAAATTGTATATAGGGTGAGGAATTCCTAGACAGGATCGGTGTTTCGTAATGACCACAGGCAAACACCTAGGGGGCTTCGGGGGTACCCAAGTTTACGTCGGGAAGGGGACACGGAAGGAACGCTACGCTGTGGACTCACGTATTTCGTCACTGAAGTGACGAGGAACGGGAACTCGGGAACCACAAACCACAACTAACTACACACGGAGTCAGACTATTACCTTGTTTTAAGAAGGACATTTCGCATCACCATACTTGCTCCTTCATCGGGGCAAGCCCTCTTCGGAGCGGTGATGCAACAGTCGGGTTCGGATATATTTTTTGATTTTACAGTCCAAATCTGCTAGTAAGACCACAATCTACACGCTCTTGATTGAGAGTAGATGCGAACATTCACTAATTCGTTAGAGTGGCAAAGATTTAGACTTTTATTTACGCATGACATATGCATGCACCAAACTGACCTAAACACGTCAGTAGTTGAGTAACCAGTCTCATCAAACTGTTTTTAAGGGGTAGATACAACAAGGTGAAAAACAACACATTTTAAGTGATTACAGCACTCTTCGTATCTACCCTTTTTTTTATAATGATTTCGCACAACCATACAGGTCTCGACTGCGGGTAAGACCTTGTCTTCGACGGTTGTGCAACAGTTGTTATTGGGTGAATTTTTTGTTTTTTTATCATAATCTAATCTAAAGGAGTATTATTATGAATTATTATGATTTAATCGGGTTGTGTCCAGACAAAGAACTTGATAATTTGTCTCACCTAATAATTGAAGGTTTTATTTCAGACCTCAAAGATTTAAAGATTTCGGATGATAATCTTAAAATGCTTATAGAACACCTAGAAGACACGGTAAAAGCATTAAAAGGCTCAAATGCACTTTATCAAGGCGAGCAACGAATTCAGTATGTTCCTACGACACCTGAGATTCTACAGGTAAATTAAACTAAAAGGAGATTTATTATGCCAGTTATACAAATAAGTAGAAAGTTTTTCAAGAACGAGTACGGGATGTCCGTCATCACAGGCGGTTACGGATGGAATACACCCGATACACCCTTTGAAGTAGCAGTACTCAAAGGCACAGAAGACAATTGGGTAATCTGCTACGACACTCCCATCACAAATGATGTCATCGGATACTTATCATCTGATGAAGTAGACGCTCTTGAAGCAAAAATAAGAGAACTACCTTGGCATGGAACTTCTATGGGTAATCCTGCGGTAGGGTTTATGATTCATGAAATGAACGCTTCCGATATGAACGGTGGAAATTGATATTTCGCACGACCATACAGCACTTCAGGCTCGGGCGTAGCCGAGCCTTAGTGCGGTCGTGCAACAGTCGAGTTTTTATGTAATTTTTGTTGTCTTTAACACAAGGAGAAATGTACAATGACATACAATTATAGCGTCCAAACAGGACAAACAGTCACAATGAAAGGTGGCGAAAAAGGAGAATATGGTCTCCAAATTGATTTCGGATTTGATAAACTTACCATTCCATGGGAATCTGTACAAATATGGGATTTTGGCACTGGAGCAGATGCAATGAATCCATGCCAACTTTACAACGGTGAAATCCAATATGTACTAGCATATTCTGCAAAAGACATAAAAGGTGATAACATCCGAGCATTCGGAAGTAATGCACGCTTTATGTGGAACGTACCCAAAGAAGTATTCTACGATGTAGCAAAACTTCAAGGTAAAGAAGATAAGATTGCAACTTGGGAAAGCACAGCGAAACCATACGTTGCACCAACATCTGCACCTGCTAACACAACCGTAGCAGAAGCAGAAATCCCAGTTTAACCCCTAAACACACCTCGGCAAGTGTCTAAACTGCCCTTTGGGGAAGGTAAAACAAATAACTAGAATTTTATATTCTTAACAAATAAAGGCTGACGAGCCTGTGGGTGGCTGAATAATCACTTGGAAAGGTGATAAAGCACACATTAGTCTGTAGTAGACTGTCCAACGACCAAGTGGTAAAGGACATACTCCTAACCGAGTTTGATGTGATATTCTGGCGATAATACAAATAGTATTTCCCTCTGGAATTGCAGGTAAACTTTATCCTGCCCCACACCATATTTGACCTGAACAAGTCTCTAAACTATTCACTTTTGGCGTGTGAAATGAACGCTCGAAGACTCGCTATCATCTTTCACTCGCGGACTCGGACAACACCGAACTCACATCCAAACAAACGGGTAACACTCCGTAAACCAGAAATTGTTATCTACATCAATTCATAACGATCCAAACCCAACTACCCTCGAAAACACAAAGTCCAAATCAACCCCAAACCAAGTTCAAAGGAGAACAACAATGAAAAACTTTTTCGATAAAGCATGTAATATAGCATTCACATGTGAAGGACTAAAACTTTTACACCAAACCTTATCCGAACACTCTAATGAAATAATAAGGCAACAAGAGTGTGAAGAACATAATGAACCGGAAGGAACAACATTAGGAAGAGAAGTACTAAAGGCTCTAAGAGATTGTTCTAATGTTGATGATGATGAATTATTAAAGAAAATGCCAAATCTTATATTCACATTAATTACTGAAAGACAAATTAAAGAATCATTATACAATCTTCGAGATCTAATACTCGAAGATTTAAAAGATGAAATGGAACCTTTAGAATCAACATTCCATGAATTAACATCATCCCCAGACCAAGAATAAACAAAGGAGCAACAAAATGATTAAAGCAATCAAAGCGTTGTGGGCTACACTCAAAGATCCACATTTACTATCATCAAAACCTCATCATGACACACTAGTCACCATTGCAGTAAAGAAGTTCACCATAAAGAATGGGTATTTAAGAGAGTTCAACGGTGACACCCTACATTGTAAAACCTCTGTAGAAGACATGGATAAGGTAATACGAGAAATGCAAAAGTGGGATTCTTTTCTCACCAAAGACCTATATCCAAGTGGAGTGCAGCAATCAAGGATATCCTCTGTCATTCGTTACTTACAGTTTGTAAACCTTCTTCCTCCTAAAAGGAATAAAGATAGGACTATAACCGTAAGCAACAAGCCATTGAACACCCAACTCGAAGAAGATACTGGATGGACGTGTTCACAGTGTCAAATACGACACACATCAGATATGAAGATAGGACACAGAGAATGGGATTTCTTAAGTGAAGAAATACTACTCTGTGTACAGTGTTGTGATGACCTAAATTATCAAGGGGCATCAGAAGCAGAAAAAGATGCTCCCTTCTAAACTCGTAAGTGGGCAGTCATTTCTTCAGTAAAATAATATACAGTCAAATACCTAGATTTGGACTGTAATCACTAGGTACGTCTAAACCCCTATATACAAAGTAATATCGTTACTCACTGTATATAGGGGCGAAGACACTAAGAACAAAGGAGAATTAATTATGGAATACAATTTCCCAGAAAGTTTTGGAGATTATCTAAAAAGATCTTTAATATATTGGATTGACGATGCAGTGTATCCCGGTCATTTTGTAAAAGCAGTTCTTACAAATGACTTATTTGAAGCAATTGCTCGTGCAGATGGTGAGAATGCTAGGATACTCCCAGATATCGTGAGGTGGGTTTATTCAAACGCACCCCGAAATTGTTGGGGTAGTAATGAAGAAATGAAGACTTGGAAATCTTCTGGTGGATTGAGAGGAATCAAAAATGCTGAAGCCACAGAAGCCACAGAAACCACAGAAACCAAACACATATGAAAACAATTCAATCGAGAATATCGTTTCGATACCCGCCCGCTCTCGCGAGGGCGGGTATCTTCACTTTAAACAAGAAACAAAGGAAACAATCATGTCAACAGAAATATCAGGAAGCGTATCAATAACTAGCAATGGTGACATTTTTATCCATTCATCTATAGAAAATTATGACCTCTTATTTAAATTAGATGCAATGAAAACACGCTACAAAATCAACCTCGTAGCAATAAACTCCGGTGATGAGAAATTAGTAAAGCCAGATATCAAAGGGTTAACCATTAAAAATCTTAAAGCGGCAAAAAAGAAAATACCAAATTGGTTAACAAAGAAGGTCAAACTTAACTTGCAAGAAGACACCTTACATTCAATCAAACTTGCCATCGAATGTTCTTGGAAAACACCCAAAGCATCATTCGAATCACTAAGCCAACTAGTAAACGAAGCAAACGAAGCAGTAACCACTTAAAGGAAAAGGAGGCTCAAGGATGAGCAAAACAGGAAAATGGAGTTGTGTATCACAATCAGATAGTAATCAATTTGGAAATTGTCCTTTACAATGGGACAATGAATTTCATTGGGAACACGATCAAAACCCACAAGCATTTCGAAGGAAAGACCACTGGGAATGGGTAGGAGCAGGACATATACCCAATGAAAAAGAAATAGAATCATTCTATCGTGATTTAGATACAGACACAGTGGATGATTTCTATGTAACAAAAGAAATAATACTTGGTGCTGTAATAGGAAAGAGTGCTCCTAATCATTCAGAATGGAGCATAGTAGTAAGAACAGTGATACGTTGGGAAGAAAGAAGAATGCGAAAGAACATAATAGTACGAAATGTAAGAGCACCAAAACATCAAAACCATAAACCTTCAGATATCGAAAGATGGGAACAAACACATGATCGAAATATCAGAAACAACCGAAATAATGCTCGAAGAAGTAGAAACACTAATAGAAGAAGGACTCACTAAACAACAAGTATGGGAGCAACTACAGTCCTCTAATCTAACCGACACCGAACTCGACCAACTCGTTTCACTACTAGAAGACAAAGGAAACAAACAACTAGCAGAAGAAATAGCCCTAGGAATCCACACACCCACTCTACAAGGTGACATATTACGTAATGCACCTTGGTATAATAACGACTACTGCAATAACGCAGATCATCAACAACTAAGGAGGAACAAATGACAGATAAAGAAATTAAATGTCCACACTGTGAAGATACTGGTAGAGAGCCTAACTATCCTAATGAACCTTGTCACAGGTGTAGACCTGTACCAAGACATTTAGATGGGTTCCCAATGGGTGAAGTTAGTAATGAATATGCTAGTGAATGGTTGAGCGAATTTGATGATAGATGAAAGGATTAAACTATGACAAAGGAACAAAAATATCAATTGTGTAAATTGATAAAAAACTTACAAGGTAACCTTATAAAGTTACATGCAAACGGAACAACCGGAACTATTATGGATGAGTCTTTAGATATACTCAACCAATTAGTAGGTTGGCTCGTAATCTCAGGCATCGAGAAAGAATACAATGAAAAACTCGATGAACAAGCAGCAATATCAGAACACGAAAATTGGAGACAGAACTCATGAAACGTCACAACTGTAATGAATACGTAGAGTATGAAGACCTCGCAACCATACCTCTACCACCAGCAAGAGATAGATTCGTGCCTATGGCACATCAAGACCTATTCGATAGAACAGTAAAGAACCTATCAACACTAAACTACGAACCCGTAAAACCTAGGTTCTTACTTGACCACACAAAACAAAAGTTTATAGCCACATTTGGTATTAAACAAAGTGCAAAGGCATTTAGTAGTGGATCTGTAGATCAATTTGCAAACAATGACTATCAATTTGAAGTAGGTCTAATAAATAGTAATGATGGCAGCATGGCAGCCAAACTATTCACAGGTACCCGTGTATTCGTGTGTGCCAACGGTCAATGGTCGGGTGAAGTAGTTCTCTCCCGTAAACACACTCGTAACGCAGGTTACGACATCAACCGCGGACTCCGAGACTTCGTATTCGAACTCGAAGACACTCGCAAAGAAACCTTTGCAAACTTTGATAGACTTAAAGAATATGACTTTGGTAGTAAATCAGAAGTTCATGATTTTATAGTTGAAACTTGCAATCGAAATATCCTTCCTTGGCAACACGCACCTAAAGTACTTGAACACTGGAATAATCCAGAACATGACGAATTTAAAGACCGCAATGGATATTGTTTATTCAACGCATATACATCACATTGGA
>Ga0208449_1000183_pt1 | contig 55777 bp, 70 predicted proteins | sample MalvireepMed_s17_FD_184247 | JGI IMG/M metagenome (GOLD analysis project Ga0208449, IMG submission 184247) | Marine viral communities from the Global Malaspina Expedition - Malaspina viral metaG DeepMed_s17 (SPAdes) (version 2) | ecosystem: Environmental > Aquatic > Marine > Oceanic | place...
CGACAACGCACCACCAACCCCGATTCCCCCGACCTCAAACCATTGACCACGAGCTCCCGACCCTGCTCCCCCCCGAATAAATACAGGTTGGGGGAGGAGAGAGGGTGGGCTAAGAAGAAACTTACCCCGCCAGATCGGTAAAAAGCGTAGTGCCACGCAATTTGGTGAGACGACAGATTTAGCCGGTAATTTTTAGTCGTTTTGAGCTCAATCCAAAATGGCACTCCCTCGGCGCACACAAAAACGTCTGGAATCCCTCCTCCAAAGCGGTTTTCAATCCGCGTCAAGTGCCAATCTTGAGGTATTTTCTTCTTCAGCCGATTCCACAACAGCGTCTCCGGTTTCTGCGACATCTACCACCTCGTATTGTGCCTCGAGAAAGACTGATGGATGCTGCCGGCGCAGCTCGAGCAGCCGCACCTCTATCTCCTCGCGGCTCATACTCTCGACAGCGTGGTAATGATTCGTCTCACGTCTATCTACAGTCAAGCCGCCCAAGGCCGAGCGGGTTTTCTCGGCGTTAATGGCCGCCGAGAATTTCCCACCTTCCTCAGCACCAATCGAGAGCTCGCGCAGTCGCTTAAGCTGGCCCAGCAGAGTTACGCCATATTTCCTTTGTCGATCCTCACGGAGCTCATTGATATATTCCGCGACGTGGGGAAACAAGCCAGGGTCAAGAAGTTTATACGCCTGGGCCTTAGCCACCCCGGGTCCATCACTGTAGCCGGCGAGGCGCACGCACTCCGCGTTTGAGTTCTGGCCATCCACATAATATCGCGCGAACTGTTTCTGACGGTTCGTTAGCGTCCGCCCAGTTTTTTCTTCGATTGCTTCGGCTCTTCGAGCCATTCCAGGTTTACTCATTAGGTTTGCCCCGTATAGCAGGTAAAATATGAAAACAGTTTTCAGATCTTAGTTCAACGCCTCTTCGCACGACTAGAAATTTTTATTTGATATAAATCATTACAAACAAGTACTTACATTACAAACAAAGCATGAAACACGTAATCATAAAACATGACAAAAAGTGTTACGAATGAAAATCTGTAGAAACAATGACTTACAGACCTAAAAATTACGAAGTGTTACAAGTGTTACGAAAACAGCGAAAAGTGTTACGGATCTTTTGTCCATGTTTCAATGACTTACGGCCGAAAACCCCAAATCCGTAACACCGTAACACTTTTTTTGACCAAAAAAACGTTTTCAAAAAACGTTTTCAGATTTTGCCTGCTATACGGGGCGAAGTCATTTTCCTTGATCCTATGTCCCCCATCATTTATTATTAGGTTGTAGTTCCAGAAAGCAGAGAGGAGAGCATTATGAAAGACCCTACCCCAGACATCAAAGAGATGCCGCTGCAAGACGTGCGCGTTGAGTTCGAGCGCCTTGGCGGTATGTTTCTGGACGTCGATGTCAGTTACCACCTTGAATTTGAAGCCGGCGAGCGTTACCCCATCGTCCACGTGGACGATGTCATAGGGTTCGTTGCTCGGTTGCAGAAATACATCAGCGTGAAGCACGAGGTCGTTAACATGGCCGGCCTTGAGCAGCGTCTCGAGGACCAGGTCATCGAAAACATGTGGGCGGATGGAGAGCTGCCATGAGAACAAAAGAGCGCACCCCAGAGCATTTGTTTGCGGAGGCTTGTCTCAGCGACAACACGTTGGAAGAGCTCCAGGTGGCCGTTGCGTTGCCGCCGGACAGCTATGACATGGCCGAGTTTGGCATACCCTCAGCGGCTGCGTATTACGCTGCACTGAGGGACGCTATCGAATGGATGGAGGAGAGGACATGAAAACAATCACGATCAACAAGACTGAGCTGAACATTTCGGCAGCCGAGCAACGCGCGTTGGGCATCTTGGCGGACCACGATTTTACTGTGCCACTGAGCGCATTTGAGGAGGGGCGGTCATGGCGGCACAAGAAATTTATTTTGCCGCGAGGATCTAGAGCGAAGAAACTCGGCATTGAGGTTATTGATCTGGATATTTTGTGTAATCTTTTTGGCGGTATTTCGCACCAGAGAAACATGAGAAAGGACGTTATTGAGAGAGGAACGGCAGCGATTATTCGATTTTGGGCTGCCGGCGCCGGAACGTGGATGGGAACACCTCCATGCTCTCAGCAAGCAGCAAGCAGGCTTAAACGCTTTTTTCGTGAACATCCGCGTCACAAGAAATGTGTGCTTGGTGACCCCCGAAAAATAAATCTCATTTTGGCAAAGTGCGGGGGAGCGTTGTCATGAGCCCTGGACCGTGCGAGAGGTGCCACCAACCGATTTTGGATGAGGATGATTACCATTCGGATGATTCGGGCGAACATCACCAAGCCTGTTTTGACGAGTGGTTCAAGGAGGAGGGGGCCTATTGGCGTCCGATTTACGATCGGGAAAAACGTGCTGGACTGATACCGAAACGAGGAGATGATAGTGACCGTATTTGATGAGAGTAAAATTGAGCAGAATGTTCGTGACAGGTTTGCAGCGGAAGAAGACGCAATCCGGATACCAGTACGAAAACTGGACCGGGACATACTCAAGGCCGCTTCGGAGTTGACATCGACGGAGGCGAGATTTCTGGTCGATGCTTATTACTCGATGCAAGCTGGGCGCATCCGCGCCAACAACCAGATTCGTGCCCTCACGGAAAGCGGGGAACCGCATGAGAGCATCGGTTGGCTTTCAACCGAGAGCCGTGTGCTGGAGGAGAGTGTCAAACGCGCCTTGGACGTCTACTCGGATAACCACCCTGTCGGAACCAGAATGCGGACCGTCGTGGGGGTCGGGCCTGTTATTGCAGCAGGCTTCCTGGCCCACATCGATATAAACCGAGCGCCAACAGCGGGTGCAATCTGGCGCTATGCAGGACTCGACCCAACCAGCGAATGGCGCAAGGGTGAGAAGCGACCCTTCAACGCGGCGCTCAAAACCTTGTGCTGGAAACTCGGCGAGTCCTTTGTGAAGGTGTCAAACCACCCCGACTCTCTTTACGGACAAATCTATAAGGAACGCAAGGACATCGAGCTCAGCAAGAACGAGGCCGGCGACTTTTCCGACCAGGCTGATGCTAAATTGGAAAGGTACAAAATCGGGAAGACTACCGACGCCTATAAAGCGTATTCCATTGGCAAACTGCCACCGGCCCACATTCATGCGCGCGCCAAGCGGTATGCTGTGAAAATGTTCATCTCACACCTCCATGAAATCTGGTACGAGATCGAACTTGGGAAACCGGCACCCGTTCCCTACGTCATGGCGCACGGCGGCCATGTCCATAAGATCGAGCCGAACTGGTAGCATCATCCACGAACCAAGATGGGAGAGAGGTCCAGGCAAGCAGAGCGAACCAACGCGTGAGAGAGAATCATGGGTGTTGACAGAATCAATTGGAGAAAATGATCCAACCGGAGACGAGGGAACCAAGTGAGAAGAGAGATCCACACTTGGCAAGCAGGGCGAGAGGTCCATTGAAGGAGAGCGAACCAATGGGTGAGAGAGAATCAGGATCCAGGGAACGAATCAGGTAAACAGAATGATCCAGGGAACGCGAGCAGTTTTACATGCGGAACGAGAGGTCCATCCGAGGCGAGGGAACCATCTGCGAAGAGAGAATCAAGAATGTTGAACGAATCAACAACTCCGAATGAATCAAGCTTTTGTGAACGAATCAAAGGTTCGGAATGATCCAGTTCCATCTGAGCGAATTTTGCCAATCAAGAAGAGAGAATCAAGGTAGATGACTCAGAAGCAGTCAGACCGACGTTTTAAATCCACTCTTGGAGACCAGAACCACCAATGATGAGAGATTCAAATCCATTAGAGGAGAGAGATCCAAATCCATATCCACGGAGAGATCCATCCGGGGCGAGCGAACCACAAACCAAGAGAGATTCAAATCCACTCGACAAGAGAGAACCACCTTCTCTGAGAGATCCATTTACCGGAGAGCGAGCCAGTGCCAGAGAGAGAATCGAAGAACAGGAACGAATCAGGTACCACGAATGATCCATGAAAAAAGAGGGAACCATCCGCGAAGAGAGATCCAACGGTCTACAGGGAACCAACGATGACGAGAGATCCACCCAGTCAGAGGGAACCAATTGAGAAGAGAGAACCATTTAGGAGTGTGAAATGATAACTGAGCGAAGTTTCGATCGCAGCATTAAGAGGATTATTTCCGGCGTGACATACAACACCGAGACAGCGACGGAGGTCGCGGGGGTGGTTGGTGAGGCACTCTTTAAAACTCGGTACGGTTCTTATTTCATCGCTTACGAAAACTCGGAACGTGAATGTGACAGGGGGCTGTCCCCGATATCTAGGGAAGAGGCTAGAACGTGGCTAAAAACCCACTATCGGCGGGAGTTGCCGCCATGGACGTCCAACGCAGAGCGTCGGATTACGCTGCGCATGCCGAGCACGCTAGGAATCCAAATTGACGCTCTGGCGAAGAGCAATGATCAATCGACAAATGCTTGGATCATCCGGTGCCTCGAGCGCTGTGTCCGAGCTCAAGGAACTAACTGATGGGATTACTAGGAAAAAGCAGCAGAGGTCGTACCTACTGCAATGTCATATGTTATGTGCAGTTTTCATCCACTTTACATTTCAGGGGATAATGATGAGGGACATAAAAAGCACCCGCGACATGCGCGGTTTCCTGCTTGAGCAAATGCAGGGAGTGGCCGAAGGAACTACCGATTTGGGGACGGCCAAGGGCGTTGCCAACATCGCGCAACAGGTCTACAACACAATCAACATCGAGCTTAAGGTGGCCCAAGCCAAGGAAAAGCTTAAAGGACTGACAATTGACTCTGTCAACTTTGACGATTAGTGGCGTTGACGCCGATATCATCGCCGACGCTATTGCGTCCGCCAAAGCCCAGCAGGATAGCAGGAACCTAACCAAGAAAATTTTGGAGTGCGATGAAGCATTTGCTGAATACATAGCGAAAACCTCGTTCAGGAGAGAGCCGTGCGTTCGGCAGGGCACCTACGGAGGGAGGCAGATGCCCATTTATTGTCACTGGTACGGCTTCCCCTGGGAGGACCCCCGCAGTCCTGTCGTGATGCTGGGGTCACGCTATAGTTTGATTCGACGATTTTCTTGGAGCACCTCCGCCTGCGCCAACGGTTGGGCCTATGAGGTTTTTCTGCGCTACATGCGACGGTCCAAATTCACCTCTATGGACAGACGTGAAATTTCCAATTTCATAAGGGATGTGGAACACAGACTCTATAGAAAATTTTCGCTTTCGTATCATTTCGACAATCGCGTCGCGCCTCTCGTATATGAACATTGGTGGATTGGCGGGGAGGCTTTTTTTCGGCAAGGCCCCATCAGTGAGACGATGATGCGGCTACTAATGCAGGTGTACAAAAAGTTTGGCACGTTGAGCGAGAAGGCTCTCCGGTATGCCGAGAAGGCGTCGGCTGAGGAGGTGGAGAGTGAAAAATGAGCTGCTTGCAGCATTGTTAATGCTTCCGCTTTGTGTGGCGGCGGTGGACGACTTTCCGCCGGTGACAAGTGACGAGCAGTACTGTATGGCCGAAGCCATGTATTTTGAGGCTCGAGGCGACGGTTGGCGGGGGATGGTAGCTGTAGGAGCGGTGGTGATGAACCGTGTGGCTGACCGCCGTTATCCGGACACGGTGTGTGAGGTAGTGCACCAGGGAGCGGAGCGCAATGACCGGCTCTGCCAGTTCAGCTACTTTTGTGATGGGCTTCCGGAAGCGTTTGGTGACAGTGAGCTCCGGGACTTGGCATATCGGATGGCTGATGCGGTCTTGAGCAGTGGGCGGGTGTCGGTGGTCGGCGTAGCCAACGCAACACATTACCACGCAATGCGCGTAGCACCGTGGTGGGCCGACACTCTCGAGCTCCAGGGATGCGTGGGCGACCACGTCTTCTACCAATGAAAAACATGGACTTTGACCGAGATGAGTGGCGCACTCCAGCGTGGCTGTTTCGGGTTGCCTCTCGAAACTTCGGCCCTTTTTCGCTGGATGTCGCGGCAACTGACGAGAATACGCTATGTCCATCCTTTTTTACCAAAGACACAGATGCACTGTCGCAAAAGTGGCCTTCCCAAGATGAAGAGGACGATTTTGGGATTGACGTGGTCTGGTGCAACCCGCCTTATTCCAACATTACACCTTGGCTCGAGCACGCTATTGAGTGTCGATCTGAGGTGGTGTTTCTCTTGCCGACGCCGAACGGTGAGAAGCGTGACAGACTGATTTTCGGATACGCCACGGACATTTTGTTTTTCGACAAGAGAGTGGCTTTCGTGCAGCCGAACGGGACGCCCAGAATAGGCAATCCCCGAGGTTCGTGTTTAGTGAGGTTTGCGCCTCTGGTCCCTGGCCGTTACGGTTGGCGTCCCAGGCACAAAAAAGACAGGGTCAGAGCAGATTTATATGAGGGTGCCAGCTAGCTTCCTCGATCTTTGTGGCCGGCCCCTTCTCCAGATGTTTTGATTGCATCCAGATCGTAGTTCATGGCTGCCAGCAATGCCTCCATTTTATAGATGGAGGGCTCGAGGATCTTCTTTCTTTCGTAGTTTTCAATGGTTGAGATGCCGACCCCAGACCGCCTGGAGAGCTCGGTGCGCGTGAGCCGAGTCTCTTTCCGAGTCTCCAGCAGAATGCTGGACCAGTGGTCTGGAATCGGTCCCTTCATCAATGCGTCGTGTGGTCTTCTTCGCCCTCGAACTCTTCAAGAATAGACGCATAACTGGTGTAAGGCGACCCGCGGTCAAATGCGAGTGTAATGGCCAAAAGCCGACTCATCATGTACCCCAGCGTGGGAACGCCCATGTGCGAGGCACCGTATTCAATGGCAACTCGGAATAGAGCAATGGTCTTGGCCGTGGGCGATACGTCCTCGGAGCATTTGTCGGTCAGATCGCAAACATTTTCGTAAAATTTGTCTAGATCGTTCATGAGATAAAGCTAACGTTGTCGGGAAGAGAATCTTGCTCTTTGTGAATCTCGGCATAGAACTCCAAGACTTCTTTGTTGCTAGGGAAATCCTTAGCCAAATTCACCAAAAAAGCAATCTGTTGTGCCGGCGAGCGGTGGTCCGTTTGCGCCATTTGCCACAAATCGGCCCACACCTCGAGAGGCACTGCCACGGATCGGAACTTCCGGTTTTCTTTCTCTGATACAGTTTTCACCATTGTACTTCTCCTATTTAGTCAACCAGTTTCTAAGATTTTCGCCCAGCACTTCGCTGGCGATGTCCATTTTGTTGCGGAGGGCCTTGACGATCCGCTCGTCAATGGTTTTCTCCGCAATGAAATCAATGTAAGTGACGCTTTTGTGTTGCCCAATTCTGTGAGCTCGGTCCTCGGACTGCATTCGCACTGCCAGGTCAAAACTATTGCTGAAGTAGATGACCGTCTGGGCTGCCGTTAGAGTGATGCCGTACCCGCCGGTCTGGGGGTTGCCTACGAAATACATGGCCTTCCCGTTTTGAAATCGCTCGATGCCCCGGGTCCGTTCTTCGTCGCTGGTGTCCCCATAGTAGAGAACGGTGGAGTCGGCACCATATTTTTTGATAAGGGCTTGGCTGATGCGCTGCACGTCGTAGCGGAACCGCGACCAGATAATGACTTTGCCTTCCATTTCTTCGAGGCAGGTCAAGAGCTCGTTCAGGCGGTTGTCATTGATCTCGATCAGGTCGCCACCGTCGGATTTGGTATGGCCGCTCAACACCTGCTGTAGGCGTAGGAGCTGGGTCATGACGTTTGTGGTGGTCATAAATTCGTCATCGCCTATTTGCGCCAACGCAAATTCTCGGAGCTCGTTATATATACGAGCCTGGTCCTCGCTCAGCGTGATGTTTCTCTGTGTATAGATCTTCGGAGGAAGATCGAGGCACTCATCCTTGCGGATACGGTGGCTGAATCGCTTCAGCAGCCAGGAAAGTCTGTCCAGGTCGCGATATCCGACCACCAGGTTAAATTCGTGAGTGCCCACCTGCCGGCGCTTCATGACAGCGTAGCGATATTGGTACTGGTAGAAGTTGTTTCCCACCTCCCCCAGCAGGTGTTTGTCCAGAAATCGGCATTGAGACCACAGATCCAACGGAGACTGGGTCACCGGTGAGCCGGTCAAAATCCGCCGATACTTGGCCAATTCCCCCAGTTTGATGACCGCTTTGGTGCGTCTCGCCTTCGGACTCTTGATGGCGGTGGACTCGTCAATGGCCAATAACGCCTGAGACTCTCTTAAAAGCTGCCCAAGGAACTTTTGTCCTTTGGCAGTGGATAGGGACTCTATATTCATAACGAGGATTCTGAGGCTTTCTGAGGGCTCTAAAACCTTCAGCAGCGTCTGCTTCTGAGCTTTATTGGGGGTTGGGGTCCAGACAGCCAAATGCCTGTCGATTGAGTCGGGCAGGTGCTTTGGGATCTCGAGGACAGCCCAGTTGCGGTAGACGCCTTTCGGGGCCACCACCACAAAGGTGTCAATGAGATCGTGTTGGAACAACACGGCGACGTTGTCGATGCATATTTTGGATTTACCGGTTCCCATGTCCAGGAACAGAGCCCAGTTTTCATGAGCCCAGCATTCTTTGAGAACGGTGGATTGATGAGCGAACGGTTTCGTTTTGAACTTATACGAGTTCATTCTTTCTCCTTTCAGGGTCTGACATCACAATACATGATACAGCAGGTCGACGGAGGTTGTATAGGAGGTACGTCTTGGAACCACATTGGGTACGTCTTGGAGCCATATTCCAGGTCCAAAACGTGGTAGACGCCTTCTCAAGAGAATTTGCGTTGACGGACGCTGCACCGCAGTCCATAATAAATGGCGTGAGGGAACTCTTTTCCATTCCCTTACAATCAGAGAGGAGAAAGCAGTTGGAATCGACCGTCTTTGTAGTGCAGGAAAACCCCCGAGTCGATGTGGTATCGGCGGCTCAGTGGGGCAACCTCATTGCCCTCTCGAATCCTTTCGACCAAGTTCATCTCAATCCAGGTCGGATCGTTTCTCAGTTCCGTCGCAAGCTACGCCGATACAGTGATAATGACTGGCTGTTGCCCTTGGGCGACCCAGCCATGATCGGTATTGCGTTTGCTGTTGCCGCGGATGCCAATGAGGGGCGAGTAAACTTACTCAAATGGGACCGACTGGAGAAGCACTACTACCCTGTGAAAATCAGTGTACGTGGAGGAATTGAGGAACTCACAACCTGACGAGGATAAACGTATGAGCACGAACGATGTCTGGGAGACCATTACAGCGGACGCATCGGCTTTTGAAGGGTTGACCACCGAGGGTGGGTCGGAGCTTTCAGATTTGGTCCGGCAGATTGGCCGTGTCAACAAAGAAGTTTCGGCACTGGATGAGCAGCTCAAGGCGCTGAAGCGCAAGCGCGACCACTATATCTACGATCTCATTCCCGCAAAAATGCAGGAAACCGGCTTGGACAAGGTTGTGGTGGGAGACAATACCGTCAGCCTGTCCACGTTTGTTTCCTGCACAATGCCGAAAGATCCAATGCAGAAGCAGGTAGCCCTGCAACATTTGCGGTCAATTGGCGCTGGGGATTTCATCAAGAACACAGTCAGTGTTGATTTTGGTGTCAGTCAGGACAAGGAGGCCAAAAGTTTCCAAGCTGACTTGAGTGATCGTGGGCTACAGCCAGAGAGCAAGACTTGGGTTGAACCGATGACGCTGAAGAAGTTGATCAAAGAACGTGCGGAGAATGGCCAAGAAATAGATTTGGAACTTTTTAACGCATATATCGGAACAGTAGCGAAGATCAAAGGAGCATAGAGATGGCAAAAGGTAATGGGAAAGACGCTGCACTGAAACGTGCATTCGAAGCGGATGCAGGAATCGGGTTTGAGGAAGTCACATCATCAGACATCCAAATCCCCTTTCTGCGAATCATTCAGGCATTGTCGCCTCAAATTAAGAAGAGTGACCCAGCGTTCATTGAAGGCGCGGCACAAGGCGATATTTTCAACACCGTAACCACTACGGTGTGGGATGGGGGGGACGGTGTTTCCGTTTTGCCCGTCTATTTCGAAACCAAGATGCTCGAGTTCGTGCCCAGGCATCAAGGTGGAGGATTTGTGGGGGAACTGTCCACCGGGAGTGATGAAGTGCGCCGGGCAGTGCGAGACACGGACAGTGGTTTGGAACTGCTGGAAAACGGAAATGAACTGGTCAGGACTGCCAGTCACTACATCAAGATTGTGCATGACAACGGCGATCTTGAGAACGCAATCGTGGATATGAAAAAGACCCAGCTTAAGAAGTCCCGGCTGTGGTTGTCCATGATGATGATGCAGAAGCAGAACGGCGTCACTTTGCCCAGTTTTGCCAACACCTACCGTTTGAAAGCGGTCGAGGACGGCAACGACAAGGGAAGTTGGTTTACATGGAGTATCAGCTTGGAGGGCATGGTGCCGACTCTTGAGGCTTACACCGAGGCAAAGGAACTGCACGGCAGCATCAAGCGCGGTGAAATGCGCCTCACGCCTCCTCCAACAGAGGCGGTACTCGGGGCACCTTCAGAAGACTTGCCGTTCTGATTTGTGAGCCCCCCGTTCGCGGGGGGCTTCTTTTTCGATGTCAGAACTCGAACGTTTCTTCCGCTTGTTTCGCGGCTACTCTAACGCCTACGGCACAACCACCGTAACTGGGACCGAGGCGAATGGGAAGGCTAAGGCCAACTCGTTCATTGTCCGTGAGCCGTTGACGCTGGAGCTCATGGAGCAGCACCTCGGTGGTTTTATGGGAATTGGTGCCATCCCCATTGATGAGAAGAGTCTTAGCTTTTTCGGTGCGCTCGACATTGACGATTACAATTTAGACCTAGTCGGGTTGCTCGAGAAGATACGCAGATTCAAGTTGCCCCTAGTTTTGTGTCGGTCGAAAAGCGGCGGGGCACATTTATATTTGTTCCTGTCGGAAGCCATTCCAGCGGTTGAGATCAGAGACAAGCTCGCCGAGTTCGCATCGATTCTGGGCTGGGGTACTTGTGAGATTTTCCCTAAGCAGGATGAGGTCCGCACCGAACGTGGAGACGTTGGTAACTTCATCAACCTGCCTTACCACAACGCAGAGTACACAACGCGATACGCGCTGGATAAAGACGGTGAACCGCTTACTCTTGCCGAGTTTTTAGATCTGGCTGAGTCTTGCTGCTGCACACCGGATGCGTTGAGGTCCATCAAAGAAGACAAGGAGAGTGTCCTGCCGGACGGCCCTCCTTGCTTGCAGCAACTGAGTTGTGGCGGGATCCCAGAAGGTGGCCGAAACAACACTCTTTTAAACGTGGGCGTCTACTTCCGCCAAGCTCATCCGGAGACGTGGGCTGAGAAGCTCGAGGAATACAATCGAGACTTTTGTTCTCCTGCGCTGCCGGCCAGGGAGATTGTCACCATACAGAACCAGTTGGAGAAGAAAGACTATTACTACACCTGCAAGCAGGAGCCGTTGCACAGTCATTGCAATCGGGCTAAATGCAGACTGCGCAAATTCGGTATAGGCAATGGCCAGGCTCTTCCAATGCTCAGTGGCTTGACCGTCGTGGAGTCTGAGCCGCCGGTATGGTTTTTGGATGTGGATGGTTCGAGGCTCGAGCTCTCCACCAAGCAGTTGCAAATGCAGCAGGAATTTCAGCGTGCTGCGATGGAGCAGATGTACAAGATGCCGGCCAAGATGAAAGAGGCCGAGTGGCGTGATTTGGTTGACGGTCTTCTCGAGAATGCGACCAAGATAGATGTTCCGGATGAGCTTACGCACAAAGGGCTTTTTGTCGAGCTCGTGGAGAATTTCTGCATCAGCCGGCTGCAAGCGCATTCCGCAGAAGAGTTAGTGGTGGGCAAACCGTGGACAGAAGACGGTTACACATACTTCAAGTTGAGTGCATTACAGGACTTTTTAAAACGACACAACTTTACGCATTACACCCGCGGACAAATCACTGAACGTTTGAAGGAAATGAACGACGGTGATAAGGCGATGCACCAGTATCGCTATAAAGATGACCGTGGCGAGTGGAGAAATGTGCGTGTTTGGGGTGTTCCGGAAGTTAACAAGGGTGATGTAGAGCTCCCCGCCGTGGAGGTGGAAGATGACGAGGTACCGTTCTGATGGATAAAACAGAAATTACATATCTAGGTCCGCCGGGCACTGGTAAGACGCAAAACAATTCCAACTTGGTGCGCAACTGCATTGAAGAGGGCATAGCGCCAGACAGAATAGCTAATGTGTCTTTTACCAGGCGTGCGGCTCGTGAATGTCGGGAGCGCGTGCATAAGGATTGGGGCTTGGAGCAAGATACTCTTCCCTTTTTCCAAACGCTGCACAGCATGGCGTTCAGGGCAGGCGGGTATAAGAAGGATGATGTGATAGGCGTCAAGGATCTAAGAGCCATTGGCGACTATTTGGGACTGACCTTCAGTTTTCCGGACAGGAGTGCTGAGACAGACATAGACCGGTTCGGAATGATTACGGAGGGGGACAAATACCTAAACCTGTACAGTTATGCTCGAAGCATCTGCCAGAGCTATGAGGAACGCTTCAGACTTCTTGGAGATTATGATCTGAAGTGGCCCATTCTGAGTCGGTTTGTCACAACGTATGAAGACTACAAGCGGACCAATCAAAAGATAGACTTCACCGACATGATAGAGGAGTTCATTGCAATGGATGAGTGTCCGCCCATTGACGCTCTCTTTGTCGACGAGGCTCAAGACCTTTCGACTTTGCAATGGAAAATGATTGATGTTCTTAGAAGGAGGGCGCTCACCCAGGTTTTCAGTGGCGATGATGACCAAGCAATCATGTCGTTTGCCGGCGCGGACGTGGGTGCATTTCAGCGATGCACAGAGAAAAAGCAGGTTCTCACGCAGTCGTACCGAATACCTAGGGCCATTTATGAAATAGCCAACATGGTTTCCAGCAGGATCGTCAACCGTGTTCCAAAGGAGTGGAGGCCCACAAAAGAAAAGGGCGCTATCTTCGAGCATATGGGTTTGGACAGCATTCCTCTCGAGCAGGGCGAGTGGCTCCTGATGACTCGAACCAACAGACTTGCCCATGCCTATGGAATACGGCTAAGACAGCAGGGACTGATCTATCAAGATCGTCACGGTAATCCTTCTATCCCCTCCAAGTTGTTTGATGCGATCGTTGACTGGGAGGCTTGGTTGCGGGGGGCGAAGATACTTCCTTCCCAGATAAAAGGCATCTACTCCTATATGAAGTCCGGCGTTGGGTATTGCCGGGGTTTCGGACCCAATTCGAAAAACTTGTTAGAGCTCGATGCCAATATTCCTTTGACCATGGAAGAAGCTCGTACGTCGGCGGGTCTCACAGCTCCTAAAGAGATGTGGAAACTGGTAATGACGGGCCGCAACATTGATGAGGAGACCAAGCAGTACATCCTCAGCGCCCGGCGCCGTGGAGATAACGTAAAGAAGCCTAGGATTACTATCAGCACTGTCCATTCGATGAAGGGCGCGGAGCGCGACAACGTGATTCTGGTTCCGGAGTTGAACTGGAGAAGCTACAAGGGATATCAGACGGACCCAGACCCGGAGCATAGGGTGTGGTATGTGGGGATCACCAGGGCCAAGGAAACCCTGCACATTTTGAATCCCACATACACGAATGGCCAAAAAACATACAAGTACGATATTTAAAATGCCTGAAGATCTCTTTGACGAATCGGTTTGGACTCCTCCCGCGGAGCTCCCAAACCTGTCGGACGCGACAGTCATGGCGATTGACGTAGAGACACGAGATCCACATCTCAAAACGCTTGGGCCTGGATGGCCCAGGAAGGATGGCAATCTGATTGGGGTGGCTGTGGCCGTTGATGGATGGAATGCCTACCTGCCCTTCGGTCATGGGCCTGTTGGCGATAATCGCGGTCATGGAAACATGTCCAAGACGCTGGTGCTGCGATGGCTGAGGGATCAACTGTCGCACGGTATGCCGGTAGTGTTTCACAACGCCCAGTATGATTTGGGTTGGCTGCTGACCGAGGGGGTAGAGGTTAAGAACCCCATACTGGACACAATGATTGCTGCCCCGTTGCTCGATGAGAACCGCTTCAGTTACGCATTGAATTCGCTGGGCGCTAGCTATCTAGGTGAGCGTAAGCAGGAGGAGGACTTAAGACGGGCCGCGGCACAGCACGGCGTGGATGCAAAGGCTGAGATGTGGAAGCTCCCGGCGGCCAGGGTTGCGTTGTATGCCCAGACAGATGCCCGGTTGACCTTGGACCTTTGGCATGTGTTGAACCGCAAGCTCCGTGAGGACGGCTGCCAGTCCATCCTGGACCTAGAGCTCTCGTTGTTGCCGGTGGTGTTTGAAATGCGCCGGCGTGGAGTGCGTGTTGATTTAGAGAAGGCAGCGCGCACCAAGAAGGGACTTCTGGATCTAGAGAATTCACTGCTAACGGAAGTTAAAAAGCAGACAGGTATCTGGCTGGAGCCATGGAACGCCCAGAGTTTGGCCAGTGTTTTTGACAAGCTTGGGCTAGAGTATGGCCGAACGGCCAAGAGCGGAGCTCCAAGCTTTACAAAGCATTTTTTGAAGACGCACGAGCACCCTATCGCCAAGACCATTCTTGAGATCCGCGAGTACAACAAGGCGAATACGACTTTTGTCGATACGATCTTGAACCATCAGCATGAAGGCCGTATCCATTGTGAGTTCAATCAACTGCGCTCAGACGGCGGCGGTACGGTGACGGGGCGGTTTTCTTCGAGCCATCCTAATTTGCAGCAGATGCCGGCAAGGCACCCTGAGATCAAGAAGTTGATACGAGGGCTGTTCCTGCCGGAAGAGGGCTGCCAGTGGGGGAGCTTTGACTACTCAGCCCAGGAGCCACGGTGGCTGGTGCATTACGCATGCCAGACAAAGATAGGTCTCGAGGACGATAAGGTCCAAGAGATAGTGAGGCAGTATCACAAGGACGATTTGGACTTCCACCAAAAGGTCGCTGACATGGCCGGGGTGGATCGAACATTGGCCAAGACCCTGAATTTGGGAATCATGTACGGGATGGGTGTGGCGAAGATGGCGACGGTGCTTGGGGATATCTCCTTTGAGGAGGCCAAGGCCCTACGCAACGAGTATGAAAGGGAGGTGCCGTTTATCAGAGAGTGCGCCACCTTGGTTATGGAGAGGGCAAAGAAGCGCAAGGAAATTAAGACACTGCTGGGGCGTAAGTGCAGGTTTCCAATGCGGGAGAAGCACGGTGAGAAGCTCTCACTGATTCACTACGAAACGGTAGAGGCGCAGTGGAAGGAGATTATGGATACGCCCGGCGATGAACGAGAGGCCAAATACGGCCCTCTCTGGAAGTGGAGAGATCCAGACAAGCAGAAAGTAGCGTTTGTATATAAGGCGTTGAATAAGTTGATTCAGGCGTCAAGCGCCGATCAGACAAAGCAGGCAATGGCCGATTGTAGCAGTAATGGCTATTTACCCATGCTCACTGTTCATGACGAGCTCTGCTTTTCAATTGAAAGCGATGAGCAGGCAGCTCATATCAAGCAGCTCATGGAGACGTGCATCGAGATGAAGGTGCCGTCAAAAATAGACATTGGTATTGGCGATAATTGGGGAGAAGCAAAATGAAAGATTACTTAATTCAGGTCCGCGTCAAGAACGGCTATTTGCATAGGAGAATGCGCGAAATGGGCTTTCCCTCAAACGCAGCCCTGAGTCGAGAAAGCGGGGTCAGCTCGTCGCGTATCGGGGAGTTTTTGAACCTCAAAAGCTACCCGATGAGCAGAATTACGGGACAATGGCTTGCGGGCGTGCAGGCGCTGGCCGACACACTCAATTGTCTTCCAGAGGACCTGTTTCCGCCGCAGCACATTCAAGACCCGCTCACAAAAAATAAAGTGGAGTTCGAGATGAATTTGGATGAGGTGCGGTTGCTGGAAAGACAAAGCGACCCTGAGGCCCTCTTGCTTGAAGATGAGTCTCGGACCCTGGTCCATGCGGCGTTGGCCAGCTTGGCCAAGAAAAATCCCAGGGAAGCGCAGGCTGTTCAGCAGCGGTTTTTCGAGGACGCCACTTTAAAAGAAATCGCCGATAAACTGCCATACACAATTCGGCCCCCTAGCGGGAGCGGTCCCCGAGAGACAAAAACAGTGTCTGTGGAACGAGCACGACAGATGGTTAAAAGCGGTATACGAGACCTGAAAAAAATTCTGGAGATCCCACAGGAGTTTTGGCGATGACTAGGGGAAGCAGAGAAATTATTTTCGTCAGGCCATGGCGCTAAAGAAGTTTCCGACAAATTGGGTGTGGAGAAGCAAAATGAATTGCACGTACACGTACAGCTTTCCTGTAGATGAGTGGGGCCGTCTCGGTGGTTTGTATTCGACGGCAGATGTGCCGGTTGCCAAGTTCCAGGACTTGACTCGAGACGGCATTATCATAGCGCAGAATGAAAAAGGGTCTGCGTACAAGGTTCGGGATGTGAAGGAGGGATTTGTTCGGTGGATTCCCTCAAACAACGTGGAGGTTGAGGACGATTCGTCTATATGAATTCGTCAGGATAATTTTCATCCAGCCATTTTCCGTAATTCTTTTTAGATCGGCTCCATTCATCGTGGCACGTTAGGTTTAAATCAATTTCGGTGCCACCTTCCCAGGTAACGCCATAGCAGATGAATGAGTGGTTACCCTCGGTATTCCCTTTGCCCCAGTATCCGTAGCAATAACCATCCTTCTTTGCCTCCTCAATCATGGTAGACAGCATTTCAGGAGACAGCATTCTATTGGTGTGCTGATGGAAAGACAGGACATGAGCTTTTTTACATAGCTCGATGCCTTTTTCCAGGCTGTCAGTGTGCTTGATTGATGGCCCGGGATACGTGGACTTTACCCTGTCCCGGGGATACGTGGGGATAGCCCACAATGTCAAAGTGACCGCGATAGCTAGGACGATGCGTAGCATCAGAGTTGCTCACTAGTACCGTCATCACGACTACGTAGAAGTTTCAGTGCAAGTGCAGGTCTCGCAGCGGTAACGGCCTTCGATAAACACTATCTTGGGCTTAGTGCAGCCACACTTAGGGCAGACTGCTCCATGTGAGTCCGTCGTACCTTCCAGATTTTCTTCGGTTTTCTTCTCCGACATAGCTACAGTGAACCCATCCAGAACTAGGTTCACCCTCCTTGTAAAATTCCAGAATCAGTTGATCGAAATCCAGCACGTTCTTCAGCCATAGACCTATTTCTAGGTTAGATACGCCAGGTAGCTCGAAGTCCACAGCTTGTCCATTGATATGTTGGCTGGTATCAGAGGAACCAATCTGTCTATTCAGAAGCACGCAGCGATAGCCGCTCGAGGGGCTGAAGGGCTTATTATAATACTTCCTGACTGGCTCTAGGATGTGGAGGCACAGTTTCTTGAGGTTTTCGATGTGTTCTGGGCCAGGGACATTAGCTATCCCATATCTTTGAGCTATCTGGGACTTGGTGAGCTCTTCAAGAGTGAAGTGCCTTGAGAGCCTCACTATTGTGTGCCATAAATTTTTTGCCACTCTTCTGCCGCAAGAACTTCTTTGGCTCGTCCAACGGCGCTACGTGGACCCGTGAGGGCTTCACTAACGCTTCCTGGTCTTTCTCCCCCTATGCCAAAAAGACCTTCCGGAACAACGCTTGCGACACCTTGCAGTTTTGGTAAGGCTACTTGTGCGGCTTTCTCAATGACGGGACCGTATTCCTCAATGGCCCGATCGAGTTGCTCCCCGGAGGCGGAAGTGACATCAATGCCCATTGCGGCGGCGATCATACGAGCTTCTTGAGCCACTCTTTCCCTGAGCTCAAGGAGTGCCGGACCTTGCTTCAACCCCATAAAAGGAGGCAGATTTATATCGATGCCTTGTTCCACGGCCCTTTGGTACATTCTTCTACCGCCTCGAGTGAGTACCGGCATTTTCCCTTTGCGAGTGACCCCCCAAAAACCGGCGCGTAGATTAGGTTTAAGAAGGCTGTTCAAAAACCATTTCTGACGCATGATACGACCCACGGTGTAAATGCTGGCCGCTTCCCCGGCAAACGCAAGCGGGTTAGTCAGGAATCTGACAAAAGCACCGGCAGCAAACGCCGCTGGCGCTAAAGCTGCTTGGCTTTTTAATGCTTTGTTGGAGATGCCTTCTCCAATTCTTGATAGTTTCAGAAGATCGTCAATCGTGTCTTGTCCTAAGATTTTGCTCAAAGCGCCATTAGAGTTAAGAGTAGTTATGGCTTTCTTCATCGCGGGAGCCCATGCGCCAGTAGCGACTCTGTCAAGACCAGGCTCCCCCACAATCCCTTCGGGAAAAGCAACCTCCATGATTCTCGCCATTGTCATATCTTTGAAGCCCATAGGAACATCGAGCTCGGTTTCCCCAAATTCATTTTTTATGCGTTCGTAGTACTTGGGGTTCTTCAACACAGCCGTGACCACTTCGTCAGCGTTACTGAGATTTCCTTTTGCAACGGCTTGGAAAAACTCATCTTCGCTCTGCTCCAGAGCGGTTTTTGCTACCTGCTGTAAGTTACTTATTTCATCCGCTAGGGTTCGACCGCCTACTATGTCTTCAGCTCCGGCCCTTAGAGCCGCGCCTTCTGCCGTTTGTATAGGGGCAGCCGCTTCCTCTACAAACCGCTTATTGTTAAAGCCCATCCGGTAGTAATCCCGGGTAAGCTCCCTAATGGCGGCAGCCTTCGTATCTCCAAACAGGAGGTTTTGCATTTCCAGGTCAAGACCGTCAAATTTTGTTGCGAAGCTTGGTCCTGAAAAAACCCCATTTTTCAAGGAGCTTCTTTCCGCTTGTTTTAACCATTCTGCTGCAAGCCTATCCCTTGCTGCGTGTTTAAACTTTTCTGGGTTAGCTCGTTGGGCAGCGTATCTTCCAAAGGTTTCTAGAGTTTCTTCGAATTGTTCAGTTAGTAAAACTCGATACGCATCGTTTCGTGGTAAGTTTTCTACAAAATCAGGTATTCTTTTAATTACTTCTTCAGTTAACCCAGCGTTTGCGAGAACTTCATTGGCTTGTTTAATTTGACCTTGTTTAGCGAAAGCTGCTGCTTGTAGAAATACCCTCTCATTAGTTCCCGCTAAAAGACCTGCTTTGCTTGTAGAAGGAGTAACTCTATCTAGGAAAAATTTAAGTTTATCAGCACTCCCGGGAGTAACTATTGCCTCCAGTACATCTTTGTCTGCGACAGTTACTCCGGTTTTAATATCTTTAAAGAGTTTTTCAGTAGAAAAAGCTGTGAATTTTTCCATTCCCTCAGAGTAGAACTTGTCGGCTTGTTTTCTAGCATGCAAACCTTTTGCAAAAAGGGCCGCCGTCTCTTTGTCAAACCCCGGAGGATACTTATTATTTACTTTAAACTCATTAAGATATCCTAGTTTGTCGTCTACAGTTTCGTTAATTGATTTTATTATTTTGCCAATATGGCGATCACTAACTGCCGGCATTAAACTAGGATCTTTTCCGGTAAGTTGTAAAGCGGAACGTAAAGACATTAGTTCCTTAAATGAGAAATCTTCTTCTCTTCCCAGCATTTTTTTGAAAAAGCTTGAGTTAAAAAGATCTCCGCTAATATCCTTGGCCATTCTGGTGTCATCTCTAACTTCCGTAACTGCTTTTTTTATTAGCTCAGGAGAAAACCTAACTAAACTTTGTCCTCGCGAATCTACAACTTGGTCAAAAAGGTCATCCGCTTTTCGGTACAGCCAAGCTGAATCTTGGTCAAAAAGTCTTCCGGCATCTGAAAGAGCCTGAAGCCATGTTGTAGTCACACCTTCAGTTGGGTTGTAGAAATCTCTAATTAACCTAAATTCATTTTCTATAACTTTTTCCAAATGCCGGTATGCTAATTTAGACGCTTCGTCTACATTAGCTTCCTTCATATAGGCATTGATGTTTTTACTGATTTGCGCGGAAACATCATCGAGTATTCGCTTACTGGCCCCAACGGAAACGCCATCGTCATCGAGCATGTTAAGACGCTCTCTGACATACCTGAAGTTTTTCTCGGCAGCCGCGTTATTGGGAAAGATACCCTCATAAATCGCTTGTATTCTTCCCGTGATAGCTTTGCCGCTAATGGTACGTATAGTCGGCCTTGCGCCTTCTTTTATGGCTTCTCGATAAAGGCCCTTGGATTTTTCTCTAGCAAGAATCGCAGCCTGTTTGTTTGAAAATCCCTGCCTTTTAAAAGCGTCAACTGCAACGGGATCTACGACCGGACCCTTCCCTTTCAGTAGATATCGTCCTATGCCAAAAAGAGCGCGTCCAACGCCCTCGCCTAAACCATAATATAAGCCCCACTTGCCGATATCTCCGTATATCTCTTCATCGGTCTGCTTTTGATGACCTTCTGCTTTTTCAACTATCAGTTCATCAATCGCCTTTCCGCCAGCGCCAGCAGCGGCCATAAAAAGCATTGAAGGAATTATCCCAGTACCACCGGTAAGAACCCCTACACCAAGGGCCATGCCTAGGGGTAGGGCTTCCTCACCAAAAAAGGTAGCCACGTCATACCCGCTAAACCCGGGTTGGTTGACCATGATTGTGCCTTCCTCTGGAAGGCCGTGATCTTCTTTGATTTGCGGGTCTATATTATCCAGCAGCAGTGCATACTGGTTGCCGCCGACATTTTTAAAGGTTCCGGGGCCAAAGCTTTCTGTTAGACGAGATTCACGTTCTTCGTTGTCGTCAGCCCTTCCATATTTAAAGTGAAACCAAGCGTTCTGTACCTCTCCCTTGTGGTCAGGAACAAAGGAAGTGGAGCCTTCTTGCCCAGAGAGTTGAGCTCGAGCTTTACGCCGTTGTTTTCTTCTCGCTTGTCTTTGAGCAGATAAAGCTTCAAGATTTGGCAAACCACTCTCTCTTTCTTGCGGAAGAGACTGAGCCAGTTTCTCCCTAGCGATTTCCTTTACTAAAGAACTAATGTCGCCAAGTTCTTTCTCAGTCGGTTTTTCGCCTCTGATCTCAAATTCCGAGAATCCAGACTCGGTCCAAGGAGTTTCTACTTTAATGAGATTCATAGCTAACCTTTAGTAAGCACGTAAACGCCTTTATCATTAAGCTTGTATGTTCCCGTAGCATCAAGTATTTCCTGTATTCTGGTCAAGTGCTCTACCGGTACGCTAGTACCAAATTGTCCTTCTTGGGCAGCAAAGGCAAGAATATTTTCCCGAGTAGGATTGACAACAACTTCTTGCACAGTCGGTCTAGGCAAAGGAAGTCCTGCTTCGTCTGTTTTTATCGGACCCACACTATAAGCTCCCCACTGATCTTCAAACTGATTCATTTTGGTAACTGAATTGGTGTAGGATTTCCTAATTCCTAGCTCTATTGCCATCAATCTTTCTTTTAAAACCTCGGGGTCAGCGAACAGGTAGTCTTCATAAAGACCCACTATCTGTTGTGCCAAGTCTCTGTCTATGTTCGATATGTTTTTAGATCCTTCTCCCAATAACTCCCTAATCAGGAGGTTAGCAAGACGCTGCTGTTGCATCTCGTACATCGCAATATTCTCTCCGGTTCGCACATTTTCCTCAAACCAGGCCCATAGACTTCTCTGCTCTTTATAATCATTAAGACGCTCGTCTGCGTTTCTCCAGTGTTGCTCCTCATGCTCCCCGGCTTTTATAGCTGCTTCCGCGAGTTGTTCGTCAGTGGCGCCTGCCATACGGCTACCCAAACTGTTCCCTGCGTCTTCATCTTTTCTTCTCAGCTCCAAGTTGAGAAAGTTCGCACCTTGATTTAAAAGTTTCGCAACGTGCCCCTTAAAACCCGTGATAGTATAGTCCTCCGCTATATCCAAAGAACTACTTATAAGGCCGAACATATTCAACTGTTTCTGGACGTTCTGAGCGGCTTCATTGTAGTCTTTCGCCGCTGTCGCATACTGTCTCACTTTCTCTGCTGTATTACCCCCCGCTTGCTTAATAGCTGCTTCTATTACTTCCGTAAAAGCAGTCGCGTTTTTTACGCGGGTGTCTATCGCTGCTTGTATTGCTAACTCTCCTCCAAACAATTCCGGATTGCCTTGAACCGTAGAATAAGGAACGTAAGCGATCTTGCCTTTTTTGTATAGTACGTTTCCGTCCTCGTCCGTGATGTCCCTCACAGGCATTACTTCTATGGGTTTTTTGCCCTCTAATTCCAACGCTCTTGTGTCTTCTCTTCTCTTGTTGTTCGCGGCAAGCGCGTACTCTGCGGCAGAAAGTTTAATCTGGCGTTCATACTCACGCTTTTCTTTAGCGCCCTCTGTATGATCATCTATTGTGGCAAGAAACCCGTCCGCTATGTTTTTAATTGCGAAAGGGCTTGTGCCGGCGGCAATCGCCAATCCGGTTTTTACCCAAGCCATTGACTTTTCAAAATCACTTGCGCCCTCGTACTCAGGAGCTGTCTCTATAAACTCTTCCTTAAAGGTCTTTAACCAATCTTTCAGATCCTCCGGGTCGTCGTCCTTCGCCGTTGTTAATATTCCCTCCGTAACTACTTTCTCACTACTAATAAGTTTTGGTCTAACCCCTTGCTGGCCGCTGTCTTCGTCTTCGGCTTCGTTTTTCAACTTCTTTAAGTTAGTTTCCGCCTGTTCGGTTAAGTTACTTTGGTCGTCGCTTAAACCGGCTATTATTTTCTTTTTTACCCTAGAGGCTATATGGGATGCTCGTTCGTCTTCAAAAGCAGAAGAGGCTACCGCAGCTTCGGCTTCATCCTCTTCGGTAAATCGGTCCTCAAGGTCCATATAAGCATTAGGATCTATTACAACAGGTCCTGGAGCTAACTGAGGAGGTAACATAGCATCTTCGATTCGTTCAGATGTTGTCTTTCCGGTAAATCGGTCCGCGGGATCCCTACCTACAGCATGTCTACCGGCACCTATGAACGGTTGACTGTCCGAGCCCCAAGAAATTTGTTCGTCACCTGTTACAAAATCCTGCACGTTCTCGGCAACTGTCGGATCGGGATAATACCGTCTCACGGGTTCCTTAATACCTGTAGGATCTTGCGCGAAAGGTGGTAAGCCGGTTTGACGTATTAAATTGGCAGCGGCTTCATCACCTAGCTTCATAGCTTCGCCCCTTATCTGCGTGGCCATGTCCGTTGTAGTTGGTCTGCCCACAGCTTGAAGAGCCGCATCATATGGATGCTGATGCTGACCCAGTCCCTCCGACCATCCAGTGGCCTGTCTCAACAACTCCCCGGGAACAATCGTCTCGCCAGAATGGAGCGTTGCCGCTCTGCCTGGGTCCTCTCCGGCATACGCGATCGGATCGGCAACATAATCATAACGTGCTTGTAGGGCTTCTTGTGACGGGGGCTGAGTTGCGCCTATTTCCAAAGCTACTTCGCCACCGGGAAAATCAAGAGCATTTGCCTGCGCCGAACCGGATTCGCCTAATGTAAATGTCTCCTCACCAGGCCCTGGTAGCACGTCGCCTGACCAAAGAGCATCTTGTGCATCTAGGCCACGACGCCAAGCTTCTTTTGCCGTTCCGGCTGCTACGTCCGTTACTTCTTGAACAAGACTGGCGGCATTATCTAGACTTTCTCCCGTCACACTGGCCACATGCGTAACTACCTGCTCAAATGTTTTGGCACCAGCGGCAAACGCCTGCTGTATTAACTGAGACAACTGAGCTCGACGTTGTTTTGCGTTTTCCGCACTTCTTTGGCTGAACTCAGCGATTGTGCCACCTAATGCCTGCGGAGGAGTGCCCATAGCAAGACCCCCGGTTTGAAAATTAACCGGTCCACCCTCGTTCATGGTCACTGAATCTATGAGAGGCGAAGAGGAAGCCAGGATGCCTGCCGCTTGACTGGGAGGGACGAGCCCCCCACCACGGAACATCATACGGTTAGCCAGGATTGATTTAATAAGCTTTGCCATTTTAAGTATTCGCGTTAGGTGGGGGTAAAGAAACTACCCAAGGGATTTCCTAGAGCTTCATTCAACTTAATGCCGGCGATACCTGCGCCAATGCCTTGGGATAAGAAACTTGGTGAAGGAGCCGTTGACGCAGCCAACGTGGATTGACCGCTACCTATTTGAGGTTTGAATATGTCGCTCATAAAGCTTAGTCGCTGGAAGGGCTCGCCTTGCTGCTGTAACTGGGACTGTCGCGCTGCATCGAGTTCTCGTTGCGCTTGAGTCTGACCCAGTGCGCCCAGTTGTGACTGGATCTGTGCTTGCTGGCCGATTAAGCCTTGGCCGGCACTGGCAATCCCTAGCTGCTGGGCGCCAAGCTGCCCTATGCCCTGAGCGCCAAGAATGCCTGTTTGAGCCTGCCCTTGGCCAACGTTGGTGAGTAATTGCGAAATGTTCTGTTGGCGCTTCTGTTGATTCTCAAACGCCGTCTGTGCGGCGTTCTGCGCCTGGTTAAAGTTCCGTGACAAGTCTTCAAAAATGCGACGGCTTTGCAGATCGAGAAGGTTGCGGTTCAGCTCTTGCTGCGCAATCCCCTGCCGGCTACCACCCAGAGCTCCGGTTGCTGCTGCTTGAGCGCCAAGTTGGTTTTGCTGAAAACTGGCCTGACGCGCCATCTCACGAAGCGCGTCTTGAGTAACCAGTTGCTGGAACGGGTCCATAAAAGGCGCAACTTGCGTTGCCGGGTCAAACGCACCCCCAGTTGCCTGTGCCGCCTGTGCCGCATCCAGAAGAGATTGCTGCGCTACTGGTAGTTGCTGCTGCAAGCCAGCAAGACCACCGGCAATGGTCCCTGCACCGGTTTGCAAGAACGGCTGAAACTGGCCGATACCTTGTCCGGTTGCAATCGCCTGCTGAGTGAGGGGGTCAAGTCCAGCAACCTGTATGGGCGGAATGGCAGCCGGCGTCTGCCCTCGAGCTGCTGTTAGGTCAAGCAGCCTCCTTTGAAAGTCCTCAAGAAAAGGAGCTTGCCTAAGAATTTGCGATTGGGTTGTGGTATCAGTAGCCATTACGCGACTCTCTCAAATTGGTGCATTAGGTCATACATTCTCGCGGCACCTCGTTGTCTATTGCCGTTACCTGCGCCCCTGACGGCATCTGCCGTCATGACAAACTCTCCGTCTGAAAGACGGGCCGGGATATCGTCGGAGGTTCCCGTGCCGGGTCCGCTTATCGCTCCACCGTGCGCCGCAAGCGCGGTCTGGTTTCCAAATTGGCCAAGGTACGCTAAGGCTTCTGACAACGAAATCCCCGTTGCGTCTGCTATCTGCTGTGCGTTAAATAATGGACCCACGCCGGCTTGTTTAAGGAGATCTTGACCAATCGAGCTCTGCTGGTCTTGCGTGGAAAGTGCTAGGAATTTGTTGTAAGCTTCAATCTGTGGGTCACCCGCGGCTTGGTTCTCCTCATCTTCTTTCTCATCGAAAGCACCAACAGCCAAAGCGCCGAGGCCGAGACCACCGCCTATAAGGCCGGCTTGTTGCCAACCGCCAAGGTTACTGAACCAGTTGCCTTTGTCTGGTATCGTTCCGCGTGTAGAGTCACGCAATCCTCCCACACCTTTAAGAGGGCTTGGCGCGTATTCTCCGGTCCAAAATTTAGGATCACCTCCGCCTCCATGAATACGTGTGTTAATTGGCGCCCTACTTAGCCCGATGTTAGCGTCACTTAAAGGATGAGCTGCAAGAACCGGTGCTCCAGATGTACGAGCCGCGCCCGGTATTCCTCTCCCCATAGTGGCCCCATAAGCACTGCCTAAGGTACCACCGCCAAAAATGCCCTGCTGCCATGCGGCTGATGGTGACCTGAACATCTGTCCTAACGATGATTGAGCACCTTTCATGAACCCTACCCCGTTCTTGCCCATACCACCAATGCCGCCCATTAAGGCTTGCGTGCCGCCAGCAAACAACCCGGCCATAAGCGCATCTTTGGTCGAACCCCCGGTTAGTTTAGTCGCCAGAGCTGAAGCAATAGGACCACCCATGCCAGGCAAAATCAGGTTGCCTATGATGGGAGCCGCTATGGGGAGAATCTTCTTGAAAAGCTTCTTGAAGAAAAACTCAGGCTGCCCTGTTACAGGGTTGATTGAATTCAGGTCATTCCCAACCACGTAACGATTGGGGTCTTCCACCCCCATCATGCGCATCTGCTGGAACAGAGCTTCCTTTAGCGGGGGGTTGGCTTCTAGAACATCACCAGGAACAACGGTCTCGCCGTCACTGGCGTGAACCATGTAGTTGTCGCCATAGCGCCCCAAGGTGCCTAAGCCGGTTGCTATTGATTTATAGGTAGGCTCACCAATTAACTTCGGTCCTGTTCTCATCAAGAAAGCTCCAATACGCTAGCAAAGACGTAAATTTTACTTGCGGTGTCGCAATTTAATTGCAGCGTATCGCCGGCCTCGAGGACAAAAGGACCGGTGAGAGACGTTTCGGCGTCTGACGCCATGCTGGTACTATCCAGCGTTATCAATGTCGAGGCGGAGCTATCGTTTATTTTAGTCAAAACAACGATTGCCCCACTATGACTATTGAACAAATTGATGTTTTTTACAATAGCCTCAGTGGCCGAGGGGCAGGTGTATATGGTGACATTTCCGGTCGCCCCTACCAAAGCAGCCGCATTTTTGTAGGCGGAGGCCATTACTCAATGAACCAGGTCATTGAGTTGGTGTCATCCACGCCGCTGACTATTTCGGGGAACTCAATCTTGGTCAGGGCCATCTCCAAATCCCTCATGATTCTGGCGAAAACGTCAGGATCGTAGATTTCAGGGACTTCAGGGAAATTATGGTCAAGTAGGGAAGCCATTACCTTCTCCCATCCGGGCGTATATCAAGCCTGGTTTCGCCCAACGTCCAAGCCGTAGTCGTGCTGGCGCTGGATATCCTTAAAACCGCCGTTCGACCACGGGCGCGTACGTCGGCCTTTGTAGTCGCGGCCAGCACGGAGGCCGTCGCCTCGGTAACCGCTGTGCTGCTGGGGAAGTCCCGGGTTTTAAGGATGTAACTGACTTCCGCATCCGTCCCGGAGAGCTCTATGTCCGGAATAATCTTGCTTACGAACATGAAGTTGTTGCCGTCTTGAAGGTCAAAGTCAGAGGACTCTATATAAGAGGTCATGGCTGAGCCGTCATCGCTCTCGGCATTCTCGTGAATGAATACAAACGAGGTCTCGCTGACAAGCCCAGCTCCTCTCGGCTTTTGGTGGATACCGGCATCAACCCAGGCGGTTCTGGCCAAAGTACCTATGTCCCAGGTTCCTTCGGTGTAGTTGAACTTGACGTACCGGTCTATCTCGGTAGCCGAGGAGGACACATAGAAAAAGAAGATCTCGTCAAACAAGCGATTGGGAGCAGCAAAGAATTTTCTGGCCTGCTCGAGGTTAATGTCATCGAACACGTACCGTAGGACGGTGCACGAAAGCGTCTGCAAACGCCCCGTGTAGGCGTAAAAGTTCTCCAAGTCCATCCAGAAAACCTTGTCGCCGATGCTCGCAATGGCGTTGGGGGACAGCACTGATACGTTGTTGGAAATCATAGCGAAACCAAACGTAAAAGGTGGACCCACAAACCGCATGGAGTACAAAGACGTGTCGGTGAGAATCAAGGTTTCCTGCCGAGTTCTAATCCCGGCAATAATCTCAGACCCTGCGGAAATACGCTGGCTGCCAGCGGTGTTGGTGGCCGTAGGCGTCCAGTCAAAAGGTGATTCCTGGTCGGACCAGCGAACCATCATCAAATCCTGAGCAGTTTCCGAAATGGGGTTGCACCCTAAGCAGATGATATGGCGGTCTACGCTGGAAACCAGAATCTGCCTGGTAAGGGTTGGAGCATCCGAGGCCCCGGTTTGGGAGGCAAAAGTAGTGGCTCTGGTGTTAAGGCCCAGGGTTTTGTCCCAGTAATAAGGAGTGCTGTCGGCGACGCAGAAAATCAGGTCTTCTCCCCAGTTGTCCTGGGGCCAAAGTCTTAGAATATCGGTGATATTAACAGCTGACGCACCGCCAAAAGTGACAAAAGAATTAGCTTCCTTCACAGCATCACCATCACTGTGGGCCACTGCGGTCGTGCCTCTTACCCCCCTTACAACACCAGCATCCAGAGTCTGGCTGGTTTTTCCGGTGTATTGGATAAGCTCCTGGTCAATTAAAATCAGCCCAATGAAGGTTACACTCGCACTACTGCTATGCGCGGCTGCGGTTGTGCCATCCGCTCCCCTACTTAAATCATTTAAGACATTCCCTGATTTGCTGGCATAGCCAATGTTTTCGCTTCCTATCTTTATGGTCCCTATGTCAGGGAGCCCGGAAGCGTCCGCCAGGGTTATAGCCCCTGTTTCATCTATAGCCACATTAGCGGAAATTGACGTGGAAGCCGTTTCAAACAGAGCCGCACTTGTCAGAATTATCGACGTAGCCGAATCGGAAATGTCCCCGTTCAGCGTGGTTTCTGAAAAAGATGTCGTTACGCCGCCAAAAAGACTTGCCCCAAAGCCTGTTCCACTGGAGGCCGTCACCAGACCGATGCTCAACTGATATTTGGCTACGGTGCTGCCACCACCGGTACCGGTGTCAGATGCGTTGGCTGTAGCGGTTGCCGTAATCGTATAGGTGTTGGACGTTGGAACCGTCTGAATCTCGTATTCCTGGTTCAACACTGCTGCCGTGATATTGCCTCCCAGGGAGGCCGCACTGTTATAAGTTACGAAATCCCCGGCGATGGCTCCATGAGAAGCATCCGTAACCGTCAGGGTCGCAGAGCCATTGGTCGCGGCAAAAGTCGCGGTTCCCGTGGTTGTGGAACGCAAAGGTGTAATGTCGTTATAAGACCCGCCTTCCTCTACATAAAACTTGGAGTCAGTGCCAACGCCCATGAATTTGGAGGCATCGAGAGCCGACCATGCGAACAAAGACCTGACGGTCCCTTCAATGGTACCGCTGCTAAGCTTGGTCCAGCCGCCGATTTTCTCCGGTCGACCTTTCCTGAACCGTATCAAGTCGGAGTCGTACCAACCCTGCTCATTGGCATAGGAGGTGCTCTCTCGATTGACACCCGGCTTGAAGGAGATTTTAAATAAAGGCATATCTATTCACGTCCACCTTGCGGGTCCCTGTAAACGCGGGGAGGTGGAAGTCCCTGCACGGCAGGAAGCCCTAGTCTGTCCCTGATATTCGCCCCCGTAAGGAACTGCTTTCGTCCTTGCCCCTCTTGACGTACCACCCGTGGTACGAATAAGCCTTCCCGTTGGTCACCTTTCTCTCCACCAATATTAAATTGTATGCCCCCGATACCTTGTTGCAGTTGCGGTAAAAGCAGATCCCCAGCTCCCTGGTTCTGAGCAAATAAGGCGTTCTTCATCATTTGCTTTAAGAACTTGCTTTTAGGGTCGACAAACGGACCGCCTCCGCCAGCACCGCCTTCCCGTCGGAGATCGCGTACATCCGGGCGCATGTTGAGGAAGTTCTGGTAATCCCAATTAGCTTTCTCCGCCCGTTGTTTAGGGGTTATTTTAGGAGCCATGGCTGCTTGAAGAACCAACAGACCAACCCCCAACCCAGGCAAAGCTGCCGCAAATGGCGCTGCCGCAGGACCGGCCATCGATAGCGCTCCTGCTGGTCCATACAAACCCCCGGCAAAAGAGGCGGGCATAGACCCAAAAGCCGCCCCCGGAAATAGGGGAGCGGCGGGAGAAACCAATCCCAACTTAGTCCCAAGACTGCTTATCCCTCCACTGACCTTGGTACCTATATTGCTCAGGCCGGAAATAAGAGGATCTAATCCCAGTTTGGAAATAGCCCCGGCAGGTATTTGTGAACCAATAAGATTTAAGCTCGGACCTATAAGAGGATTCGACTTAACTGTAGGTGCCGGCACGGTGAGTCCCTGCGCCACAGTGGTCCCTTGCGGCACGGTATCTGTCGACCCTTCCTCGAGAAGGGCTAATTGCCCAGCAGCCTGCTCTGGCGTCAAGCCAAGATTTATAAGATCGGCCTCGGTCACAGGACCACCGGCCTGGTATCTCTGAATGGGTCTAAACACTTTTCGGATACTTATCTTTAATGGCTTTGATGCTCGCTTTCCATCCATCAAAATCATGATATATCTGGTCGAGCTGTTCCTTCAGTTCAGGATATTCATCTTTTCTTTTGCTGAAATACTGGAAAGATTCCACCTTCGCCAAAATATCCGCCTTTGAAATCACGTCAGCTTCGTTGTCCCAGGTGATTCTGTCGGGGTCGTTGTCAACGACAGAGCATCCCGCGTCTGGGTTAATCGCCTTGATGGCTTCAATTACCGAACCTGTCTCTAAATAACTCATGCTCCGATCTCCACTAAAACGATTGTTGATTTACCCGCCGAACCACTGGAATTTTTTTGAATGTTAATGGTCCCTACCTGATCATATCTCGACATCTGTGTTTTATATGTGGTCGCACTTGTCGTAGATGGAGAATCCAAAAACGCCGCAAAATGTAACGTGCGCTGATCGTCGGCATCACCAATTTGTATGGTGTCATAAATATTTGTTGTGGCTCTCAGAAGGACCAGTCTGCCTTCTGACCGGCCAAAATGAGACACACTTTGAGAGACTAAGCATAGGACTTTACTGGATGTGGCAGAGGGGGTAATCGCCGCACTAAGCCCAGTGTCAACAAGAGTCGTACTGTCTGTGTCGACTTGAGTAGTCGTTGTTCCGGTAACAACCTGTAGTACCTTACCCCCCGCAACACTTGCCCAGGTAGTGCCATCAGAAGTCAAAACATTGCCGGATGTCGATGGGGCTATCATCTGGGGGGCAGAGGTCCCATTCCCAAGCAACACGGAATTAGCCGTTAGCGTAGATGCTCCAGTTCCCCCATTGGCTACGCTCAGATCAGTTCCCAAAGTCAACGCGCCAACTATCTCTACGCCCGTTCCACCCGTTGCGATTTTAATAACCGCTGCGTCAGCGTCATTTTTGATGGTTACGTCGTTGGTCGAGCCCTGCCCGGTTAAAATTAGCCCTTCTGCGGCGGTATATCCCATTGCTGCATTATCTGCCGCAGCCGTATCTCCATCAGCATTTACTGTGGAGGCAGTGACATCCCCTACGATATCTACGTTTGTTGCACCAGTCGCAATCGTAATTACATCGGCATCGGCATCGTTTTTAATCGTTACATCGTTAGTGGACCCTTGGCCGGTGAGGATTAATCCCTCGGCAGAGGTGTAACCAATAGCAGCAGTGTCGCTAGCGGAGGTATCCCCATCCGGTTTGAATGTCGCGGCGGTAGCATCTCCAACGATATCTACATTTGTCGCGCCCGTTGGAATAACCAGGACAGCCGCATCCGCATCGTTCTTTATTGTGATGTCGTTCGTCGATCCCTGCCCGGTCAGAATAAGACCTTCCGCGGCGGTATATCCCATCGTCGCATCATCACCAGCAGCGGTGTCAGCGTTAGCACTTACCTTTCCAAAAACAGGATTCAATAAAGCGTTGACAACAGCGGCTCCGCTACCGGCCCCATCACAATACACAATGGCGCTCGCCCCATTAGTGATGGTTATATTTGCCCCACTGCCTTGACTGATGACTACGCTGTAGGGACCGCTGGACCCGGAATCAGTAGTTGAGTTGGTAAAGATAAAGAAAGCCGCAGACGTGTTGGGGGCCACAGTGACCGTGTTATTTGCACCAAGAGCACCGGTGAATTTAATAACCCGGTACATACCATCTTGAAGGTTTTCTGTGCCTTGGCCCGGGGAGGCTTCCCTGACTGTTAAGGTATGTGTAGTACCGGAGAGAGCGACTGACCCGTAAGAAGCTATTCGATCAAGAATGTCAAAATTGAAGTTGGTGGTTACCCCCCAAGTCCCTGACTGTTCTCCAGTAGCTACTTCTTCGAAGCCGAAATTAGTTGTAAATGTGGAAGCCATAACTCGTTCCTATAATTATGCGGGCGCTACAGGCCAAGTAGGATTAGCTGGATCAGGGGTATTGGCAGGCAGATCACGAAGAGCTTGGCGATAAGTTTTCCAATCGCTCGGGATCTCTGTCCCAGCATCGGAAGCCCTAATAGACACCCAATCAGTATCTTCTAAAAAGTGATTTCTTTCGTCTCTAAGATATTTGAATTGCTGCGCAAGAGTATCTGCTGATTCTTGCGTAGCACTATATGTAATCGTTTTTGTAGATGGATCAACAACAACATACTTAATATCCCATCCTTTTGCTGGCATCTCCACATAAAAAGAATTGGGTGCTCTTTTAGCTACTGGTAATTCATTGATTAATCTATTTACAAGAGCCTGTGCGTTTTCTTCTGTATCCACAGTATTACTTCTAGTCACATGAAAAGATTCATCCCAATCAGCTACAATTAAATATCTCATTTTTCTCTCCTTTTTATGCTGAATTCTTGAATCCGTACATATGGATAAAACAATCTCTGAAATCAACTGGATCGGTGGAGTTATCTACTTCTAATTTAAATTTAACGGCATCTACTACAAAAGTGAGACCGGCTCCTCTACTATTACCTACACCTATGTATCTAAAAGCTTGCCCCCCACTATTAATAAACCCATCAAAAACTACTTGGGCTTGCGCTAAATATGATGTAGTACCGGGGCACTCAGGATGTTCCATTGTAATTTCCATAGATAGATAACGACCAGTGGTTGAATCCAATTGTTGAGCACCGGCCATAGTCAGGCGTATGGCCGAGTCACCATTTGAATATTCAGCATTCTTCCAATTGTCATTTGCACCACTAACGTCACCCAGCGTTCCAAGCTGCCATATATAATTAGACGAAACATAACTTGATCCATTGTCTTCACTGAACTGCATAAGTAATTTTGAGGCGGAGTCTGGGGCTATATACAGATGCCATTTATATGCAAAATAAACGGAGTCATCTATCAAAGAAGTAAATGTAACTTCTGAACCAGTTGTAACTACTTGACTACCTAACCATACACAGGAACCACCACCACCCGCCGCAGCGCTTGCCCAAGTACTGCCATCAGAAGTCAAAACATTTCCCGATGTCGACGGTGCGATCATCTGGAGTGCTGAGGTGCCATTTCCGAGTAATACAGAATTCGCCGTTAAGGTACTTGCCCCCGTCCCTCCATCAGCTACAGGAACATCCGTCCCTCCCGCTCGATAGATGGCATTACCCTCGACAGTCAAATCTCCCGCACCCGACCTCGCTAGAGTTGTGTCAGTAGCAGCACCAATATTTACTGCTGTAAATTGCGGACTATCTCCTGTTCCAACCCCAATCGAGGTCCGTAAGGTAGCTCCTGACTCGGCCACTGGATCAGTGGAACCATCCCCAACGATCATTTGTCCATCACTCAATACTGACATCGCCGTAATGGCACCAGTACCTGAGCCCAGCAGGACACCCCCGTCGGTTAATGAGCTTGCCCCCGTTCCCCCATCAGCTACAGGGACGTCGGTGCCACCGGCTCGATAAATTGCGTTACCTTCTACCGTTAGGTCACCAGCACCTGATCTAGCCAGGGTTGTATCAGTGGCAGCTCCAATGTTCACCGCCGTGAATTGCGGACTATCTCCTGTTCCAACTCCAATTGAGGTCCGCAGGGTAGCTCCGCTTTCGGCAACGGGATCCGTGGAGCCATCTCCAACAATCATTTCGGAGTCGGCCAAAACGGCCAAGGCAGTCACCGCTCCGGTTCCCGAGCCCAGCAACACGCCACCATCGGTTAAGCTGGTTGCCCCCGTACCTCCGTTCGCTACGGGGAGGGTTCCGGTTACTCCTGCCGTCAAACTTACCTGTCCCCACGAGACATCAGTCCCATCCGTCAGCACTACATTGCTTGCCGAACCTACGGCCAAACGGGCCGTTAAATTGGAGGCATTTCGTACAACGATGTCCCCCCGTGTGGTCAACGGTTCCACAAGGGCTGGGGCAACTACCGCGCCGCTTCCTGCTCCATCACAATAAACCAGGGCACGAGTGCCACTGGCTAACGTGTAATTAGCTCCGCTGCCTTGGCTAAAAATTAAAGAGAAGCCGCCAGAAGTTCCATCGATGAAAACAAAAAAGGCAGTCGTGGTATTAGGCGCTATCGTAATTGTGCAGTTCTGACTTAACGACCCGGTAAACTTAATGACTCTGAACATCCCATCCTGAAGATTTTCAGTGCCCGATCCGGGGGAAGCTTCTCGAACAGTGAGGGTGGCTGTCGAGGCATCGGACAAGGCAACCGCCTTGTAAGCCGTAATGCGATCGAGGATGTCAAAATTGAAGTTGGTAGTGGTTCCCCAATCTCCGCTTTGATCACCGGTTGCCATCTCCTCGATGCCAAAATTTGTCGTATACGATGAAGCCATAATCCGTTCCTATGCAGCTATTTGTGTCCAATCCGGTGTTTGTGCCGCATCGATCTCGCTAAATCCGGACGTTTGCGAAGCATCAATTATGCCCCAAACATTAACCGTACTTATTGCACCTGTGGCAGAAACTCCAGTTACAGTAACTTCAATACTTGGAGTAACGGTTGCGGTTCCAACGGCTCCAGTTGCACTGACACCTGTCGGAACTGTAACGGAAGTTCCCGTCGCATCGGCGGTTCCAACAGCCCCAGTTGCACCGACACCGGTAACTTCAACAGGAAGTTGTTGCCCCCACGAGGAGGACCCCCAAGTACCTCTTCCCCAACCAGTGACACTAGCCAAAACACTACTACCCGTTAAGCAATTCGAATAATTGCGGTAGAAGCAGCGGCGGCAGGAAACTGCACAGTGAAAGTGCCTGCCGTACTTGTCTTATTGCCACCAAAATCCAACGCACAAACGGCCTTGTTAGAATCAGTGTCGTTATAAATAAGAGCCCCGCGAGCCGTTATAGTAGCCGTAGTGTAACTATGGTCAGCAAAATCCGTTATCCCCGTGGTTCCATCAAGACTTGGGTCTATACGGGTAAGTGCCGTTCCACCTGTAACATACGAGCCACTACTAGCCACTTCTCCCGTAGTAACAAAAACTGTAGTTGCGGCACCAAGAGTAGCTGTCGTACTACTTTTGCCCCCGCTGCCAATAGCATATAGGGCCAGATTGAAGGTGTCCCCTCCACTCAGTTTGAAGTTATGCACAGCCTCTAGAAGCTCTTTCTTAAAGCTGCTGCACATTGCGTTAGTTATTGCCATTTCACAAACTCCTTAAATGATTAGCTAAATCTGAGTGTCCTGATTTTCTCAGCTTATAGCACAACGTAGCCCTATCTTGTTCAACTGCCATTTTAATATAAAAATCCAATACTCCTCTAAGACTTGACCTAAAAGCAAAAGCTTGGTCTCTAATAGGAGCCGGAGCCCCCTCAGAAACATTTATCAGCTTGTTTAACGCCATATCCACCACTTTCTCTAATGGAAAACCTCCATTATCGCTAGTTACAACATCAACCATCCCCGTCTTTGCGGAAGCGTCAATAGTAAGCATTAGGAAACTGCTTCAAAAGGAACAATTTTATCGTTCCTGTCATAAAGCCCTTTAAGTGAATCAACGGGCTCGGGGGGAGAAGCTTCCGACTGTTTAGTTACCGTAAGCTGGTTGTTTTCTATTTGCATTACCATAGGATCTTCAAGTCTGTGATACCCATATAATCTTTCATTTTCTGGGACATTTGTATCCAACAAAGATGAAGAGAAAGCTACTTCAATTTTCATCCCATAATTAACGCAACACGCCAGCCAAAATTCCGTACACGCTCGGCCAGCCTCAGCCATATGAACATCGGTTTTATAGGAGTAATCAATCCCGTAAAGAAATATTTTTTCAACTTCTTGAAACAGGGCAAACGCAATCGCATAAGGAACTGTATTGTTAAAATAACAAAGACCCGTCGCCTTCACTATTTCTTCCAAAGGGTACAAAACACACCCTGGCACTCTTTTATCCAGAACACATGTGTAAATTGGTCCTGGATGGATGGCCAAACATTTTCTAAGGGCTACTGTCTGGTTCCCAGCATTTTCTGTATCTAAAAATCTAGAGGGAGGGTCCATCATAAAAACTCGATCATGCTTTATAGGAGCCATCATTGAGTTGATAGCCCACACTTCATCATAATCTTTCCCATTGGCTACTGAAGAAGTAAATATCCCTTGAGAGCCCCCTAAACCTACAATCGCTACTGAAGAACCTTTTAAAGAAGGGTCCTTAGAAGATATTTTAGGTAACTGGTTTTCTAATGCAGGCATACCTGTCCCCAAGGTTTTTAACCTAAGCCACATCCCTTCTAACACGGTCATACCTGTACTCATCTCTAGTCTGCATACCTTCCCCAAGATTTTTAAGCCATCTGATGGATTCCTGGAAGCGGCTTTCATACGCAGACAAAATATCCTGTTCCCCTTTCATGAAGATATATGCCTCCACTAAAGCTCCATACAACAAGGCGAGCTCGGCATTGTCCCCAAGCCATGTCGTACCACTACTGGCCGCCGTTATGGATTCCGGTCTATAAAAGTAATGCAGCTCGACATTTAAGGCGCTGCTTGGGGTTGGGGCTACAAGCAGAGTTTCATCATTCCAATCGGCGTAATAAAGAGGGACACCCTCCGTAGCCGGATTGGGTGTGTAATCCTGAGCAAACGTCACTTGCTTATACAGGAGAAACTCATTATTTGAGCTATTTACAACGCTCAAGGAAAAAGGAGCCAAGAAATCAGTGGGTTTCGTTAAAAATTTATTTGACGCAGTTAAAGAGCCGGCAACATTTTTGCGAAACACATCCAGTTGGCATTCTTTTAGAATTCTCTCTTCTGCGTTTAGAATAAACCTGGTCAATTGACTAACAAACGTAGACTCTGAGTTATCTGTGTAGTCTTCTATCGCAGTTTTTAATGTCGTAAATGTAAAGGCCATTTTATGCGCTCACGGTTACCGGGCCAGCGGAGGCGAAACCTCCTCCCCCTCTAGTATTACCTACAGTGGCAGTTCCACTGCTCGCGGTAAAAGTATATGTGTCGTCATCTACCTTGGTTATAGTTCGACCAGCAGCAATCTCAAGAACTGCTTCCGTAAACCCGTCAAAAGCTTCCGCATCTCTAAAGCGTACGGTGTCCCCTGTGCTTCTACCGTGCCCGGGTTCCGTTACGGTTATTACATCTGACCCACTCGAGGAAGATTCAAACGGGTTAAAGGGCAACAAAACCGTTACCGGAGGTTCCGTACGATCCGGCCTGCTGATTCTTAAAGCTTGAGGATCTGACCTGTGAGGACTTGGAGTTAACTGAGGCTGTTTAGGCTCGTATTCATCCCTTCCTACTAAAAGACCGTTCCACTCCTTAATCATATCGTTAAGGTGGTAGGCCCTTCCGGATCGATCTGAGATCCCTAATGCATGTTTCCCACTGGCGAATCTAGGCATCCTAAATCCTCAATGAAGCGTAACTTGGAACCAGTCTAAGAGGTACGCCGTGGTCTATGTCTTCAGAGGAAGCCCTTTGGAACTCCTCTTCATACATCATTTTTAACGCATCAATCCTCTGGGGGGAACGTTTAAGAGCTATCTGGTAAGAGAGACCAGCAACCAGGCAGGGCAGGAATCGGAAAGGTATCTGGGCTGTGTTGACCGCAGCATCCGCATCTTCCAGGCGTTTCATGCGGTAATAAATTATCGTATCCGTAGAATTCTCTGGTACGGGCCATACGGTAATAGTTGGGGTTATCTGTCTATCAACATAGAACTCCGTTGGCCGACCTTGTGTAGTCTTTTTAGGAATACTCAAATACTCTTGCCGGCTCATCCTCGTTATAGACAAATCCTCACTATCTCTTTGGATTACAGCCTCGAGCACATCAACCGTGGCCTGCACATCAGCAAGAGACGGATCGGCACTGATGGTAGTGCTAGCGGAACTACTTGATCCGGTAATTGTCTCGGATGTGGTAAAAGCCCCACTGGGGACCGTCAAGGTCATGGTCGTACCGGACGGCTTAGTGATAATTTCGGCGGTTACCCCACTGCTGCCGCCAGTAATGGTCTCTCCAATAGAAAAACTGCCAGAGGCGCCAACGGTGGCGGTTATGGTTCCTATGGGGTAAGTAGCAACGGCGGAGGAAGTAGACAATTGAGCCATCGCTTGGGAAATCTGCTCAACTGTCCATAAGTTAAGCCCTCTGTTCGCCCAATCAGCGAACAGGAGGTTTAACGACCTACGAGCTGTTTTTGAATCATATCCAGTACGAAGTTCAAGGCCGCATCGCTCAAAGGCTTCCTCGGTAACTTCCGCCATATCTAGGTTGAAGTCGACCGATCCAGATGTCGCCATGTTTCCTCCTCAAGGCCAAATAGCGAGGCGGATTGCGATCACTAATTGTCCTACTATCAAAAAGCCCACTCCCCATAGAACTTTTGACATGGTGTCAATAGATCTTTGAAGATGAAAAATGTCGTTGGTTTTCAAAACCTCGATCTTCTCTGACATCAATTTAAGCTCGCCTTTGATCTTGACGAGTTCCAGCTCATTCCGGCGTTCTAGGCTGTCATCAGCCATTAGAACTCTTTCACCATCTCCAGAACTATGGAGTAGGTGTCCCCAGATGTGTGTCCAACAGTTGTAAATTGAATATCCCCGGTCTTTCCGGAACCCGATGCATTGGGTAGCCCACCGAAAGAAGAGAAATCTAGAGTGTCGCTCCAGTCAGCCTGGAGTTGAAGCGCAATAACATCTGCGGTTGCATCCCACAGAACCTTAACTCCCATCCCTACAGTGGAATACCAAACCTTGGTTATACGAACTCCGGTGCAGGTAACACCTGCACCATCCGGATAAGCGCCCAAGGCGGATACATCTACCTTTGTAACGGCAGATTCCCCAGTCCCGTCGCTGGTATTGGTGAAGTACATAACGGCCTTTCGAGGGCCGTCATCAACGGTCGTTGAAGTAACAGCGTCAGCCATTTTAAGCTCCTTTTAAAAAGGAAGGGGGCGAGCCCCCTAACCTAGTTATGCAACCTGCACATACTCAATGACGAACGTAAAAGAGCCTGCCGTAGTGGCATCCACTGTGTTGGTGATATTGCAATAAATAGTTCGTTCAGCAGAAGCGTATTGCACAGAAGCTGGGGCAGTTGTCGTATTTTGGGTCTGAACAACCAAAGTAGTCGTAGTTACGTTGCCTACCACAACGGTAGTTCCACCATCCAGAATCTCATCTGTTATGGCCGCAACAATCTGAGCGCCAGAGCTACTAGTACCTACCTCATATCCAATATCCCCCGTTCCAATAACCGGAGCAGTGACACAGAAAATCTTGATATCGGTCATGATGGTATTGGCAGGCTGCGTAAACTCGCCGATAGCGGGACTATCGCCAGCAGTCGTATTGACCGTTACGCCTGTAGCCAAACCAACATGCTTTATGTATTTGTCAGTTACAATTCCCGTAGAGGCAATGTCAAAAGTATTCGTGACAGCACCCGTTCCTGACGCAATATTGATTACTTCGAATCCGTTTTCTGAACGAACCGGACCATTAAAAGTTGTATTAGCCATCTCGGCTAACCTCCTTACAAAGGTTTTGTTCTAGCGTCTTGTAAGCGTCTGCTGGGGCAGTCTCTAGAACTTATAGTTCCCAGTTAAATGAAGGGGGCGAAGAACGCCCCCTTCGATACATCACAAATCACGCACCAGGCGAACCGTAGACACAACGTGGATCTGAGTACCCGAAGCTATAACGCTCTCGAGCCTTAAATCGTACGTTACCAGTATCAAAGTCACCTTCCATCTTGGTGGACATGGACATCCGCTCAAAATGGATAAACCCACGAGGTGCATCAGTTTTGATGAACCAAGCATCGGTATCAGTGAGATAGTGGTTAATGACATAACCCTGCGGCAACATTCCCATGTTGCGAACAGCGTTGATGTCATTGTCTGCCGTACCCGGACGAAGAGTGGACTCAAGCAGTCGATCCGCTATGAACTGTCCTGCCGGCGGAACAACCAGTTTCATTCCACGAACACTTACCTTCAAACCACGCTCATCAACATATGCAGCAATGTCGATCAGGCCGTTCTCGAGGCTAGTCTCGTTCAGGTCAGCGGCGGTGCTAGGCTCATTCCGAAGAGTGTTACCACTCACCAGAGGATGGTCCGTCGCACACAGCTCTTTGGCATCGCCGCCTGGGAAACTGCTATCAAAAGCATTGTTCAGCGTAGCTGCACCCTTCACCTGTTTGGTGTTGGCCATGCTACGAGCCAAAGCTTTCGTGTAACGTGAAGCAAGACGGTCATACAGATTATCTTCAATTGCTTCCTCAGTAATTGAGAATGCAAGAGCGATAGTCTCATGCGTATATCTTGCCGTGTAGGCTTCCTGCGCATCATCAAAAGAGATCGCCGTCCCTTCCGACTTCACAGGAGCCGCCCCAAAGCCAGAGAGCATCACTTCTTCTTCGAAAGCACGTTCCGAAGATTCAGTGTCATAAATCTCTTTAGCTTCATTGTCATACCTGGCGTACTCCAAACCAAACAGAGCATTAAGGCCAGGCTCTAGCTCTTTAGCTAGTTGAGCTCTACTAATAGCCATTTCTCAATACTCCTATATGCCAGTGGTTGAAACAGTACCACCAGCAGCAGCGCCGTTAGGACTGTTGAAGTGGTTGTTCAACCGTACGATGGCACCAATGCCGGCTGCGCCAAAATCTGCGTTCTCTGGATCGTCCACCCACCCCATGATTCTCATATTAAGAGTATTGGTGGTATTGATCGTACTGATAGCCAATCGCCCCAGAGAAATGCCAGTTGAATCTGTGCCAGTTATTGCCGTGGAAAAATTAGCATTCGCAAACCTAGCTGCCAATGCTGTGGCCTTACTAGTCCACGTAGCGTCCGTTGCAACTACAAACAGTTGCATCGGATCATCAGCAATAAACGCCTTTACGGGATGATTGCTGTCCGCTCCGCTGCCAGGCCAATAATTTTTCCATACCGTTTTTCCAGTGGTGGAATCTACATACTCACAACCCTGAAAAGCGCCCAACAACCCAACAGTCCCACCAGCAGCCGCCCCGCAAAGATCTATGTACCCCGTAGATAGGGGTATGACGGGCATGCCATGATAAAGCTTGTTGGTATTGCCGTTTGCAATTTCATACATTGTGTAGCCAGATACACCAGTGGAATTGGCATTCGACCCCAGTTTACTTAGAGGTCTCAGGCCAAAACTACCATTGATGTTAGCCATTTAAATTAACTCCCTAGTCCTCTTCTTTACGAGGACCGCCTAAAGTCACACTTGAACGCCGCTCAGGTTGACTGATCGGCATCGCCGGATGCTGCTCACGAGCAAGGTCGTTATCGACAGCAGTCATTTGATCGCGGGTCATACCCTGAAAATAACTTTTGCGTTCTTCAACGATTTCGAGAGGAACCCTGGCTAGAAGCAATCCTCCTACTCCAATCACACCGGCATGTTTCCCATCTTCGATGGTCGGCGCTTCGAAGTCCGGATATTCATCACCGCGAACAAGCTCATAGCCTTCACGAATACGAGCGGCTATGTTCTTGCGGTCATCAAAACCCATCACTTCGGCTCTCACCCACCTGTGCTTGTAGCCCTCAGGTGGAGGGGGAGCGTCCAATATGGACGGTGGTTTCCAAGGTTCTCTGCGTGCTTGCTTTGCACGAGTTTGATTTGCGCGTGGCGTCCTAGTGGTTTTCTGGCTAACTGTGTTTTCAATTTCATTCATGGCTAATCCCTCACGTATTTTGCATATTCTTCAAGAGGCACATTCAGCCTCTTGGCAATCGCAACCTGTGAAGGCGATAGCCGCACAGTTTTTCGTCCACTGCTCTTATTGCGGGATGCAGAAGCCTCGGCTGACGCAACCTTACGGCTTCCCCCGTTTGACCTAGGTTTCTGGTCGAACTTATGTGGGAACTCCGACCTCATCCTACTGTCAAGTTCAGAATAATACTCGTCAGAGGAGGGATCAAACCCATCATCCTCCACTAACCGTCTATGCACACCAAAAGCGGCATATGTCATAACTTCATCCTGGCCAAACCAGTTATTTTTGGCAGCCCACGCTTCCGCCTTAGGATCTGGCGGTGCAGGGGTCTGTGGCTGAGATGGAGTCTGTGGCGCAGATTGTGCAGGTTCTTCACGTTGCGCCCTGGCTAAAGTGCCTTTTTCATAAGTAAGACTGGAAAGGGCCTCTTGAGCCTCTACAAGCTTATCTACATCACCGCTTTCATGCGCTTCTTTTAAAATTCTCTTAGCCGTGTCCAACTGAGACTCGACACGATCTCCAAACTGCTTTTGATAACCCTTATCTAGGTCATCTATGCGTTTTTTAAGAGAATCGTTTTCTTGCTTGACGTTTTCCGCAAACTGAATGGCGCTCTGCTTCTGGCGCTCTTCTTCACGAAAACGTTTGGTGAGTTCGCCTATTCGAGTCTTAACCCCAACACTATATTCCTCCAACTCTTCATCTTGAGTGGAGACTTCTAGGGCTTCGGTTTTCGGCTCTTCGGCTTCGGTCTCGGGGTTTAAATCAACATTTACTGAGGATTCTTCAGAATCCCCTACATCAATATCTTTTTCTTCAGGAGGCATGTCATTTTTCCCATAGCTCCTTTCTGCTTTCTAGACATGTTTAATATCATCAGGATCGATAATAGTAGCAATGACCTCATCATCATTGATGATACGCACTTCGCCATCATCTAGCTTAAACCTAGAACCGGCATAACGACCAATGCAAATCCATTGGCCTTCCTCGCACCACGAACCCATATCCCCAAATTTTGCGGAATCTTTATAGGCCAATGGACCAATTTTAAGAACATAGGCAACAACGGTACCTAAAGCTTCCCTTTCTCGTACAACATCTGGAATGTGGATGCCACCGTCTGAGGTGGCTCTGCCCATATAGGGCATTACCAAAACCCTCCAGCCCGTAGGCTGCGGCAGACGTTCCTTGAGGTTTTTCGATAATCTGGAAGGGTCTAGATACCTATCTTTCTCTTCAACATAGGCATTTGCTATCGAATGTTCGGCTTTCTCACTTTCTGCGATGTGCTCAGGTACTAATAAGGGACTACTCACTCGTCATCCTCCGATCTCAGGGTGTCCTTGACCTCTTGCTCGGCAAACTCGAGCCCTGACAGCTCGCCGACCAATTGGCGGTAACTCTCCATGTCCTTGGGAGTACCGTGTAAAATCGCATCTTCAGTCAACTTTATCCTGCCCTGGATGGCCCTGAGGACAGAATATGCAAACGTTACGGGGTCAGCCATCAAAAATTCCTTTCATACAAAGGCTTGTCTACAAAACCGCCGTGGGCTTTAGTTATATCCAGACTTTCTGATTGTTCCGGGTCATATTCTGCCGAAATACTAGAACGGATATTTTTGGGGTTTAAAATGCCTATGGTTTTCTGGCCCTGCTCTGTCATTTTAATCGAATCAAACCCAGCCAGTCTCATTAGGTCACGAATTGCCTGCGCCCCGCCTTCGCCAAATATCTCTTCTGGTTCAAACCAAAAGTTATGTCTGTCAAATTTCTGGTTAACTCTCGCCGCCCGCCTTTGGGGGCTAAACGACTCAACCCAATCGTCACCGTACTTCTCTCGGTTTTCCTCATCATTGACGATCCGCATTATCGCTTCGTCGTCTTCTCGCATAAATGCGGCGCGTATCTTCGCCAATTGTTCCTTTGCTTTTGGCATGTCCACCTTGTGTCCCGCATTTAGCGCCTGCGTTATCAATTCGTTAGCAAACAAGTTTAGGGTCAGATATTTGGGCAGCGTGTCGGCATCAAACGATTTGCCCGGCTTTATCCTGATTGGATACACAACGTCATCGCCGCCCATGCTGCCTCGCGTCGCTGCGTATTTATTAGCTAAAAGCGGCTCTTCGCTACTCCACGTTATCCCCTTAAACTTATCAATATCCGCCCCCGTTCCATGATACAAAACCTCTTCGCCAAACCCCATGCGCCGCGCCCGTTCCATCCGGCTTGCTTTGTCCATTGGCAGAGAAGTTATGCCGGTCTCTGCCGCCTGTGCTAAGTCCGCGATACCTCCGGCGGCATCTTGCGCTGCTTTCAACCGCAGTTCCGCGGCTTTCTCCCGTGATTTGTCCCATATGGATTGGCCCCTCTGACCGCCCCGGCCCGGGGGATTGGACCCCCCACCGATAGTGGGAGTATGTGGGTGCGCTCCGGGGGGGAGTTTCACTCCACCTGGGGGTATCCATCCTCTAGCCATCAAAAATTCCTTAGATAGGTAGACGGCTCCGTGTCTACCCAATCGTCACTAGGAAGCTGTACAAAATTTCCTTGCCTATACCGCATCAGAGGCGTTGATACTGGTGGAGCGCCACGTCCTGGCATCAGCTTGTCCTCTTAGTAGGAACCTGAAAAGCTCTTACCTTTGACCGCCCCACCTTTGGAGTATTTGATAGGGCCACGCTTTTCATGCACCATTCCACCGCCCATGTAACCTAGTTCGTCTACTTCATCTACTTCGACAGTAAAGCCATCGGGGGAACTTTCTACTCTTCCACCTGGAACTGTGGCTGCATATTCTTGCGCGGAAATCTCGTCATCGTAAATAACACCTTTTGGCATCAGAATGTCCTCGTAGGCTTTTTAGCCCTCTTACGGTCCTGATCAGATATGGTTCTACCGCTTTCGTTAAGCTTCTTCTTAGCCAAGGCTTTAGCCCTCTTACGGTCCTGATCAGATATGGTTCTACCGCTTTCGTTAAGCTTCTTCTTAGCCATCAGAATGTCCCCTTACCGTCATTGTTGTTGAAATAACGACCACGAACCTGAAATTCAGTACTTTGGATAAGCTGCTCAGTACCGCTATCTAGCTTCTTACGACCCCACTCCATGGGAACGTCCTCGGACCCATGCGTGACGTCATAAGCCATTCCACCATGCTCCATTTCCTTTGGCTTTTTCACAAGACCACCTCTGTTCAGTTGTGTTCCACGTGGAACATCCACCGTTCCACCTTCAGCAAAGCCACTCACATTCTTGGCGAACTGCGCCCTTTTACGAGTAGTCGGCGAAAAATCATCAGGGTTTGCCAATACCTCGTTAGCATACCCCGCGGTGGACTTATCTGCGCGTTTTGCTGCCGCACTAAAGGAGCCAGTAGTCCCCTTCCGCTTCATTTCCCTCGTAGCTTTCTGAATCCACTTCTTAGCCATGTCTATTCTCCTCGACCAGCGCTTCCCATCTCGCCAATCCTTTCCAAGTTAACATCGGCCCTGAGCAGGGCAATATCCTCCTGCGAATCCATCTTCTCGCGGGTCAAGTCCTGACGTTCTGCCTCGCGTTGTTCCTCAAACGCTTGCTTAGAAGAAAACTCATCGGCTTTACGCTGCATGTCCAAAGCCTTAATGTCGAGCTCCTTATCACGTAACTGCACAAGCGGGTCAATCTCGCCGGCAGGCGGCGGCAGCAATACGGCCATAACCTCTTCGGTGTATTGCGCGATGTACTGCGCAACCTTGGCCTCCACGTCCACCTGCATTTGCTGCTGGGCCTCCTGCGGAGAAATCTGCCCCGTAGCCTGCATCTGTTGCATCTGCTGAGCTTGCTGCATCATCTCGGCTTGCGCAACTCCTCTGGCCTTAAACGCAATATGCTCGCACAAATGCGCCTGTAGTAACGCAAAAATAGCGGGTGTAGCAGCAGGCGTTGGCGTCTTCATAAACATAAGGTGAGCGGCTATGTGCGCGTCATGATCCTGCGTCGGAAACGCCTGTAATGTCTCCTGAATGATGGATTTAGCATTCTCTATCGCCGGATCGGTGGGCTGCGGAGGTGTCGGTGTCGGTAAAACACCCTCGATGTTCGGAACGCCAATGGCTTCATAAATACGCCGGTAAGCCTCATACAAATTGTGCATTTGCGGGTTGGTCTGAGCCAACTGCAACTGCGTCTGCGCAAGTGCCAACCTTTGCGACATCGAGAAGATGTTGGGGTCGCTGACAGGCATGATATCGATACGATCGTCAAAATCAGCCTGTTTTATCAGCGTCTCAGCACCCCATACGTTGTAGGGGTACATGGGCGGCAAAGATTCGGCAAATACTTTGGCCAACATCTGAAATTCAAGCTTTTGAGCGTAATGCAACCGCTTATGGACCGCCGACATCACCTTAGAACCGCGCTCGAGGAGTGCCACCGTGGTCCCAACCGCCGCCTGCTGGTTGCCATCGCCTACCTGCAAGTCCGCAATGGCCGCAAACCGCTGGCCAGCAGCAACTACAAAGCCCAAAAGCTGCATTAAGGTCTGAGACGGCTCCTTATACGGCAACGGGAGGATACTTTGACTGAGAACTCCACCAGGAACGTCAATATCACGAAATTCACCAGGAGAAAGAGGTACATCAGCATCACGAATGCGGATGCCGCGAGCTTTGAAGCCAGCAGGAAGATTTGCCAAGGTGCCTGCATCAATAAGTTGCCTCAAAATGGAGGTTGCGGAACGCCCCAACCCCCCAATCATGTGCAAAAGGCCAAAACCGTAAAATCCAAGCCCCGGGAGGAACTTGTAATGAGTGAAATAAGGGATTTTGCGGAAAAGATCGTCACCTTCACGCCAATTTCGCCGGATAGAGAGGATTTTCGAGCTTCCTTCGTCCATTGTGACGATATATGGCAGCTTTATGCCCGTCGGCTCGCCATCGATAGGGTGCATATGCTCAAAACCAGGTAGATCCAGGTCCGTATGCACCTCTAAAAGCGTACAATCCTTGTCATCTGTGGTTTTTTGAATACCGGACAGCTCTCTTTCCTTGTCCCTGACCTCATCGTCCTCGTCATACGGCACCAATTCCACTTCCCGGTAGAACATACCGGCCTGAAACTTACGAACATCGTTCTCCGACATGCGAATTACATGCGTAATCCGGGCCGCGGAGTTCAAATCGGTCGCGTTATAAGGAACCACCAGGTCGTCCGCCGGCACAAACCGTGCCACCGCCCGGTCCAAAAGGTCATCGAAGTAGATTTTCTTGAAAGCACTCCCGGCTAACGGCAAATAAAACAACAACCGATCAGTCTCAGGGTCGAATTCATCCATCACATGGATGATCTGGTAGTTCATGAACTCCTTGACGCGCTCGGACTGAGCCTCAGTCTCAGGAGTGGAAACCCCTATAATCTGTGTGCGCACCGGCCCTGAACTGGGCAAAAGCTCCTTGTAGGCTTGTGCCTGGAACTGGGTGACCGCCTCAGCAATCAACGGGTGGGTAACACCGCTCGAACCCCTGAACGGCTCTTCACGCTCCTCATACTTAATGCCTAGCAACCCTAGACCATTTACATAGGCGTCTTCCCAGTCATCACGACTGGCACGATCGTCCTTATACAAACCAAGCAGATCGTTGGCAATCCTCATGAGCTCCCGCTCATCGAGAACCTCCGCCAGATTGGCGTCAGGCTCAGCCTGGAGCTGCTCCTGCATCTGCTTTTCAAAATTCAAAACAACAGAGCCGTCTTCCTCCTCAATCATCCCGGTCGGCTCTTCTATCTGCTCAACCTCGATGTCCTCCTCCGTCATGCCACCAAGAGGCATTCCCTGAGCAGGCATGATTTCGTCTACAAGAGAGGGTCTTCCATTAGCCATTACATCACCACTCAATAGTTAACTTGCAGTTCACCACTTACACCGGCGTCATCAGATCCGTTGACCGACCATATCTTAATAGTGATCTTGGTTTCTCCAAAATTGGTTTTTATGTCAAATGTCTCAGACTGCCCGGTGGGAATATCATCGTACTCCTTCTTCCACCCCTGGCTCGAGGATACCTTGATGTTCCAATCATACCCGGCGGGACTCGTGATGGTACCAGTAACCTTGATAGTGGTCCCCACGGTCGGATAGGTTTTGTCGTCTTCCCATTCTCCCGTGGAATCCAATGTGAATTTCATGCTGTCAGAAGAACCTAGCAACCCATCAGGCAACTCGTCCCACCACATAATCGTCATTTAGTAATTCCCTTGTACTTCTCCCAGCTCCTCAAACCCCCAAGACCCAACATCCCCAAAAGTACCGGCATCATCGCCCCTAAGTCCACGGGGGGAAGGTCCACGTACACCCCCCGCTGAACCAGAACAAATGTCAACACGGGCTGAGCCAGATAAGTATAAAACAACGCCAACCCACACGACCATCCTATAAATGGCCGCCAGCCGGCTATAAAGATATTGCGATGAGCCGCTTCCTGCTGGTTAACCTGTATCTGCGCAAGATCGATATTTGCAAGATGATCGGATAACCGCGCCTCAATCTCCCGCTGCGCTTTCGCCTTCTCTTCCTTGTTCGGAAAAAACCGGTCGAGTACATCCCCCACAATCGGCAATAACCCAGGAAGTATGGCCCCCAGCATTATTTCTTGCCCCGCTCTCTAACCAACATGGCAACACCAGCCACCGCAATCCCTACAAAAATAACCAACTCAACCTGACTGATAACACCAACCCCTACCAGGGCACAACCAACCCCGGCCCAAGTGGAAGGCTCGCACAACCTCTGTCCCATCCATTCCATTGCTATTTCCCCCTAATAATAAACACGCGGCCTTAAATCATAAAAAGGCTCCACATCTTCCTCATCAGTGTCAAGTCGTAGAAACCCGCCTTTACGATACCTTATTAAAGCCATGCTCATCGAATCACAGTAATCGTCATAATCCCCATTGGGAAAAGCCGCACACTCGTCAATCACTTCCTCAGAAAAACGCTTCTGCGGAGCCCATACCTTCCCGCTCTCGAAAATAGGAGCCACCATGTGCATCCGCGTGTGCTTGTCCTTCCCCTTGGATGGAGTGTAGTTCACAACCGGTATGCCTATGTTCCGCAGCTCATCAGTCAACGGCGTACCCGTCGCCTTGGCCTCAATCAATACCATGTCCGGCTCCCAATACTTATACTCCTCGAGCGCCTTGGCCTTCAACTCAGGAAAATCCCAACGACCACGCTGCGCATCCATCAAAATAAGACTGTCAGGACCATACTCGTTAGGCTTGAATACCCCCCACGTCGTAATGGCCGAATAATCCGCCGTCTCCTTCTTCGAAAACGCCGTATCGTAACTCTGCATGATGTAACTGACCGCCGGCGCCTCCTCCTTCTCCCACTTGTTCCACCACTCCTTCTTTATAATCGCCCCCTCTTCAGCCGTGGGATTCTGCTGCCACTGCGCATTCCACTTGCTAAGCGATAACGACGCCTTGACCTTGAGCAACTCGTCCTTGTTCCAAAACTCAGGCCAAAGAATAGAACCACTAGGCAGTATCGCCGGGAACTCCACCAAGTCCCACTGGTCCGCCATTACATCCGTCGCCTGCGCCCTAACCAACTTCCCAGTCAAATCCTTCAACGACCACCGGGTCATTACTATAACTATCGATCCCCCCGGCTGTAATCTCTGACGCGGTCCAGACGTGTACCACTCGTACGCATGCTCCATGGCCGTCTCAGAAAGTGCATCCTGCTCCGAATGCGGATCATCAATGATGAGCAAATCAGCACCACGACCAGTAATCGCGCCTCCAACACCAGCCGCATAATATTCACCCCCCTGCGCAGTCTCCCACCGACCAGCAGCCTTAGAATCGGCACGTAAATCGACATCCGGAAATACCTCTCTGTACTCCTTCATCTCCATCAGATTCCTCACCTTACGACCAAACCTAACCGCTAACTCAGCCGTGTGAGTAGTCTGAATAATCTTTAACTCGGGATTCTTACCTATCAACCACGCCGGCAACAGATAACTCGCAAACTCACTCTTAGTATGCCTCGGCGGCATGTTCACAATTAACCGTGAACCATGATCCACCGCCAATTTCTCAAAACACTTCGCTACCTGTATGTGATGCGACCCCTGTATAAATCCAGGATATACATGCCTGACAAATGTCAAAAAATCACTCTGACGCTTGTCCCGCTTGCTAAGCGTGCGCTTCGCTTCCTCCAAAACAAGTACTTCACGAACAACCTCGTCAGGCGCATTCAGCACAAATAACTCCAGGCTCCCAGCCATGAGACCACGGACCAATGATAAGTGCTTGTGATCGTTTGTTCAAAACCCTTCGGCTACACCACTACCCGAAGGAGGCCCGGGCCATGCTGCGATCGAGGTGGTTTCTGATCGATTCACTTTGTTGTCGATCGGTGTAAGTACCTAGGGTAGTGAGTACTTACTAACATCGATGCTCCCGACATAGATCTGGGTTAGTGAGTACTTACTAACATCGATGCGCGCAAGGTCGACTCAAGCGGGGTTAGTGAGTACTTACTAACATCGATGCGCGCTCGAACCAATGGCGAAAGCATGTTGTTTCTACCCTAACATGGACGCTGTAAGTTGTTGATATCTCTACTGTTTTTCTTGAGAAAACTGTCAGAAAAGAAGAAACTGAGTCGAAAAAAGTACCTGTAAGTCGTTGATATATCTACTGTTTTATCAGTTATTGACACCATATGGTAAATCATGGTCTAATCTACCTACAGACACGGCAAAAGGAAAACTTATAGAACAGCTCACGCGCGACACCCCCAGGGGTCCAGACCCTGACATTAAAAGACCTGGCGACACTTGATAACTCTGATCCTTGTTATAGGGGTAAGACCTGACCAAGATGACGAAGCCCTCCCAGAGAATCTAGCGAGAATGGCGCTGAAGTCTAAGGTAGCTACTCGGGAATTAATCAACTTATGCATGGCAAGCTTGTCAGCCATAACGTCTTCTCGGGCGCTATGGCTGACATGTTTGTCAGGTACACAAGCAAGGGGATAGCAAATGAAGAAACGCAAAGATGTGCGCGCACTTGTTACGGCGGCACTTATCGAGCAACTAGCCGCCGGCACAAAACCTTGGTCAAAGTCGTGGAGTATCTCTGGCACTGGGTTACCCAAACGCCACACTGGCGACTTGTATCACGGGATCAATCGGCTGCTACTTATGATGCTAGGTTACGATAACCCATATTTTATGACGTTCAATCAAGCTGCAATATTGTCTGGAATGACAAAAGATAAGGGTTGCAATTGGATACGCGAAAACGGTAAAGGTGTTAGGTCAGGTGAGAAATCACCTGCTCACGTTGTCTACTCTGCACAGAAAACGGTCCGCGACTATGACAGCGATGCGCCAGACGCCAAGAAAGAAGTCTACTTATACTGTCAAAGTGCGGTTTTCAACGCTTCGCAGATCGACGGTTTGCCAGATCGATATTATCCAGCAACTATCGAGATCGATGCTAACAAGACACTGGAACATCACACTGCAGCGGACGCACTAGTCAAAGCAATGGAAGATGAAGCTCCTATTGAATATCAAGGTGACAGTGCATTCTACGCACCAAGTCGAGACACAATTCGATGTCCAGTGCCACAAGCTTTCGAAAGCATGGACGCATTCTACGCAACCCTGTTACACGAGGGTGTGCACCGTACTGGCCACAAGTCTCGGCTAGATCGGACACACGACTACTCTGAGAAAACTGGCAGAGCTCGAGAGGAGTTAGTGGCCGAAATTGGTGCAGCGATGTTGTGCTGTGCAATTGGACTCAGCGATAAGCCTAGAGAAGACCATGCGAGTTATATCCATAGTTGGATCCAGTTATTGGAAAATGACAAGAATGCGATCTTCTCAGCCGCGAAACAAGCCGATAGCGCTATGGCCTACATGCTGGATCAAGCAAACCAGTTTCACGGACGTGTCATAGCGGCGTAATCCTACTGATGACCTGGGATGGTAACCCAGCGAAACCAGCCGCATAGCGGCTGGTATAGGAAAACCAAAAGGGGAGTAGAAGCATGAAACCCAAGAAGCGCAAGCCTGGTGCCTGGTGCCTGGTGCCTAGTGATAGCCAGTTGAATGAGGAAGAAATAGACGCGATCGTAGAGCTCTACCGAGATCGATTTAACGGACAATGGAATAACTCTACTGAGCTCAGAATTCTATGCATGAATGCATACGAACGGCAATTGGATTAATCGTTCCTACTGACGAGCCTGGGATGGTGACCCAGCGAAACCAGCCGCTATGCGGCTGGTATAGGAAAACCAACCAAGAAAGGATAGAGACAGATGCTTATACCGAAACTGACAATCGAATGGGTAGAGTCGAGGACAGCGAACAAGTCTGCGAGTATCCACTACGAAAACACTGTGGCTATGAAGAAAGTATCTGAGCACCAACCCAAGATTCTGGGATGGATTGCGCCACGGGAAACGGACTTGATGAGCCGGTGGGGATTCGGCGAAGTAAAGGAATTCTCACGGAAAACTCTCAATACGAAGAGTGTCAAACCTAACTTGCAGAATCAATTAGCGATCGGCGCGGTAACATCACAAGAGTTTGACGGATTTTGGAACACCAGCATTATTCCCGCGCGCTACACGCTCAAGAACAGAGACGTTTAACCAGCACCATTGAGGGCGAGCAATGCTCGCCCTCACCACCAACCAAGAAAGGATAAAGACATGACCAGATTTATAGACAGTCCAGAGATTATCAATCGTAAACGGTTTCATTTTCTCGGTTACGTGCTAGCTGTAGTGCTAGCACTAATAAGCGGTTTCATCTTGTACCCATTAACCGCTTGGATCTTTGATCGCATAGGAGGATTCTAACGTGGCTGTTACCATGCAACGATACCTCAAACTTGCTACCGGATATGATGGTAGCGCCTACACGATTGGCGATCGAGTGGAACTTCATCCCGGTACAGATCTTTGGATGATGGGCGCTCGCTATGGTGAGGTAATCGGCATGAGCTTAACGCCTAACGATAGAGTGCGCGTCAAGCTTGACGCATTCCCAGATAGGAAAACTCCATTCGCTGGATCTGCGGATACCTTTAGAAAGATATAAGCTGACCAACCAAGAAAGGAAAAAGACATGGCGAAACATAGAAATCCTAGGAAGAAGTCAAGCTTAGCGCGTAGAAGAAAAGGGAAGAAATCACAATGGTCTATGCGCTCACTCGACAAAAGCGGCACCATTGTGGAAGTAGAGATGCCATTTACTAAGCAATTGTAGCCAGCCTACCAACCTAACGCGCCTAGGCAACTAGGCGCGTTTTATTTTGTCTGGAGCCCAGCTGGGCTCCGGCTCGGCAACCAACGCCGGCGAGCTCGACTCGAGGTAGCTTAGCATTCACCAGGTCACGGCAGCCGCGGCGACCAATGCCGGCTTTGCCCCGACCCCGACCGTCCCGACCCCGACCGTCCCGACCCCGACCCCGATTTAAGGGTATGCTAGGGTATTGCCCCGACCGAGATCGTCGCTCACAAGGCAACTGGTGAGGTCGGATCTTGCCCCGACCCCGAAAAAAGACAAAAAAATGCCCCGACTAGCGGGGCTAAGGTAATAACGATCGATGACCGCTTTAAAGCATCGCTCTCAATTCTTTCTTTATGCGCCTCGCATCGTCGCCTCGATAGGATCCGGCATTACATAGAAATCTAATAACCTGCTCCTTAGCACTCTCGTACATATAATTATCATCAATGGAACTGATCTCCCGCATAGCATCCAAGTACGGGACAGCCGCATAATTTACCTTCTTCCAAGTACGGCGGATTTCACTTGCTATCTCATATATAGGTCTAGCCATTTTAACTCCCATTGCTATTTGTTGCGTTGCATTGCGCGAACATTGAACTCGTCGTTGCACTCACGCTCTTTGAATATCAACTCAGCCCTCTCACCAACCGCACGGATGAAAATTCCGGCGTCGCAATCTTCTTCTAAATAAAGGTCGACCCCATCAGTGTAGGAATACTTCGAGAAGTGTTGCGGCGTCAATTCAAAATCTTCGAGCGTTTGCCTGTTGACTTGTAACCAAGCATGCCCGGGATCGGAAAACCAAGTGCAGGTTATTTCACGTTCCATTTTGATTACTCCGGTTAGTTGACGAACTGCAATTGTCTCATGATGCTTTACCATGGGTCAAGCATTACATCGGTTGGCCAGAGCTCGGGACATCGGTTGGCCGGGGTCGGGACGCCGGCTGGCCAGAGCTCGGGACACCATCTGGCCGGAAGCTCGAGACATCGGTTGGCCAGGGCTGCCGTGCCGTTCGGTTGGCCAGGGCTCGAGACATCGAAGCGCCGGCAATGTCTCCCCGACCCCGACCCTAGCTTGACTAGATATGGATCTCCCGACCCCGACCGACCCGACCCTAGCTTGACTATTGTATGGTTTACCATGTCGTGGTAAGATCGGATCTCGTCAACGATCGGGGTCTAATATCATGAGTTTAAATTGTGTAACCATGTCTGGCGCGAAGAAAACTGCCGGATGCGCCGTAACGTATCGGTCAGGCGATCAAAACATGTTCGGCACGTGTCCTGATACATGCAAGCTTAAGCCTGCTGACAAGTGTGGATCGCCTAAACTGGATCGCGCTTATTGGAAAGCGGTACGCAATGCCAAGCCTAGGCGCGGCGCTTCGTTTACTTACTCTCATTTCTCACCAAGCCTGTGGCCAGACGCTAACCGCGATGGTGTAACTACCGTTAACTATTCTGCCGATACGCCACGCGCCGCGGCCATGCATACCGCCAGCGGTACCGCTAGCGTTACGGTGGTTCCGCAAACATGGTGGGGATCGAACCACAAGCATACGTTTGTCGATGGCGTTCGAGGCGTTAGATGTTTGGCCGAGTACATAGACAATGTGACATGTGCTAATTGTGGTGGTGGGGATCCATTGTGCGCGCGGTGGGATCGTGACTACTTTATAGTATTCACGGCTCACGGTGCATCAAAGCGGTTAGCCGAAACCTTAGACGAGGACGGCGGTTGCTATGGTAACGGTGGCAACGTGCGGCTGCATTGGGATCGGTTGTCGAAAACCCAGCAAACCGAAACGGACGCCCAAAAGCTAAAGCGATGGGTACGCGATGAACTACCGGCGCGTGCTATTCTCCGTCACCACGTAGTCGGCGACATGGGGAAAGAATCGTAAGAAACGTAGCCGGCGCCTCGAGCTCGAGGCGCCGGCTTGACCTGGCAGCCAAGCTCGAGTTAGATTGCTCCCCACTCCTCTGCGCACCGTTGGGGACCTTCAAGCACACGCTGCCTTAAGGCCCCGACCTGCGCCTTCGGCCCCGACTCACATCGGGGCCTTTTTTTGCCCCGACCCCGACCCGAAACGCCAGCGATGAATCCCCGACCCCGACCCGAAACGCCAGCAATGAATCCCCGACCCCGACCCGATTTGACGGGATATGTGAAATCGTGATAAAGTGGGCGCTCGTCAACAAACCGGAGTTCGAAATGAAAAACTACAAACAAAAGATTAAGGAATTGGGCTTTTCCGTTATGCGCGGTGGTTATCACGGCACCACCGATGACCGCATTGACCGGTGGTACGTGGAGCACCCGGCCACAGACTGTGTAGACCATCGTGGATCTGGATTCAAAACATTGCGAGACGCATATCACGCCACCGCTGAGGTAGTAATGATGTGGAGAGTCGATGAGGAGGAAATCATCAGGTCAGAAACTTGCTCGACGTCAGCAAGTTCTCGGAGACCTTAAGATGTGAGACTATTCCAAGCACAACCCGGTTTTGCCCCCCTCCGGTTGTTGACGCTACTTAAAGGGGGCAATCGGCCACCGGGGTTTCTATCCCTTCCCCGGTGGCCCGGTCGGAGCTCTCAGCCCCTTGCTAGAGCTCCGACCACCTTTTCCTCACCCAGCTACGCTACCCCGCCGGCGCTACCTGGCCTCGAGACTCTGAGCCCGACCCCCGACCCCGACTCCCGACCCCGACCCGACTATTACGGTTCCCGAACCCCGACCCCGACTA
>Ga0208449_1000185_pt1 | contig 55576 bp, 76 predicted proteins | sample MalvireepMed_s17_FD_184247 | JGI IMG/M metagenome (GOLD analysis project Ga0208449, IMG submission 184247) | Marine viral communities from the Global Malaspina Expedition - Malaspina viral metaG DeepMed_s17 (SPAdes) (version 2) | ecosystem: Environmental > Aquatic > Marine > Oceanic | place...
TGAACATCTAAAAAAGTTAAATTCTGCTGAAAAAAATTTCATTCCTTTTGTCAGACATGTTTGGCCAGAGTTTATCTCTGGTTTTCACCACAAAAAAATTGCAAAAAAATTTGAGGATATAAAGGATAAAAAAATTAAACGTTTGATCGTGAACATGCCACCTAGGCACACGAAATCTGAGTTTGCGTCCTTTCTATTTCCTTCGTGGCTCGTGGGCAATAATCCGCAACTCAAGATCATACAAACAACGCACAATACAGAACTGGCGGTGAGATTCGGTCGTAAGATGAAAAACCTTATTGACAGTCAAATCTATCAGCAAATCTTTGACCAAGTCTCCATTTCCGTGGACAGTAAAGCGGCTGGCCGTTGGGAAACAAACAAGGGCGGCGAGTACTTTGCAGCAGGCGTTGGTTCCAGTATCACGGGCCGTGGTGCAGACTTATTGATCATTGATGATCCGCACTCCGAGCAAGACGCGCTCTCCGAGACAGCTTTTGATAATGCCTATGAATGGTATACATCGGGACCACGACAACGTCTGCAACCGGGCGGCTCTATTGTCATTGTCATGACACGGTGGTCCGTGAAAGATTTAACGGGAAGACTAATTGACGCACAAGCAAAAGAACCCAAAGCCGACCAGTGGGAGATTATTGAATTTCCTGCCGTCCTTCCAAGCAACAAGCCGATATGGCCGGAATACTGGGACATCGATTCACTGACCGCGACCCGTGCTTCGTTGACCGAGCAGAAATGGCAAGCGCAGTGGCAACAGAACCCGACGGCGGAGGAAGGCTCTATCATTAAGCGGGAGTGGTGGAAAACATGGAAAGAGGACGACGTGCCGGACTTGATTCATGTCATACAATCCTATGACACCGCGTACAGCAAAAAGGAAACAGCCGATTACTCGGCGATCACGACGTGGGGCATCTTCACGCCGCCAAATAAAGCGAAACCGCATATTATATTATTAGATGCAGAAAAAGGAAGATGGGAGTTTACAGAACTAAAAAAGCGTGCTATGGAGAAATATAAATACTGGGAACCGGAAACAGTAATCGTGGAAGCAAAAGCTTCTGGACTTCCGCTGACGGATGAGTTAAGATCAACAGGAATACCCGTTGTGAATTATACGCCAAGCAGAGGACAGGATAAACATGTTCGGGTCAATTCAGTAGCGCCGATGTTTGAATCGGGCCAAGTATGGTGTCCGGACGAGAGGTGGGCGCAGGACGTTATAGAGGAGTGTGCAGCTTTCCCTTTTGGCGATCATGATGACTACGTGGATTCAACCACGCAAGCACTCATGCGATACCGCCAAGGCAACTTTGTTCAACTTCCCGATGACTACTACGACGAACCACGGATCACGGAACCAAGGGAGTATTACTAATGAGTAAAATAAAACAAGGTTTATCGGCTCATGTTGATAAAATGGATAAAAAAATTAAAGATTTTAGTTCAAAAAGTGAATTAGGTAATTCACTTGTAGAAATTTTAGGAGTTCCTAAAACTATTAGTTTATTAAAAAAATTTACAAAAGACAAAAAGGCTAAAGGCGGTATTATAAAAAAACGCTACGGCGGATCAGTAAAGAAAAAATCAAAAAAGAAAAAATAAGGAGTACTACTAATGACTAAAAGAAAAAAACAAACAGGTGGAGCATTAACTGCTGCTGCAGAAGCAGCAGATATAATTAAAGCTTCAGCAGGAAATCCACAATTACTTAAACTAATGAATCGTATAATTAAAATTTCATTAGATAAAAAACCTATAGATAAAAAAGCCAAAGGCGGAATTGTAAAGAAAATGAAACACGGCGGTTCTGTTAAAAAATCAAAAAAGAAAAAATATTAATGAGTTTCCAGTCGGCCTTAAACGCACACACCTCTGACTGGGTCAGTCGCATGGCGGCGCAAGCCGCCACCGCGATGGAAAGATAAACATGGTAGATAACAATCCTTTTGGTACAGGCGGACCTAAAATAACGAGGCCACCTTTTATCCCTGCCGCAAGAAGCAATGTAAATCTTATTGATGTTATTACATCGACAAGAAATCCTAGCACAGGAAAATTTTTCCAAAGCAAGGCAGCTTTCGATGCTTTTTCAGAAGCAGAAATAGGAACATCCATTGGAAAAAAAGACGGACCAAAAGCATTGCAACTATTAAATAAAATAAATAAACAGAGCGGTGGAAAAGGATATGTGCCCATTTCAGAGGCCTATAAGCAAATGGAAGAGAGCACTCTTAAAACAAAAAATCCTAAAATAAAAAAAGCGGAGGGAATAAAACTTGCAAATCAGTTAACAAGTATACAAAACGAAGCAAATAAAAAGTTTGGAAAAGCGACAACGGGACCAAAAGTAACTTGGATGAAAGACACTTTAAAAAATGCAGGCATTACTGCAAAAAGTGTTTTGAAGCTGGGAATGAAAAGTATACTACCAGCACTTGGTCCGATAGGCGCGATCCTTTCTGTTGGCATGTCTAAAGAGGCGGAAACAGGAGAACTTTCACCAGAACAGCAAGAAGAACAACAAAAATACGGAGCACAATACAGAATGAACAGAGCAGGAGGCGGTATGATGAATATGGATGAAATGACAAGACCACTTGGTTACGCACATGGTGGAATGCATTATGAACATGGTGGGTTACATGGACCAGCCGGAAAGACAGAATCTGAAGGAAGACCTTATAATGAGGTGTTAGGTAGAATAATGACAGAAGACGAAATGAGAACGGATTATGCGGCTCCACCACCAGATCCAAATGATCCAGATGACTTAGACATGATAATTAATAATATGACTTTTCATGTTTTACACGATAAAAATCGTCCTATGAAAGAAGGTATAACAAGAGAAAATTATTTTAAATTAACAAATGAAGAAGCAATTAGTATAGCTGACCAACTTGCAGGGCAATTAGGTATCTCTTCTGATTCACCAGAATATGAAAATATTATAAATAAAATTATGGAACAAGGTGAAATGATTAATAAAATAAGAGAAGAAGAATCTCAACCAGTTTCAACAAAATTTTTTAAATTTTTAAAAGACAAAGTTGGAATGGCAGGCGGTGGAATTGCTGGTTATGCAGGAGGAGGATCACTAATGGGTGAAATGGATGATCTGAAAGAATCTTTAATGAAATATGAAATTTTAGATGCTCACATAGGAAAAAGACCTCCTATGAGCATTATTAGAAAAATCGATAGTTTAACAGGAGAAGCTCTAATGGATGCGTATATAGAATATGGAGGAACTAAATACAGATAATGGCTATAGAAAAAAATAATCCAGAACTTATTGATCTAGAAATAGAGCAAGGAGTGGAACAAGAAATAACATCACCAATGATGGACGGTGATGCGTTGATGCTGGACGATGGTTCAGCAATCGTGAACCCTGCAGAAGATACCTCCATGGAAGGCGCGTTTAACGCAAACCTTGCCGAATTAATTCCGGATGATGAATTAACAGCTTTAGCTAATGAATTAACAAGCGATTATGAATATGATAAAGACGCGCGGTCCGATTGGCTTAAAACATATACCGATGGCCTAGACTTACTCGGCTTTAAATACGAAGACAGAACAAAACCTTTTGCTGGTGCAACCGGTGTAACCCACCCGTTACTGGCAGAAACCGTTACCCAATTTCAAGCGCAAGCTTATAAAGAGTTACTACCTCCCGAGGGTCCTATCCGCACACAAATAGTGGGAGAGATAACACCACAGGTCGAAGAACAATCACAACGTGTTAAAGAATTCATGAACTATCAAATTAGTTATGAAATGGAAGAATACGATCAAGAACTCGATCAAATGTTATTTCACTTACCACTAGCGGGTAGTTCCTTTAAAAAAGTTTATTATGACGCGGTTAAAGATAGAGCCGTTTCCAAATTTGTTCCAGCCGAAGATGTGGTGATGCCATATGTGTCAACGGACATGGAATCATGCGAACGCATTACGCACGTTGTCAAAACAATGGGCAACGAACTGCGCAAAAAACAAGTAAGCGGTATGTACCGCGACATTGATGTCAGCATGTCACCAATGGAAAAAAATGAAGCAGGCGAAAAGTACGATGAACTCGATGGTGTCACTGCTACACAAAATGCAGAGGACATAGTACTTCTAGAGTTTCATTGCGATTTGGACATACCGGGTTTCGAAGATAAGAACTCGCAAACAGGAGAAGCAACTGGTATAAAATTACCATATGTTGTTACTGTTGACGAAGGGTCTGGAAAAGTATTATCTATATATAGAAACTATGCTGAAACAGATCCTCTTCGTAAAAAGATACAATACTTTGTTCACTATAAGTTTTTACCCGGCCTTGGTTTTTATGGCTTTGGCCTTATCCACATGCTCGGAGGTCTCTCAAGAACTGCGACATCAGCCTTACGTCAACTCATTGATGCTGGTACGTTGTCCAATCTCCCTGCAGGCTTTAAAGCAAGAGGGCTGCGCGTTAGAGACGACGATCAACCGCTCCAGCCCGGAGAATTCCGGGATGTAGATGCACCGGGAGGCGCGATCCGTGAATCCCTAATGCTAATACCGTACAAGGAACCAAGTGCAACTCTTTTTCAACTACTAGGTTTTGTTGTTGAAGCAGGTAGACGTTTTGCGTCTATTGCGGATAACAAAATGGGCGAAGGCTCACAGGCCAATCCTGTAGGCACAACAATGGCAATCATGGAACGCGGCACGAAAGTGATGAACGCGATTCATAAACGATTACATTACGCACAAAAAGTTGAATTTAAATTACTATCAAGAGTCTTTGCTGAAAGTTTACCTGCTGAGTATCCTTATGCTGTTAGAGGTGGAAATCGAGTTATTAAACAACAAGACTTTGATGAGCGCGTCGATATACTTCCCGTTTCTGATCCGAATATTTTTTCTATGTCTCAGCGTGTAACGCTGGCACAAACACAAATGCAAATGGCAACATCTAATCCGCAAATGCACAACATGCATGAAGCGTACAGACGTATGTACGAAGCACTTGGTGTAAGGGATATTGATAAAATATTAACACCTATCCAACAACCACAGCCAGAAGATCCAGCAATGGAAAATTCAAAAGCACTGCAAATGATGAAGCTACAAGCTTTTCAAGGACAAAATCACGGTGCACACGTAAATGCTCATCAAGCTTTTATGTCATCATCTTTGGTTAAAAATAATCCACCAACAATGGGCATATTACAATCACATATATCGGAACATATTTCTTTTATGGCACGAGAAGAAGTGATGGAAAAAAACCAACAGGTAATACAGGAACAAGCAGCGCAATTTGGCGGACAAGTACCGCAAGAACTACAACAACAATTCCAAATGGAAATAGAAAATCAAGTTGCAGAACGAATTGTCGAAATAACAGAGGAATTAGTAGGTGAAGAACAAGATTATCTTGAATCACAAAACTCTGATCCACTTATTGACTTAAAACAACAAGAACTAAACCTTCGTTCACAAGAAATTCAACAAAATAAGGACATAGCAGAACAAAAATTAGACTTAGACGTTGAAAAACTTAATTTTGAAGGTGAAAAACTGCAACAAAAAGATGAAATGGACAAAGAAAAGATACAAAGCCAAGAAGATCAAGCAGATTTACGGGCAGAAGTAGCTTTAGCGGGACAAAGGAGACAAAAAAGTGGCTCTAAGTAAAAGAACAGCTAAACTTTTAGAGAAAAAGTATGGTAAAAAGAAACATTTTGAGGTAGGATCACCAAATCAAATAGCAAAAGGTATACAGAGTACCTTAATACCGAAGTATTTAAAAAAAGGCGGTAAAGTTGTTAAAAAACGAAAAAAAACAAAGAAAAAATAATCCAAAAGAGATTTTAGATAAAGTATTTGCTTTTGCAGATCAACATCCACAAGATCCAATGGCACTTAGCGCGTCATTAATGGTTGTAGCAAAAACAATTTATCTGAATATGTTGGGACCAGAACAAACGCAAGATATGATTTATGCTTTCGCAGAAGGTTTAGAGCAGCACGAATATCAAAAGGTGACAATACATTAATGGCTACTTGCAGAAGTTGTGAACATGAATGTCATCATAGTAATGGCGGTAAATGTCATTGTGGTTGCTTAAACTGTGAACATGATATAAAAGAAGCATTAAATAAACTTGATGAAGTTTTGAAACCGACAAAAGAAGTTGAGTTTGAAGCAGATTTTAACTTGACTGAACACTAGGAGGAAAGATGAAACTAGTTAAAGACCTTTGGGGTCATTTAAAAGAGTGGAGTGACTGGGGAATGAAGGACTGGATTAAAGCCGGCATCGTTACCGTAGTTGTCCTGTTTGTTATTTATAAAATGACAGGCGGAGGGGCAGCTTAACTTAAATGTTACAACTACTACTTAAACCATTGATCGGCGTTGCTAGCAACGCCGTCTCTGGATTTATTGAAACAAAAAAATTAAAGCAAGAAGCAAAAGTTACAAAAATAAAAGCTGATACTAAATTACTTCAAGATCAGATCGCCGGAAAAGTGGCGTGGGAAGCATCTGCCGTAGATCAAATGCAAGGATCGTGGAAAGATGAGCTAATTTTAATTTGCCTACTTGGGCCAGCCGTTTTAGTCTTCATTCCGGGGATGACGGATCACGTTCATGCGGGCTTTATTGCCTTGCAATCCCTTCCGGATTATTATAAACACTTATTATATATTGCCTGCTCAGCTAGTTTCGGCATTAAGGGCGCGAAAGGTGCTGTAGGTTTATTTAAGAAGAAGTAAAGGAGATTATATCATGAACTGGATAACTAAAAAAACTGATACACAAGGAAATTGGATAACTAAAAAAGATTCAAAAAAGAATGAGTGGATAACGCGTAAAAAAGAAAAAACTGGAAAATGGATAACTAAAAAAACTAAAAGAAATCCACACACCAATTAAAGAATTAAATGGATGGAATACATTTAGCTGAAAAGATATTTAGAATAATTAGGACTAGACAAACCCAACTAACTGAGATAATAATCAACAATCAAGTAAAAGATTGGAATGATTATCAGAATCATTTAGGTCAACTTGACACATTAAATTACATTGAACAGGAACTCTCGGACCTGCTAAAGAAACAGGAGCAAGATGAATAATACACTGATATTGCCTACACATGTTGCTAAAGCTCGTGTAGCTCAAAGAAAAAAAGAAAAAAAAGAAACAAAGAAAAAACCATTAGAAGAAATGAGTTTGCCAAAACCAACTGGTTGGCGAATTGTTGTTCTCCCTTATAAAGCTAAGCAAAAAACAAAAGGTGGAATTATTCTATCAGATAAAACTGTAGCAGAATCTCAAATTTCAACCAACTGCGGATTAGTTATGGAAATTGGACCAGATGCTTATAACGATAAAGATAAGTTTCCCAATGGACCGTGGTGCAAGAAAAAAGATTGGGTTTTATTTGCACGTTACGCTGGTTCTCGCATCAATATTGATGGCGGAGAATTACGCGTACTAAACGATGATGAAATATTGGGAACCATTGAGGATCCGGAAGATATTTTGCACGCATTAACCGTTTAAGACGGAGAGGAAATCATGCCCGAAGTACAAGAAGCATTAAAAGACGCAACAACACCAATGGTTGATCTAGATACAACTGGAAACTCTGTTGATATTGAGTTAGATGATTCTAAAGCTAATACAAAAGAAGTTGAAACGAAAAAAGAAGACCCTATTGTAGAAGTAAAAGAAGAAAAAAAAGATGAACGCGAAGAGTATAGTGACGGTGTCAAAAAACGTATTGACCGATTAACATATAAAATTCGTGAAGCGGAGAGAAGAGAAAAAGAAGCTCTTAGTTTCGCGGAACAAGTAAAAAAAGAACGAGACGACTTACAGACAAAATTTACAAAACTTGATGATGGTTATGTTAATGAATTTTCTGGTCGTGTTAAATCAGAACTAGAGTCAGCGAAAGCAACATTGAAACAGGCTGTTACAGCCGGCGATGTAGACGCACAAGTGGCGGCAAATCAAGCATTAGCAAGATTAGCTATTGAGCAAGAACGTATAAATGCTACGGAAGAGCAAAGAAAATTATATGAAAAATCTCAAGAAAACGCTGGACAGGTAGTTCAACAACCTGTACAAACTAATGTACAACAACCACAACCGGCTCCACCGGACCCAAAAGCGGAAGCATGGGCGGAAAAAAATGAGTGGTTTGGTAAAGATGAAGCGATGACATATGCTTCTTTTGGTATTCACAAGAAACTTGTGGAGGAAGACGGATACAATCCAACTTCTGATGAATACTATGAAGCAATTGACAAACGACTTCGGACCGAGTTTCCTCATAAGTTTAACGATGGAGGATATGTCCAAGGAAGCAACAAGCCCGTCCAAACTGTTGCATCCGCACAAAGGACCACACGATCTGGACGCAAAACAGTGAGACTCACGCCATCTCAAGTAGCAATTGCTAAAAAATTAGGTGTGCCACTTGAAGAATATGCGAAATACGTGAAGGAGTAAGGCATATGAATGATGAATTAAAAGTTACAAGTAAGACTCCACGCGCTGCTCTATCCCGCGAGAAAACGACTCGAAGGAAACCATGGGCACCCCCGTCATCCCTTGATGCACCACCTGCGCCCGCTGGGTTTAAACACAGATGGATAAGATCAGAAACTCTAGGTCAAGAAGATAATAAAAATTTATCAGCTAGACTAAGAGAAGGCTTCGAACTCGTAAGAGGAGATGCCTACGACGCTGAGTATCCAACTATACAGGAAGGCAAATATAAAGGTGTAATAGGAGTTGGTGGTTTACTACTAGCTAAGATCCCGGAAGAGATCGTGCAAGAGCGTATAGATTATTTTGCGCAAAAAACGCAAGATAGAGACGACGCAATAGCAAACGATTTATTAAAGGAACAACACCCTAGTATGCCAATCTCTAAACCAGATAGGCAATCTCGTGTAACCTTCGGTGGCAACCGAAAGACCTAATTTTCTAGCTCTTTTGTCCATCGAATAAAAAAATTAACCCTTTAAAAAAAGGATAAAACGATGGCTAACCAAGACGCGGCTTTCGGGTTTAGACCCGTCAAGCATCTTAGTGGTGGCGAAATCCGTAACAACACGTACAGAATTACAACCAACTATGACACTGCACTTTACCAAGGTCAAATGGTAACGCGCGTGACTGCGGGTACTATAGAAACTGTGGCAGCTAATGCTATTTTTCTAGGTATCTTTAATGGTTGTCAGTACACGGATCCCACTACAGGCAAACCAACATGGGCGAAATACTATCCAGCAGACGTAAATGCTTCGGATATTGAAGCCTATATTTTCGACGATCCCCAAATTGTATTTGAAGGACAACATGATGGAACAGGAACTGAAGCAATGAATTTCGGTGGGTTCGATTTAGCAGGAGTAAGTGGAAGCACTAAAACTGGTAGATCAACACAAGAAATTGGTACTTCAACTCTTGCGACAACAGGTCAATGGAAACAAATTGGGATATCTAAAGATCCATCCAACAGTGATACAAGTACAGCAAATGTTAACGCATATGTTGTTCCATCACAAGACTTGCATTTCTTCTTGCAAGCTGCAACACTAGCGTAAGGAGGCTTAAATGGCGATTTCTAGATCACAACTGGTCAAAGAACTTGAACCGGGCCTTAACGCTCTGTTTGGTTTGGAATATGACCGATACGACAATCAGCACACAGAAATTTTCGATACAGAAAATTCTGATCGTGCTTTCGAAGAAGAAGTAATGCTATCCGGTTTCGGTACAGCTTCAGTAAAACCAGAAGGAACATCAGTCGAATACGACGATGCGACTGAGGCTTTCACTGCTCGCTATACACACGAAACTATAGCACTTGCTTTTGCAATCACTGAGGAAGCTGTAGAGGATAACCTTTACGACAAAATCAGTTCTCGTTATACCAAAGCACTAGCTCGTTCTATGAGTAACGCTAAGCAAGTAAAAGCTGCTAATGTTCTTAATAGAGCATTTAACAGTTCTTACACAGGTGGTGACGGCTTAGAGCTTTGCTCTACAGCCCACGTTACTACTGGCGGAAACGTTAAGAATGAGTTAACAACTGCTGCGGACCTTAACGAGACTTCTCTTGAACAAGCATTAATTGATATTGCTGGAATTACCGATGATAGAGGCTTAAAAGTCGCTCTCAACGGTACAAAAATGATTATTCCAGTTAATCTTCAATTCACTGCTGAAAGACTGATGAAGTCTGGTCAAAGAGTTGGTACTGCGGATAACGATATCAATGCTCATAAGAGCATGGGAATGATCCCGCAAGGGTATGTAGTTAATAATTATTTAACTGATACTGATGCGTTCTTTATCAAAACCGATGCTCCTAATGGACTAAAACACTTCCAAAGAGCCGCTATTTCCACTAAAATGGAAGGCGATTTTGAAACTGGAAACGTTAAATACAAAGCCAGAGAAAGATACAGCTTCGGCTGGTCTGACTGGAGAGGTATTTTCGGTTCTCCGGGAGCATAATTACTCTTGACTTGTGGGGCTTCGGCCCCACATTTAACACCCTAGTAATTAATAGTTGTACAGACTGGCTAGGCAGACGGTATAGAGACTGTATGACGAAAGGTCTATACGACCAAGGAGAAAAATTATGGCTAATACAAGCTTTAGCGGTCCAGTAAGATCGAAAAAAGATTTTAAACTTTTTACTGAGACGGCATCCACAGGATTAGATAGCGATAGAACTTTAGGTACAACAGCTAAAGATGCTAGAAGATTCTATTTAGACGAATGGTTTTTACAAAGACCCGGTCTAAATGCAAATATCGACCAAGTATCAACAGTTGAAGTTCAACGTGCGTTGAATAGAAACTGGGAAGCTCTTGGAACTAACATGACTACTGCTTTGGCTACATTTGCTACAACTTCCGCAGGAATTTTAGCAACAACAGCAGGAGCAGACCAAGACCAAGCAATTTTAACACCTCACTTAGATACTGCCGCAACAGCGTGGGCAGGTTGTCTATGGGGAACAGAAAATGAAGTACATTGGGAAACATCAATTATGCTACCAGCAATTGATAACCAAAATGTTTGGGCTGGACTAAAATTAACAAATGTGCCGGAAGTTGCGACAGATGCTAATCAAGCATACTTCAATTTCTTGACTGACGCTGATAATTCTGGTCAATCATATACTGACTTTACAAAGTTACACTTTGTTTACAGTATTGCGGATACTGATTATATCAGTCAGTTACCAATTACTGTAGCAGCAAATACGCCATATCATTTAAAAATGGAAATAGATAGTGACAGAAAAATTGCTATATTCGTAAACGGTATACAATATAATGTTACAAGTACTTCTGGATCAACCGGTGGTACAGCAGTAACAACTGGTACTACTAAATCTACAGCATTAACTGATGATATTGATTTAATTCCTTATAACGGAATTGAAGCAAATGCAGGTGCTGCTGAAGCATTAAATACTCATTACATTTGCATGAGCAGAAACGTATACGAGTAAAATAAATAATTAGTGGGGCTTCGGCCCCACGTTTCTTGATTAAGGAGGGAAACAATGGCAGATACAGTAACAGGACCGACTATCCTACAACAAAACGACAATCGCGTCGTAATCAAAATAGTTAATCAATCAGATGGAACAGGAGCAACAACCGTTTTTGGTGATGTGTCAGCGATGGCCGCTAGACCAGATGGAACTGCTGTAGCACATTTAGCTTTACTTAGGGTTTGGTTTTCATGTCAAGGTGGCGATGGAGGAGACTCTTACGCTCGTTTAGATGAAGAAGATGATGATGGAGATATTCCTGTAATTGGTTTAACAGGCACAGGATATTGGGATTTTAGAGAGTTTGGTGGAATACCAGCAGACAAATCTAGTAACACAAATGAAAGTGATGTTAATTTAGTTGTACCGGGAGCCGCTGATAGCGGTAACATGTATACGATTATAGCTGAATTTCAAAAAATATATTAATAAATGATATCGAGGTCTTCCATGCCGCAACAAATATCAAAAGGTAAAAAGAAAGTTTTAAAAAAGCATTCTAAACACCATACTAAAAAACATATGTCTGTTATGAAAAAGGCTATGAAAAAAGGTAAAACTTTTAATCAAGCTCATAAAAAGGCAATGAGAAAAGTAGGTAAGTAATGGCAACGTCCGGAACTACTACTTTTAATTTAGATGTTGATCAAGTTATAGAGGAAGCATTTGAAAGATGCGGACTTAATTCTAGATCGGGTTATGATTTAAAAAGTGCAAGACGTTCTCTTAATATTATGTTGGCTGAATGGGCTAACAGAGGTATTAATTTATGGACCGTTGAACTACGTACAAAAACATTAACCGCAAGCACATCTAGTTATACTTTAGATTCTGACTTAATTGATATTTTAGAAGCTGTTTTATATACGACAGGTAATACAACAACAGATGTAGAAGTTGATCGTATTAGCCGTGCTGAATATTTAAATATTTCTAAAAAAACGACAGAAGGTACACCTGTACAATATTTTTTACAGCGTGGTTCTTCTACACCAACATTATATTTATATCCTACACCAGATGGTGCTCATACTTTTAAGTATTGGGGACTTACAAAAATACAAAATGCTGGTAATTATGAAAATGAATTAGAAGTGCCTACACGGTTTTTACCATGTTTAACTTCTGGCCTTGCTTATTATACTTCGGTAAAAAAAGCACCAGAGAGAACACCTTTATTAAAACAATTGTACGAAGAAGAATGGCAACGTGCTTCAGAAGAAGATAGACCACGTTCCAGTTTCTTTGCTACACCAGAGAGAGGATATATCTAATGGCACACGCAGCAGGTAAATATGCAAGAGCAATATCTGATCGTAGTGGATTAGAATTTCCTTACACTGAAATGGTCAAAGAATGGAATGGTTCTTTAGTTCATAAATCAGAATTTGAATCTAAACATCCACAATTAGAAAGACAAAAACATGCAGCGGATGCACAAAGTTTAAAAGATGCAAGACTTGCACGGAAAGAACCTATGACAGTTATTGTTGGGGGTTTAAGTTTTTTTGAACATGATAATTCTATGGTACCAGCAACTAATAATAAAAAACCAGTAATTGCAACAACTATTGGTACAGTAACAGTGAGTACATCATAATGGCCGTTACATACGCAGAATTAACAACACAAATTTTAGAATACACGGAAGTTAGTACCGCTGTTTTATCATCTACTATAACGAATGATTTTATTGAACATGTAGAAAATCGCATTTTTCGAGATGTTGATCTAGATGTATTTAAGTCACATCAAACAGCTAACTTAATAGCAGATAATGCTTTCTTATCTCTTCCGGGTGGAACAACACCTACACCAGAATCTCTTGGTACTATTAGAACAATGCAGATATATTCTCCAAGTTCAACAACAAGGGATTTTTTAGAACAACGCGATATTAGTTTTATGAACGAATATTGGCCGGATCGAACTTCTACAAGCACTCCTAGATATTGGGCATGGTGGGATCATAACACAATTTATGTTGCGCCAACTCCAGATTTAGCTTATAACGTGGAATTAGGAATTACACGATTACCAACAAGATTATCTAGTTCCAATACAACCTCTTGGTTGGGTAATAATGCTCCGTCATTATTATTATATGGATGTCTTGCAGAAGCCTTCAAATTCTTGAAGGGACCAGCGGAAATGCTGCAATTATATGAACAATCATATCAACGTGCTCTTCAAGCGTTAGTTATAGAACAACAAGGAAGACACCGAAGAGATGAATATATGCACGGGGCGTTAAGAACTCCTTTGCAATCACAAAACCCATAGGAGGACAAATATGGCTATAACTCAAGCTGTTTGCACAAGTTTTAAGGGAGAATTGCTCGTTGGTACGCATAATTTTACTGCTACTACAGGAGATACTTTTAAAATTGCGCTTTATTCAAGTTCAGCTTCACTAGATGCAACTACAACTGCTTATTCAAGTTCAAACGAAGTTTCAAATTCTGGAACTTATACCGCAACCGGTGGATCGCTTACAAGCGTAACCCCAACTACAAGTGGTACTACTGCACTTTGTGATTTTGCTGATATATCTTTTACATCAGCGACAATCACGGCAAGAGGAGCATTAATCTATAATAGCACAGATTCAAATAAAGCTGTCGCTGTATTAGATTTTGGTGGAGACAAAACATCTACAAGTGGAACATTTACTATTCAATTTCCAACAGCAGATGCCAGTAACGCAATATTACGATTAGCGTAGGAGACAATTTATGGCTCTAGTTTTAAATGACAGAGTAAAAGAAACATCAACAACGACTGGGACAGGCACGCTTAATTTAAGTGGCGCTGTTTCGGGATTCGAGACATTTGTTGCAGGTATTGCTGATGGTAACACAACATATTATGCTATTGTTAATCGTGATGAAGATGAATGGGAAGTAGGACTAGGTACCGTTACTGACGCATCTACGGATACATTAGCAAGAACTACTGTCATTACAAGTTCAAATAGCGATTCCGCTACTAACTTTAGTGCTGGCACAAAGGACGTATTTTGTACTTTACCGGCTAGTAAAGCAGTATTTGAAGATGCTAGTTCAGACGTTACACTACCAAATGATCTTATTTTAGGATCAGATTCAGCCGTATTAAAATTTGGTGCTGATTCTGACACAACTTTAACACACACAGACGGCACAGGTTTAACTTTAAATAGCACGAATAAATTACTATTTAGAGATACTGGGTTATATATTAATTCATCGACAGACGGTCAATTAGATTTAGTAGCTGACACAGAAATACAAATAGCAGCAACGACAATAGACATTAATGGTGCTGTTGCATTAGATGGTGCTATTACTGGCGCTACTAATATTACTTTATCGGGAGAATTAGATGCAGCAACATTAGACATATCTGGTAATGCAGATATTGATGGAACAGCAAATTTAGACAATACAGACATTGATGGAACACTTGCTGTTGATGGTACAACTATTTCATTAGACGCGACAACATCATTAAATATAGATAACTCTAATACATCCAATGGTATTACTATAGGAACTGCAACATCTGGCGTGCCTATTTCAATTGGACACACAACTTCTGAAGTAACAGTTAATGATAATCTTACAGTTACAGGAACATTAACTCTTGGTTCGGGAGCAGAGCTAACAGAAGCAGAATTAGAATTTCTTGATGGAATTACAGCAGGTACAGCAGCAGCAAGTAAAGCAATGGTTGCTGATGGTAACATAGACATTACTGGTGGTAGAAATATTACCATTAGTGGAGAATTAGACGCTGCAACTTTAGATATATCCGGTAACGCGGATATAGACGGAACAACAAATTTAGATGCAGTAGATATTGATGGCGCAGTTCAATTAGATGCAACATTTACAGTTGGGGCAGATGATCAAGGATATGATGTAAAATTGTTTGGAGATACAGCAAGTGCCTATATGTTATGGGATACATCTGCTGATGATTTAATTCTTGCGGGTGCCGCTAGACTAGTGGTTCCAGATGGTAACCTAGTTCTTGGAAGCACGGCTGTAACAACAACTCCTGCGGAATTAAATTTAATAGATGGTGGAACAGCGAGAGGAACAGATGCATTAGCAGATGGAGACGGAATTTTAATTAATGATGGCGGTACAATGAAAATGACAAATGTAACTGCTGTTAAAACATACATGGCAGGCAGTGCAGCGAGTCAAGGCTTCGCAATTGCAATGGCCGTCGCATTATGATATAGGAGGATGAATGGCACAAGATTTTAGAAGGGCGATTGCAAGAGCACAAGGTACTACTGCGGCAGGTGTTTTAACTGCGGGTAACTATGATGCTGTTATTGGTATTCGTTGTACAAACATTCTTACTACAACAATTAAGGTAGATATTTATGTAGTAAATAGTTCAGCTAATTACTACATTACTAAAGATACACCAATTCCTCCGGGCGGCTCAATTGAGTTAATCCAAGGAGGAGCGAAAATTGTTTTAGTAAGTGGTGATGTTTTGACACACGATTGTGATACCGCAAGTGGCTTGGACATTTGGGTAAGTTATATTGATACAATAAGCAGTTAAGGAGGATTTATGAGCGAAGTAGCAACAATTAATGGAATACAGTACATTGGCACAACAGCGCCTAATGAATCTATTCTACACCATGCGGCGAGTCTAGATTCAAGTCAAACAATTGAGTCTGCTGTTTTAGCAGGCCCAGTGACATTTACGTCAACAGTAACAATAACAGGAAACGTGGTAATAGTATAAATGGGAACAATACAAATAGACGGCTCAACGCCAAAACTGACAATAGGAAATGCAACCGCAGAGGATGCAACTATTTTGTATGATGGTAATGCTAAAGATTTTTATATAGCTTTAGATGATTCATCAGATAAATTAGTAATTGGTGAAGGGTCTACTGTTGGAACAAATTCTATTTTAACTATTACAGACGATTCAGTTACAGTAGGTGACGCTGCGGCTGTTGATACCAAGATTGTATTTGATGGCAACGCACAGGATTATTATGTTGGATTAGATGATTCATCAGATAGTTTAGTTTTAGGACTTGGTTCTGCTTTAGGTACAACACCTGCAATAACTATTAATTCAAGTCAAGTGGCAACATTTGCACAAGCACCTGTATTTCCAGATGGCTCAATAGCTATAGACGATTTAAATATAGATGGTGGAACAGATATAGGAGCGGCATTAGTTGATGCTGATGAAATCATAGTAGATGATGGTGGTGGCGGAACTAATAGACGATGTGATATGTCGAGAGTTAAAACATATATTGGTGCTGCATCAGCGATGAATGATTTATCCGATGTCTCAATGGACATTACAAATTTTACTGATTCAATAGTTATTCAAACGGATTCAGATGGTTCTGCTCCGACAACAGGAACTTTATCTTCTGCAACAGGCAATATAGGTATTGGTAAAGGTGTTTTTACAGCATTAACTTCTGCAACTTATAATGTAGTTATTGGATATGAAGCAGGAGATGCAATAACTTCTGGAGAAGAAAATGTTTTCATTGGTAAAGGTGCGGGTAGTGCTATAACTACAGCCGGTGGAAATGTTGCTATTGGCAAAGGTGCATATCAATATTGTGATGATGAAGAAAGTAATATTGCTATTGGTCTTAATGCTTTAGGTAGCGGTTCTCTTAATGGTGGTGAAGAAAATGTATGTATAGGTAAATTTACAGGAGATGCAGTAACATCTGGTGATAAAAATGTTCTTGTTGGGCATAATACTGGTAGTGCTATTACAACAGGAAGTCAAAATATTTTTATAGGAGAAGGTATAGCCACAGGTTTAACGACAGGAAGCAATAATATAATGATAGGTCGTGCTAGTGGTATAGACGACTCTGATGGTGCAAATCGTATTGCTCTTGGATGTGACCCGATAACAGCGGCAGATGATAATCATTTTTATTTTGGTAAAGCATCTAATGTTGTATCAAATGATTTTTCATCAGATGCTAACTGGGCAAGGGCTTCTGATGTAAGGAAAAAAAGAAATATTCATGACCAAGAATTAGGATTGGATTTTATAAATGATTTGCGAACTGTTCGGTTCCAATGGAAACCATCCAATGAATTTCCTAAAGAATGGTATGATTATAATGAAGAAAATAAAATGGATTTAGATATTACTATGCATGGTTTCATAGCCCAAGAAGTAAAAGAGGCTTTGGATAAACATGCTAGTGAGAATGATAAAAAATTTAGAGGATGGTCAGAAGGTAAAGATGGTATGCAAAATACGTCTCGTGAAATGTTTGTCATTCCACTAATAAAAGCCGTACAAGAATTAACAGCAAGAGTAAAAGAATTGGAGGATAAATAATGGCTTATTCAGATGATGCAACAAAAACATGGGTAAGTGCAATACCTACGAAAAATGCAGATGGAAATGTAATAGAGTGGCGTTGCGAGTATAAGTATACTCTAGCTGTTGAAGGTAAAGCAGATTATGTGTATACTTTTGATAAAAATGTTAAAATTGAAACACCGTCAAAGGCACCGGCTGCATATACACAGGCTGAACTATTAATCCTAATGAATAAAGACCACTGGGATAATATGTTTACGAAAAAATATACAGTACATATAGCTACGCCTGTTGTTGAAACAACGGATGCTAGCTTTGATGTTAGTACATTAAGTGCATCGTAAGGAGATTAAATGTTCACAATAGACAAAAAAGAATATGATGAAACAAAACTGGACGGCAAGGCAAAGGTTGCCTTTAACAATGTCCAAGTATTGCTCAACGAGAAGAACGACCTAATGCACAGGTTGGAAAAAAACAAGATACTTTCTGAACACTATTCGGAAGTGTTGAAGAAGAATCTACCAAACGGAGAGGATAAAAAATAATGGCCAGTGAAATTAAAGTAGATACCATATCGGAAAAGACTTCGGCTAATGGTGTATCTATTGATAGTGTAGTTCATAAAGATTCTGCTGTCTACCCTTCATCAGCAGACGGTGGAGCATTGGGTAGTGCGAGTAATGAATGGTCTGATTTGTTCTTGGCGGACAGTTCGGTCATTAAATTCGGTGCAGACCAAGATACAACATTAACACATACTGACGGAACAGGACTAACTTTAAATAGTACGAATAAATTATGCTTTAATGATGCTAGTCAATTTATACAAGGCTCCAGTGCAACTGTTTTATCAATAGGTGCAACAGACGAGATTGACTTGACGGCTACGGCTGTTGATTTGAACGGAACATTAAATGTTAGCGGAGTGGCAACTTTTCAATCAACTCCTGTCTTCCCAGACGGAAGTCTTGCTGTAGATGATTTAGATATTGACGGAGCCACTGATATTGGTGCAGCAATCGTTGACGCTGACTTGTTCATAGTAGACGATGGTGCAGGCGGAACAAACAGAAAAGTTACTGCTTCAAGAATTAAGACTTATGCGGGTGGTGCAGTGACAGCAATTAATAACGCATCAGCGGATGAGATTGTTACCATTGGTTCAACAACAACTGAATTGGATGCTGAATCCGGAATGAAATATAATGGAGACCAACTTGTATTATCTTTTGGAACTGGCGATGCTAAAAAACATCTTAGAGTTGTAACTGCTGATGATGACATAACTGATATTGCAGGTCATCGATATTATGGTTCTGACGACAATGACCATTCAGTTATAAATAATGCAGGTGGTGGTGGTATGCAACTTGATATTGGCGGTGTTGCCAATAGTGCAGAAAATACAGCATTATTAATTACTGATGCTAAAAAAATAGCAACAGGTGGAGAAGGTGCACCGGATGTTGATGCAGGTGGCTTAACTTTAAATCACGGAGCTAATGATACTAATGTTATAACTTTTAAAAACTCTGATGTGGCTCATGGCATGACTAGTTTTATGGAAACAGATACTTACTGTGAAGTAAAAAAAGCTGAAGATGCTTATGGGGGTATAAAGATTGAAGCGGCAACGGAGCAAGTAAGAGCCATTGTTCTTGATGGAAGGTACACAACAAGTAACACTGCAAAAACTACCAGTGGAAATGCCCCACATTATATTAGAGCATTAAAAAAGAGTGGGTCAAGTGCAGGTGATATGAGTTCGGATGATAATATATTATGTATAGCTATGTCTTCTACTACAAGATTTATATTTGATGCAGAAGGTTCATTCCACGCAGATGTTGAATCAACAACTTATGATGAATATGATGATGCACAGTTGGTTCGTGCCTTTGATTTATCACATAAAAAAGGTGTAATAGAATCCAAGTTTGATAAGTTCATAGCTTATAATCACGAGAATCTTGCGGACATGAAATTAGTTGGTAGAGAAGAAGACGGAACACCTAATCATTTTATTAATGTTACAAAATTTCAACAGTTACATAATGGTGCTATTTGGCAGCAGTATGAAAAACATGAGCGGTTACTAGAAGCCGTTTATGACTTGGCAAAAGAGGCGGTTGGCGAGGAAAAAGCCGATGCCATTCTAGAGAAACACGAAGTTAAACGATTGCAATAGGAGGATATTATGGCAATAACAGCAACAGTAGACTTAGGCAACGGAGTATCAAAAGCAAGTTGTTATCTTATCGTACCTACAGCCTACGTAAAAAAATTCCCTAAAATAGAGGTAGGGTCAAAATTTAAACTAATTTACGATGTGCATATTTACAAGGATGCTACAGATAGAGAAAACGCAGGAGAACGAAAAAGAATACCTTGCCGAGAAGTAGACCATTTTAAAATAGATTATGATTTAGATGCAACTGATAATCCATTTAAGTTGGCGTACGCACACTTGAAGACGAATGGTAAATTAAGTTCAGTATCGGACGTATAATGGCAGAGATTCGTATAAACACAACCGGGGGAGTCAAGCTCTATGACGCTGACGACTCGCATTACGCACAGATAGTAGCGGGAACGATTACATCGAATACGGATGTTATGACACTTGGTCATGCAGCCGTTGTCATGGGCACGAAACTTGATTGTAATGGTAACAACTTAATACTTGATGCTGATGCGGATACCTACATTGATGGCGGTACGGCTGATGACACCTTGGATATTTATGTTGCAGGTGCAAAGGATTTTACCATAACTGCCAATACGTTAACGGCACAAAGTGGAAGTACAATCGCTGCACAAGCATTAACAGCTACGACTGTCACTGCTAGTGGTATTGTTAAAACAGATGATGCTACTGAAGCAACTTCTACAACCGATGGCTCACTGCAAACTGACGGCGGACTGTCTGTAGTAAAAGATGCTGTTTTTGGTGATGATGTAAAATTATTAAGTGACTCATCAGTAATTGCTTTCGGTGCTGATGGCGATACAACTTTAACGCATACTGATGGAACAGGTCTAACACTTAATTCAACTAATAAATTATGTTTCAATGATGCTACGCAATTCATACAAGGTGCAAGCGGTACAGTATTAGATATTGCGGCAACAGACGAAATAGAATTAACTGCTACACTTTTAGATGTTAATGCTAATCTAGATGTTTCTGGTACATCATTACTTCCAACTTTAGGTGTTATCAATGATAAAGATTTGGGTATAGGTGTTCATATCAAGGAAGGTGACAGCGGAGCAAGTGTTGATGGTGATGCTGACCATTTAGTAATAGAAGCTAGTGGAAGTGCGGGAATTTCAATTCTTACAGGTACTTCTGGTGAAGGGTCAATAAAATTTGGAGACTCTGGAGATAATAATATTGGTATTATTCAATATCTTCATAATGGTAACTCAATGCAATTTAAAGTTAGTGCAGCTATCAACCAGATATTGGAAACCTATACTAGGCGTACACTTTTTGCTTGTGATTCTTGGTCTGAAACTACTGCAGGTGGTCTAATAAGCCATTCTGAAAATTACCATGTTGTTGATTCTTCTAATGTGTTGATTTTAAATAGAGAAGGTACTGATGGATATATTTTACAATTTCGCCATTCTAATTCAATGGAAGGAAATGTAACATCAAGTGGCACGACCATACAATATAATACTTTTTGTGGTGCTCACTGGGGGAGACTTGCAGATAATTCACAACCAACAATACTTCGTGGAACTGTAATGGAAACTATAGATACCATGATTGATTGGTATAGAGTTAAATATACAGTTGATAAAGGTTTAGATACAGAAAAGATAGGGCGTGATGAGATTGCTTTACCAGATGGAAAGTCAGTAGGAGATATAATTAAACATACTGCAAAATCTGGTATTGAATATGATGCTGAAATAGAATTAGCAGATAATGAACAATTACCTATGACTAAAATATCAGATACAGAAGATAGCAAGGCTGTCTACGGAGTATTTTCTAATTGGGATAATGAGCCAAATGATGGTGTCAATGATATGAATGTAGCTTCACTTGGAGCTTTTATCATTAGAGTACACAAGGATGAAACAGTTGCTATTGGTGATTTATTATCAAGCAATGGTGACGGAACAGCAAAAGTACAAGCAGATGATATAATGCGTTCTAAAACAATAGCTAAAGTAACATCAACAAATAAAACATACACTTATGATGACGGTTCATACTGTGTTCCGTGTACATTACATTGTGGGTAATAAATGCTACTAGGACACACAACATTTTCCGAACAGGCCTTTCAAGATGCAAGGCTGGACGCGGTCCATAATATAGAGTTCGCGGAAACAGGATTTGGCATGACTTTTAGCACAGGATCAGAAACAGTTACAGGCGGAGCGAATATATCACCGGACGGATCAGCGGCAACATTTAGTATTGGTGATGAAACAGCATTTGGAGAAGCATTCCAAAACTTAATTTCATTTTCTGTGGGATCACCAGACTTTTTCTTATGGAATGAAGTAGATGATGCTGCAAGTGCAACATGGAAAGATGTCGATCCGGGATCAACGGACTAATATATGGCAGATGACGCAACAATAAATTTAACAGCAACAATCTTACCAGATGAGATTTCTAAATCTATTAGTGGATCCATGACGGTATCACCAGATGATGCAAACGATAAATGGTATTACAAACTAACAGCTATTACAACAACTAGTGCGGATTTAATTGCAGGTCGCTTTATTGATTATACTGCCGTTGACCAAGATACAGATATGACAGCGGTAAGTACAAGTGATAAAGTAAAATTTTTATTTATTAAGAACACAAGCACAGCAGATGGTATTGTTATTTGCCTTGATGGAGGAGTAGCAGCGAATGATTTAGCAGATGGTATTTTTATTGGACCATCACAATCATGGTTTGGAAGACTTCCAAACGTGACGGTTGCAAATATTCACGCTATATCTTCTGATGTAGCAGACGCAGGCGATGCAACAGCAAATGCAATCGTTGCTGCTTTAATAGACGACGTGGCATAGGAGATATAAATGGCATCAACATATTCAAGTACTCTCAATCTCGAACTCCAAGCCAGTGGAGAGAATTCGGGAACATGGGGTACAATAACAAATAACAATTTACAAAAACTAGAATCAGCGGTCAAGGGATACGTATCTGTAGCAATTGCAAGTACAACAGATTCTTTAAGCGCAACAGACGGCACAACAGCAGATGAAACAAGTAATGCCATTATCAAACTGACAGGCACATTAACGGGTAATACTACCATGCAATGTGAAGCAGTGGAGAACTGGTACATTGTCGATAATGCAGCGACAATGGGAACATATACTTTAGGATTTAAACCAGCAAGTGGTACAGCGACAAACTTAGTTGCAGCATCAAAACATTTATTGTACACAGACGGTTCGACAATGTTCGATGTTCTGGACGATGCAGGGAATATCACGGCCAACGGAACACTAGATGTTGCCGGAGCCGTTAATTTTGATGGTGGTGCTTTTACTTTTAATGAAGCAGGAGCAGATTTAGATTTTAGAATTGAAGGAAATACCGCTACTAACCTTATTTTTTGTGATGCAGGTAATGACCGTGTAGGAATTAATCAAGCATCTCCTTCCGTAACATTGGATGTTGTAGGAGCAGCGAAAATATCGGGAGGTGTCGATTTAGATGGAGGTGCCTTTACATGGAATGATTCTTCTGCAAATGATCTTGATTTTAGATGTGAAACAGCTACTTTGGCAAACGCTTTCTTTATTGATGGTTCTGCTGATAAAATTGGTTTTGGTACATCAACACCTGCAGATGCAAGTGTGGAAATTAATCAAGCAAACTCTTCTGGTGCTATTGCTTGTCTATCATTAGATCAAGATGATACAGATCAAGAGTTTATTAAATTTGATGGTACAACTGCAAGTGATCAATCATCAAGTTTAACAACTGATACAAGTGTGGGATCATTAACAGGACATATTCGTGTTAATATTAATGGCACTGATTTTTGGCTAGCATATTATGCCACTAACTAAACTACAAATAGCGCCGGGTATAGATAAGCAAAATACCGAATACGGTGCTGAAGGAAAATGGGTGGACTGTGATAACGTTCGTTTTCGTTATGGCTTACCGGAAAAAATTGGTGGCTGGGCAAAAGTAACAAGTGACGCTCTCGTCGGCGCAACACGAGCCGTGCTCACATGGTCTGATTTAGACGGCGTTAAGTACGCCATCTACGGCACAAACAAAAAACTCTACGCTTATTCAGAAAGTACTTATGCGGATATCACGCCTACGCGCGCGACAGGAAGCATAACACAATTTGCAACAACGAGCGGTTCAGCAACCGTTACGGTAACAGACGCGGACCACGGAGCGTTGATCGGTGACTTTGTTACGATATCGAGCGTCAGTGGTGCAGTCGGTGGATTAACACAAGCTAACTTACAAGGTGAGTTCGAAATATTAACTGTACCAAGTTCAAGTACGTATACAATTGAAGCGCCAGCAAACGCTTCTTCGTCCGCGACCACCGGAACAGCGACAGCGACGTATCAAACAAATACAGGCGCAGCCGTTGCCTTATATGGTTATGGTTGGGGTGCAGGTACATGGAGTACAAGCACATGGAACACAACACGTGAAGGCTTAACAGGCGGATCGGGCGTGCTATTACAATCAGCAAAATGGGCACTGGATAACTGGGGCGAAGATGTATTGGCCTTACAATTTGATGGCGGCTTATTTTATTGGGACACGTCAAGCGGACTGTCCAGCAATGTAGCAAGTACAACAAACGTATCGGCGGGACCAACAAAATCACGATTTATGTTGGTATCGGGTGATGACAGGCATGTTATTTGCCTTGGCACAGAGACAACGATAGGAACAGATTCCACACAGGATAATATGTTTATTCGTTGGTCTTCTCAAGAAACAACGAATACATGGACACCCACAGCAACGAATACGGCAGGCTCACACAGACTAACGGACGGTAATCAAATTCAAACGGCTGTACGGTCAAGAGGTGCAGTGATGGTATGGACGGATACAGCTTTGTATCAAATGCAATTTATTGGAGCACCCTTTACTTTTGGATTCAAACAAATTGGTTCCAATTGCGGAGCGGTCGGCATTCATTCTGCTATAGATGTATCGGGTACATCATTCTGGATGAGTGATGATTCTTTCTTTATGTACGATGGTGCGGTTAAAAAAATACCGTGCACGGTACAAGATTATGTTTTTGATGATATTAACCAAAATGCCAAACAGGATGTTTTCTGTGCGGCAAATTCAGATTTTAATGAAGTGATGTGGTTCTATCCATCTGATGGATCGGATCAAATTGACAGAGTGGTTACATTTAACTACGCAGAAAACTTATGGTATGTTGGCACATTGGCAAGAAGTGCATGGGCGGACAGTGGTATTTATCCTGTGCCGTATGCAGCAGAATTTGATTCTACCGATACAACAGCAAGCATATCAACAATCAACGGAATAAAAGCAGGACGTACATTTGTGTACGCGCACGAAACAGGTGTTAATGATAATGGCTCTGCCATGTCTAATCACATTGAATCGGGCGACATAGATATACAGGACGGCGATCAGTTTATGTCAATTTCTAGGTTTATTCCAGACTTCAAAAATCAAGCAGGAACGGTGGACGTAACATTAAAAACACGGCCCTATCCATCGGGAACACAAACAAGTCACGGCTCCTATGATATAACAACAAGTACAACGAAACAAGATACACGAATTAGAGGAAGACAAATTGCTATACGTGTAGCAAGCGACGCTGTTGATGATAAATGGCGCTACGGAACACTTAGACTGGATATGAAACCAGACGGAATGCGAGGCGGATAATGGCACTTATTACAACACCACGTTTACCAGAAGCACCAGAACAATATGACAGACAACAAATGTCACAACTTGTGCAAACACTGGAACAAATGATTTTTGTATTAAATAATACATATACACCGGAAACACTGCGAAATGATGATGAAGCAGTATCATGGTTTTTAGGATAAATGGCAAACGTTTATACAAATTATAAAGCGATTTTAACGACCAATGAGCTTACAACGCTCTATACGGTAGGATCGGAAACAACAGCGATTATTAAATCTCTTCGTGCAACGAACATTGATGAAGAGAATGATTGCAAAATTTCTTGTTTTGTCGTGGATACGGACAGTGTTAGTTATACGCTGGAGACAAATAGAAACGTGCAAAAAGGAACATCGGAGGAATTATTTAATAGCTATTCTTTTTCAACGTCTCCTGTTGTACTGAAAGAATCAGAAGTGGTAAAGATGCACGCACAAAATGGAGGTGATTTACATGTCATTCTCAGTGTACTGGAGATTTCATAATGCCAAAAGGATATCATAAAACAAAAGAAGGCAAGATGGCTAAAAAAGGATTGTGGTACAATATTCACAAAAAAAGAAAAGCGGGTAAGAAGATGCGTAAGAAAGGTGCCAAAGGAGCACCAACTGCAAAAGCTATTCGTAGAAGCCAAAGTAAATAATGAAAAAAAAATTATCAGTGTCACAGAAACGTAAAAAGAATTCAAAGAAGAATCCTAAAGAGTTAGCGAGAGCATGTGGTATGGTAATGGAAAATAGACGTAAAAAAACAAAATATTCGTAATGGCTAGAACAGCAGCATGGCAACGAAAAGAAGGTAAAAGCAAATCGGGTGGATTAAACCGCAAAGGTATTGCTTCTTATCGTGCCAAGAACCCCGGTTCTAAATTAAAGATGGCTGTTACAACGAAACCTTCTAAGTTAAAGAAGGGATCAAAAGCTGCTAAAAGACGTAAATCATTTTGTGCTCGTATGTCGGGTATGAAAAAACGATTAACAAGTAAAAAAACAGCGAGGGATCCAAATTCTAGGATAAATAAATCTCTTAGAAAGTGGAATTGTTAATTAACTATTGCAAAAGGATGGGAAAATGAGTATAAAAAAGGACGAAAACGTATTAGCTGGCAGGAAAACTCCCGCAGTTCTTCCTATTGAGACCAAAGAGACAGTTTCCAATACGCAAACAGGTAAAAAATACGCTAGTGAAGATGAAGCACAGGCGGACGTTAACAATCCTGCAACTTCCACAGAAGAAAAACATATCAAGCGCGATGTCGCTATAACGGTGAACAGCCTAGACATATTCGGAGAGGTCATGAAATAAACATGCAGGGACTAGAATCATTAAACGAGTTTAAAAGTTTTGTATCAAAGATTGGCGGCCTTGGTCGTTATGAAGATACATACATGGTCCATGCTGCAGAAGGCGAGACCGTTGTTCCAATGGAGGTTTTGGATAGAAACCCTGTATTGAAAAAACGGTTATTTAAAACAATGATGGAAATGGGTATTGAACCCGGACGCTACATTGTCGGTAATGAATTAAACTCAAAGAATCCTGTTACAGGACAACCAGAATTTTTCTTAAAGTATTTAGGTAGACGACTCAGAAAAGCAGCAGCCGATATATCGGGCTACGCCGCTCCTATTGTAGGGGCAATGTACGGACCGGCGGCAGGAGCCGCGGCAGGTGCAGCACTTGGTCAATATAAAAGAGAAAATCCCGGCGATCCAAATCAAGGTATGCAAATGGCACTTCGTGGTGGCTTGTCTGGTTTAGCAGCTAACGTAGCAAGTGGTCAAGGTCTTACTCCTTTTGGTGGTGCAAGAGGTGCTTATGGAATGGAAGGAAAAGGTTCTCTTAATCCACTTAATATAGGAAAAAGAATGTTGGGTATGGAATCTAAAGGTGGCGGCACAGGGAAAGGAATGGATTTTTTTAAAGATTTTAAAAATCCTTTTGCAAAAGATAAAACAAGTATTTTTGAAAAAGCAAAAAAATATAAAGCCGATGCTCTTGCTTCTGGATTAGATGTAACAGATGCACAAGCTTTAGAAGCTGCAAGCAAAGGTGGAATTGGACCAGCAGGAATGAACTGGAAAGATATGATGCTTTATGGTGGATTAGGAACTGGTATACTAGGTAAACTAATTGAAAGTGGGAAACCAAAGGGTGATGATACAGAGATACAGAAGAACAGAACAATTAACGATATGATTTTCCAAAATGAAGATTGGAGAGACCGCTTTAATTTAGCAGAAGGCGGAATAGCTGATCTACGAGATGGCGGAGAATCAAAAGGACCCGGAACAGGAACAAGTGATTCCATTCCGGCAATGCTAAGCGACGGAGAATTTGTCATGACGGCAGACGCAGTCAGAGGTGCAGGCGGAGGCGACCGTCGCGAAGGCGCAAAAAAAATGTACGAAGCTATGGATAGATTGGAGGCGAGAGCATAATGGCTGACGAAACAATACAAACACAGATAACGCAGGTCCCGGAATATATAAGTGACAGGCAACAACAAGTTTTAAATCAACTTTACGGAGTTAAACAGGTAGGTAATGTTGGTGATCCAGATTATGTAGCTCCTCAACAAGGACTTTTACAAACAGGTCAAGCAATACCACAGCAATTAACCGCTGGACTTAGCCCTGCTCAACTGCAAGCTATGCAAATGCAACAACAAGGCATTGGTGCTTACCAACCTTTTCTTGACGCAGCAGCACAGACACAAGCGGGCGCCATAGATACACTAGGTAGAGGCGTCGGTTCTCTTGGACAAATGGACATTGGTCCGGGTGCCTATAGACAATATATGGATCCGTATCAACAAGATGTAACAGCAGAAGCTCTAAAGGAAATTGATCGTCAATCGCAAATGGCAAGCAACCAACTGGCCGGTAAAGCGGTCGGTGCGGGAGCCTTTGGCGGTTCACGGTACGGGCTACAGCAATCAGAACTGGCGCGTAATGCAGCAGACATGCGATCACGTCGTATTTTTGAAGACTTATCGCGTAACTACCAACAAGCAATGGGCGCTTCGCAAGCAGCCAACCAGCAACGTATTCAACAAGGCGCGGCCTTTGGGCAACTAGGGCAACTAACAAGTGGCATTGGTGGTCAAATGGCAGGACTTGGCGGACAAGCACAAGGCATGGGAATGCAGGATGTGTCGAGTACGCTTGGCATTGGCGGTTTACAGCAACAACAACTACAAAGACAAGCGGACGTAGGCTATCAGAACCAACTCAATCAAATGATGGAACCGTACAGACGATTATCGTTTGGTACACAATCCCTTCAACAATTGACACCGGGCGCTGGTACAACGCAACAAACCATTTCTCCTGTACCGCAAGGTAATCCTTATCTACAAGCGGCAGGCGCCATTGGTAGCATAGGAACAGGACTTGGAGCATTGATAGGTAATTAATGAACGTCTATAACCGTAAATTATTCTTTAATCGAGGCGGGCGGGTTTCTGCCCGCGGAACAGGGATTACATCTGGTCTAATAGATACACCAAAACGTGGTTATGTTGATGGACCGGGCAGTTATGCAGGTGAAATTACTGGAACAGGTTCTTTATTAAATTATAGTGCAAATGACCCAAATGTTATTGCTGGTCAAGAAATGACGGACGATAGAAAATTTGAAACAGGTAGATTAAATACGCTGTTTAAAGAAAAACAACGATTACTACAAAGCATAAGACCAGATACACCTAAGTTTAATAGATTAGACGCGGCAACGCCCGCTCTATTAACATTCTTCGGTAATCTTATGTCTGGTAAATCGTATCAAGGAGGAATTGGTGGTGCTTTAGACATTGCAGGTCAATCATTGACAGCAGCAACACCTCAATTTTCAGAGGCTCTTACAGCGAGACGTAAAGCAAAAGCCGATGAAAGATCAGAACAATTTCAATTAGACTTGCAGGCATATGGTTCAGCAGAAGATGCGTTAGCCGCGGAAAAATTAGCAGAAGCAACGGCGGCAGCAAAAGCCCCTATATTTAAGCACAAAGGAACATTTGATGAAATTTATACTTATCCAACAGATAAGAATCATCCAGAATATGTTGAAGGTAAGGAAGGATTAAAAGTTAAAAGAATAACTGCAATTAATGCAAGAGAAACTACAGGAGGAACTGAGTACGGGGATGAAGTAATACTTTCAGAAGAACCGTGGCAAGATGATACTCCACCAACAAGCACTGCAAAAAACATTTTATTTAAAACAGGATCAAAAGCAAATACAACGTCGGGCGCTGTGGCCTTTAATGATGGAACAGCTTTTTATTATGACCCAGAAAATGAAAAAGCAGATGAAAGAGGACTTGTCAATGTAAATGAATACGATGGTGACTTTGAATTTTATACAAGTCAAACACAAGATAAAAGAGATGATTTATTTACTGATAGAGACATTTCCGATCTTGCGGGTCAAATTTCTCAATTCTCACAAACACTTGCATCGGGCGGTGACTTATTGTCACAAGGAAAAAATCTTGGAACAAACTTAAATAGTTTAAATAGATACATTCTTGACATAGGCGGTAATCTTTTAGGTCAATTCTCACCTTCAGCGAAACAGGCTTTATTTAAATGGTTTGATGAAAATCCAGATGACTTGACAAGATTTATTCTCGATGCGCGAACATATGCGGCGCAAATGATTTCACCATTTACCGGAGAGGAATCATCTAGAATATCAGAACCGGAACGTGAGTTAACAAACCAAACAGTTAGATTATTTGACGGTATTATAGATGCGCCAACGGCTTTAGCAGCAATAGAAGCATCAATCAGTTTAACTTATCTCGGCCAGCATAGAAACTTTTTAACTTTAGATGAAGATTATGAATACTCAGTGAATAATCTAGAAGAAAATTATAATGGGTGGGGTTTAAGTGAAGCAGGATTAAAACATCATACAGAAAAAATGAGAAATTTAGGAATGAGTGATGAGGTTATTCGATCAACTATATTAAAAATGCAACTTATGGAACAATCGGGATTAGAAGACTTACGAATAATAACTAGTGGTTTTAATAATAGGTCAAATGATAGCATACTTCGAACACAAAATACTTTATTAGGAAATTAAATGGTAACGACAAATCCAAATGAAATAATCACTGCAAAAAATGTTACTACAGATCTTTTTCCTCCAAAAAAGGATACAACAGATGATAGGGTTAATGAAATTTTTCCAAAAGGTGGACCAGATGCAGTAAGAACATTAAGTCCAGATGAAAAATTAGCAGAGTATGTAGGACAGGAAACACTTGGTGAAGCAGGACTTGAGGATACATCTGTTCGAGGTGATATAGCAGCGGGTGACACAAGGGAAGAAAAACTTAATGCTTTTAGAAACGCGTATCCAGACGGTGATTTAATTTTTGTACCTCCTAGCGGAAAGGCAGGAGTGTTCACAGGAGAAAATATAACACAACAAGCGCAAAGTATATTGGAACAAGTTCCAACAGATAAAAAACACGGCGTTATATTATTTAGAAAAGACAAATCAGAACAGTATGCAAAATTAGATGCTGATATGTGGTCTAAAGGTGGTAATGAAATATTAGCTGACTTTTATGAATTTTTTTCTGATGACTTAGGAACACTAACAGGAGAAATTGCAGCGGGATCAAAAAAGTTTTTAAGTCTTATTAATAAAATACCCGGAGCAAAAGTTGCAAAAAAATTAATCCCCGGACTTAGTCAAATAACAACTGTTGAAGATGCTTATTCATTATTACCTTTATTAACCCGTACGGGACTATTTAGTTTTGCAGGAGAAATTGCGCAAGAAAGTGTACAGGAACTTCGAGGTATTAATGAACAAGGAGTAAAACAAATTGCGAGTTCAGCTGGTTTCAAATCAATTATTGCAACTGGAGGAACAGCGGTACTAGAACCTGTTGTTAGAAGAATTGCAAACGTATTTAAGGGAGCGGGTTTATTAACAAGAAGTGATGAATCGACGCAAGGTATTCTTGCTGTTACAGAATTAAATTCTATTTTTAAAGAATTAAATATTACAGATAAAAACGGTAAAATACTTAAAATAAAAGAGTTACCTTCTAATGTTCTTATAGAACCGGGTATTCTTACTAAAATAGCATCTCAATCTGCTGCCGTAGGTGGTCCACTTAGTAAATCATATCAACAAATTAATGAAGCATTAACGACAGCGTTAGCCCAAGTTGGTGATGCAAAAAGTGCAGGAAACTTAATTGACTTATTAACTATGGCGACTCAATTTGAAAAAAATCGTCTTTTGGATTTATCTCATCAAGCAATGAATGGGTCATTAAAATTTGATACTCTTGGAAAAGATCAAGTAGAGTATTTACTTAAACAGTCTGGTGTCGAAAATTTAAGTGATTTAACAATGAAAGACGCGGCGCAAATTATAAAAGAGTCAATGGAAACAATGACACAACCGGGAGGATATTTAGATAATAATATTAAATTAGCAACAGAGCATTTAATTAGTTTAAAGCCAGCCGGTGTTCAATTGGATCTAGGTAATTTAATTACAGCGGGTAAAAAAATAAATTTTGGTATTGTTCAAGCAAAAAAAGAAATAAATGGTAGGATTAATGCGGATTCATTAGAAGACTGGATTTTAACAGATTTTGGTACGGAAAGACTAGCTATTGTTAATAATAATATTGAAAATCGTTTTGCTAAATTAGGAGAGGATGCACAAACCCCAGAAGCGTTTGAAAAAATACGTCATAGTGAATATTCAAGTTGGTTAAAAAATAAAATAGGATCTGATCCTTTAATTAATATGTCTGCAACAGGTTCTGTTATTGAAAATATTTCTAAAGCTTTAAGAGACATGAAACCAGAAGGTGGATCTATTCAAATACCCGAAGGTGCATTACAGGCAACAGGAACAGGAGAAACTTCTACACTTGATTTTTTATTTGAACAAAGAAGACAACTTCTTGATATTCTTAACGCAGGACCAAGTAATGTGTCTAGACAACAAAAACTACATGCAAAAGAATTATTAAATGAAATTAATTCTACTATTAAAGGTGCTGCAAACGGTGATGAGGTATGGGGATCAGCATTTAATTCATTATTAGAAACAGAAGCGAAAGCTTTATCTATGCGAAAGCTTCCTATCATTCAAGGATTAGCGGAGAATGGTAAGTATAAAGAATTAGTAAAAGGATATATGGATACAAATTTTTCAGTGGCTGACATTGGAATTTTAAAAAACACCATGGACGATACAGCGTGGGACGCATTTAGAGCAGGATTTTTTAATGAATTAGTGGGAGTAAGAAATACTCCGGGTTCTCTAGATAATTTACTAAATCTTCAAAATACTTTAGGCAAGTATGATCGAAAAGTATTAGAGGCTATATTTGATAGACCAACATTAACTGCTTTAGATAATATCGGCGGTTACATGAAAAAACTTGATAACTCCGGTATTCGAAAAACATTAGCAGATCAATCGCAAGTAGGACCAGCTATACGTGAATTAATAAATCAAAAAGAAACTAAAAAAATATCTGAAGTTTTAGATTTAATTAAAAATCATTCCGATGAAGTTAACGGACAAACGGTTACAGGATGGGACACACCTCTTGGTCAATCAGTTCATAATGCTATTAAAAACGAATTATTTAAATTTTCAACAACGAAAGTAAAGGGAAAGCCTAAATTAAATTTAGAAAAATACAGAAAATTTGTTGATAATTTAAAAGAAAGTGGAATATGGGATACTCTTCCAAAAAAAGAACGAACACTATTAGAAAAAACTGATTTAGTAAAAGATTTCATTGTTCAAGGCGGAGATGTTGGAACATCATTAGAGATAGCTGCTTTAGCTGAATCTGGAAGAGGAATAGTTACAGGAAGAACATCACTTGGTACATTTGCTGGCCAAATGTTAGAGTTACTTGGAATAGGAAATATATTTACGTCTAAAGCGGGAAGATTTCTGCTAACTGGCATAGGTAAAGACCAAATTAAACCTGCTACTGTAAGTCGAGTTTTTGGTGGTATTGGTGCTACATTACTTGCACCGGACGACGGTTCTATGGATGATTTAAAATTTATTTTAGATATTGGAAAAAGTGCCGCTAATGTGGTGTTACCAAAATCTATGGAATTTAATAATGATGAGCAAGCAAGTATAATGGCACCGACACCAGATGTTTCTTTTACTCCAAATCCAAACTCAAGACTAGCGGGTGCTTTTAATCCAGCAGCAGGTATGACAGCACCACAAGCCACGAACACCGGAACAGGAACCACGAACCAAGCAACAGCAGATAGAGGACGACAAATATTCGGACAAAACGACCCGATATTCGCGGCCCAAGGAGGAATCATGAATGCACATAAACAAATACAGAGGGTAGCATAATGCCAAAAGACGTCTGGGAAACAAAAAAACCATCTAAATCATATACGCCTAAAGTAGCATCAAAACCCAGTAGTCCATCTGGATACTTTGGTAGTATGTATACTGCTCCACGCGTTATTCAATCTCCATCACAAGCTGTGGAAGATAGAAAACGTGCTTATGCAAGTATGGCTGGTGTAGGTATTAAAAGTTTATCTGGTGCAACTACTGGTGATAAAGCAGGTGAAAGAGCACGAGAAATACAAAGAGGAAACATAGGTGGTGGTGCTAAATTTAAACCAATTGCAGATTACGATAAAGGTTTATTTACAATAGGTGCAGGTGATACTCCTCCAGACGATATAACTCCAGATAAAAAAGGACTTGAGCATATAATAGCAGATGCTTTTTTTGGAAAGCCCTTAAATCAATTAGATGAATTAGAATTAAAAAAAGCGCAACAAATGTTGTCCCAGTTTAGAGAATTAGGAATAAATAATCCACTTAAATTAAGAAGTCTTATGACGAGTAATATTGCTGGTGGCATCTTTGGTAAAGATCAAACCTACTCTGACTTGGATGGAAACATAGTTGATCCCGCTAATATTATTGATAAAGGTGACGGTCGTCTCATGGCTCTTGTTGACGGTGAATACGTTGATGTAAGAAGAACGAGAGAGGGAGCAATAGACCAAATGAAAGAAACTTTTGGTGATGATATTATAAAACGTTTAAAAATGCATAATCCAGAAATATATTATCCTTCTTTAGGAGGATATTTGCCGGGAAGCACTGGTGAATTAGAAACTTTAGGAAAAGAAGCTACTCTTAAAAAAAATCAAGATGGAAAATATATAACAGCAGATGGTAGAATTATACCTAAAGAACAAGCTGAAAAATATAATAAAATGATATTTGAAGCACGTAATTTATCAGATCCAAAAACTAGATACACGGGTCTTGGTAGCTACATGGGAGAAGGCGGCGGCGGAGGCGGCGGTGGAATACCATTACCGGATCCAACTCCAGACCCAGATGATCCAATGATTCCTGTTGACCCAGTACCATACCCCGGAATACCAACAACGCCAACTATACCAACTATACCAAAATATCCAAGTAGTGTCATAACAGACTATACGCAGCTAGGATTACCAAATATTTATGGTAATCAACAAATGCCTACCTATGGTTATGCAAACTTTAATCAAACAGGACAACCAGTAGGACTAAAAGATTATTTAGAAAATCTTAGACAAAGATTTGGAATAGGATAATGTCAGACTGGGAGAAGGACGTAGCCGAGCTTAAAACGGATGTGAAATACATTCGTGAAGATGTTGGCATCATGCAAAAACAAATACGCGATCTCAATAAACATACTAATATGGGTCTTGGAGGAATAAAAGTTTTATTACTTATAGGAGCAGTTGTTGGTACATTGTGGACCGTGATGAAATTAATGGGAGGAAAGTGGTGATGAATTTTTGGACAAGAAACTTATTATTATTACTTATCCTACTAACCGTTGCTTTTTTTGCTAGACCTGTACTTGCTGATGATACAAACACACAAACAAATTCTTCGGGAAGTAACACAAATATAACGGGCGGATATACAACAACGAATAATAATACGTACCAGTCCGGAAGTTCCAACGATACAACCAGCACAACAAATAACGATACAAATAATACAACAAATAATAATTCTAAAGTTCCACCACCATCAGCAAATGCGCCTTCCTACTCTTCTATGAGTCAAGACGTATGCTCTATGGGTGTTAGTGGATCAATTACAACAGGTATTGTAGGATTATCGGGAGGCAAGCACTACATTGATGAAAACTGTGAGCGCATCAAACTGGCGAAAGTACTCCAAGATTTTGGCATGAAAGTTGCGAGCGTAGCAGTGCTTTGTCAAGATCCTCGCGTCCATGCGGCAATGGAATCGGCAGGCACACCGTGCCCGTGGTTCGGTAAAATTGGTAAAGAAGCCCAAGAAATGTGGGATAAATACCCAGAGATGAGACCCGACCATGAAGAATGGAAGAAAAAGAATGAAATAATTGCTAAAGTAGATGACAGAATTGCGGAGGAAGCAAGATTAGCTGCAGAGGAAGTTGCTGCAGAGGAAGAGCGTTTGGCAGAAGAAGCAAGACTAGCTGAAATAGAACGTCTAAAACAACTAGAAGAAGCAAAGAAAAAAGCAAATGAAAAAGTTATTATTATTGATTCTGATCCTCTCATCATCCACGGCGATTAGTGAAGAGCTATCTAAGGGAGAAAAAGTAGGAGAGTTATCTTTCCAAGTTGTCAATTTTATTGACATGATGCAAACTCTAGAGATTGTTCAGCATAGTGATAAATGGTATGAAACCAATCCTATTCTAGGCAAACATCCGCAACAACACGAAGTTATAACGTATTTTATGATACGCGGCGCTACGCATTATCATATAACAAAATGGCTACCTAAAAAATTTAGACCTGTGTGGCTGACCGTAACGTTTTTACCGCAAATACCCATTATTGAACACAATCATAATTTAGGAATTAGAATAGGATGGTAAAATATTTAATACCTTTATTACTTAGCTTTAACTTGTACGCTGTAGAAGTCACAACCGACAATCTTTTAAACAACTCGACGTTCGGAACAGGGACCACGTATTCTGATACGGGGTGGACTATTACTGGATATGATAGTTCTCATAATTACACAAGCTCTGCTGGTGGTAATGATCCCGGCGGCGCAATGGCCTCGGGACAAGACACAAGCATAACACAAACAGTAGATTCTTTGGCTAGTGCAGCGGAGATGACGGTACCGGAAATACAAAAAGGCTGGTCGTCGACCATGTCAACGGACATATGGTACTGGAATCAATATAATAATACCACAACACTCAAGCAAACAATTACGGATAGCGCCGGCAATGTTACCATACAGCAACGTGTCATTAGTGATACAGGATGTGGAAGCATTAACTGCGGGCAGTACACTAACTACACGGACAAGCATATACAAGGGGCCAACACAAATACCGATTTTAGCATTGGTGTTAATGTCAGTAACAGCAATAGTCGAAGCGGGCATTACGGCCCCGACATTGATGATATACAATTAAAAGTTACCTACACCGACGTTCCTCCGATTGATACCAGCACACAAGAAATAATTGATGACATTGAAGAGGACATAGAATTTGAAGAGGAGTTTACATGGGAAGAAGATATTGCGTTGGAGGAAAATTTTTACTTTGAAGAAGAAGTAGCATGGGAAGAAGATTTTTACTTTGAAGAAGAATTTGATATGGAAGAATATATGACAATGGACTTTGAAGACCAATGGGTAGACATGGAGTTTGAAGATGAATTTGTTGAAATGGAAGAGATGGAGTTTGAAAATGAGTTCGTTGAAATGGAGTTTGAAGAAATGAATACAGCAATGAATTCTTTCGATGATATGTATATGGAGGAATTGGAAGAGTTTGAAGAGTTTGAAGATGCATGGGGAATGGAACCAGAGATGACGGAGATGGATACGTTCTTTACGGAAATGTCCGATGAGGAATGGGAAGAGTTTGAAGAAATGTCCGAAGATGAATTTACGGAATTTCTGGAAGAAGAGTTTCCGGAAGAATTTGTAGAAATGCAGGAGGAAATGGAAGAATCTAATACGGTAATGGAAGAGGAAATGCCAATGGAAGAGCCGGAAATGGACGAGGAAATGGAAGTTGCTTCTAGTGAAGAAGATGATATGATGACTGACGAGCCAGAGCCGGAAATGGACGAACCAGAAAACGAGGAGGTTCAAAATGAAGAAGATACTAAATCTACTGAGGAGCCTAAAGAAAATGTGGAAGAAGAGTCAGAAAACGAAGACAGCCCATCAGAGGTTGCTGCGGATGAAGAAAAGGAATCCGATAGCGAAGCTGTTGCGGATGCCGAAGTTCAAGCAGATGGTGATTCCAAGCAGGAAACTATACAAAAGGCAGAAGTCAAAGGAAATAGAAAGATCAGTATAGATCAAATTAAGGTCAATAAGGTCAACGTGGAACGGGTAACACTGTTCTCGGACCAAGGATCTTTAGACGTCTATGAAACGGTCGCTTTTTACCAGCCGGAGCAAATCTACACCGACGTAGATACGTCTTTCTTTGACCAAATAGATATGGTAGAGTATAACAAACAAATTTACCAGAATGTAAGTCTGGCGTCCTACACGGACAATGATCCGGTGGAAGTCCACCGCAAAAACATGGAACGTATTAACATGGAAAAACAACGATTATTAATTGAACTACGACAACTGAAAGGCCAACAATGAAAATAGTAGAAAAACTTAGCACCTACGCCGCACTAATTGGCGTGATTGGAGCAATCGGAGGAGGCTTTTACACATGGGGCCAGTTTAACACAAGACTTGATGCGATGGAAAACTCACCTTCTGTCAATCTAAAACCACTGCACGAAAAAGACAAGGAACTGGAAAAACAGTTTGATGAAGTACTATTGTACGCCAACGAATACAAGGTGGATCTTATTGACCGCATAGCCGCGGTGGAAGAAAAGATTAAGCCACAAGACTTATCCGGTCTTCTTAAATCAATACAAGAGGTACGAGAAAAAGTGGCAGGATTACCTAAACCTGCTAATTTAAAACCTATTCTTGAAAAACTTAAAATGTTAGAAGAATATGCTTGGGAATTAGAAGAAGATATTGAAGAGATAAGCAAACAAACTGCAATTGTATCAAAAGAAAACGAACTACAAGATATTATGATTGAAGAAATAAAAACGAAAGCAAATAACCCACTGGTGAACTAATGGCTGATAGGATGGACGTAAGTGATAAGACTGCTATTTCTATGCCTATGCGTAACCTTTTATCAATACTCGCAGCAGTCGGAATTGGAGTCTACGCCTTTTTCGGAATACAAGAAAGGCTTAACAATGTTGAGACGCGAAGCACACTCATGGAAGCCGACCTCACAAAAAACACGGAATTCCGCATAAAATGGCCTCGTGGTGAATTAGGGTCTTTGCCCGCGGATAGTCAGCAGGATTTATTAATTGAATTTATGGCATCTCAGCTTGAGCACATGCAGGAAGAAATGGAGTCAATGATGTCAAATTCAGTGAATATAAAGAGAGCACAGCAGGATATAGAACGTTTAATGGGGGACGTGGAGAAGCTCAAGGATAAACTAAGGGAGGCGAATAATGGAAATTATTAGCGTTATATTAATGTTCGTTTTCGGGAACATGAATGACCAAGAAAATAGAATGACACAGTATGTGCCCATGGAATCACTATCCTCATGCATGAAGGAAGTAAGACTGCTCAAGAAAAAGAACACAGGTTATGACAAGGATGCTTTTTGTGGCCCCGGTATTGTTGAAATTAAAGACGGTGAAGTAATTGCCCTTTATAATGAAATACCAGCCGGTGCAACAATGGTGAAGGAAGATATAAGCAAGGAAGCATTCACTAGGTGGAGCTTACGAGCAAAAGAAAAATGGGATAAAGATTAATGGGCATTGAGTATTTTATTGATCCAAGTGTAAGAGCTAGGTTTGGTCCTGTTATTAAAGGGGCCGCTGATCTTTTTAGAACTCCGGATCCAAAACAAAGTTACAAAAGGTTAATGACCACCGGAGCAAATATAAATAGGACTGCGGCTTTAGGAAATTACCTTTCAGATTTACTTGCTTTTGGATTAGATGCAGGAGGAATAAAAGGAGCTAGTGTAATATCTAAATTATCTAGAGCAGGGACTAAAGGAGGAAAATTTCTTGATGATGTAATTAAAAACTACACAACACCTTTAAACAAAGTTCTAGCGAAAATAGGCGATGAAAAAATATCAACCATGACCAACAGAGAGTTAACAGAATATATAAATAAAAATTATGATTTAAATGTAAAGTCTGGAACAATAGCGAATAAAAAATTAAACACAATTTCTGAACAAGGACTAGGAAAACAAAAATTAAAAGAAGCTTTTGCTTCTATAGACAATCCAGAAAAGTACAGTGTAGATGAATTACTTGCTCTACCTCAAATACAAAAAGTTGTAACTGAAAATAACATAAATAAAAATTTATTTAGTAAATATAAATCTCAGTTTGGAATTACACAAACTAAAAAAAGGAGAACAAAACCATTTTTTTTGGATGAAGCAAAGGTTGATGAAAGTAAAGTAATTGAATTTGTTAAAAGTAATCCTAGTTCTACTAACAAACAAATACAAGCTCAGTTTCCAAAACTGAAAAATGTACCAATACAAACAATACAAAATTGGAGAGATAAAAACAATTTAAAAATAGTTTTTTTAAAAACGATAAATAAAACAATTTTAGAAGCAAACAATCCTAGACTACAAAAACAATTAGATTTTGTTCCTCAAACCAGCGATGTTTTACCATCAAATATTCCAATTAAACATAAGGATGCTTTTTCCGAAATTGTTACAATAAATAAAAAATCTGGACCTTTGGATATGATAAGAACAAAGATAATTCAAGCTCACGGTATAGGTGAAGGTGGTATTTCAAATACAAGTGAAGAAATAATAAAATCAAAAATAGCTATGATACCAGATGAATTTTTAAAAGATGAAAAATTACCTCAGTTTTTTTTAACAAGATCTGGAAATATAGCACATAGAAAAATAGAAAATAATTTAGTTTTATCTTTAGTAAAAAAATATAAATTACTGGGTCATGAGTTTGTAGATGGATCTTGGAAACAAACAAAAAAAACAAGATTATTAAATCCTAAAAAAAGAATAAAAGTGAAAAAATTAGAGAATGAAATTGCAGAGTATCAAGAGGAGTTAAATGAATTAGATGCCTATACTCTTTTCTATAATCCAATAAAAAAGAAAATGGTCACACATGGAAAACCTTTATCAGAAATACCCGGACTTAGTAATTTACTAAATCAAGTCAAAAGCGGAACGAAAAAGTTAAGATATGGTGGAATGGTAGGAATTAACCAATTAATTCGTCCTTTAGGAAATTTTTAACCCCACAGTTAAGTGAGAATAAAGAAAACAGGCCTTGAGTAGGATAACCCTTCACAAAACCTGTTTCCTGCACTGAGGGCCTTAAAAACAGTGTTTAAATGGATTTAGCCCTTTTTGATGTCAATTGTGCGTGGTTTTTCCGATTCTGGAATTTCACGGTGGTATTTTATACTTAACATGCCATCTTTTAGTTTTGCACCGTCAACAATGATCTGTTTATGAAGCTGAAAGCTTTTGGTAAAGCTTCGGTTCGAGATTCCTTTGTGAAAAAATTCTTCTGAATCTTTATCCTCTTTGCATCCATGCACACTTAAAGTGTTTTCTTTTACTTCGACCTTTAAGTCCTTTTCAGCAAATCCCGCAACAGCGAATTCAATGACACCTAAGTCATCTTTTTCTTTTATATTGTAGGGTGGATAAGTTGATACTCTTCTGAAGTTATCAAAAAAGTCATTGTGAAAACCAAGAAAATGGTTACGTATAATATCTAGCTCGTTCATATTAACCTCCTATTAAAGCAAGATTACATGGACCCTTATGGCGTCCATAGATTATATATAAACTATATTAACCACTTTTTCAAGTCTTCTCCTAAAACTTTTGTTGCTAAATTAATCTTTCCTCGTAAATTCTTGACAATGTACTCATCTATCGTCCCCTCTGATATAAGATCAATATAGGTTACTTTCTTTGTTTGGCTGATACGGTGTGCCCGGTCTTCTGATTGCAGTCTAATTTCTAAATCGTAACTATTGCTGTAATATACAACAGTATGACTAGCAGTGAGAGTGAGACCATACCCCCCGGTTTTAGGATTGCCAACGAAAAATCGTAGATTGCTTTCTCGATCTTGGAAGCGGCTAACAATATCTTGGCGGTCGCGATCAAGAGTATCGCCAAAGAAAGATTCCACGGCGTCCGCTCCATATCGTTCCGAAAGAATTTTTGTAATTTCTTTAATGTCATGACGGTATACCGCCCAAATAATAACTTTTCCATCGACCTCCTCCAGTATGTTTAATAGTTCTGTTATTCTATTATTTTTTAACGGTCGCACTTCGCCGTCGTCCGTTGCTAAATGACCGCATGTAATTTGATGCAGTCTAATTAATTGTGCCAGCGCACTAGCCGCCGTTGTTTGTGAACCCCGCAATTCTGTCAAAGCATGTTTCTTCATTTCGGTGTATGCTTTTAGTTGTTCGGGTGTTAAAGATATAGTACGTTTCATATAAACTTTATCCGGTAAATCTAAACAATCTTCTTTCAATACGCGGTACGAAAACTTTTCTAGCTTAGAATTGAGTTCATCTAGTCGTATGTATCCTGTAACTAATTTAAAACTGTGACTGCCTACATTACGATCAATCATCATTGCGTAACGATTTTTAAACGTGTAGTACGAAGAAAAATCCAAGTAATACGGATCTAAAAAATAGCACTGTGTATATAAATCTAATGGACTTTTTGTCACTGGTGAGCCTGTCAGTATTCGTCTATACTTCGCATAATCTCGTAGTTTCAAAACGTTTTTGGTTCTTGACGCTGTGGGTGATTTTATGGTTGTTGATTCGTCAATCGCCATTAATGCAGAATGTGAGAGTAGAAATTTTTCAGCTATTTTTAGCCCTTTTTTCGTACTAAAGGCTTCTATATTCATTAAGAATATAACTAATTCTTCTTCGTGTTTAAATAATTTTCTATTTTCCGTATCCTGTTTTTTTGTTTGAGAGGGCGACCATGTCACTACATTATACAAAACATGTTCTGGCATGTGTATAGGTATTTCTTGTCTTTCCCAGTTACGATAGACACCTTTGGGTGCGATAATTAACGCCGCATTAATTTTACCTTTATCATAAAGCATGGCAATATTATCAACCAATACTTTGGATTTACCTGTACCCATTTCCATAAATAGAGCATAGTTTTCTTTGTTATGACTTGCTCCCAACGCATGTAACTGATGCTCGTATGGCTCTGTTTTAAATTTATAATCCATAATGTCGTCCTTCTTTAATTCTTATTTTGTAAATAACACTTGCCAAAAGTATTGTCAACCGTTATAGCCATTTGAAAGGAGAAAGAATGGTTAAAATAACAGATATAAAATATTTAGCGAGTTCTTCAGAAGAAAAAGAAGTTATAACAGAAGAAAAAGGAATAGTATATGTTGTCCAAGAGGTAACAGGTAGAAATATTCTGAGCGCCGAAAAATTTGGTAAGCTAGAATTATTATTACCAGAAGGCTCTCAATTGGTTTTAAGTGTTGGACCAACGGTGAAAAGATTAACATATAGATTAAGAAAATTTAATGATAACGATTATTTATTGTTAATGGGAGACCCTGTGGCTATTGGTATCGCGTGCGCTGTTGCTGCGACAAATAACCGCGGGCAATTTAAATGCTTGAAATGGGATAGAAGAGAGTATAAATACTATCCTGTAGAAGTTAACTTATACGAGAGAGGAGAAATTGATGAGTAACTTATTAGACGAAATGGAAAGTGATATAAAAACGCCAACGATCGGTGATAATTCTTTAAAAGAAATGGCTGATTTGTGCGCGGAACAAGCATCACTTCAAGAAGAAATGAGACAGTTAGAAGAACAGTTAAAAGCAAAAGCAAAATCTGTTCGTAAATTGTCACAAGAAATAATTCCGGCAAAAATGCAAGAATTAGGATTGGAAAGTTTGACATTAAAAGATGGCTCTTCTGTAGAAGTAAAACAATTAGTGCAAGCCGCTATTCCTGTACCTCGTCGTGAGGAAGCATTTAAGTGGCTTCGTGATAGAGGACATGGAGATTTAATTAAAAATGAAATTCTTACGTCTTTCGGTATGGGTGAAGATTTTATTGCAAATGAATTTATTGACAAAGTAAAATCATTAGGATATCAACCCGTACAGAAGCTATCGGTTCACTCCATGACTCTCAAAGCATTTGTTAGAGAACAAATCGCGGAGGGTAATGATTTACCGATGGACACTTTCGGAGTCTTCGTGGGCGCCGAAACAAAAATAAGTAAAACGTAAAAGGAGAAACATTATGGCAAACGCTAATGTTGCAAAAAAAGAAAGTCAATTACCTGCACTAAGTCTAGATACAATGGAAGGGGACGCACACAGCGGCCTTGAAAATATTTCACAAGATGACTTAGCGACACCAAGACTAAAAGTCTTGATGCAGTTATCACCAGAACTAGAAGACCTAGAAGGCGCTAAAGCCGGAATGATCTATAATACAGTGACAAATGAACTGTATGATGGAGCAGTGGGTATTCGTGTTCTACCATGTGCGTATCAACGTCAATACGTTGAGTGGGCTGACAGAGGACAAGGATCGGGTGCTCCGATTAATGTCTATGATGCTTCAAGTGACATCTTGACAAAAACAACACGCGATGAAAATAATAAAGATCGTTTAGAAAACGGTAATTACATTGAAACGTGTGGCAACCACTATGTACTACTTGTTGGTGACAATGGAGATGCAACTCCGGCGCTACTTACAATGAAAGCTACACAGCTTAAAAAAAGTAGAAAGTGGAACTCTATGTTACTTAATCTCAAATTAAACGGTAAGAATGGACTATTTACTCCACCATCTTACAGTCACTACTATCGCCTCAAAACGACAAAAGAGGGCAACGATAAGGGTAACTGGTATGGTTGGGAAGTTAGTAGAGAGTCTCAACTTGAGGACGCTAACCTTTATAATGTCGCTAAAAGCTTTGCTGAAAGCGTAAATAAAGGAGAAGTTAAAGTCAAGTATGAGGAAGAATCTTCTACTGATCAAAAAGTTCCGTTTTAACTAAACACGGGGCGGCTTATCCGCCCCTTTTTAATTATGAGAGAATATGGACGAGAGAGTAAAAAAATTTAAGAGTATATTTTATGGATTAGACCGTGCGTATGGTCAATATAAAAGTGATGGACAATCGGTAAATGGAAAAGCCGGTGGTCAAGCGTATATATTAAAGAAACCAGTTGTTGATCAATTATGGATTGATCATTTAGATAAGAAAGAACCAAGTCTTGGTATTATACCAATAAGAGATGATTCAACATGTATATGGGGCTGTATTGATATTGATACATATCCTTTAGTTCATAAAAATATTGTAAGAAAAATAAGAGATTTAGAATTACCTTTGGTTATGTGTAAATCAAAGAGTGGTGGTGCACACGTATTTTTATTTTTAAAAGAACCCGTGCAAGCGAAGTTGGTTCGTGATAAACTACAAGAATGGGCAGGAGAATTAGGTTATGCAAATTGTGAAATATTTCCAAAACAAATTGAGATACAAGCGGATCGTGGAGACACTGGAAACTTTCTTAATCTTCCCTATTTCGGTGGTGATGATTCTATGCGTCATGGCTTTAGCGATGATGGTAGCGGGGCTAGTCTGGACGTTTTCTTTTCTTTATATGATACTTATTGTACGACCGAAAAAGATTTAAAAGAATTTAAAGTTAAACGAAAAGAGATACCAGAATTAAATGATGGTCCACCTTGTCTATCAACATTAATGTCACAAGGAATACCGCCGGGTGGAAGAGATAATACTTTATATCAATACGCAGTATACGCAAAAAAGAAATGGCCGGATGATTGGTCAGCAAAGATAGAAGAATTTAATCATAAGTATATGGAAACACCGTTGCCGGCACAACAAGTTGTTAAAACAATAAGACAGCATGAGAAAAAAGATTATAAATATAAATGTAAAGATCAACCTATGTGCGCTGTGTGTTCTTTAAATATATGTAGAGGAAAACAATATGGTATAGGTAATTCTTTTGATCATCAAGTAAGTGATTTAACAAAATTTGAAAGTGATGAATCAATTTGGTTTTTAAATATTAATGGACGAAGACTTAAATTAAATACGGATCAGTTATATGATCAACATAAATTTCGAAAAGCATGTTTAAATGAAATTAATGAAATGCCTAATATGATGAGACCTAATGATTGGGATAGTCGTATACAAGTATTATTACAAGATTTTGAAGTTATAAAAATGCCTGCAGAGATTACAAAGACAGGTAGATTTGAAAATTTACTTTCTCATTTTTTAGAGGATCAAGGAGAAGCGGAACATATAGATGAAATAGATATGGGAAAAGCTTTATTTGAGGAAAAAGAATATGAAGAGAAAGATGGTAAAGTTAGAAAAGAAACCGCTTATTTTAAATCAGAATGGTTACAAAAGTTTTTAAAGAAGAATGATTTTAAAGATTTTAATACTACAGAAATGACAGCGCATATTCGAAACAAGTTAGGTGGAGGAGATATAAGACGTAAGGTAAAAGGTAAAACAGCGTATCTTTGGTATGTACCTTGGACGAAGAAAAATAATGAAGAATATAAAACACCAGACATGGGAGAGGATACACCGTTTTGAGAAACATTATATTTGGACCACCGGGCACAGGTAAGACAACGCACTTACTACGTATAGTAGAAAAAGAGTTGCGTGAAAATAAAGTTAATCCTAATAAGATTGCGTATCTTGCTTTTACTAATCAAGCGGCTGATGAAGCTTTATCACGAGCTATTTCACAATTAAATTATAATACAAAAGATTTTATGAACTTTCGTACACTGCACAGTTTAGCATACAGAGAGTTACATTTAAAAGAAGAAAACATAATGAGTGATAATGATTATAATTTTTTATCAAATAAATTACAGATAAAATTAAGTAATCCTAATAAAAATGTGAAAGCATACGGTACGAGTTTTCCCGATGATGTATTCATGCAAGTAATTGATGGAGCAAAAGTAAGAGGACTTACGACAGAAAACTTTTTTAATGATCCTAGCATAGGACATTTGCCGGGCGGTATTTTAAAATTAAAATACATTGATGAAGCATTAATTAAGTACAAGCGGGCAAGAAATAAATACGACATGACAGACATGATTGTTGATTTTAATCAAAAACATTATGACACTATGCCAAATTTTGATGTGGTGATTATTGATGAAGCACAAGATTTAAGTTGGCTACAATGGAAAATGGTAGAGCGCATTGTAACGAATGCAAAGCGTGTCTATGTAGCAGGTGATGATGATCAAGCAATTTATCGTTGGGCGGGTGCAAGACCAGAATACTTAATGAATATGGAAGGAACACGAACCATATTAAATGAATCATATCGCCTGTCAAAATTAATTCATGAAAAGGCTGATAAACTTATCAAGCGTGTACAAGATAGAGTGGATAAAGAATGGACAGCACGGGATGAAAAGGGACAAGTAAATATTTATCCTGTTGAACAATTACAAAAAATGAAAGAAGGTAACTGGCTTATTCTTGCAAGAGACAGATATCGTTTAGATACATTAGAAGAAGATTTACGAATTTATGGTTATTATTTTGCGCGAGGAGATAGAACATCTATTAATAAGCGCGTACAAGACGCTGTTCTTGCGTGGGAAGATGTACGCAAAGGAAAGTCACTTAATATAAAAAGAGTTAAATCATTTTATAATTATATTAAAACAGGTACAGGCGTTGCAAAAGAACACAAAGCGATGAAGAATGTTGATAAAGAAAAGTTATTTACTTTTGATACATTAACAGCGGACTATGGATTGAAAGTCGATAAAGAATTGCCTTGGTTTAAGGCTCTAGAAAATATTGAGCCTCAGAAAAAAACATATGTCCGTATGTGTTTACGTCGTAAAGAAAACATTAGACGCGAACCACGGATCAAACTATCAACGATACATGGATCAAAAGGTGGTGAAGCAGACAATGTTATGTTATTGACTGATTTGTCTCGTAAGACAGATGCAGAGTATTGGCGAAAACGAGATGAAGAAAGACGTGTATTCTATGTGGGAATGACGCGTGCAAGAAATACTTTGAACATTGTGCGATCACAATCGGATAGAGAATTTACGGAGGCTTTTTAATGTCCTTTAATATAAATACAGCGCTAAAGCAATTGGATGTAAGTCTGAAGCAAGTGCAAAAAATTAAGAATGAATTACCAAAGTTAAAGCGTGAAAACGTGGAACAATATTTAAAAATTTTAAAAATTGATTTGCAGTTGTTGCGTCAAGATTTACAATTTATGAAACAGAAACAGGAGAAAGATGGACAGTAGAGAATATTTAGAAAAAACTCTTAAAGTAATAAAAGGACCAAGAGAAAGAGATTATGGCGATAAGTACATGAACCATGTTAATATTTCTAAGTTATGGAGTGATTATTTAAGTTACGAAATATCTCCTCACGATGTGGCTATATGTATGTTGCTTGTTAAAGTAGCAAGATTAAAGCATAGACCAACAGAAGATTGTTATGTAGACATGGCGGGATATGCGGCCATTGCCGGAGAAATAGAAGATATAACGCAAGAACTATTAAATAAGGAAAGCTAATGACACAAATACCTTTATTTCAGCCACCAAGTGAGTGGACTCCTCCAGAAGATATACCTAATTTATCCGATGCTAAAGAAATTGCTGTCGATTTAGAAACATATGATCCGGATTTAAAAACAAAAGGTCCGGGTTGGGCTATTGATAATGGATATATAGCTGGTGTGGCTATTGCTGTGGAAGGTTGGAAAGGGTATTTTCCTATACGTCATGAGGGTGGTGGTAATTTTGATGAAGCCATACTTAAAAGAAAAGTACAAAAGATTATGGACTTGCCTTGTGATAAAATTTTTCACAATGCCAGTTATGATGTAGGGTGGTTACGTTGGTGGGGAGTAGAAGTAAAAGGAAAAATTATTGATACACTGATTGCCGCTCCACTAATAGATGAAAATAGATTTCGGTATTCACTAAACGAATTAGGTAAAGATTATTTAAAAGATACAAAATCAGAAGCCTTGCTGTATGAAGCCGCAAGAGAATGGGGCGTTGATGCAAAAGGAGAAATGTATAAACTACCGGCTATGTATGTTGGTCCTTATGCGGAGCAAGACGCGGATCTTACACTAAGACTATGGCAATACTTTAAAGTAGAATTAATTAAGCAAGAGTTATCAAGTATATTTGATTTAGAGACAAGATTATTTCCTTGCCTGTTAGACATGAAAACAAAAGGAGTGCGTGTTGATTTAAGTAAGGCCGAAAAAATAAAAAAGAATTTACAAAAAAAAGAAGATAAAATCTTATTACAAGTTAAAAAAGACACTGGTGTTGATGTGGATGTATGGGCGGCTGTAAGTGTAGCCAAAGCATTTGATAAATTAAATATCAAATATGAACGTACACCAAAGTCCGAGCAACCAAAGTTTGATAAAAACTTTTTAGTTACACACAAACATCCCTTGGCTAAAATGATTGTCACGGCAAGAGAATTTAATAAAGCTCGTACAACTTTTATTGACACAATTCTTACACACTCTTACCACAGTAGAATTCACGCCGATATTAATCAAATGCGTGGTGAAACAGGAGGAACTGTAACAGGAAGATTTAGTTATGCTAATCCAAACCTACAGCAAATTCCTGCGCGCAATAAAGATATCGGGCCGTTGATACGATCAATCTTCGTCCCAGACGAAGGTTGCAAGTGGGGTAGTTTCGACTACTCTCAGCAAGAGCCACGTGTTCTTGTGCACTTTGCCGCCTTGACCGGTGGCGGTTTGAAAGGCGCCGACGAGGTTATTGAATCTTATAAAACAAAAGATCCAGACTTTCATCAAGCCGTTGCCGACATGGCGGGCATAGACCGCCGTACTGCCAAGACCATTAATCTTGGTATGATGTATGGTATGGGAAAAGGAAAACTATCGAGTGAGTTAGGTTTAGATAGAGATGAGACAGAAGATTTATTTGCTCGTTTTCATGCGAACGTACCCTTTGTCAAACAGCTAATGGAACAGGCAACACGGAAAGCGGAGAACGTAGGTTTCCTTCGTACACTGCTTGGCCGTAAATGTCGTTTTGATAAATGGGAACCACGAGCCTTTGGTATTCATAAACCTTTGCCATTGTGGGAGGCGGAAAAAGAATACGGACAAAATTTAAAACGTGCATGGACGTACAAGGCATTGAATAGATTAATACAAGGCTCTAGTGCTGACATGACAAAAAAAGCAATGGTCGATTTATATGAAGAAGGAATAATATCACACATACAGGTGCACGATGAACTAAATTGTTCGATTCAGAGCAAGGAACAAGCATCACGGATCAAGGAAGTGATGGAAAACACAGTGGAACTTAAAGTGCCATTGAAAGTAGACATGGAGATTGGACCATCATGGGGAGAGATAAACAAAAAGTAGGCGACGTTAATGAATTTAAAGCCGTTATAAAGTTTTTAGAAGAAGGATACTGGGTTTTTCGTAATGTACAGGGAACAGGGCCTATTGATATGGTTTTAGTGCATCAAAAGACTGGAAATGTGCGTAAGATTGATGTAAAAACTAATAGCTACAGACAGTCATGGAAGCCCGGCACACGAATATGTCGACAACGGACCAAGGAACAAATCAAACTAGGTGTGGAATTGGAGTTTTTTGACAAGGATGAATAATGATAAAAATATGGTTTTTAATGGCATTAATGTCATATCCTAATACGCCTGCCATTGCCTACAAAGGTTTTGGTGGTTATTTGGAAAAAGAAGAATGTGAAAACAGCAGAGTATTGGCGGAAAATCAAATTTCTGATTATGAATTGCGAAGGGGAAATACCGTGTACATAGAAACATTCTGCATGGAAATGGAAGCATTTGACAGTTCACTACGGAAAAAAAAAATAATAGAAAATGATGCTTAAAGAGCTTTGCGCGACACTGCTTGTGTTGTGTAATCCTATTTTAAACGGATTTGATTTTGACTACGCCAAAGATGACAAGGACCAATTCGTACAGGGAATTGCAGAATGCACTGTCACATATAATGCGGACAGCAATCCTTTTGATCGTGCTGTTATTGTATTAAGTGTAGGACAGGCTATCATAGAATCTAGTTGGGGAAATTCTCGATTTGCAAGAAAGGCCAATAATTTTTATGGTATTATACAAACAGATAAAACAGAGCCATATATAAAATCTTTACGTGGCATGGTTCTATTAAAAAAATATGGCAACAAATGTGAAAGCGTTGCTGACTATATAGAGTTATTAAATACTAGTTTGTTTTTTAAAGAATACCGTGATTTACGAATGAAACAGGTTATACAGGGAGAGGTTGATGTATTTGCATTAGTTGATACGTTAGATTCTTACGCAAAAGACCCCTTATACAAGTCAAAATTGAAAGATGTTATTCTTTCTCTTTTGAGAGATTACCCATTATTATTTAGAATGGATGAAGTTTTAGCGAACAAAAATCCTTGACATTTTTATAAAATCCCATATATATGGCCTCGTATGAATAAACATACCATATATAGGAGAAAGAAATGACCGACATAAAAAAATATAAATCTGTCGCGATCAATATAAATACGTATAAAAAGGCCAAGCCCATAGCAGAAAAAAATTATATGTCTATGGCATCCCTTTTACGTTACTTAATTGATAAAGAAGAAGAAACACCAACACTAACCAACGGAGAGGATAACCATGTCAGACCCGCAGATTAAACAGGCATTATATGTTGCTGTTTTAAATAAAATACAAGGAGAATTATCAGAGCTTGAAGCTAAAGAAGTATTATTAACAAGTAATCCGACTTACATTACAAGTAAAGATCATGATCACGCAGATCACATTGAAGAATTAAAAAATATTATTCTAGCAAAAAATGGATTGAGTGACACAATTGTGAAAATGAGGGCGACCTATTTTTCAGCGCCTCCTAAAAAGGATGACAAAAAAAATAGTTAGTGGAGTCTCACGATTCCAACAAAAACATCCCGAATCCGGGGAACTAGTTGACCGAGTTCGTGTTCATTACACGGACGGTTCAACGAAAGAATTTAATGTTGTTGAATGGGAAATGACATTGTCTGAGGGAAGACGATTATGGAAAGAGCATGAAAAAGAACTAATGCAGAACCCGGAAAATTTTGATGGTTAAAACAGAACAAAAAGAAATTGGTTTTGATATCTATCAACCGTTCGGGCCAAGTATTCTCAAGACCAAGTTACCCGACCTCTACGTTGACGCTCTCAACAAGCAAGCAGATAAAGTCTTAAAGGACAAAAAATTAAGTAAGGAAAGAGATTGGAGCCACAATCTCGCAGGAAATGTAAAGAAAGAAATTAGCATAGATCATATGGCTATTAAGACTTTTCCAGAGTTTCTTGCAACCATATCACAAGAATACGCGAAAAATGTTCTTCCCGACTATCTCCCAGAAGGGACGAAAGTTTCATTTCGTGTGTGGGCAGTCAGCCAAGTAGCAGGTGATTTTAACCCGATGCATATTCACGATTCAAATTTATCGGGTGTATGTTTTCTCAAAGTTCCCCCCAACTATGAGGAAGAATATAAAAAAGAAGATCATCATCCTACGGCTGGCTGTCTAGAATTTTTAGGCTCCGTGCCCAATCATTTTGCCCGTCACAGTTTTCTTGTAAAACCGGAAGTGGGTGATTTTTACTTATTTCCTAGTTGGCTTACACATCAAGTCTATCCTTTCAGAAGTGAAGGAGAAAGACGCTCTATGGCCTTTAATGTGCATTTTTCTATGGAAAATCCACTTAAAGGTGTCAATGTCTGAGGAAACAAAGTATGACAAACGAGCAAAAAATATTCGCTACAGGTTTGACAGAGAAGGATTTAAAAAGGCTAGGTGGGAACAGCTAGAGCGCAAGGAAAAAGATTTTTGGCGCGGTAGTATACAACAGTGGGATCAAGATAGGAGTACTAATGCAAAAAAGAGAGTTTAAAGATGCTATGTTAGAGATGGCAAATCATGTTTCACGGCGCATTCAAGAATGTTCGGATGACATTACGCTGAAATACAGAACAAGTGAAGGACAGGTTTTAGCAGGCACAGATTTAGACGGATCACGGACCGTGCTATATGTTGTTCTTCAAAAATTAATAAAGGAATTTGAACCTAGAAACGAAAAATACGAGAAAACAGAAAAGGACCTAAAGGAATTTTTCGGTGTTTCGTATAAGCGCAAAAAGAAGGAAAAAGAGCTAAGCTGAACACGTCAAGAAAGAAATGAGCAAAGCCGATTTAAAGAGAAAAGGACATAAGGGACGTAGAAAGGTCGGTTCGAAGAAGCGTAAGAACCGCCGCCGTCGTCGTTTAGGCCTTCGTATACGGCGGAAGCGTTAAGTAAGGCTAAGCTGAACACGTCAGACACTCCTCATCTTCATCATAATTTGTTACATATTTCTCTGGCGGTGAAACTGCTGTCTTATCATCGTTACATCTGCACTGGGTTTTTTCTAATTTTTCTACTTTATCTGTCAAGTACACAATGATACTTTGCATTTCTTCTACCGTCATCTTTTTCTCCTTTTGGTTTATTTTTGGGGTGAACTTTCCGTTATATACCTAAAGGGCCGTTGGGATCAAGATGTTTTATTTATGGGATAAATGTTCTCCTATGGCATAAATCATTATGGCAATGAGGGCCAATAGAATAATAATAACAACCAATCCTGTGAGTATAAGTATTTTCATTTCTTCTTTTTCCTTTTCTTTTCCCATCTCTCTAGGAACATCCAATTAATTCTTGGACCGTGATACCAAGCTTTACATTTTCGTCCCAACCAATCCCGTGTCCAATACCACTGTGAATAAAACGGCATAAAGTCCTCCCATCTTCTTTTCTTTTTTATTTTCTTCTTTTTATCGCGTTCTCTCTTTTGCCGAACGGATTCCTTGTAGCTCATATTTAGTAACTCCTGCTCCTTTTTCATACGATCATAGAAGTCCTCAACCAAGCGCAGCCATCTCCGCACTCATAGCTGCTGCTCTATTCGGTGTTTGTTTTGCCCATTTACTGTCGAGCATTTCTACCGCCGCCGTTTGATAGTCCGGTCCTTCTTCTAAAGCCTTGATCATGTTCTTAAATTTCGATACACCTGTTTCTCCTAGCTGAAATACCATCTCTATGATGATTTCTTTTGCAAGGCTATCTAGTATGCGGCAGTCCTTTAAAAGCCTCTCAGCGCCTTCTATGGCGTTTTTTAAATCGTCTTTTAGGATGTTCATGAGCATTTCTTCGGAATACTCCTTATCGTCCTCCCAGAAGTCCTCCACACATAAGTGCCCGACGCCCACGGTTCTCTTGCCTAGGGTATCGAGGTAGACCTTGTTTCTGTAGCCTTCGTGTTTCTTAACCGATTGTAGTAGTCTGTCCATGTTCATATCTTGTCTAGCTCCTTTATCTGTAAGTTATAGCAATTTGCATGAACGGTAAAGTTGTTACTTTTGTCCACTTGCCCTTTTTTCATGTGCTTTGCCTTCTTGAAGAAAGCGTCACGGCCCATGCGCCCTAGTATCCACGCCTTACTCAGATCATTGAGTATGCGCACAAATATATATTCATCACACCCTTGATGAAGGCTTGTCTCCGCCACCGAGCAGTCATAATTGTCCCGCGGCTTGGAAGAACAGCGTTTTGTTTTAACATCAATCTTTTTATTATTTTCTATCAAGTCGTAGTCATACGTGTTCTGCCATTCTGAATCCTTTAAATGTTGATGAGTAACATACTCTCCCACAATGCCCGCCAAGTTGCCCTGTCCTTTTGTTATGGAATTTTTTAATCGTCCAATGTCCTGCGCTTTCGCCTTGCACTGCTCGATCATGTCTTTTGTTATGTCTATTTCAATCATTTATTTCCTTATAGTCCTTTGTTAAATATGTAATGGATTTTACCCATCCTGTTGGTATCGCGATATGACGACCGCCGTCCTGTTCCGCGTCGTATTTTGAGTAGTCTGCCATAATGACCGTTCTTGTTTTATCGTGGAACACGAGCCATCCCATTGAATGACATACAGCTAGTGGTTCTTTTTGCACGTCGGTAACAGAATGCCACCCGGTTTGCCCGTCTTTGGCATCGTACCACGAAACAAGGACCATTGGATGTTTAATCATTTTTCCATGCTTCTCTCTTTTTGTCATTCCTTTCTTGTTGTTTCCACATACATTTCGCGCAGTAATATAGAACATCATGTTCGATCATCACAGCTTTTTCCTTATTGCAACCCATACACATTTTTTCTTTTTCGTTTATTTCATACCCTTGTGACATATATTCATCGCCCTCGCCCTCTTCATCAAAGGCAATGTCTATTGTTGCTGTTTCTTCATTCAAGTCCACAATGGAATGAAACTCGATAAAGGGACACTTGCTCATATAGTCTGTAATGAGC
>Ga0208449_1000186_pt1 | contig 55537 bp, 34 predicted proteins | sample MalvireepMed_s17_FD_184247 | JGI IMG/M metagenome (GOLD analysis project Ga0208449, IMG submission 184247) | Marine viral communities from the Global Malaspina Expedition - Malaspina viral metaG DeepMed_s17 (SPAdes) (version 2) | ecosystem: Environmental > Aquatic > Marine > Oceanic | place...
ATTGTAATGTATTCAAATTTCTTTTTTCTACTATAATCAGTAAGCTTTATTAACCAAGTTCATAATAATTACAGAAATGATAAACACTAAAAATTTGGAAGAAATGTTTCTTGAGCATTACCAAGAATGGTGTTTGTTATCTTATAGTTATGTGCAAGATTTGGATGATGCAAAAGATGTGGTACAAACAGTTTTCACCAAGCTATTACAGAAAAATGAGTATACAACTATTGAGAATTTTAAGCCCTACATCAATACTGCTGTACGAAATGAAAGTTTAAAAAAAATTAAAAATTCTCAACGAACTTTCGATATGTCCCATTCCACTACTTATGTACCTTCCTATGAGAATGAGTGGATTCAGTCAGAGGTTTCTGAAACAATTTTTAAAGAGCTGGAATCCTTGCCAGCACAGAATAGAAAGATATTTGAGCTCTGCGTTATGGAAGGAATCAAGTATGAAGGTGCAGCAGAAATCATGGGCATTACAGTCAATACAGTAAAGTACCACTTGAAAAAGTCTTTTAAGATACTTCGCTTAAATTTGAGAAATATCCATTTTTAGATGGTATAAAATGGTATATTTATAAAAAATTATATAAAAATATAAGATTTTCACTACCCGTTTTTCAATTTTTTAGGTCTTATAAGTAGATGATATGTTATCATCGCTATAAACAAAGACCAAATTGATCGTAGAAATTATCCTTAAAAAATTAAAAGGGCCCATAAGCGAAGAAGAAGAAATTCTATTTGAAAAATGGTTGTCTGAAGATGATGAAAATTTTTTGACCTTTCAAAGGCTCAAAAAATTGCAGGATAATAAATTGAAAGAACTGCAAAATATACATCATCTTGATTCACAAGAAGCTTGGGGAACAATTCAACATGGACTTCATACAAATAAATCGAACAAGCGTTTAACAACTTCTTATTCAAGGTTTATGCGTTATGCAGCAGTTTTTGTTGGTGTTGTGGCGTTATCTCTTTTCTATAAGTCATTTTATATGGAGAAATTGGTAGAGGTGGAGCATGATCCAACAGCTATTACGTTGGAACTGGGGAATGGGGAAACCCGGATTCTGTCCCAGTCGGGTTCTACCGCGATTGTAACAAGGGATGGCAATGTGCTCGGCACTAAAGCTGAAAATATGGTGGACTATTCACAAAGTGATATTGACGCAGTTGACAACGATTTGGTTTACAATACGCTACATATCCCAAATGGAAAGACATTCAAAATTGTTTTGTCTGATGGAACCACTGTTAATCTTAATGCAGGTTCCACCTTAACATATCCTATAAAGTTTGTTCCGGGACAGCAGAGAAAAGTAACATTGATCGGAGAAGCATTCTTCCATGTGAAGAAAAATGAGAACAGTCCATTTATAGTCACTTCGCAATCATTGGATATACGTGTATTAGGAACCCAGTTCAATGTCACTTCCTACCCCGAGGATACCAACCAAAAGACGGTGCTGGTTGAAGGATCCGTTAGACTTTATGAATCGGGTACGAGCTATAGTGAGGACGATTCCACATTGCTTACACCTGGAGATATGGCTTCTTGGGAATCTGCTCATAAAAAAATGAGCGTGCAAAAGGTCGATACCGAACTGTATACCAGTTGGATGAAAGGGAAATTAGTTCTTAGGGGCATGAAATTTAAGGATATGATAAAAAAATTGGAAAGGCACTACGGGGTGTCCATACAGAACAAGAACATGGACTTGGAAGACAGGGTGTTCACTGCCACTTTTGATGTGGAAACCATTGAAGAAGTACTGAACACGTTCGTGTCCGAAACATACTTTGATTACCTAATTGAAGATGATCAAATAACCATTTTAAAATAAACAACCAAAAACCAGTTTTACGCCTATGAAATAAATGCACAAAAAAAATCGGGAGATGCTGCAACACCTTCCCGATTGAGATTATTAACTCAAAAAATAAGTTAACTAAAAACATTACAAAGGTATGAAAAATTACATCAAGAGCACTCTGCCTTGTTTAACAAACAACTTGTCGCTGACGGTGAAACTAACTGCACTTTTCTTGATAGTTTCCTTTTTTTCGACACATGCAAATTCCTACTCCCAAAATACCAAACTCAGTTTGGACATGAAAAATGTAGAAATTATGCAAGTGTTCGAACAGATTGAATCTGTTTCAGAATTCAAGTTCTTTTATGACAACAAAAAAGTAAATGCTCACAGAAAGGTCTCTATCAATGTAGACCAAAAATTGATCACTGAAATACTGGACCAACTTTTCCAGGGAACTAACGTTTCTTATCTTTTTAACAAACAACAAATTATTTTAAAGACTAGAAACGCAATCGATGTAGCTCCGGCAGAATCAAGTCTTTCCCCATCTCCTGATGATGACTTCCAAACCACACTTTCAGGTGTAATTACGGACTCCAATGGTGTACCCATACCCGGGGCATCTGTGATAGAAAAGGGCACGACCAATGGTGTTGCCGCCAACTTTGACGGAGTTTATCAGATAACTGTTCAGAATGTCAATGCCATTTTGATAGTCAGTTCCATCGGGTTTACAAGAAAAGAAGTCCCGGTTGGTGGATCTACTAACCTTGATATAGTATTGCAAGAAGATACCCAGAACTTGAACGAGGTTGTGGTAACTGCTTTGGGGATTAAACAAGAAACCAAGAAATTGGGATATTCCATTGCCCAGGTAGATGCTGAAGAGGTCAATGTGAACAGGTCTTCCAACTTTATGAACACACTTCAGGGCAAGGTAGCAGGCGTCAATATATCCTCATTGAGTTCAGGGCCGGGTGGATCATCAAAGGTTAGGATCAGGGGTCAATCCTCAATTTCGGGCACCAATAATCCCCTAATAGTGGTAAATGGTGTGCCAATAGACAATACTTCCTTCGGTACAAGTCCGGGGAGTACCAGTACAGAAGTGGGCACCAATAGTGATGGGGTCTATTCTGATGGAGGCGATGGTTTTTCCAGTATCAATCCAGACGACATAGAAAGCATGACCATCTTAAAGGGGGCCACTGGTGCAGCACTGTATGGATCTAGGGCAAAGGATGGTGTTATCATGATCACCACGAAGTCACGTGGTCGTCAACAAGGAATAGGAGTAACCTATAATCTTAACATAACTGACCATACTCCTTTGGATTTTACAGACTATCAGTATGAGTATGGGCAAGGAGAGAACGGAGTGAGGCCTACATCGGCCAACCCAACCTCCGGACAATGGTCTTTCGGGGAACGTTTTCAACCGGGAATGACACAGGTTCTTTTTGATGGTGTTGAGGTTCCTTATGTTCCGGTTTACGACAGAATCAAGAAGTTTTATAGAAGTGGTCTCGACATCACCAATTCCGTATCCATTTCGAGCGGATCAGAAAAAGGAGGGTTCAACCTTTCACTTTCCAATCTAGGCAGTAAAGGCATCACTCCCAATAACGAGTTCAACAGGAAAACGGTAAACTTTGGGGCAAATTATGATCTATCCGACAGGCTTAGCGTTGAGGCACACGTCAACTATTCCTATGAGAAAAACATAAACCCACCCAACGTTGGCCAACAGGACAATACTATTCCCGTGGCCCTTTATAACATGGCCAATTCCATGCCTTTTGATTTATTGGAGGAGAAAAAGCTTGATGAGAATGGGAACGAATTTGTATACAGCAGGTTCAGAAACCGTACCAATCCATATTTTACGCTTTCCGAACAGTTCAACGAAATACGGAGAGATAGAATATTCGGTAATGTTGTAGCCCGCTATAAAATTCTTTCTTGGCTTACAGGACAGATAAGGGTAGGTCAGGACTATTGGTCGCGTTCCCAACAGTTCAATGGGTTTCCGACCGGACAAGCCTCTAGGCCTGCAGCACCGGAACCCTTCTTCAATGGAACCTTTACCCAAACCGCAAGAAGCTACCGGGAAACCAACGTCGACTTCCTGCTTTCAGGAAATGTTGATGTAAGTGAAGATTTTGGGGTCTCATACAATTTGGGAGGCAACCAGATGAGAAGAAGACAAGATTTAAATAGGGTTGATGTGACCGATTTTGTAATCCGTGATCTGTACACTGTACAAAACGGTAGGGTGAAGGATCCAACCTATTCCATGTCCGAGCGAGGCATCAACTCCTTGTATGGAGCAGTTGACCTATCTTATCAAGACACCTATTTTTTAAGTGGTACTGCCCGTAACGATTGGTTTTCAACACTTTCTGAAGCAAATAGAAGTATCCTTTATCCTTCTGTTTCCGGTAGTGTCCTCTTTTCAAACTGGGTCGGTAATGACGCGGAGTGGCTTACCTTGGGTAAATTCAGGGCCGCCTATGCCGAAGTGGGCAGCGATACGGACGTAAATCCTTATTCTGACGCACTATTTTATGATATCAACGCCAACTTCTTCCCAGGACCGGATGGCTCACCCAAGCCAGTTGCTGGAGCCAATACATCCATATTGCCCAATCCCAATCTTCGCCCAATGAGGGTGAAGGAAACAGAACTAGGTGTCGATCTAAGAATGTTCGATAACCGGGTCGGATTGGATTTGGCCGTATACCGTAAGACCACAATAGATCAGATCATACCCGCTCAGATTTCTAATTCTTCAGGATTTATAAGTCAGTTGATCAACAGTGGTGAAAGTAGAAGTGACGGTATTGAAATGTTATTGAATTTGACACCCATTCGTAATGATGATCTAAGATGGGATTTTAATTTCAATGCGTCCTACAATAAAACCAAAGTAATCAGCCTGCTTAGCGATGAGGAGGGAGAGAGTATTTTGGTAGGTAACCACGTATTCAACGGTTATCTCTACCAAGTGGTAGGTAAGGAAATCGGTCAATTGGCCGGATTCGGATACAAGTTCGACGAGCAAGGAAGGCAAGTATTTGCCGATGACGGGAGACCTTTAAGGTCAGATGACATCAAATTTTTTGGTAGTGCATTGCCTAGATGGGTTGGAGGTATTACAAATACCGTACGTTACAAGGATTTCAATTTCTCCTTTTTGATTGATTTTAAATTGGGCGGTAAGATGATTTCCGGTACCAACTTCAATGCCGTTAGACATGGTCTCCATAAAATGACCCTTCCTGGTAGGGATACAGGGGTTATTGGTGATGGTGTAAACCAAGCGGGACAACCGAATACTGTTGCAACAGAGTCACAAACCTATTGGGAAGTTGTGCGATCACAGCAATTGATAGAGCCCATTGTGTACAATTCTGGATTCTGGAAATTGAGGCAGATTACCGTAGGGTATGATTTCCAAAAGCTCATTCCAGAGGACTCCTTTGTACAAGGGGTTACCCTGAGCTTGGTCGCAAACAATGTGGCGATACTTAAAAAATGGGTCCCCAATATTGATCCCGACTCCTTTGCGTATAGTTCGGACAACGTTTCTGGACTTGAATCCACAGGTGTACCGACCACGAGAAGTATCGGATTTAACCTAAACGTCAAATTCTAAATAAGACATCATGAAAAATATAGGGAATAGAATCATAATCTTTGTAATCCTCATAGGTCTATTGGGGTGCGAAGAGAATTTTGATGAACTCAATACCAACACTGTAGACCCAACAAGTGAAAGTATAGACCCAGTGTTCTTATTGAACAATGCAATCGTTGGACTTTCCTTCCCAAGTGGTACCAATATCTACTACGATGAAGCGATCGTACAGCAAATTGTTACACCCAATTCGGGATTTGTGGCCGGAGCCAACTATAATCAGGATAACCGTAACAATACCGGTAACCAGTGGGATGCATATTATCAAAATGTCATAAAACATACCAGTGACGTTATTCTTCAGCTTAACACTGAAGAATCGGACCGTTCCAATTTATTACAGATGGCCCGTATCTTGGAAGCCTATGCTTTCATGGTATTGACCGATGAATACGGGGAAATCCCCTATTTTGAAGCAGGTAAGGGCTTGTCCGAGCAGGTGGTACTGCCAAGCTATGATCCCCAGGAACAGATTTATCCGGATTTGATCAATGAATTGATAGAGGCAAGGGACGCGTTGAGCGATTCAGCTCCAGCCGAGAGTGGAGAAGCCATGTATGCAGGAGATTTGGACCAGTGGAGAAAATTGGCCAATTCCCTCTTGGTCAGGATGGGTATGCGACTTTCAAATGTAGATCCCACTTTGGCTGAACAGACCGTTCAAAATGGCTTTAACGGAGGAGTTATGGAGTCCAATGAAGACAACTTTGTGGTCAGGCACGATAACAATTTCACCAACCCATACAGTTTTACCTTTAATGGAACGGAAGCCAACAACTTCTATTTGACGGATGTATTCGTGGATTACTTGTATAATAACGATGATCCAAGATTGGCCTCGTTGGCAATCAGATATGTGGGCGCTGCATCGGGACCGGACCAAGTAGAGGCAATTGCCTCAAAGGATCCTGATGATCAAATAGGTATGCCCATGGGGTATGACAACAGTACCATTGGCACTGTTGCGACCAATGAAGGACTTGCCAGTTTCTATGACTTTTCACAAGTAGATAGGTTTACTTACGGTGCCCAGTCGTCGCCAATGTTTCTCTGTACTTATGGACAGACTCAATTGTTGTTGGCAGAAGCGGCCATAAATGGTTGGGTAACGGGCGACCCGTCCGAGTATTACGAAAATGGAATACGCGGGCATATGGAGCAGGTAGCGGCCTATGGTGAAAGTGTGGCCATTGCTGGAACTGATATTGATTCTTATATAGCTGCCAACCCCTTGAATCTGACCAATGCCGTTGAGGAGATCAATACACAATACTGGGTGGCTTCCTTTTTGAACGGACCGGAGTTGTTCGCCAATTTTAGAAGGTCCGGGTATCCAGATTTGACGCCCAACCCATATCCTGCCCAGGACATCACTGGTGATTTCATTAATAGGTTGACTTATCCTCCTGCCGAGATAGCCGTAAATCAGGCTAACCTTCAAGAAGCGGTTTCCAGAATGGGACCCGATAACTTGGATACGAAGGTTTGGTGGGATGTGGATTAATTAGAAACCGATATTATCAAAAAGACATAAAAGAATGAGATCAGTATTAAAACAAATCATAGCCAAGAACAAGCAAGAAGAAAGAGACCTTCGGTTGGCGAGGCAGGCAGAAATTGAGAACCCAAAAACCGCGGATGACAGAAGAAGCTTTCTGAAAAAAACCGCATTGGGGGGCATTGCAATGACCGGTATGATGGGACTGGGCATCGAAGATACCATAGCACAGACCACCTCCAAGGTCAGCCGTATGTCCGCCCCTTCGGAACTCAAGATTACCGATATGCGGTATGCCCTCACAAATGTGATGGGCGGTACGGCCATAATCAAGATAGAGACCAATCAAGGAATCTATGGTCTTGGTGAGGTAAGGGACGCCGCGGACGTACGTTATGCACTATTCCTTAAAAGTAGGATTTTGGGTAAAAACCCCTGTAATGTCGAAAAGATATTCAAGAGTATAAAACAATTTGGGGGGCCTGCGAGGCAAGCTGGCGGGGTCTGTGCGGTGGAAATGGCACTCTGGGATATTTGTGGCAAGGCCTACAATGTACCCGCTTGGCAGTTGCTGGGGGGAAGATACAGGGACAAGGTAAGGCTCTATGCCGATACCCCCGAAGCTTCATCTCCTGAAGAGCAAAAGCGATTAATCGATTTCAGGGTAAATGAACAGGGATACACTTGGCTCAAAATGGATGTTTCCATTGGGGAACTCAGGGGCAAGCCTGGAACAGTGGTAAACGGAAAGTTCTGGGAAAACGATAAAGGCGTCTTGGCCCAATGGGGCGATCGTCGCAATATGATGTCCTATGGAAATACCATGCATCCTTTTACCCAAATACAGATTACGGAAAAAGGACTTGAAGTATTGCAGCAAGTAGTGGAAGATGTTCGGAACATGGTAGGTTATGAAATTCCCATTTCCACGGATCACTATGGACACTTTGACCTCAACAACGGAATACGTCTGGCAAAGGCCCTTGATAAATACAGGTTGGCCTGGTTCGAGGATATGGTGCCATGGCAGTACAATGAGCAATGGAAAATCATTACCGAGGCCATTGAGACACCCACGACCACGGGCGAGGATATTTATCTGCTAAAGGACTTTATGCCCCTTATTCAGAATAGGGCGGTAGATATTGTACATCCGGATTTGGCCTCTTCGGGAGGTCTGTTGGAGACAAAGAGGATCGGAGATTATGCCGAGGAATTTGGTATTGCCATGGCCATGCACCAAGCAGGCACCCCTGTTTCCTTCATGGCCAATGTGCATTGTGCGGCTGCGACCCAAAACTTTTTGGCCCTTGAACATCACTCGGTGGATGTGCCATGGTGGGAAAGTCTGGTAAAAACGGTTGGAGGTTTTAAGATGATCGATAAAGGTTTTGCCACCGTTCCACTTACCGCACCAGGTTTGGGGATAGAGTTGGATGAAGAAGTGGTGAAGGCGCATTTGCATCCATCGGATAAAACATTCTTTAAATCTACCGAGGAATGGAACGAGCTTCGTTCCCACGATAGAACTTATAGTTAAAAGGTGGTAACATTCTGCTGAATAAGGATGTACCAATAGATTATCATTGACCCTGTACGTAGGGACAAGTTTTGAGTTAGTTTGATTTAGTTTGAGTTTGATGGGAGAACTCCCGTATTAACGGGGGTTTCCTGTCCAACTTAACACAGTGGGGACTTAGTGAAGAACAGTCCCTTTTTAAAGGAAAATTAAAGAATATAGAAAATGAGAAATTTAAGGATGGTATTGGGGCTAAGTTGCTTTCTTACTTTTTTTTATGCCAAACCGCAAGGAGTTACAGCTTCACCAGAATACATTATAGAACTGACCTCCAACTGGACCGGAGAGCGTTTTGAGGACGGGAGGCCAAAAGTTTCCGATGCCTTATTGCAAAGAATGAAAAATATTCAAATAGAAGAGGCCTGGGGCTTTTTAAGAAGAAAGGGATATAACAACCAATATGAAGGTGAATGGGAAATAATCCATCCAGAGAGAGCCATGACCGGTAGGGTGGTAACGGCACAATATATGCCACTTAGACCGGACTATCAGCAATTGGTAAAACTTAAAGGTGCACAGGAGAAACGGGATACCATTGGAGGAAGCAATTCATGGCCCATTCAACAATTAGTACCTGGAGATGTCTACGTGGCAGATGGCTATGGAAGAATTATCGATGGCACCCTGATCGGGTCCAATTTAGGAAATGCCATTTATACCAATTCCAAAAACGGGGTAATTTTTGACGGTGGCGTAAGGGATGTCGCAGGCCTTTTGGATATTGAGGGATTCAATGGCTGGCACAAAGGCGCGGACCCTTCTTATCTGCAGGAGGAAATGTTGACCAGTATTAATATGCCCATCCGAATTGGTAGGGCAACCGTATTACCCGGCGATGTGGTTTTGGCGAACCAACATGGCACCGTTTTTATTCCTTCCCATTTAGCTTCGGAATTGGTACTGTCTTCTGAAATCGTAGGTCTGCGCGATCTTTTTGGATTCCAAAGATTACGGGAAAAAAAATACACCGCAGGACAGATAGACACAAGATGGACGGAAGAGATCAATGCAGATTTCGAAAACTGGCTAAAGGAATATCCAGATAGCAAATTGCCCATGACCAGAAAAGAACTTAATGATTATATGGCATCTAAAAAACAATAGATACCTGCCCGCATAAAACCAATAGAATGAAAAAACACCTTATTGAATTTTCAACCATAACAAAACACTGTTTTTTAGGAATACTTCTTTGTTTCTCCACCACTTTAATGGCCCAAAAGAATACTGCTGAAGTCAAAAAAATCGATGATGCCGTAAGTCAACTTTACGAAGCCATGGTGGATAGAAACAAAGATAAACTGGAAGAATTGGCCATGGAAAGTCTAACCTACGGACACTCAAGCGGTAAGATAGAGAACAAAAAGGAATACGTGGACGGCGTTTTAAATGGAGGATTCCAATTTTCTTCGATAACGCCAGAAAATCAAACCATAACAACTTCCGGTAAAACAGGTATAGTGCGTCATATTTTTAAGGGTGAAGGAACCAATAATGGTGCGCCGGCAACAGTCAACATAGGTTGCCTGCTGGTGTTTCAAAAAGAAGGCAAGCAATGGAGATTGCTGGCAAGACAGGCATATAAACTTTAAAACCTTCTATTTTGAAAAATATAAACATATATTCTATAGCACTAGGATTGGCAGCTTTGCTGTTCCTGATCATAATTGGGATGGCCATAACAGGCCATATTGATCAAGCCGGACTCTTTATTCTTGGATTTTTTGCATTGTTGGCCTTCGGGTTTAACGGATACGAAAGAATGAAGGGTTTGATATTCACCACAATGATTTTTTCAGGTGTTGCGGCGGCACTATATTACCCGGGTTACTTTACCAATATTGGTGATTTTAAGTTCACTGTGCTAATTATTCCCTTGATACAGATTATCATGTTCGGTATGGGAACAACTATGAGCATCAAAGATTTTGCTGCTGTATTTCAATCACCAAAAGGGGTAATGATCGGAGTTTCCGCACAATTGATGGTAATGCCCCTAATAGGCTATTTTTTGGCACAGATCAGTAATTTTCCACCAGAAATTGCAGCAGGAATAGTGCTCATAGGCTGTTCTCCCAGTGGCGTGGCCTCTAACGTAATGGCTTTTTTGGCCAATGCAAATGTCGCACTTTCGATAACCATTACTTCCATTGCTACACTTTTGGCACCATTCCTTACGCCTTTAATGATGAAATTGTTCGCCGGGGAGTTCATTGAAATTGATGTGTTCGCCATGATGTGGAGCATCGTAAAGATGATTATCATTCCTATCGGGGCGGGATTGCTCTTTAATAAAATATTTGGGAATCGTGTTCAATGGTTAAGCAGGGCATTGCCTTTAATATCCATGTTGGCCATAGGCCTGATAATTACCATCATTACCGCAGCAGGTAGGGACAGCCTTTTGGAAATTGGCGGAATGCTGATGTTGTTGGTGTTGGCACACAATGTTTTCGGGTATTTTCTAGGGTATTGGTACGCTAGGCTCCTTAAGATGTCCGAAAAGGATGCTAGAACCATTGCCATTGAAGTGGGAATGCAAAATGGTGGATTGGCCTCAGGGATCGCCAACAGTCTGGGAAAAATTGCAACCATGGGATTGGCACCGGCCGTATTTGGTCCTTTGATGAATGTAACGGGATCAATTTTAGCTTCTTACTGGCATGGAAACCCTACCGATGAAAAGCCAGAAACTGTAATGACCGATTAAAAATTATAATAATTATCTCTTAAGTCAAAAGTAACCAAGTATGAAAAATTCAAGAAGATCTTTTATATCCAAATCAATCATGGCCAGTGCAGGATTGGGAATGGTGTCATCAGCAACATATGGTTCAGAATATCAAAAAGCAATAGATAAAAATCCAAAATTATCCGCACCATCGGATTTAAAAATCACGGATGTTAAATGCGGATACATTAGACGAGGAAGCGGATTGTTTGTTAAAATACACACCAATCAGGGAATTTATGGTTGCGGAGAGGGCGTGGATGCCGTACCCGGCACCTACCATCTGGTCAAAAGGATGGGATTTTTTCTAAGAGACCAAAGTCCGTTCAATGTCCATAAAATATTTGAAGACATTCGCCGTGCAGGTCATTTCGGTGGCGGTCAGTCCGGTGCATATGTAGCCGTTCTTTCTGCCATAGAGACCGCTTTATGGGACTTGGCCGGTAAGGCACTTGATCTGCCCGTTTATCAATTGTTGGGAGGTAAGTTCCGTGATAAAGTAAGGGTGTATTGTGATACCGCTTTGTATCGTGTTCGGTTCCCTTCTCCTGATGATTTTGCTACTGCTGCCAAGGACGCTATAAAAAATTGGGGGTTCAATGCATTAAAATTCGACTTGGATTATGCCAGTGACCCTGATAAATACGATCGCTATAACTGGACAGCCAGTCCAGGTGAAATCATCAGAATGTATGATCAACTTGCTGCAGTCAGGGAAGCGGTAGGACCGAAAATTGATCTATGTGTGGATATGCATGGACGATATGATCATGTAACGGCTCAAACGATTGCCAAGAAAGTGGAGGACCTTAACCTGACATGGTTGGAAGAGCCAATTCCGGCAGAGAATTTTGACGCTTTCAAAACGCTGGCAGAGGAAACCAGTACGCCCATTTCAGCAGGTGAAAATGTGTATCTGGGTCACGGATTTAAACAATTGTTGGATAACGGCGTGGACATTATTAAGCCAGACCTGCAAAAGTGTGGAGGACTGGGAGAAGGACAAAGAATCGCCAATCTTGCGAATCTCTATTATGTGCCTTTTTCACCGCATATGGTAGCCTCTTTCCTAGGGGCCATGGCGTGTGCACATGTTTGCGCCTCTGTACCTAACTTCCATTTAATGGAGTGGCAATCCTATTTCCACACCGATCCTATGTTCAAGGAAATTGTGACTTATGACGAAGGGGATTGGGTTAAGGACAGTTTTGTAAAGGTTTCGGATAAACCAGGTATTGGAGTAGACATCAATGAAGAGGCCATGAGGAAATATGCGCCCGAGGGAATACCATTTTTTGAATAATCAATAACTCATTAAAAAGATACTATTATGTTGCGAAAAAAGTATATAATCCTAATGGTTCTTGTTGGTCTGGCAACCCAATTGATGGGTCAACAGATCAGTAAGGAAGAACTTATTTTTTTAACTCCGGAATGGAAAGGGGAACGCTTTGATGATGGAAGGCCAAAAGTTTCGGATGCTTTATTGGAAAGGATAAAATCCGTTAGTGTGGAAGAGGCTTGGGCCGTAATGAAGAATGGGGGCTATCGCTATCAAATCGCAGAGGATTGGAAAATGATAAATCCAGATAGCGTTTTAGTGGGTCGTGCGGTTACGGCAACCTTTATGCCCGGGCGTCCCGATGTTTGGAAAGCCATCGATGATAGGGGGAAAGCACAAGGTAAAAGAGGACAGAACACGTGGCCCGTGGATATTTTGGTAAAGGGAGACGTGTATGTTGCGGACCAATTTGGTGCAGATAAGGATGGCCCAACAATTGGTGACAACGTGGGTAACGCCATATTTGCAAAAACAGGTAACGGGATTGTTTATGATGGTGCCCTAAGGGATGTTGAGGGACTCATGGAAATTGGCGGTTTCACTTCCTATTATACCAGTTACGACGCTTCCCACCATAACCCACCGGGGGACCTGAACACCATGCTTATCGGAATCAATCAACCTACAAGAATCCGGACCGTAACCGTAATGCCCGGAGATGTTGTTTTGGGCAAAATGGGCGTGGTCACCTTTATACCCGCACATTTGGCAGAAAAAGTGGCTACCGTTTCCGAAGTTGTCCGTTTACGGGACATGTTCGGGCATCAACGTATCAAAGAAGGAACCTATACTGCCGGACAGATTGATACGCGTTGGTCCGATGAAATCGAAAAGGATTTTAGCAAGTGGCTCAACGAACATATTGATGAGCTTCCTGTTTCTAGGGAGCAGATTCAAGAAATTTTGAAAAAAAGAACTTGGTAAACCCATAAAAATATTGACAGCTACCATTGTCCGGCCAAAACTATTGAATACGCTTCGGCATGGCATAATGGGCTTTTCATCTATAACAATGTCAAATATTAAATTCATGCCAACATCTTGGGTTACCTTGGTTATACTGATAGTTTTGGTCACTATATCGGGATGTCAGAACCATTCAAACGTAGTTACTGAACACACAACGTGGTCACACTACGCAGGTAGTCCAGACCAATCCAAGTTTTTTGAGTCGCCCAGTATCACCAAGTCCAATGTTGAGCAAATGGAATTGTTGTGGAGCTACCCATCAGGAGATGACCGATTTTATTTTTTTAGCCCGATCATTGCGGACAGCACCATGTACGTTCTCGGGAAAAATAGTTCCCTCATTGCCATAAATGCCAAAACGGGTAAAGAACTTTGGATACATACAGATTTGCCGGGAATTACAAGAAGAGGTATCAATTATTGGGAAAGTGAGGACAAAAAAAACAAGAGATTACTGTTCACGCTGAACAATTCCATTCAGGCGATTGATGCCGTTACTGGGAAATCTGTTATGGATTTCGGGAACAATGGCTATGTGGATCTTAGGGAAGGTTTAGATCGGAATCCAACATCCATAACAAGGATACAGCCCATGATGCCGGGTGTTATCTTCGATGATCTTTTGATACTCGGCTCTGCTCCCGGGGAGGCCTATTTTTCCCCACCAGGTCACGTAAGAGCTTATAATGTGGTTACTGGTAAACTGGAATGGACCTTTCATACGATACCCCATCCCGGGGAATATGGTTATGAAACTTGGCCCAAGGATGCTTATAAATATGTAGGAGGTGCTAACGTATGGAGCGAAATATCGGTAGATACGGAACGTGGAATTGCCTATTTGCCCATCGGTTCGCCAACCTATGATTATTATGGCGCTGATCGGTTGGGCAGTAACCTTTTCGCCAACTCCCTGGCGGCCCTTGATGCAAAAACGGGGGAAAGGCTCTGGCATTACCAAACGGTTCACCATGATCTCTGGGACTATGACCTGTCGCCGGCCCCACAACTGCTCACGGTTGAGAAGGACGGTAAGAAGATAGATGCAGTGGCCATTGCCACCAAACATGGTTTCGTTTTTGTATTTGATAGGGTAACTGGGAAATCACTATTTCCCATTGAGGAAAAACCATTTCCCAAAAGCGAAATGCCAGGGGAGGAATCTTGGCCGACACAACCCATCACTTCGCTTCCGAGTTTTACGAGACATGAGGTGACAAAAGAAAATTTGAACCCCTACTTTTCGGATAGTCTTCGACAAGATTGGCTCAAAAGATTGGATTCTGCAAAAACAGGATTATACGTGCCGCCTTCCGACAAATACGAAACTATAATGATGCCCGGAGCTTTGGGTGGGGCTAATTATGGAAACACAGCGGCCGACCCTCGCAATGGAATGATGTACATAATGACCCAGGAATATGCATCCACTTACAGATTGAACAAGGTGGAACCACCAAAAAACGAGCTTACGGACAATGATGTGGATAAGGTCAATTCCCTTTACAGCTCCTCGTGTATTGCCTGTCATGGTCCAAATATGGAGGGTGGGGCAGGACCATCCCTAAAGAATCTGGGTCATCATATGTTCTACGAAGAATTCAGGAATACAGTGATCAATGGAAAAGGTGTAATGCCCGGTCTGGTGCATGTGGATGAAGCTTCCTTGAAAGCCTTGTTCCAATATATTGGGGGTGATCCCGATCGCAGAAGTTTTGGACGGGGCAATCAACAGGCAGAACCAGTAGATGGCCCTGTGGTGGCTTCTGGTGGGGTAACCATACCTCCAGATGCACAGAGAGGAGCCCCAATGCAGGATTACCCTGAAGACGTGGAACGTCCAGACGACCGATACACTACCGATTACGGTCTGGATTGGCCCGGTTTGATAGATCCACCTTGGTCCTCTATTGTGGCCTATGACCTGAATGAAGGAACCATTAAGTGGCGCCGACCCATTGGTGTGGACTCTCTTTATGCGCAAGGAGACGAAACCAAAGGAGCTCCCAATGGCACCCAGCGAAAGGGCATGGTCATTACATCTACAGGTATTGTGTTTGCCACGGCAAAAGGGGGCAAGGTTTATGCGCTTGATGCCGAAAATGGCGATGTGCTCTGGGAAACTACGCTAAGCCATGAGACCAATGCGCAACCCAGTATGTTTACCTTGGATGGTAAGCAATATTTGGTAATCAATGCCACCTCTAATTTTAGAAACGATAGTTACGACCACTCGAAGAAACCGGGAGCAATCGCAAAAGGCTATGTGGTGTATGGGATACCGGACAAAAAGTAGCCTAAATGAAACGATACAAATACAATATTATGAAACCAATATTCAGCTTTTTGTTCTGTTTGATGACCAGTATCTGCATGGCCCAAAACCTTAATGAAAGAGTGGTTCACAATGATCCTTCGACGTATAGGGAATTATCCAGTGTACATGCTGGTGCCGGTAAAATGGGTTTTACCCAATTGATTGGCCGAAATAATCTGGCCACCAATTTCCTGTACCTACATTCTGGGGTCATTCAACCTAAATCGGGTATTGGTCACCACTTTCACCATTCCATTGAAGAAATGTATGTCATTTTGGATGGAGAAGCTGAATTTACCATCAATGGTAGGACATCAAAAATAAAGGGGCCAGCTTTGGTTCCTTGTAAACTTGGGGATTCTCATGGAATTTATAATGCTTCAAGCAAACCTTTAAAATGGCTAAATTTTGCGGTCAGCAAGGTAAAGGCACAGGGAGGTGCGTTTGATTTGGGAGATAATCTTGCCGAAACAAAAAAAGATGATGTCCCTGTATTTGTGTCGTCCAGATTGGGCACAGGTCAACTGAAACAAGACAATGAGGTTTATAAGGGAAAAGGAGTTTTATATAGAAGGATTTTTAGTCCAGAGGTTTTTAGAACGGATTGGAACTATGTGGACCACTTGTTGATTCCATCAGGGAGTACAACGGAAAGGCGTCAATTGGAAGGAGTTGAGGAAGTATACTATATAATAAATGGGAGTGGATTGGTATCGGTCGGTTCTGCAACGGCCAAAATTCAAAAGGATGATTCGTTCCATGCTGGTTTGGGAGAGGAAATAGCTTGGTCAAGCAGTGGGGATGATGATCTTGAAATACTTGTAATTGGTATCGCTGCTTCAAAAGATAGTGGACTGGCGATTGTCAAACCTTTGGAAACACCCAAGGCCATGGTCTTACAAATGGATTTTGTGGTGGGTAAGGAAAATGCCAAAGCCTTTGAAAAAATGTACTATTCCATCTACGTCCCTGCCATGGTCGTTCAAGATGGGTATCTCAGCTCGAAATTACTTCGACTTTTTCCAGATGATTTGGCCAAGGAAATACAGGCAGAGCCTACAACGTATAACTATCAGATCCAAATATCTTTTGATACGGAGGAAAACAGGAGAAAGTGGGTAGCAAGTGACCAACACCAAATCGCTTGGCCAGCAGCTTCAGGACTTGCCAAGGAATTCAAATGGCGCGGATATGATGTCATGGGCGACGATGTGCAGCATTAGACATTTTCAATACCCTTTTAAAGATAATTGACATACCCTTTTCTATTGGTTCGAATCTTATACACCTTATCATAACTCACAATATAGAGAGTTTTCATATCCTCATCCCCAAAGCCTAAACTCACTGGAAATGATGGTAGATTGATCATGCCGATAAAGGAGCCTTTGGAATCAAAAATCTGGACTCCAAAATAGGTGGCCACATAAATATTTCCCATGGTATCAATGGCCATCCCGTCCGCGCTGGAGGATTTTCCTTTACGGTCTAGCACATTTCCGGTCAAACGCAGTTCTGCAAATTTCCGACCGTTTGAAATGGTACCGTCCTTGTTCACATCATAGGCCCAGACAAAATTATCCTTTGAACTGTCTACGGGATACCAAGATTCATCATCATAACAATTATTAATGTAGAGCGTTTTTCCGTCAGGAGTCAATAAAATTCCATTGGGCATGGCAAATTCATTGGGCTCCACCAAGCGGGTCATTTCTTTTTCAGGGGAAATATAGTAAACCGCTCTTCCAGGCTGGAATTTTTCAGCTTCCATGGTAAATTGGGGATCCGTAAAATAGATGCCACCCTTGGCATCGGTTATAATATCGTTGGGGCCGTCTAAGGGCTTGCCATTATAGGTGTCGGTAATGACTTGGACCACTTGTCCGGATGTGGTCATTTCCACCACCCGGTGCCCAATCATGTCACAGACCAATAAATTGCCATTTTTATAGGGATACAATCCGTTCGCCTGCATTTTGCCTTCAGTGATGTTTTGGTATGTCCCATCAGGGTCCAGTGCCACAATGGAACTCTTTTTTGGGTCGGCGTTCCAGTTTTGGTCAAAGTACATGTTGGAAAAATAGAGTTTTCCGTCCATCCATTTGGGGCCTTCGCTAAAGGTAAGTGTAGGTTCTGTTTTTGAACCATCGATCACCAATTCGGGCTTGGCGTCCTTTGGGATAATTTCGTGATATCTTTCAAGTGATGCTTGTTGCTTGGCCAGATAATCTTCCCGAACGGGCCAAAAAATATCAAGTGCATCAAAACCTAATTCGCCTGCAGCACCGGAATGCACTACATTTCCTGGAACAAGGACTATATCCCGAGGTTCCAACTCCATCTCATGATCCAAGACGGTTTCCTTGAGGGTTCCCCTTAATAGTACCGTAATCTGCTCCTCTGGATGAATGTGTGCCGGAGATTTGGAATTTGGGTCCGCCGAGACAAAACTTAGCTGCATGTCCCCTCCAGAAACCAATCTTGCATAGACCCCTTCGGTAAGTTGGGTAAACTGAATATCGAAAAGGTCATAAACTTTATTGGGTACAACGGTCGGTTCATTCTTGGATATCTGTTCCTTGGCTTTCGAAGGAAGTTCATCAACCCCCATTTTTTCTAGATAATCAAACCTTATAGGGCTATAAACCTCCATCACTTTGGCTCCAGTATCTCCAGCGACAATCTCGCTTTCGCTTCCTTTTTCTTGATAAATAAAATCAATTCTCGGTGTACCGCTATGAGTGCCGTCCGGTTCTTCCCGTTTCCTTGCCATCATTTTATAAGTATTGCCATCTCCAATGAAATCGACGGAACCCTCGGTTACTATTAAAAATCTATTCGCAGGCAAGTTTTCTTTTGGTATGGTCGAATTGGGTTCCAGTTCCAATACACTGATTAAATTTCCATTTCCCCAGAAAATTTTGGCCATGATGCCGGGAAATAATTGCACACTTTCCAAATTTTGAAGATTTGAGGATGTCCCTACCTCCAAATTGGATTCCACGGAAGTGGAAGGAAGGTCGGGTAATTCCCTTACGGTGAGCCCGTTTTCCTCAATCAATTCTTTATTTCGCTTTTCCCATTCCGGTTTGGAAGAGGAATTGCAACCACCAATTAAAATAAATAGAAATAACGTGGAAGCAACTTTAAGACGATAAGAAATACCATTCATAACATTCTAATTTTTAGTGGTTTTTTCAACAATAGGCGTTTTAATGAATTCTTGTTTGGACTTATTACTTAAATAAAAGCTGCGCAAATTTATAAAGGTCGTGCCGCCAAACGGGCCATGTATGCCCTCCCGGATATTCGCTATATTGATATTCAACACCCATATCATCAAATTTCTTCATCATTACTTGACAGTTGTTGTATGCAATATCTGCTTTTCCTCCCATGGAAATAAAGAAGTTGGTAAGGTTGCTGTTAATTTTGTCCACATTGTTTTGCATAAACTCGTATTGTGGGCCCGATAATTCATCGTTATTGGCAAACCAGCCTGAACTAAAAACGCCCAAATGGGAAAACATATCGGTGTTATGGACGCCCGCATGCAAGGTCTGCAACCCACCCATGGAGAGTCCGGCCAAGGCCCTGTTCCGGGCATCGGTCTTGACACGATACGTTTGCTCCACAAAGGGAATCGCACCTTGTTTCAGTTCGTTCTCAAAGGCCATCAATGAATTTTGATTGAAACCGGCCAACCCTCCTGTGCCAGAAACATTACCATCCAACATGGCAATAATCATGGGCACGGCCTTATTTTCCGCAATAAGGTTATCCATTATGAAATTGTTCTTTCCTTGGGTGGCCCAGCCCCGTTGGTCCTCGCTTCCGCCGTGTAAAAGGTACAGTACAGGATAGTTTTGTGTGGACTCATCATAACCAGGTGGCGTGTACACATACATTTCCCGCCATGATTGTGATGCTTTTGAATAATACTTTTTTATACGGATATCGCCGTGGGGCACATCCTTTAAGCTATAATAGCCATCTCCTTTAAACGGAATCTCAATACCGCTGGCCATCCTCCCCATACCATAAAAGGTTTCACTGGCTGGGTCTGCCACGGCCACCCCATCCAAAATCAATGAATAATAATGGAACCCTTCGGTGATGGAATCCGTGGTCACGGTCCAGAATCCCTCATCATCGATTTCCATATCATATTTTTTGCCCAAATCGATTTGTACCTCTTTTGCTTGCGGAGCCTTTGTCTTGAAAATCACCCTGCTATCGGGTAAAATTTGTGGGTACTGTGCCCGTCTTACATTGGTGCTGGCCGGTAATCCCAAAACACTGTACTTTGTGAGAACATCCTTGTTCACTGGCTTAAAAAGCATTTGCGAAAACATATAGAGATCATTCTTCCAAACCTCAAAATCGTGTCCTCCCGGTTCCACATAAAAAATATGGGGCACATCATGGTCCCGCAAATATTCGCTGGTTCGACTGCTGAAGGGCATGAGACCGTCTGCATCCCCACAAGAAATCCAAAGCAATTCCAATGATTTGGCTTTTTCAGGATCGGGAAGCAATTCTTGCGGCACTTTTGTGTTTGGGGCCGATGAAAATGCGCCTACCCAGCCAAATGTGTCCAAATTGCCAAGACCAAAGTTCAAGGTTTGTCCACCGCCCATGGAAAGACCTGATATCGCCCGATGCTCCCTTTCCTTGTAAACCTTAAAATTCTTTTCCACAAAAGGAATCAAATCATTCAAAAGGTCTTGTTCGAAAGTGGCAAACGCCTCCACCTTGTCCCTGCTAAAAATATTCCCTTCCGCACGGTCATTTTTCATGGCCCGCCCATTGGGCATCACCACAATCATGGGTTGCAATTTTCCGTCCGCATAAAGATTGTCAAAAATTACCTGAGGCGTGCCTTGTGTCAGCCATTCTTTTTCATCTCCCCCAATACCGTGCAAGAGATACAAAACCGGATATCTTTTTGATTTGGTATAGTCGGGAGGCAGATAGATCATGGCCTTTCGTTCCGTGCCCACAGTTTTTGAGCGATACGTAATGCTGTCCACCCTACCTTTTGGGATGTCATTTCTGATTTTGTCAAATCCAGTGGGTGCATGCTTCTCCGCTATGGGATCATTAGCTTGGTTACGCAGTACATTCAACAGCTTTATGGTATACCTTCTGCCCAACATACGATACCCTTCCGCATTAAAATGAAGGTTGTCCTTGGCATCGGGAACTCCTTTTGAGGAGACAATATGTGCATTGGGAATGGTTTCTGGCAATGTGGCCACAATTTCGTTCATACTGGCACATACGCCCCCTTGATCGGCATGAACCATTTCACCGGCCAGCAAAGGGGTTTTTGAAGCCTCCAAATTCAAATCTTTAAGGAGATTGTCATATACAGTCTTTACTTTCTTTGGCCAAAGGGTATCCCCTGTATTGGATTCTCCTTGATGCAATAAAATTCCTTTAATAACCCCATCTTTTTGGGCAATCTTCGCCATTTCCACAAGACGGGCATAGGGATTTCCATCATATTCCGCAACCATATTCTTCAACCAATCCGGAGCGGTGGACACATATTCCTTATAGTTATCCTTATCAAACAATTCAATTTTGCAGCCTCCTACGGCAACATTGACAACCCCGACTTTTATACTGTCCGGCAATTTTTCCACCAATGTCCTACCAAAGTAATCTGTAGGGGTGAGGCCTGTTTTACATCGGCACAAAGGTGGAACCGCAGTGTACCATTTGCCTTTTTCTCGCCCGAGTTCAGGACAATCCACTGCCGCCAAAACCTTAAAACGATCATTAACGTCAACCGTGTCCTGTGCTTCTATACGCGCATTCCCTTCCATATTGGACTGGCCCAAACTCAAATAAATATGGAAATTGGGGTCCTGTGCGGTAATTTTTCCTGAGCACAATAAAATCACTGTCAGGAGACAAAATTGCATTACTGATTTTTTCATGGCTTGCATTTTTTCTGATGGATTATGTTATTCCGGTACTATGTCATTTGCCTTGGTGGCATAAAGTCCCAAAAGGGCACCGGTAAAACCGCCCGCCACATCGGTGGAGAGGATGTCCCCAGAAACTGTGCCGCCCACATTCTCAAAATCGGTTCCATTGGTGGAATAACTGAATGTATACTTGTCGCCTTCAGCAGCTATCTTTAATTCAATGGGTCCTGACAAATCAATTTTAGTGCTTGCCAAAACCTCTGAGATGATTTCACCCTGTCTTCTGGGCCATTTGTTTTTTTCCAGTACGAGATAATAGTCATTGTCCTTTCTGGTCAATCCAAACACATAATTGGAGCCTTCGTTCTGTAGAGCGACCACTCCCGCCAAATCTTTTTCGGATTTTGGCTGGTAGTTTAAGTTCGTGGTGAACGAGAATGTTCTGTGCTGTTGCCTGTAGAACAATGTGGATGTTGGCTTCACCTCCTTGATATTGGTTTCAAAGGGGTTGATTTGTAGGCCATTCTTGGTTTTTTCCATAAAGGCTTCCCGTGGACCCCTGAGTCCTATCCAGCGGTAATCTAATTTTTCTGATGAGAAATCCTCGGTATAGGTGAAGTTTCCGTTGGGAAAGAATCCTTCTTGCCCCATTTTGTTCTCTACGCCTTCGGGCATTTTTAGTTTTGGTTCCATTGGGATCAATCCATTTTCGAAAACAGGATAAGTGCCCGACCAATCCACAGGTAAAATAAAGGTTTCCCTCCCTGTGTTCACGCGGTTTTCCTCATTGGGCCGAACCGCCAGAAAAACACCGTAATATTTGTCATCAGGTCCCAAAACCAAATCGGCATGGCCTGCCCAGTCCACTTTGTTCTCCCTTTCCTGGGGAAAATAGCGCTGGGTAAGAATAGGATTACTAAGTGCTGGAATAAAAGGTCCCTTGGGACTGTCACTCATAAAAATCACTTCGCTGTGCCATCCACCGGTGCCGCCTTCGGCGCACATCAGGTAATATTTGCCATCTTTTTTGTACAAATGTGGTGCTTCAATCCAGATGGGTTTTTCAGAAATGTCCACCCCACCATCGACAATTATTTTATCGGTTCCTTCAATGACTTGGTCCTTTTCCACATCGTATTCCCAAACCTTGATGACCCTATGGCCATTGTAGAGTTCCTTTCCTTTGTCCGGAGCATCATTGTGCACCACATAGGCTTTGCCATCATCATCAAAAAACAGCGATGGGTCAATCCCATTAAATTTTAGGTGGTAAGGATCACTCCAACCCTGCATCGGATCCTTGGTCTTCACTACGATGTTCCCCGAACCACCCGCAAAAGCAGTGGTAATCATATAAAATGTATCATTATTGGGGTTATAGGTGATACCAGGGGCATATACCCCTTGGCTTATCCCCGTATCGTGGACATCCAACTGGGAAACACGGTCCAAAACATGGCCAATCTGTGTCCAGTTGACCAAATCCTTGGAATGAAAAATGGGCACACCAGGAAACATGGCAAATGAGGAACATACCAAGTAATAATCGTCCCCCTTTCGGGTTATGGCAGGGTCTGGGTAACATCCTTGCAGGATTGGGTTATAAAATTCATCTGCTTCCAAGGGATTATTATTGTATACCTGATCATTGCCCTCATACACTACTTTGGTAAATATTGGTGTATTGGTTGCTTTCTTGGGTTTTGGGCCTGTATTTTCATCGCCTCCCGAAAAGGAGTACAATCCCGCCACTGCGACCAATAGCAAAATCGCAGTGATTCTTCTAAGGTTTTGTTTGTTTGTTTTCATGCTGATTTAGTATTGCTGTTGTTGTGAGTTCTTTATCAATTTATGTTTTTGTCTTTATTCTGATGACGCTCAATGACATTGCAGGTGCGGAATACATGAATTTTTTGTCCACACCGTATTCCTCAGTGACCGGAACAACATTGTCTGGATTGTCGAAAGTATTTTCAGCTTCAGGGGCTCCTGTGAGCACGGTCAATTTTGCACTGGAAGCCCTATTTTTAAATTTGGAAAGGTTTACTTCCATGCTTTTTGGCACCTTTCCCGCATTGACCATCTTTATGATCACATCTCCTGTTTTGCTATCCATTACCGTGGAAGCGGCCAATGTGGTGTCCTTTTTAGAAAAATTGACCACATTTTCATAATAGTGGTCACCACTGTTTTTCATGAATAGCTTTTGTACATAAAAATTGGGGGTTGGGCACAACGTGGTATTATCAAAAAATATCATATCGGTTGTCCATTGGGTATGTCCTTTTTTGGCCAACATGGGAGCATAGGACGCCATTTTTACCACATCCCCATTCCTTTCTATGGCGGTCAGATGGACCGCTTCCGCGATGGCATTGTAAAGCTTGTTGCCCCAGGATGCATATTCCCCCAAATACACCTGGGCCTCCTTCCTATCATACGTGTCATAGCGTTCCTGATTGCCCAAATACCAATCCGGCTCAATATAATAGTGTTCATCCACCATGGGAAGCTGCAATTTGTTGCTTATTTCCCATCCTTTTTCAAAATCCTCACCTTCCAAAAATGGACCTACGGTTCCAATGACTGTTATTTCCGGATGTTTTTGCTTTACGGCTTGGTAGAGCATGGTAAATCGTTCCTCAAATTCCGGGGTCATCTTGTCTTCATTTCCAATACCCACATATTCCAGATTGAAGGGTTCCGGGTGACCTGCGGCTGCCCGTTTGCTGCCCCATTCGGATGTGGCGGGCCCGTTGGCCCATTCGATCAAATCCAATACTTCCTGAATATATTCATCCATCTCATCCATGGGAAGTGCCCGTTGCCCTTTTCCCCCAATTCTCCATGTGCCTCCCGAATTCTGGCAACTCACCCCTGCGGGAACTACAGGTAAAGGTTTTGCCCCGATATCCTCACAGAACTGGAAATATTCAAAATATCCCAAACCCGCCGTTTGATGGTATCCCCAAATATTGCGCTGTTCCACCCGCTGTTCAATGGGCCCAATGGTATTTTTCCACCGGTACATGTTATGCAGCCCATCGCCATGTACCAGACACCCGCCCGGAAAACGGACGAACTTGGGTTCCATATCCGCTAAAAGCTGGGCCATATCTGCCCGTAATCCGTTGGGACGATTTTTAAAGGTCTTTTCAGGGAAAAGTGAAACAACATCCATGGCAAATTTTCCTTTAGTTGTAGCCAATATGACCAAGTGGGTGGTGTCCCTACTTTGGGAAGGAACCAAAGTTGTGGTATATTTTTTCCAATCCTTGGAAGTACTCTGAATTTTGTTTTCGGCCAAAACGCTGCCATCAGTGCCTTGCAAACTGATATCCAAGGTTACGGGGGCATTGCTCAATTGTTTCAGAAACACAGAGAAATTATAGGTATCACCAGCATTGACCACCATTCCATCGAAGCCTAAATTTTTGATTCCCACTCCTGATTTTCCTTCGTGTTTTTCATAATTACCGATAAATTCCGCATCGACCACCATATAATGTGGGTTGTTTCCATGGACGGGGTCTGAGGTCTCCACACTGATTCTCCCGTAGGAATACCCCGGTTCCATATATTCCCAAAATGAAAACGGATTCCATCCTTGTTGTTCGGTGGGATCATATTCAAAGGACCTATTTTGAACCATTTCGGCGTATATTCCGCCATCTGCGGCATAGTTGATATCCTCAAAAAAGAGACCCAACAATTCATCACTTATTTTTTTACCACCACTGGGCACTTGAGCTTCCAGAGCGGTACCCCATAAGCAAATGAGAATGAATAACAGTATAAAACCGGTTCTGTGGTTTCGAAGATGTTCATTTAATTTCATATTGTTTCTACTTAATTTGGCCTTACCAAGCGTACGTCGTACACTGCGCTAGACGAACTGTTGGGGTGAGCCACAAATTTTACACGGACAAATTCTTTTCCTTTTAAGAGTGGTTCCGGAATGGGATACGTCTCTTGTTTGAATTGACTGATATTGTATTTTTTGGTATTGTCCACCGTAGCCAACTTTTCATTATCGACATAGATGTCAAACTTTCGTTGGCCCCATTCAAACCCCCAATACCGAACAAGAAGCTCCAATTTGGATTCTGAACCCGTGGCCATTTTATAGCTGAAATATCCTTCATCGCTGGCCTCTCGCCAAAAATCATCATTGGAGTTGCCCGAATTGGATTGGGTTTCTTCCATGTAATGGTCAGATTCTGGCTGCTGTTCCCCTGTGGCCACATGATCTACCGTCCTTCGTTCCAATTCAAGTTTTTTCTTCTCCATATTGGACAATGAATCCAAATAGCTCTTATATCCATTCTCTGAAAGTGTCAACCAGTACATCATATATCGGGAATCGTGGATTTTATAGAAGGGCTCCAGTTCCAATTTTGCAGGGTTGATCATTTTTACATTCAATTTAAATTGCAGGGGCTTGCCCGAAATGGGCTCAAGTTTTTTTCCTACGGATTCAAAATCTTCGGCGATCAATATGGGAGCTTGGTCCAAAGGCAGGCGTTTTCCTCCCGCATACTGTCCAAAACGGCTATCATCTGCAATAAGACCCTTTAAATCTTCGGTTCCTGTTTTGGCACCCAATAAAATGGGTCCATGAAAAAATGCCACATATTGCGGAATATTGGGCAAGCGTTCGATATGGTTTTTCATCGGAAGCGAAATTTCGACCACATCGCCCTTTTTCCATTCTCTTTCTATTGGAATATAGGAAGATGGTATGGCGGCATGCTCATAAACCTCTCCATTGATTTTTATTTTGAAAGCTTGCTTCTCCACCCAGCCTGGATAGCGAATCAACAGTTCGAAGTTTCCATCCCCTTCGATAAAAGTCAATCTCGTGGTCTCACTGTTTGGAAAATCCGTTTCCTGCTTTAGCTTGATTCCTTTTTCCTTCCAATCCAATTCAGATGCAATAAACAAATTGACGTATAGCGCATCTTGATTGCGGGAATAAATAAACTGGTTGTATTTGCCGTGGTTTTCCATACCTGTGCCCACACAGCACCACATGGCTTCGTTAGGAGCCGAATATACTCGGTAATGTCTTGGTCGGGCGGAGGTAAAGTACACGTAACCCCCATGCTCTGGATGTTGCGTTGATAAAATATGGTTGTACAGCGTTTTTTCGTAATAATCCGCATATTTTGCGTTGGGAAACTTACGGAACAATCCTTCGGTCAACTTGAGCATGTTGTAAGAGTTGCAGGATTCAGGTCCATCATCCTCGGTCACATAGTCTATGCTGGATGCCACGCTCGGGAAGTGTTCCTTTCTGCTGTTGCCCCCAAAGGCCAAACTCCTATGGTTCACCACGGTTTCCCAAAAATAGGAGCTGGCGGAACTGTACTTATCGGCATCGTCCAATTCTGCGATTCGGTCAAAACCTATGAATTTGGGAATTTGGGTATTTGCATGCTTATTGTTGAGGTTATCTATCCCTTTCGAAAGAGGATTCAACACCTGCCTGTGGGAAAACCGTTTGGCCGCCGATAAATATTTCTCATCTCCCGATATTTGATAGGCATCGGCATAATTCTCATTAATGCCGCCATGCTCCATATCCAACATGCGTTGCATCTGTGCGTCCGTGAGTCCAGCGGTCAGTTCTATTCCCCAATCACAAAATTTCAGGAAAATATCCCTGGCCATTTCATTGTCCCCATAAATATAGGCGTCCCGTAGGCCCGCATACATTTTATGTAGGTTATACCAAGGTGCCCAAGAAGAAAAATATACTTTGAAATCCCCATTTTTAAAGGATGGCCAAAGCTTTACACTGTTCGGGAATCCTCCCGCATAGCCCTTTCCCCATTCTGGATTGTTCTTGGCATTGGCATCTTGACATTCTTTCAATTGGGACACCATATAATCCATGCGCTGTTTACACTCCATGTTCCCTGTTGCCGCATAGTTCATGGCCATTGCAGACAGATAATGCCCCCCAACGTGACCATCCAATCCTTCCCAATTGGGATAAGCAGGAGCCTTCGGTTCCAATCCAGCCTCTTTACGATAAGGGGCCAACAATCGGTCCATATCATATTGCAAAAGCACCTCAATATTTAAATCCCTAGCTGTTTTAAATGGTCCTTCGAGTAGAGTTACTTGATTTAAGTCAAATGTATTGGGATATAGTTTTTCTTGTGCATGCCCATTACAAAAAAATAAAAGGCTCAAAAAAAGAGTTGAAATCGAAGGTAACTTATTCTTAATCATATACATTTTTTACTGGGCCCACTCCTTTCCTTCAGGGGTACGCCGCCATTCAAAATAGTGGTCAAGCACTTCCAATGCAGCCTCGCTCGGCACTTCGCCAACCTTTGGTTCTTGTTGAAAATACATGACTTTTTTAGTCTGGTTGTCAAAGGCTGGCCAATTGGGCATTCCTTCACCATTGGGGTCTCCGTATTTGGCAAAATTGGTCCAATACGTACCCATGGCTTCTGAAATTTGCGTATTCGTTTCACTTAAATCAGGATTGTCAAGATTAAGGAAGACGTAAGCGACTTCTTGGGCGTGGGGCGATCCAGATCCATACTTGGGTGAATCTTCGGGGTAGTCTGGGTGCTGGTCAAAATAATAATAGAATACCTTGGAATCCCCGGTTTTGGCCTGAAGCCTTGCCCAGCTCCATGTCTGCCATCCAAAAGCGGCATCACGGGCCAAATCACGGGCCGTTTTGGTCACTTCATTATCTTCCAAGGGATATGCCGCCAACAACGAATCGGCATACGGACCGTAACGCAGGTGCACACTTTCTTTATGTTTTTCCGGGTCTTTTTCACGAGAGAAACTGGCCCCTTCATCAGAATTGTAGCCAATCAATACGGGAACATCATTGTACTGACCCGATTCGTATAACGTAAACTGGTCATCAGGAATCACATAACCATCGATAATGGGCCATCCGCCGCCCATACCCATGCCCATAGGCAATTTTTCCGCCGGAATGTCCCGCAATTCTTCCAACGTTGAGGCACCCGCGTTTTCGGCATAACTGACCCCATCTTGTTCGGCAACCTTCAAGGTCTTCATATTTTCACCGGGGAATGTAGTTGGCCTTGATGGTCCAAAAGAACCTCCACTTTGGGAAATAGCACCCTGAAACAGCCCTTTGGCCAAGGGAGAGGCACAGAGCATGCTTACGGCAATACCTCCGGCCGATTCACCAAAAATGGTCACTTTATTTGGGTCGCCTCCAAAATCAGCAATGTTTTTCTGTATCCACTCTAAACCGGCAATCATGTCCAACAATCCGTAGTTTCCTGAAACATTATTGGGATTTTCTGCACTGAGTTCTGGATGGGCCAAAAAGCCCAATTGACCCACACGATAGGGTATGCTGACCAAAATGACTCCTTTTTTGGCGAGGTTTGTGCCATCATAAACTGGTTCTGAGGTGGAACCGAAGCTAAATCCACCCCCATAAATCCAAACCAAAACCGGGATTTTTTCATCAGGAGATTTTGCCGGACTCCAAATATTTAAGTAAAGACAGTCCTCGCTTTTTCCTGAAGGCGGATTTCCGCCCTGCATGGGGGCAGGTCCAAATTCGGTGGTCTTTTTTACCCCTTCCCAAGGCTCAATGGGCTGTGGGGCCTTCCAACGGAGGTCTCCCACCGGAGGTGCAGCAAATGGAATTCCTTTAAAAACGGTCAAATCACCTTCAGCCGAACCTTGTACCTTTCCGTTGGTAGTCTTTACCAGACCCGGTTCCTGCTTTTGTTCTGCACAGGAACCTAAAGAAATCAGTAGGATTGAAGCCAGTAGTAAGCTTATATTTTTCATTCAAAATGGTTTTTGTTCGTTGTCAATTGTTCTGCCAAAGGTTTGGCAAGAATCTATAATACAAGAGATGACGCCAAGTGGACCAGTCATGCCCACCGTTACCACCTACATAGTATTCGTGTTCTATATCATGCTTATTTAATGCACCGACAAGACCCTGGACCCTTGCGTTGAAAAAACCTTCCGCTTCCTTGGTGCCCTGCCCCACAAAAAGATAATCTATCTTATTGTTTACTTCGGAATCGTTCAAAAAGTGGCACAACGAGGTCTCAGCATCCGTATCCCCGGCACTGAGAATACCAAAATTTGCAAATAAATCGAGCGACCGGAAACCTATAAACATGCTATGTCGACCTCCCATAGACAATCCTGATATTGCCCTTCCCTCAGGGTTTTGGATGGTGCTGTAATTTTCATCAACCACGGGTATGACATGGTTTCTGAGTTCTTTTTCAAAAATGTCGAAAGTGAGCTCGGAATGCTGCGGGTGATTCCGATGAATCACTTGGTTGTTGGGAATAGCAATAATCATAGGCTTGGCTTTGTTTTCCGCCAAAAGATTGTCCATGATGAAATTCACCCTGCCATCGTACACCCAATTCGAAGGCAGTTCACCACTTCCCCCTAATAAATAAAGTACCGGATATTTTTTTTCAGGGTCATAGCCCGGCGGTGTGTACACATACAGTTCGCGTTCGCCCTTAGTGACATCCGAATGATAAACGTGACGGGTTACATTTCCATGAGGGACGTTTTTTGCATCATAGTACGCTGGCCCATCACCATGCACAATCAATTCACTGTAGGGAGGCATGGCCGTGAATGCAGCCTGTGTATTGCTGGGGTCCGCCATTTGCACGCCATCCACCCGAAGATGGTAAGCATACATATCAGGAGGAAGTGGTCCAATGGTCAATGTCCAAACCCCATCCTCTCCTTTTGTAAAAGGGATAGGTTCCCTACCCTTGCCCAGGGCGGTATTGATGGCTCCGGGATTCAATTCCACTTTTTGGGCGTCCGGTGCTTTCACCCGAAACGTAATGGTTTGGTCATCATGCACTTCAGGAGAATTTATCGGTGCACTAAAGGGTATAAGTCCTTCGGTATCCTCCTGTGGATTATAGTCCAGGTTTACATTGGCCTGTTGACCAAAACAGAGAGTTGATACAAATAGAAATGCTAAGGTGACATTAAGCGAACTTGCAATTTTCATGGTATTTTCTTTAGCCTGATTTAGTTGAAAAGAAGTGGCGCAAGTTCATGTAGACTGCGCCTCCAAGTCTGAAATTCGTGTGCTGTTCCTTCGGAAACATAGGAAACGGCATTTATCCCGGCCTCTTTCAAAGCAGCGGCTGCGCTTTTGACAGCATCAGGTCTTTCTTTGCTTCCGCAGCTCAAGAATATGAGGTTCACGTTGGCTTCATCCTTAATGTCCTCTGGGCTATAGGTGCCTCCGCTAAGCAAGCCGTAATAGGAAAAAACCTCTGGTTTGTTGAGTGTTATCATCTTAGTCTCCATACCCCCCATGGAAAGACCCGCCATGGCTCTGTGGGACTGGTCAGCGATGGTATGGAAATTGGCATCAACATAAGGAATGAGTTCATCTACCAAAACAGTTTGAAAGGGAGTGATGTCAAAATTACGCAGCCCTCCAAATTTGATCTCGTTGGTCATCCCATAGGTCATCACAATAAGAAAAGGCTCAATTTTACCTTCGGCAATAAGATTGTCCATAATAAGGTTGGCGTGGCCTTGATTGCTCCAAGCCGTTTCGTCCTCTCCCCAGCCATGTTGCAAATACAGAACAGGATATTTTTTAGACTGATCCTTGTTGTACCCCGGAGGTGTGTAGACAAATGCCCTTCGGGATGTGTTGGTAATTTTTGAAGGAAAAAGAATCTGTTCCACCTTTCCATGGGGAACGTCCTTTAATGCATAAAATTCTTGGTCATGGGCCGGTATCTCGATACCACTTTCCCAACGTGTGGAACCGTAAAAATTAAGAGCGCCTGGATCATTAAAAGTACCACCGTCCACATTTACATGGTAGTAATGGAACCCTTCATCCATGGGCCCTTCTGTGGTACCCATCCATGAACCATCCTCTACTTTTTGTAGTTTGGTTCCGCCTCTACCGCCAAGGCCAAGACTTACCCGTACACTGTCAGCGGCGGGTGCTTCTATTTTAAATCGCGCATATCCCTGTGAGTTGACCTGGGGGTATTCTTTCCCAGGTTGGTTCAGGGTTGAGGGTTTGAAATCTTCGGTTACAGTGTTTGCATTAGTTTGGGCCATACCTGTGGCATAGCAAAACAATACAAATGTTAATGTTGCAGCATTAAACTTCATGATGTTTGTTTTTAGTTAATTCTTTTTAGATTCTAATTGATCATTTATTTGTCGTTATGAAATAGTTGTATACGGTTCAATTCTCTCCGTTTTGCATAATGAAGTCATTAAGACAATCTGAGCGTTGGGGCAAATCGCATATCGTGTTTTCTGGCACCAATATAAGTGTTTATTTAACACATTGGAAATGAATCTGAGAGAAATTCTTGAAAACCCGCGTGAATCAGTACAATAGAGTTGGTTTGAGAGGAACAACCTCATACAAAACTAGAAGTGTTGGTATACATAAACACAACTATTCATTTTACAGAATGAATAACATGTGTATATTGAACACCTTAATCATTAACCCGTAGCCAATTTTAAAATTAATTGTTAGTATATGAAATGGTCATTTTATTTAATTTTCTTCTGCATTCCAATTTCATTTTTTGGACAGCATTCAGATGACTTAAAACTTTGGTATGACGAGCCCTCAGGGGATACGTGGGAAAATGCGCTGCCTTTGGGCAATGGTCGTTTGGGGGCAATGGTATATGGTAATGTGGACACGGAAATATTCCAGCTCAACGAACATACGGTTTGGAGCGGAAGCCCCAATAGAAATGACAATACAAATGCACTTGAGGCCCTTCCCAAAGTCCGGGAACTCATTTTTAATGGGAAATATAAAGCAGCAGAAAAATTGGCGAACGATAAGATCATTACCAAAAAATCGCATGGCCAAATGTTCCAGCCCGTAGGAAATCTGGAACTATCCTTTCCCAACCATACAGACTATCAAGACTATTGCAGGGAGTTGGATATCAGCAATGCGATTAGTAAAACCTCTTATATAATCAATGGTGTTACCTTTACGAGAGAATCTTTTGTATCGTTGACCGACAGACTTTTGGTCATTCGACTTACTGCCAGCAAGCCAGGTAAAATTGACTTTACCGCCAATTTCACCACTCCCCACGCCAATTCAAGAATAGAGACCAAGCCAGGTAACCAAATCTCTCTTTGGGGCAGAACCAGCGATCACGAAGGTATTGAGGGCAAAGTGGAATTCAATGCCCTAATGGGACTAAAGGCCCAAAATGGAAGGATAACCCAAGCAGATACCTCAATTACGGTGGAACATGCGGACGAAGCCATTTTGATGGTTTCGATTGCCAGCAATTTCAACTCCTACCAAGATTTGAGCGGTTATGAAGTGCTACGTGCAAGAGGATTTTTGGATGCGGGTATTGATAAAGATTATGAAGTCTTAATATCCGACCACATAAAAAGATACCAAGAATTGTTCAACAGAGTCGTTTTGGACTTTGGGGAAACGGAAGCTTCAAAGCGGCCCACGGATGAACGTCTGGCCAATTTCAGGAATACGCAAGACCCATCATTTGTGGCATTATACTTTCAATATGGGAGATATTTGCTCATATCCTCATCCCAACCGGGTGGGCAACCTGCAAACCTTCAAGGTATATGGAACCAAAGTATGAATCCCGCATGGGACAGTAAATACACCATCAACATCAATGCGGAAATGAACTATTGGCCTGCAGAGCGGACCAATCTCTCCGAACTTCACGAGCCCTTTCTAAAAATGGTCAAAGAACTCTCTGAAACTGGTCAGGAAACAGCCAAGACCATGTACGGTACACGGGGCTGGATGGCACACCACAACACTGATATTTGGAGGATTACCGGACCCATTGATGGTGCCTTTTGGGGCATCTGGAACGGTGGGGGAGCCTGGACGAGTCAGCATCTTTGGGAGCACTATTTATACACTGGGGATACCACTTTCTTAAAAACATCTCTCCCCATCTTTAAAGGAGCTGCTGAGTTTTATGCAGATTTTCTGGTGCAGCACCCCAAGTACCCATATTTGGTCATAGCTCCTGGAAATTCTCCCGAAAATGCCCCAGAAGCACATCAAGGTTCGTCCATAACTGCCGGATCTACCATGGACAACCAATTGGTTTTCGATGTATTCAACACCTATATTCAAGCTACGGAAGTTTTGGGAAAGGAAAGCGCTTTCGTGGACTCGCTAAAAGTGTTGAGAAGCAAATTGCCCCCAATGCAGATTGGCAAGCACAACCAATTGCAGGAATGGTTGGACGACGTGGACTCACCAGAGGACAATCATCGCCATATTTCCCATTTGTACGGTCTTTTTCCGTCCAATCAGATTTCTCCATATCGCACACCGAAACTTTTTGCCGCTGCAAGGAACACCTTGCTTCAGAGAGGAGATATTTCTACGGGATGGAGTATGGGCTGGAAGGTAAATTGGTGGGCCAAAATGCAGGATGGCAATCACGCCTATAAATTGATTATAGACCAATTGACCCCCGTAGGAATCAATCGAGGAGGGGGAGGAACCTATAACAACTTGTTCGATGCGCATCCTCCATTCCAAATCGATGGGAACTTTGGATGTACCGCTGGAATTGCTGAAATGCTATTGCAAAGTTCGGACGGTAGTGTCCATCTGCTTCCAGCAGTTCCCGATGCACTTGATGCCGGATACGTAGGTGGATTAAGGGCCAGAGGAGGGTTTGAAGTGGTAGCTATGGAATGGGAAAACAAGAAACTTGTGGCCACTTCAATAAAATCAAATTTAGGAGGCAATTTGCGACTCAGGGTCCCCAATGAAATTGAGTATATCGGAACGGGAAAGTTAAAAATAGCAGAAGGGGAAAATCCGAATAAGTTCTTCACTTTTAGTAAAGTGGCAGACCCAATAATATCTGAGAACTCTTCTATTGAAGAATTAATATTACCTAAAACATCGTTATACGATATAGAAACGGAAAAGGGGAAGATTTATACCTTTAGCTTAAAGAAATAAAAAGGGTCTGCCTTTGTGGACAAGCGAACTTTTAACCAATACTCAAATAAAGTATTCATGTTTAAGCAATCTTATTAAGTTTAGAGCTGAAAGTCTCCCAAATCCCGTATGGTCGATACCACCAAAAACAGAAAATTTGAGCCACCGAATAATTGGCTTTAGCTGTTTGAAAATCAGATTTTTTTAGTTCCAACGGTGCTCAATTTTATCCTGCGTATGTGGTATACCATCTTCGGCGTATCCACTTTAACCGTTTACGGTAATCCTAAAATAGACACCAGCTTTTCCATTTTTGTCCAATCTGGAATTTCTTAAATAGAAGATTGAAGAGAAAGTGTTCGTTTCCATTTGTCATTGATTTACTGATTCAATTTTGTTCCAAAACATTTGAAAAAACATGTTCGAAGCGTTTTTAACATGGATCAGGTGTCATTTTCACGGATTCAACAAAGTGCGCACCGTGATATATGGTACAAATTGAATTCAAATGAAATCAATAAAAACAAAAAAGTCTGTAAATCAATGACTTACAGACTTTTTGAATATTTTTGAAAGCTCAAAAGTGACCTGACTGGGGGCCTAAACCTAAGATATAATCAATTGATATTCAAAAAGTTAAAATCATTTTTCTTAGCCTGTGCACCGAATCGTTCACCAGTACACAAATACCATATAAAATGAACCTAAATGCCGTTATTTGGCACCTAATCTTATTTAAGTTTTAAAGATACAGATTCTATGGTTTTAGTTGAACAAGAATTGTTAAAAATATTCTTTCGACCCAGGACGATAGGGGGACATTGGGATTAGTAGGGCAGTCATCCCGATTTACCTTATTTAAGTAAAATCAAAACATTGTTAATCTTTTTATTTACAGTGTTTTGTGTTTTTAGGCATATCATCTAAAATCAATTAAAACCATCTAAAATCATATTAAGGGTGTTCTTATCGGGAGCAGACTATTACACTATATGTTGTAATTTTAGATGACTTCATGAAGCATTTTGCTTGTGTTTTGACTTTCGCAGTATTAACAGTTAAAAACGTTGCAACATGCAGAAAAACAATCGTTTAACAATTAATTTCTTTACAAGGAAACACAGGGTTCATTCCGAGAATCTCATTGTCTATTGTAGGATCACCATCGATGGTGAACGCACCGATTTTAGCATAAATCGTGAAATTAAGGCCAATTTATGGGACAATAACCGTAAAAGGGGTAAGGGTTTTTCCAGTTATGTGATTTCACTTAACAAGTACCTTGACCAAATTTACACGGGTTTACATGAGGCCCATAGATTGATGATGGCAGAGGAAAAAGTAATCACTCCGCTATCTTCATAATAGGATATGTTCTTCGCTGTAAGATAATCCAGTTTTTTATCGAGAATACGTTCAGTAAGCTCTTCCAAAAATTTGGATGAATTATAGGTTTCGATTTCCTTGGAAATCTTTTTATCAATCAGTTCTTTTCGTAATTCTTCGAACTTCATTCCCGCTTTACGGTCGAATCGGATGGAGCCTCTTCCCAAAAACGTATATTTCAAACCAATACCAATTCCGCTATTCAGTTCAATCTCATCGGTTTCACTGTTCCTTTTGGTCAGACTGGAAAATTTTTTATCGATGCTGGACCTTGTGTACAAGGTGCCGATATGACTAAGTTTGTACAGTTTTTTTGTGGCTTCCGGTACCCTACCCAAAAAAACGTCCAAATCCTTGGACATACCTATGGTCAATGTCTTTGCATCCGTATCGGTAGTCAAAAAATAACTGTCCAATGCAAAATCATTCGTGTTGGTAAAGAAAGACCCCAATTCCCCTCGAAAAAGGGAATTTAACATGCTACCGCTGAAAATAACTTTGGAACCTTCTTCTTTGCTTTTAATCCTCTCCATATAATTGGAAAAAAGATTTTCCTTAAGTTCCCTACGGTTTTCAGGCGTTTTGATGTCCAAGTCTTGAGCCAACGATGTCGAGCTCAACATAAATACGGACAAAGTTATTTCAATATATTTGATTTTTTCCCTCATGGTTAGGTTTGGTATATTCTGACATAAGAATGAACAAGGGTAAATTAGTCGGACTTCTTGTCAAACCGGGCGGGAAAGGTATGAATGGACCATCCATCGGCTGTTTCCTTCATAGTGGCACACATGATGGTCTTACCGTCCGTCCTCACATTAACCAATCCATAGTGGTTTTTGGTCATGATTCGGGTTCCTTTTACTTGTTGATTCCCGTAAGGTGTACTCCATTTGTGAACCGTTTGGTAATGAAAATTAGCCTTGGTACCTGAATCTCTCTGCTCCTGATAAATGTTTTCTAGTAAAGGTTTTTCTCTATTTTTCACCTCTTTGATAAAGGCACTTTTATCATCACGATTCATACCTTCGATCTCCTGACGTTCTTGCCAAGTCAAATAGGACAAGTCGGATATATCTTCGAATTCTTCCGCAAATATGGCATCCTCTCGGGTCTGCCCATCAACAGGCATATTGTTCAAACGTATATGTGAAATTTTACCAAGGGATACGGAACGTTCGATTTCCGTCATATAGATAAGTGGTGTTTTCAATCTATCATTCTCCCTGTCGATCGTAACATATCCGGTAATGGCACTAGCTGCGACCACTTCTGGCCTCGGATGGGCATATCCTTCGGAGTCCCCAGAACAAATTACCGTGGCACTTGCTTTAATTCTATCCAGAAAACTAAACGAAATATCATGGCTACCGTGGTGGCATGCCTTGGCAACATCACAATTGAAGGCTGCGATCCTATCATCATAAACCGAACTAAGCCAATCCATACTCTTGGAGTTCAAATCTCCCGTCAAAAGGATTCTTGCATGGCCATAGTCCAATCGCAAGCAAATGCTGTGACCATTGGTGTTCTTCCCTGTATCACCCAAATCCTTCAGCGCATCCATACCATTTATTTCCTTGGTGACCGGAGCAAGTACCTTGATGACACAATCACTTAAGTTTTTCCAGATTTCAGGAAAACCCAATCCATTGGTCAAATCCTGTTCACGTACGCCCAAACGAAAGAATTGGGTTTCCGGATTCTTCAGGATATCTTCTATAAACTCTTTCCAATTTCCTTTTAAGACTTCGGCGTTGTTTTTGTCAACACAGGCCTCTGCATCCTCACGGCCCTGCAACAAGCGGACAAACCATCCATTGTTGTTGGGACCTAAATCATCTTTGTGGGGAAAGATATCCTCCTCCTTTATTTGCCACCTTGATAGTCCTGGATGGTAAAACTCATCGATTTTCAGTTTCATGACATCCAACTCCTTATCTTTTGCTATATCGTTTGCCACCAAATCCCAAAGCCCACCATAATGATCGGCATCAGAGTGGGAGGACATCATGCCATCCAAATGGATTTCATAATGTCCGTAATCGGCAAAAAATTTCCAATCCACAAAATCCCCTGCATTTTTACCGGTCATTTGATGTTTTCTGGAAAGCCCGCCATCGATAAGCATGTGCTTACCTTCGGGAAGTTTTATTAAAATACCGTCCCCTTGACCTACGTCGATAAAATATACCTCTAATAAAGCTTCTTGGGAAATTCTATCATTGTCAAGATACCCGAACCAATTTCGAATCCGAACCCTTGATGTTGTTTCCCCTTTTGACAGAATTTGAACCAAATCCCCCCATATGACTTTGACCTTCTTAAAACTGGTTTCAAGTGTGGCCACATAGGACGGCTTATCCTTAGGCCCATTATTGATATAACCAACTTCGACCAAATGACTACGAAGGACATAACCAATGTTTCCATCCTTTTCAATTTCTACCCAATCATTGGAACCTATTCCATTGGGAAGCTGTACCACATCACCCCAATGGAGTGTAAGAAGAATAGTGGAAGTCCCATTAGGTTGGGCGAACAACGTTGTTGTAAAGTCTTTTCTGAATTTGGATCTTTTCTTGGCTGAGACCTGCCCTAGGTCTTTGAAAAACTGGTATTCTTCGCTGTATGCCCTTACCCAACCTGTTTTCATATGCTGATATTTTTTAAATTGAAATGTGTATAGAATAACGAGTCAATTTGAGGGGAACAATAAAGGATAAGCAAGTTGTTATCAATCAGTAGAATAGGGTGTCTAAATATAAAAATTAATACGCATAAGGCGTTGCTTAAAAACCTTAAAAAAAATAGGGTTTTTCTTTAAGTCATATTCATTAACCGCCTTTAGCAGAATGAGACGAATGATGGTGACCACTACTAACGAAAAGTTTGGACGACCTAATAATTGGATTTAGTAAGTTGAGGGACAGATTGCTGTTTTGGTCCGAACGTTTTTCAATTTTTCTGACGAATAAATTATTTTGTGTCCTGCGTTTCAAGTGATCTCGTAACACATTGAAGACGTGTAATCAAGGTGTTACGAACCTTTACAAATAGATTGGAGGTAAACTGATATGAAAGCTATAAAGCTCTAATGTCCGGTCATTCCATTTGCTGTACATGTATGGTGGCCTGCAAATAGCTTTTTCTTTGGCGTGGGTCAAGTTGTTTGTCAAAGGCCATGTGCGTAATTCCCCCAAAATTTGCTTGGGTCTCCAATCCATGTGCAACTTTTAGGATGTTGGTGAACCCGCCCTCCAGCACAAACCGATACGTCCTTATAACGGTATTCTCGTCATAGACCATATGGGGCGCATTAAAGTCCATGATCTTAACCGAATGAAGGGTACCCTGTTCATTGAGAAAACGCAATAGTTCGTTCTGCACATTGGTCGACCCAAGGTTCAGTGCTTTGAATTGGAGGTCCAATTGTTGCTCTTTCTTTCGAAGGTCGGCAAGTTTCGCAGGGATGTCCTTGGCCTGTTCGCGTTGTTCGGTCTCATTGAGATACTGTGACCGGAGCGCCAAGGTCTTTTTAATGGCCAGTTGATAGCATACGAAGAGGGCAAGTACAAAGCCTCCGATCAATAGTTTATTTCTTCTGTCCAATACCATCACAATATATTTTTAGGCTAAAGTTGTCCACGGTCTTTGAGGTGTACTCGTAATGTTCGATTTCCAAGTCCCTGACCCATTCCATGGATTCCAACTGGGAGGTCCACTGGGCAAAAGCTTCCTTGTCATTGGTCTGGCCCGATATGATCAATTGGTCGGACCCCGTGCTAATGGGTTTGTCCGCCTGGATGGGCCGGGTAAGGGGCTGATAGGTCAAGTGTTCCAATAGAATACTTTCGGGCAGTCCCGCCCCGATCTGGTCCACATATTGAGTCGTCCGGGTATTGGAGGAGCCCAATAGGGCACGCAGCTTTTTTTCCTTGGTACCTACACGTTCCTGCATGCGCACCAAAAGCGCTTCCTGTTGTTCAGGGTCTATCGGTCCTTCGCTTGCCATTGTTTTGGAACGGTAATGGGAAAAAATCAAAAAGTTCACCAACAACAAGGTCAAAAGAAGGCCCAAGCCCCATTGCAATCCCTGTTGATAGAACTTCCGGTTCAAAAAATGGTCCTTAAGCCCTGAATTGGTTTTGGTAAGATTGGATGCGGGCAATAGGTTCTGAACATGTCCCAATAGCTGTGAGAAGGATAGGAGGTGACCTGAAGGTATGCGCAATCCCTGGATATCGATATGTTCCGATGTCGGAGATGCCCCTAAGGAAACTTTCCAGTCACTATTATTTCCTTGGCGGATACTGAAATTTGACCCTGAAATCGGAACCTCCAAAAAGGGGAGGACGGAGGAGAGCCCACTGATGCCAAGGGAGACCCCTGCCGGAGTAATCCCTGCTTCACGCAATTGCACTAAAACTTCCTCGATCACCGAACGCTTGGCAATGGAGACCACGCGGAGCTTTGGCTTATCCATGACCTGAAAATAAAACTGTTCCAGATCTAAATTTGGAAAAGCTTGTTCGACCCATTGTTCCGGAATTTTTGCACTTGTTTCGGATATTTGTTTGTTCAGTACTTTGGCCGTATTGATGGTAATTATCAATAGATTTTTTTTGTTCACTTTTCGAACCAAGGAATCCAAAGAGCTGAACTGTGATGCATCCAACAGGGTCAACTCTCCTTTTTCTCGCTTTAACGTAAGGAGGGTATAGTGTAGGGTACCATTTACCTCAAAGATTTCCAATCCTTGAAAGACGGTGCCCTTAAATAATTGTAATACCCTTTGGAACATTATCAATAGATTACCGTTGGTTTGATCAGTATGGTCAGTTTTTGTTTGGTGTCCTCGCGTCTACGTTGACTGAACAGCCACTTGATCACAGGAATCCTTGCCAAGAAGGGAACCCCGCTTCCGGAATCATCCTTAATCTTTTCTTCCAATCCTCCCAATATCGCCAGGTCCTGGTTCTGCATACGGATAATGGAGCTGAACTCTCTTGAAGTAAGCCCTGGAGGTGCATCCTCTTCGATGCGCTCCCCGCTGAAATCGGATTGGATGACATTGATATTGAGCGTGACCTGTCCATCACCGGACACCAAGGGCTTGATGCTTACCCCAAGTTCGGCATCAATAGGGGCATAGTTTCGGATCTCGGAAGTTGTGGGTACTTGGGAACCAAAGAAATTTTGATTGGTGATGACATAGTAAGTGGTCTCACCAATGGATAGATGGGCCCGATGTCCGTTCAGGGTCGATAACTTGGGAGTGGATCGTATTTTGATGTTTCCGTTTTCTTCCAATGCCTTGATGGTGGCAAAGAATTCGGGCACCACCTTTCCGATGTTGAAGGAACCAAATCCGTCAAAGCCACCGATGACCTTATTGACCGTTTTGGCACCCAATGTCAGGTCGGTACTTGGAAACAAATTACCTCGTGTTTCGACTGCTTCCTCACCAATGCCCCAACTGATGCCCGTCTCGACCATCGAGGACTTACGAACTTCTATGATCATCACCTCGATAAGTACCACAGGAACAGGCTTGTCAATTTCCTTAATAAAACTTTTGAACCGCTCAATATTGGCGGATGGCCCACTGACCAAAAAGCTGTTCAGCTCAAAATCCACCTTGATGTCCAATTCGGATTTGATTTCATCGGGAACAATATTCACCAGTGCCTCAGCAGTATCTTGATAGTTTCCAAAGCCATTAGTGGTATTGGTATTGATGTTCCTTGTATTGTTAAAATTGTTCTGTCCCCCACCCATACCGGAATTCTGGCCATTGCCAAAATAGTTCACACTTCCCGTATTGGTACGCCCCGCCGAACGATACCCCCCGGAGTAGGATGTGGGATCGCTCAACAATTCCACTGATCGATGCATCATCTGAATGATTTCCACCTGTCGAACACTAAGTTGATCGGCCGTGCCAAAAAAGTAAATATTGTTCTCCTTTTTAAATGTAAAACGGGTCAAAGGGTTGCCCGTACTTTGATTTGCCATATTGTTTTGGGCAAGATTGCGCGTACGTCCATTGGGAGCTGGTTCTTCGGATACCGGACCGCTTCCCGTGGTCTGTCCCTCAAAAATATGGGTCAAAAGGTCATCGAATGAAATATGTTTGGCATTGAAGGTGACACTGCCGGCCTCCTCTAATGGCGTTGCCGTGTAGATGTCCAAATGAAGATCATGTCCCAGGGCTGTTACGATATCGGCTATGGGAGTGGCATTGAAATCCACGTTCAGGATCTGGTTGATCGTATCGATGACCTCGTAGCGTATACCCCGGCCAAAGTTGGGCCCAGTTCGATCACTCTGTGCTTCCTTGGCACTGAACAGGTAGAACCCATCGCGGGATTTGGAGTGGGAAAGTCCATTGAGAGCGGCCAATTTTTCCATGGCGGCATCAAAGGGCACCTGTTTTAAATAGATGTTCAAGGGACGGCTTTTTAGATTGTTGGCGAAGAGCAGATTATGGCCCGATAGTTCCATGACCCTCCGAAAAACACGTTCCAGGGCAATATCCGAGACATCCAAGGTGATGAGTTTTGAATCCGGGTCTACGTCCACAACAAAAGTTTTTTCCACGACTTCTGGCTGGGGAGGTATATGTTTTTTAATGGAAAGGATGCTACCGGTAAAATCAATGGTCAGGGCATACTCTTTACAAAGAAACACTAAAAGTTCGGCTATGGTGACATTCGAGAAATTGTTGACGATGATGATATTGGAAATATCATTGGAAACACTGAGATTGAGGTTATGGACTTTCGATACCGCGATCAAGAAATTGGGCAGGGTCACATTGGTGACGTTCACCTCCAGTTTTAAGGTTTCGTTGTAGGCGGGATGGTCTACCGCCAATAGCTCCAATTGATTTTCGATACGTTGAATCCGATCGCTATCATATTGAGGATAGGCAATCTGAAACACAAACAGTAGTATTATGATCAGTTTTTTGTGCATAGGTCAATGGCTTAACAGGGCATAGACCTCTTCAATGGAGGTCACCCCTTGATGGATCAGTTTCAGGGCATTGCCCCGTAAACTGGATATTCCGTGTTCGTTCATGTAATCGTCGATTTCAAGGACATTCTCCTTGATGGCCGTCTCCAGGTCTTTTCGGATGGGCAGTATCTCATAGAGGGCCTTACGGCCATGATATCCCGTATGGTGACAGGCATTGCAACCCATGGCCGTCCAATGGTGCTCCAAGTCCTTGGGGATTTTGAAACCGGATGGAAAGGACCCTGTGTCGATCGGTCTTTTTTCTTTACAATTGTCACATAGTTTACGTACCAAACGCTGGGCCACGCTCATGTTCAAGGTACTGGCAATCAGAAAGGGAGGCACTCCCATATCGATCAATCTTGAAATAGTGGCCCAGGCGGAATTTGTATGAATCGTGGAAAGCACCAAATGTCCCGTCAATGCGGCACGAATTGCCATATTGGCTGTTTTTACATCCCTGATCTCACCGACCATGATAATGTCCGGATCCTGGCGCAAGAAAGTCCGCAGGGCACTGGAAAAATCCAGTCCGATGTTTTCTTTTAATTGCACTTGATTGACCCCTTCCAGCGTGTACTCGATAGGGTCTTCTATGGTCAGGATATTGGTGGCTCCGTCGTTCAATTGCTTCAGGGTGGCATATAGGGTAGTGGTCTTTCCTGACCCCGTAGGCCCTGAGATCAATACGATTCCGTTGGGTTTTTTGATGCCTTCTTGGTAGCGTACCAGTTCGTTATCGTTCATTCCCAAGGAAGTCAGGTCGATACTGCCCGTGTCCCGGCTCAGGATCCTTAGCACTAGTTTTTCCCCATGGAGGGTAGGGAGGGAAGATACCCGGATATCGAATTCCTCTCCCTGGGAACTGACCGTGATCCGACCGTCCTGTGGCAATCGTTTCTCCGATATGTCGAGATTGGCCCTGATCTTGATCTTATTGACCATGGTCGGGTAATCCGCTATGGGTACGCTGTAGTATTCCAAGAGCTTTCCGTCCAATCTAAGTCTTACACGGCTATTGTTCTCATAAGGTTCAAAGTGGATATCACTACTGCCTATGGCCTTGGCTTCCAGTAAAATTTTTTCCAAAAAATCGGTGGAGTAGCTCATTTGGGAAACATTGTTTCCATTGCGCTGCCTGTAATTGGTCGTCAGATACTGCTGGAGTTCTTCCCGTTCACAGGATTGAAGGATGACCGGAGTGTCCAACACGATGTTCAGCTCGGACAATAATGTTTCCAGTACTGTACTGTCAGTTTTCAAAACGATGCCCTTATCATCTTTGGATACCGGCACGATCCGATAATGGAACGCCTGATCGGCGGAGATGCACTGTTGCAAATGGGGCGGTATTTTAAAAGGTCTGTCGGACATTCAATAAGCATATAATGATGGTGCTCCCGGTAATATGGAGAGTAAGGTGATAGTCATAAGAAATAAGCCCATGAGACCGGCCATGGGTACGGTATTTACTTTAAGAAATAGCTTCATGGGTATAAAGGCCACTAATGAAAATATTAGCGACGTCACCAATAGATATACATAGGTCATCGTAGGAAAGCCCAGTGCCATGGCATACAGGAACAATAGGTCCCCTAGACCAAAACTAACGTTCAAAAAAGGTTTTTTTAAAACATACCTGGTGACTGCCCAGAGCAACAATAGGATACCACTGGTCAATATCAAATTGGTGATCACGGCATAGGCAAAAACCGGAAAGCCTACTTGGAGCCCATGTACCAGTCCAAGGCTAATTCCCAAAAAAGGAAACCAGATCCAGGTCACCTCACGGTCCCTTACGTCCTGATAGGCTATGATGCCATAGCTTAACAAAGAAAACAGCTGTAACATGAACATCAATCCTTGATGATTTGTTTGGGATTACCGTTCTCATCGATTTCCCAGACGTTAAGCACTCCATCGCCATCAAAATCGGTGATGGCCTCGGCCCTTGCCTTAAAGGCTGCATTGTCCGCTGAAATGATTTCGTAACGGTAATTGGCCGTACCATTTTCCTGTACGGTCCGTGGTGGGACAAAGTCAAGTTCGTTCATCTCCAAGGTATACTTGCTGTACATATACCGATAGGTGGTCTGAGCATTGTACAATGCCTTCAATTGGGTCTGTGCCTCGATACTCTTTGCCTTGGAGATCAAGGGCATGAGATTGGGCAGTGCCAAAAGGAGCAATATACCGATGATGGCCAGAACGATCAGGGTCTCCTGAAGGTTCAAAGCCTTGATTTTTTTTGTAGGAAATGGTAGTGTCATAAAAGGATAAATCAGACTTGGTAATATGAATAACTTTAAAAAAGGTTAGTTATTATGAGTTGTGCATAAAAAAACAATGGTTTTATTGATGTTTATGTAATTCATCGAAAAAAATATGAATTATTAATAATTATAAGATAAAACTTATATACTTGTCAAGTATTGCATTTTTAAATGAAAGAAAATACATACTAAACATTAACCTACATACCATGCACATTCAACTTCAAAACAAGCAAAAGCAACTTAAATTAAAAAAGACTGTCAAGCCTTTAAGTCCCATTTTATTTCTATCAATTGCGGATGCGCAAAAAACTGATGGTGTACCCAGGACCAAAGATAAAACTGGAAGAAGGCTTCCCAATTCGGTTAATAAAGAACAGATCTTTATTTCTACCTAATTATTCAATTTTCGAACTGTACTTAAGGATAGCTGCCCAATGGGGTGCTCGTTGGTATTTTGAAATTAATTTTAGACAAATATTTCAATTACCTGGGTGGCCTGCGGCCATAGTCTTTTAAGATTTCCAATAAATACCCTAATACATAATATTGTTTTAACGGGCACAACCTTGCCATTGTTCAACTAGGAGTTTTTTGATTTGAAACCTATAAAAACAATGTGTTGTTCAGGTTTTGGTCCTTAGGGAGTTCAAACTAGAACAAAAACCTTAGTCCAAAAAATGAGGCGATGAATTCAAATAAGGATAACTGTCTAAAAAATCATTGAATCCTCTCAAACTGAAAAAACCCAAAATCTTGTCTTTAACCTCGAAAACAGTAAATCATGATGTTAAAAGTTTTAAACAATAAGGGGCATATCAAATTTAAGGCCCCTGTGAATATTTATACTATAGTCCTTCTTATCATCGGGCTAAATTCTTTTGGCCAAAGTTTCTCAGATGACGTAACCCAAATCCATGAAATACCGACCACCCCGACCATGTGGGAATTTGAGAAGTATGGCAATTATCCAGTATCCATGCACACTGGGGTACCTGACATTTCAATCCCATTGGTCTTCGCTCAATCTGGGGAGTTAAAGATCCCAGTTTCCTTACGGTACCATGCCTCTGGAATAAAGGTCGACCAAAAGGCAACTTGGGTTGGTTTGGGATGGACGCTTATGGCCGGGGGTGCCATAACCCGTACGGTAAGGGGTGGTGTGGATGAATGGTCACAAGGATATATCAATAATACTTATTATGAACAGGGACAATTTGATCCGGCATTTGAAGATAATTATTCTATTACGGAACAAATGATTTTGGGATTAATAGATACGGAGCCCGATATTTTTAATTATAATTTTATGGGTTATTCCGGGAAGTTCATATTTGATCATTCAGAAAATCGTGGTACTGCTACAATTTCCTTGATACCTCATAACGATTTGATTATAACCCCAACGTTTTCGGGTGGAGGAGGAAATGAATCCATTGAATCCTTTACCATAACAACACCTGAGGGTTACGTCGCTGAATTTGACTATCCTGAAAGATCCAGTGAATACCGGCAAGGTATACAACAGAGTTTAACTGTTACGGCCAATAGTGTATGGCATCTCAAAGAGGTGACTGCTCCTAATGGAGTGGATAAAATCAGTTTTGAATATAAGACGCTACCGGGAACTGTGTTTAATGAAAGATATAGTAGAACCGAATCCGTTGAGTTGAACGACCGCTGTAATAATATTTCAGATAATATTATAACGGGCTCCAACGGTGGGGGTACATTTTCGCAGGTTAAACGCCTTGAAAGGATAAATTTCAACAATGGTTATATCTATTTAAATTCTTCGACAGGAAATAGACAGGATGATCCAGATGATGAAAGTCTGAGACTGGATGATGTCCAACTCTATAGCTTCATAAATGGAAAAAGCACCTTGATTAAAAAGTTTCAGTTCCAATACGGATATTTTGGTTCCATCAACAATCAAGATTCCACACCTGATGAATACGAAGTCCGGCTAAAGTTAGAACAGCTTATAGAAGAAGGGGGTAATGGAGCTACAAAAAACCCATATGAATTTTCATATATAGAAAATATGGGAATTCCTGCCCGTTTTTCCACGGCACAGGATTATTGGGGGTATTTTAATGGGAACAATTCAGCTACGTTGATTCCCTATTATTCCTATGCCGGACTAACCTTTGGTAGTGCCGATCGGGAACCTGCGCCATGGCTATCCAAAATGGGAATATTGGAACGGATAGTTTATCCAACCAAAGGATATACAGAATTTGAATTTGAGGGAAATCAGGTTCCAGTTGCATATGGAAGTACTGAAGAGAGGGATGTAGGTGGATTGCGTATTAAAACTATTAAAAACTTTGATTTCGACACTACTTTACAATGGCAAAAATCCTATGAATATGTACGTAAGGAAAACAACGCCATTTCTTCAGGTGTATATAACGACGCAGGTTTAATGGATGAGAGCAGTTTTTATAAGGTAATGGATAAGCACGTGAGTACTAAACAATGTGGTAGTTGCCAACCAACTTTTGATTATCAGAATTGTGAGACAAAAGTTTTTTCCGTTAGTTCATATCCTGTGAATGGAAACGGTTCTGCAAATGTATTTTATGGGAATGTAAAGGAGTATAATGGTAGTCCAACCTCTGGTGAAGGCTATACATGGTATACCTATAGTTCTACCAAAGATACTTTTTATAGCCTATCCGGTCCGGGATCAATCTTTTTTAATATTGACAGAAGTTGGGATAGGGGGCAATTGCTTAAGGAAGAGGTTTATGAGGAGGGTAACTCCAGTCCAATAAAGTCAATTACATATACTTATGAAGAGGTTGAGGTAAGGTCTCCAATATCAGGATTTAAACCATTTACCAAATTCATCGTTCAAGGTTATGGGTACTATCCTCCTGGGGAAGACCCGAGTATTTTTCGAAGTGCACATTATTATTTGGGGTACTATACCGAACCGATTGTTTGGAAACGATTGGCATCTAAAATCACAGAGGAAAGAGGTGTCTCCGTAGAGCAAAATTTTTACTATGACCTTGAATTGGATCATGCCAATCTTGCGAGGGAGGAAACAACGGACAGTAAGGGGAATAGTATTGAAGTTAAAATGTATTACCCGGATGATGTCGATGGAACCTCAAGCATGGAGGGAGGTGCCCTGTCAACACCGCAGGATACTGTAATAAACTTACTTAAAAAAAATGCAATCCATTCGAGGGTGGGTCAAGTTATCCAAACTGTGAAAACATTCAACGGTGAAAAGAGTATTGAAAGAACCTATTTTGGTTTATGGAACACTAGTATGGTCTTACCTGACAGTATTCAAACCTCAAAGAAAAATTCTCCTTTGGAAAGCAGGTATGTTTTCCATGAATATGATAGTGAAGGCAATGTTTTAGAGGTCTCCAAAACAAATGGAAGTCATGTGTATTACATATGGGGTTATGACAAACAATACCCCATTGCCAAAATTGAAAACTTGAAATCAGATGAGATTGACTCCAATCTTCAAAGTCTCATCAATGCTTCTATAGCGGCATCTGATATTGATGATTCGACGATTGACGAGGCTAATCTAAGAGAAGCTCTTGATGATGTTAGGGCAAATTTACCATCTGCTATGATTACTACATATACCTACGACCCGCTGAAGGGAGTGACGAGTATAACCGACCCTAAAGGACAAACCATCTATTATTTGTATGACGAGTTCAACCGGTTGAAGGAAGTACGTGATACGAACAATCATATTGTGACCGATTATCAGTATCGATATAAAAATTAATTATCCCCTTTGAATAACAATAGGATAACCGTTTAAATGTTGTTAAAATGAAACTAGTCAATAAAATATTCAAAATATTACTGATTTGCCTAATACTGGGTTTTTCATCTCAAAGTGTAGCGCAGAGTTGTTATGCAACGGGACCAAGCATGAGTTTTTCGGGAAATGGAGGTACCAAATATTCCACCTTACAAGGAGGGTGTTCAAACGGATCTTCACTTCAAGTACAAGTAGGGTCTACTCCTAATTGGATTACGGCCTATCCAACAGGGAATTATTCCATTGCTGCGACAGCTTCCCCCAACAATACGGGATCTTCCAGAAGTGGAAGTATTACCATATTACAGTTCGGAAACCCGATAGGTGTGGTTTCTGTATCCCAACCTGCGGGAGTATTTCCCGTAGGTCAGGTAAGTATTACATCAGGTCCAACACAAAGGTGTAAAGGTTCAGATACCTCGAATTACGATGCCAATGCCTCTAACGCCACAAGTTATAGCTGGTCTATATCTGGTGCATGGAATTCCACAATAAATAGTTCGGGTACCGTGAATTGGGATGCTGGTTTTTGGGGTACTGCGACTATTAGTGTTACAGCACATGGGGCCAATAACAGTACATCGACAGCTACAAGAAATGTTACGGTTACTGCGGTTGATAGGCCAAGTCCGAATGTACCTGTGACTGAGATATGTGGTGATGATACCGCTACGGTGACCCTCTCAAATTTAGGGGATAACACGCGGTACGAGCTTTGGCGAAATGATAACCTAGTATCGGGTATCAATACAGAAGCGAATGGAGAACCAAACACCTATACTTGGACTATGTCAGTAGGTGGAAATTATTACATAAAAGGTACATTGGATGGTTCGCCGTGTAGTGAGGAATGGGGGGAGTTTACTATAACTAAATATGAAGGTTTGGGAAACCCTGTTCTAAGTGACCCAGGGTCACGCTGTAAAGGAGAGGGAACTTCGTCAATAAGTGTGAACAATCCATCTGGCGATAGTTCTTATGCTTGGACAATTACTAATGCAGGAAACTCGACTATTAATAGTTCAGGAAGTTCCGCCTCTATAACTTGGGATCCTGACTTTTCAGGAACTGCAACGGTCAGAGTAGAAGTTGAAGATGAATGTAATAACTCTACCATTAGGACAAGGACAATATCTGTCACTGAACCGGTTTTATGGTATAAGGATACCGACGGAGATGGGTATCGAGACCCAGGAGTGCCTGCAGAACTCCAATGTACTTCGCCCAGTGGCAATTGGACGGATGATCCCCAGCCCATTGTAGATTCTTGTATCAATTATTTTAATGATGCCGATGGTACCAATGGGTGTAATCCGAATTGTTTGGAAAATATTACTGTAACGAATCAGATAGTTGATTTTAACGCTCAGGGAGGTGAGGAAACAGTTTCTTATAATTTGCCTTTGTGTGGTTCAGGGTCGGGATACAACATTGAAGTTCAACAACAATCTTACGGTTGGTTGGAAATTGTACCTACCGGCCCAAACACGTTTAATGTAATCTGTGATGCCGGTATCGAAGCAAAGGATGTAACAGTTGCTGTTACCATAAACGGAAACTCTCAATATGGATCTACGGGTTTTGGAATACGGGTGCTTAGGGGACCCGCAGAAGACCCTGACCCCGACCCTTGTGTTGCGAATTCAATGGAAGATATATCTTTTGGGGCATATACTGAAACACAAAATGTTAGCGTAAATTATTCTGGCGACTGTGTTGGAACTCTTGTTTTAAGACATCCATATGATCCAAATGGTATTCCAAGTTGGTTAATGGTAACCCCAGGTCCAGGTACGACCTTTAACTTGTCTGTTTCAGATATTGATCCAGGTATTACCTATAGTACCATACTTAGTCCCATGATGGACGATGGAAATGGGAATTATATGGGTATGGGGGTTACGTTTAGTGTGACTCAAGAACATCCCGCCCCAATCCCTAGTGAAAATTATATTTATACACGTACTTACCAGAAAAAGAGTGCGAAGATTATAGATCCATTACGTTTTACACAGAATGACTCTTTAGTACAGAACATTACCTATTTTGATGGTCTTGGGCGACCTATCCAGCAAGTCGGGATAGCTTTAACCCCAAAAGATGGTAATGGCCAAGCTTATGATGTGGTTACCCCTATAGGTTATGATTCTGTAAATAGAAAGCATAAGGAATGGTTGCCTTATGTAGATATAGTAGAAGATTTAGGAAGTTTACGGGTCGGGGATACCACAGCAACAAAACAATATTATTTGGACAGTTATCCCTTAGACTTCCCAGGGATAACAAACGTTCAGGATATTAATGCGTTTTCGCAAAAGCAATTTGATTCCTCTCCCTTGAACAGGATTTTAAAACAAGCTGCACCTGGCAGTGATTGGGCCATGAACCAAGGTAATGAGATAGAATTCAATTATACGTCAAATACTAGTCTGGATGAGGTGCGACAATTTGAGGTAGACCTAACAGAAGCTACAGTTAATGGTATCGTAACTTTTGAATCGATATTGATTGAGGAAAGTCCCAACATCATGTACGACGTTGGCGAACTCTACAAGACGACTACCTACGATGAGAACCATCCAGGTACATCCACGAAGCTTCACACGGTTGAGGAGTTCAAGGACAAGCAGGGGCGGGTAGTGCTCAAGCGCACCTATGGGCCCTTTGACGACGATGGCAATAATGAGATAGATCCCGGAGAGGAAGAGCTTCCCCACGACACGTACTATGTCTACGACGACTATGGGAACCTGACCTATGTCCTTCCCCCGAAGATGGACGCCACATCGTCCACACTTCCGGAAGTCCAGGGAGCGCTGGACGAGCTGGGCTACCAGTACGTTTACGACCACCGCAACCGATTGGTGGAGAAGAAGGTCCCGGGCAAGGGATGGGAATATATCGTATACAATAAACTGGACCAACCGGTGATGACCCAGGATGCCGTGATGCGTACCAATGGGCAATGGCTCTTCACCAAATACGATGCCTTCGGGAGGGTGGCCTATACGGGAATGGCGGACCTTACGGTGGGCAGGGAACAGGCGCAGTCCAACGTTGAGAATGCCGCGGCCCAGTACGAGGAACCGGACAACGGGTACTATACCTACGATACCTATCCTTCAATAGCGATAACGCCTAACGAGGGCTATACCATGAACTTTTATGACAACTACGATTTTGACCTGAACGGGTACACGATACCCACCACGGTATTGGGACAGGACGTTTCGATGGACGTAAAGGGGCTTCCCACGGCCATCACCACACGTGTGCTCGTGGATGGGCCCGAACGATGGGTGTTGACCTTGATGCTCTACGATGACAAGGGACGGGTTATCCTGACGGGAACCATCAACGAGTACCTGGGCACGATGGAGATCGTGGAGACGGAACTGGACTTTGTGGGCAGGGCGGTAAGGACAAGGACGATGCACTCCCGTGGCACCGATGTGGTGGTGACGATAGACAACTATGAGTACGACCACGTGGGCAGGCTGCTGAAGCACACCCAGTGCATCGGCGACCATACGATGGGGGAGAGCTGCACGGGCCCCGGGGAGCTTATCGCCTACAATGAGTACGATGATCTCGGCCAGTTGGTACAGAAGAAGGTGGGCGGAGCCCCGGGCACCACATACGCCCTTACCGATGGTCTACAGACTGTGGACTATGCCTATAACATCAGGGGCTGGCTCAAGAGCATCAACCAGGACCAGGACAATACGGACAACGACCTGTTCGATTTTGGGATAAGCTACAACGATCCCCAGCATGGGGGAGTTCCGCAGTACACACACAATGTGGCGGAGACCGAATGGAAAACGGCCAATGACAATGTCACCAGATGGTACAGCTATGGCTACGATGCGCTTTACCGCCTTGAAAACGCTGTGAGCCACAATGGGAACTATGATGTTTCCCTTTCCTACGACAAGATGGGGAATATACAGAGTCTTGCCCGTAACGGATGGCAGAACGGTTCTCCGTATGCCGATATGGATGTACTGGACTATGACTACGACAACGGGAACAAGCTCTTGCGCGTGACCGATACGGGGAACACAGGTTATGGCTTTAAGGACGGCAATACGAGCGGTGACGATTATGAATATGACGGGAACCTGAACATGACGGTGGACCGTAACAAGGGAATCACGTCCATAACTTATAACCATCTGAACATGCCGACGAATATAACCGTTGTCGGTAGCAATGCGGGCACGTTGGATTATGTATATGCCGCCGATGGGACGAAACTGAGGAAGAGCAACAGCAATGGGACTATCACGGACTATGATGGAAACTATGTCTATGAGAACGGGAACCTCAAACAGATAACCCAACCGGAGGGCTATATCGAACCGGACGGTATGGGGGGGTATGATTATGTGTACCGCTATACGGACATGTGGGGCAACACGAGGCTCACCTATGCCGACGACAACAATGACGGTTCGATAAACCCGGCCACCGAGATACGCAGGGAGCAGAACTATTATCCTTGGGGCCTCGAGCACAAGGGGTACAACGAAGCCCTTTACGGGTCCAAGAATGACCTGAGGACATACCAGTCACAGGAGTTTACCGATGACCTGGGCCTTGACTTCCACGAATGGCGCTACAGGGCCAGTTATCCGGACATCGTGCGCTTCTGGCAGGTGGATCCCTTAGCGGAGGACTATGCGTACAACTCGACCTTCGCCTTTCAGGAGAACAAGTTCGGTATTGGAATTGAACTTGAAGGGCTGGAAGTGGCGAGATTTAAGGATGGAATGAAACAGGTAGGAAGTGGGGTTAACCGTGCTTATAGAGAAGCAACAAATGTTAGAAGGGAAATGAATATTCAGGGGGCGAATGGTAGTCGGGCATCTGAAATGGCTCAACAGGAAAGAATATCGCAATATTCTACCGCTGCGGGTGATGTGGCTCAGGGAACTACCGAAGCGACCAAAGGGGGAGCTAAAGTAATAGGAGAGGGAATGGAAATGACGGGAGATGCAATCACGGTAGCTGGAATAGCCACTGCTCAACCAGAGATTATTGCACTTGGGGAAGGAATAAGCACCACGGGTTCGGTTATCAATGGCTTGGTTGATCTGTCCGATGGAAAATCACCAATAGTTGTGGGTGCAGAATTTGGAGCGTCGATAGCTTTTGGAGAATTAGGGGACCAAGCTGTTAAAGGAAGTAGAATTGTAGCAGGTAGTGAGTTTGTTGAATCAGGGGCAAATAAAGTATCTGAGTCTATTTTGCAGGGAATCAACAAGGGGTTTGAAACCATCACAAAGGAGCTTATCATACCTGCTGTATCAACGCCTCCAGCAACCCCTCCAGCAACGCCTCAGCTTGACTCTAGATTGATTAAGGATGAAAACAATCCTCTTTTTAACTAATTTAGGTTCATGAATTACACAAACATCATCATAGGGGGAATCATATTGGCAGCTTCAATTTTATACTTGATTAATGTTGTCAATAGAACCAAGGGTATAGAGAAAGGGGATTATATGCGTCAATCCAATTACTTTAAAATATACGGAGGAATAATAATTTTTATGATTATTGGATTGATTTTGATTTTAAAGGAGGTATTATGATTAGAATACTATTTATTTTGAATTTTTTTTTGATTGCCTTTTTTTTAGGATTACATGATTGCTCGTCTCTCGAAGAAGGTTCTTTTGAAATTTACGAGAATGATTCTATGGTAGGTCATATCTATAGGAAGAGAGGTTGGCAGATAGAGAAATATTTGAATGGTCAAGGCCAAATGATTGCAACGATCAAATCAGAAGGATGCCTGTTTTATATGAAAAGTTATAGGGTCAAAGAGGACTTGGATACAATAACTTGGGCGGTTTCTTATAAAAAGATTGCCAACAACCATTACTCTTTTGTGGGAAGCCCAAAATATCTAAAAATTGATTATAAGCATTTTGGAGAAATCAAAAAAATCAGTGATGACATCTCTCCTGATGTGTTGGAAACTATTAAAGAATTGGAACGCAGCCATAATGACAATTAATAGGCAATAGAATGCTTGACTGATATAACCACCCCACGGGGTGGTTTTTTATTGCGCCAGTTTTTGTGCAAGGTCGGCCTTAAGGACGAATGCGGAAAGGAAATCCTTGACGGTCTCCTTTTGCTTG
>Ga0208449_1000190_pt1 | contig 54824 bp, 50 predicted proteins | sample MalvireepMed_s17_FD_184247 | JGI IMG/M metagenome (GOLD analysis project Ga0208449, IMG submission 184247) | Marine viral communities from the Global Malaspina Expedition - Malaspina viral metaG DeepMed_s17 (SPAdes) (version 2) | ecosystem: Environmental > Aquatic > Marine > Oceanic | place...
AGGCAACACAAGAAACTGGACGCCCGTTGGTGACGTTGCGCTAAATCCCTCCAATGTTGAGGAAATTAAGCGTAATACGGCGGTTGCTTAAAACAGTTTTTTTGGACAACTCGGTTGAAAAACACCGCCCTCCTTCGATGCCTAACCAAACCAAGCCGCTCGGAACAAATTCTAACTCCATGTCGCCTTCAATGGCTGCTTCTTCAAGGTTAACCGTCAACACATGTTGAGCAATCGGATCAGCGACGAAAACATAGTGACCGTTTTGAGCGACCGTCATACTGAATGATTCGCCTTCTGGCATCGCTGCAACATCTTCTTCAGTAATATCCAAACGGCTAGCGACTTCCCAGTCGACGTGATCGCCCTCAATATGACCGTGAAGAGTCGTTAAAAAGCCCTCGTCATCTAAGATAAGAAAATGTTCGCCATTATGCGAAAATGCGTAAGATACAGGACTCGCGTCCGCCGTGTTTTCCCAGTCAATAAGCTCCATCTCGTTGGCTTGTGGGTCAATTGCCACTAAAGTAGCTTCGCCACCACCGTGAGCAGAAGCAACGCCAATAAAGTTGTCGCTATCATGGTGACCGTAAAGCGTTCCTATACGCATGCTATTTAATCCGTCAATATTGGCGATTTTGACGGACTCAAACTCGGCATCATGCTGATGAGCTACCATCACACCATCACTACAACCAAAGGCAATATAGTCATGGTTTTGTGCGGCGATGTTGCTGTTAAAGGCGACACAGGGAAAGTGAATACTGCGCCGACCATCAACAACGAATTAGCGCCAATCACTCCACCGGATAACTCAGTCAATATTAACCGAGGACCGAGCATCACACTCCCTCCAGATAATTGGCAGGGCTTTTCCTTGAGTGAGCTTGACGCATTGCCGAAATTACTAAATCCCGTCAGCTTAAATGTCCCGCCGAGGTTAAAGCGACAACTTGGCGAGGTGGTTCGCTTAAGGTTAGAAGTTTCCATTAACTCAGAGGGCGAAGTTACCTTGTTGGAAATAATCGAGTCTCCAAGCCCGGAGCTTCGTTTTCCAATTGAGCAAATGGTTAAAAAAGCGCGCTTTAGCTCGCCGCAAAAAGATGGGAAAACGGTTACGGCACAATTTATCTGGCCACTAGAAATAGCCTTATGATGAGCAAGACTGGATCTAAAATGAATTTTTTATCGACATTATATTCTCATATCAAAAAGTCCATAACGCCAGTTATGACGCTGAGTCTGGCTGTCACTCTGTACTCTATCACTCTTTCACCAGCAGTTGCGGCGACGAAAAATCAAGATTGGGTGCCGCCCCTTAATGCGCCCAAATGGTCACTGGCATTGCAACGCGCTGCCGCTTCAGATCAAAAAACGCCGATGAGTGACTCACAAAGAGCGGTTTTCTTGGATATATCACCACTGATTGAGAGCCAGCGATACCAAGAAAGTTTGAATTTATTAAAACAACGTATCGAAAGTAATGAAAAGCTCATTCGAAGCGCTCGTGTTTTGGGATTACGCGGACAGCTGAATATGGCGCTTTCACGGTTTGAAAAGGCTCGTAGTGACTTTACACAGGCGTTGCGTATCGATCCTAACAATAAAGTCATTCATCAGAACATGGCAAGCACATTAATTGAATTGGAACAACCCGATGACGCACGGACTCACTTGGTAACACTGTTAGAGCTCGGTAAGGTCAGTGCCCAACTCTATGGGCAACTTGGATACATTAATCTTCAAACGCAACATCCATTGTCGGCGGTGAGTGCCTATCAGAGAGCTTTCTCGCTAGAGCCTGAAAACGAACAATGGTCACAAGGTTTATTATATGCCTTAATTCAATCACAGATGACCCAAAGTGCAGCATCCTTACTCGATGAGCTGTTAGCGCAATCCCCTAACAATAGTGTTTTCTGGTTACAACGAGCACAAATAGCGTTGCAGCAAGACAATATTGAACGTGCTATTGCCAGCATCGAGCAAGCGCTTTCAATTGACCAAAATCAGCACCAAAATACAGCGGCGCTATTCCAATTAGCATCACTTCATGGCGAATACGGTAGCCGCGAGCGTGCGGCTCGATTAATAACGGGGATGCAAAAAATCGTCGATATTAATGACCGTGATCGAGTACAACGTTATTTTAAAACCTTGCGCTACATTACGGAGCAACTCATCGAGATTGGCAGTGAAGACGTTATTAACGAATTATTCAAGCAAATTGATAATGACTTTTGGACCGCAGAACAAAAGTCTGCATTGATAGCCACAAAAGCGAAATGGTACCAACGCGGAGGAAAAAAAGGCTCCAGTGAATCGTTATATCGAGATGCGATAGAAATCGATCCTACAAACGCTAGTGCAATTTTATCGCTTGCTAACCTTCTGATGCAGCAAGGAGATATTATTGAAGCACAGCTACTTTTCCAACGCGCAGAAGTATTTGAAAGCACACAGCAGCAAGCCCTTCTTGGCCTTGCTCAGATAACGATTGCTCAGAGAAATTACAAGGCTGCCTTAAAATATCTGCGTAGACTTTATCAAATCGATCCAACACGCACTGAATTACTTGATAATATTAGATTGCTCGAACAATCAACAAAGCTATGATGCAATACCAGTTTTACAACAGTGTATTGATTATCAGCAGTTCGCTTTTTCGACCAGCGATCCGTTCAGCCAACGTTTATCTTCGAAATCCAAAGAAAACGCGCCTTGCGGGCTCTTAGCCAATAATTCATCCAACGTATAGTCGTTCGGACGCGTTTGGTCACTGCGCTTTCTCGTAAGTTCGTTCGTTTGCTTCTGCCGATCCATTTTACCCCCTTTGCTCCACAAAACTCACCAGATGAGAGCTAATATCAGTGCCGTTGCTCTTTGAGCTATAAAGTATGATGCTTAACTATCATTTTTGCAAAAGTGTCCATGAAACGCTTATAGACCGGTGACTTGCGGAGTATGAAGGTGTTAAGCTAAAGTCAATTAGCTAGCTTTAGTGGCTCCCAAAAATACTGACTCTGGAGACTTTTATGCCTTTAAACCAACCTCATAATGCGTCAAAAAGGAAAGCGGATGGTTTGCGCCTACTTCACAAAGCCATCAGTGACTGCTCCCCGCCCTAAGCGCTAAAGCGCCACGGGCGAGGCTTCCAACTTCTCAGGCAGCAACTGGTACGTGACCAGATTGACGCTTGCCTCCATTGGCAGAAACCGACAGTCCTGCGGCCTTTAATTTTAAAATACCTTGCGCCTTGATATTTAAGGCTGCATTGATGTCCCGATCATGCTGTGTTGAGCAGGATGGACACTGCCAGTCACGCACGTTCAGTGACAAGTATTCTAGCTTGTGTCCACAGCAAGAGCAGGTTTTTGAGCTGGCAAACCATTGATCAATTTTAACCAGATGCTTGCCTTGCTCTTTGGCCTTGTATTCCAGCTTTTGGATCAAGCCTGACCAACTCGCATCGGCAATGTGTTTGGACAATTTCCTGTTCTTCAGCATGTTTTTGACTTTCAGTGTCTCGACAATTACCGCTTGGTTTTCGTCAATAACGTGTCGAGACAGCTTGTGCTGAAAATCAGCACGAGCATTCGCCAGACGCTGATGCGCCTTAGCGAGTTTAAGTCGGGCTTTTGCACGACCTTTGCTGCCTTTCTTGCAGCGTGATAAGGCTTTTTGTTTACGGCGCAGATTGGCACTGGCTTTCTTCAAAAAGCGTGGATTCGGTTTTTTCGTGCCGTTTGAATCTATGGCAATATGTGTTAAACCCATATCCAATCCGAGCACTTGAACAGCATTCAGGCTTTGAATGGACGCAGGAGCTTCTTGCCCATCTTCATGCAGTAGCGAGGCATAGTATTTACCTGTCACGGTGCGGGACAGGGTGATGCTTTTCAGTTTTCCTTCAACCTTGCGATGAATACGCGCTTTAATGGGCTGCTTTAACTTCGGCACTTTAATCCAGTCATCACCACAATCAACGCTCATGCAATGATAGCTGGACTGCCTGCCGTGCTTGCGCTTGAACTTGGGATAACGAGAAGGCAGTTTGGGATCAAAGAAATGTTGAAAGGCTTTATCAAGATTGATACATGCCTGCTGGAGTGCAATCGAATCAAAATCTTTGAGCCAGTGATACTTGCGAGATTTCTTCGCAACAGCCAACAGCGGCTTGAGGTCTTTTTTGGCCTTCAATTTCAGGCCGTGACGCTTGTACTGGCTGCTAATGATGTGCAAAGCCTTGTTGTACGCAAAGCGCACAGCACCGAACTGGCGGTTTAAAAATTCCGCCTGCTCAGGTGTGGGATAAATGCGTACTTTCGTGGCCTTTAACATTTCAGCGCTCATTGATATAATTCATTTATTATAAGCTATTAAGGTCATATTTCAAGTGAGTGCGCATCATAAAGGATTGCTATCAGATTACCTCACAAAACGTCACAGCGTCACCAAGCTGGTTGTTCATCTGGTCTTTACCACCAAGTACCGACGAAAACTGTTCGATGGCTTTATGATTGAGCAGCTGCGTGAAGCATTTGAGTCTGCTTGCGAGAAACTGGAATGTAACCTGCTGGAAATGGACGGTGAAGAAGATCATGTTCATCTGTTGATGGCCTACCCACCGAAACTGGCGATCAGCGTTATGGTGAACAACCTGAAATCGGTTTCATCTCGCCGGATACGCATACTCAATACCCACATACCCCGGCAAAGCAAGAGCGCAGCGCTCTGGTCGCGCTCCTATTTTGCCTGTAGCGCAGGTGGTGCAACGATTGAAACGCTGAAAGAATATGTACAAAGTCAGGCCACACCTGACTAGAAACGCTTCGCGTTTCCCGCTTATATCCCCGCCCGATTGGGCGAGGGTTTACGCGGATTTTGCTAAAGCCAAAAAAGAAGGCAGGGTTCGCACAAAGACTCGGGCATGAAGTACCACCACTAAGCTACGCTTAGAAGTGGTTTCGAGGTATATACCTCCGGGACACGTTCCTGCCCCAAACCTAAAGCCCAAGAGAGACTGTTAATCCCGGATACAACGTCCGCGTTTTCTCGGTAGTCACAAGCGACACACGTAAAATCAGCTTGCGATTTCCGATTCTCTTTTGTTGTGTGGAGGCATTTCGGGCAACGTTGCGATGGCTTGAGTTTTTTCGTCGGTGTCTCAACAAACTCGTTACCAGCTTCTTCCGCTTTGTAACGAATCATGGATATGAGAGAGGCTGGCGCCGTGTCCAGTATCTCCCGGTTAAGCCCCGACTTTTGTTTGACGTTTTTGCCGGGAGCTTCGAGCGTACCCCGGCTTGAGCGGCTCATGTTTTTTATTTGAAGCGATTCCATGGCGATCAAAGCATAACGGCCGGCAATCATGTTTGATAATTTGTGTTGTGCATCCTTTCTTTGGTTGGCCTGTTTCCGCTTAAATGCTGAAAGCTTCTGACACGCTTTTTTCCAGCCATTCGACCCGCGTTTTTTGGCAGAAACAGACCTTTGCAGACGCTCTTGTTTTTCTTTTTCCGCTTTGGTAATAGCGCTGGTTAGGGATCTGCTCAATTCGCCCGTCATCTTCTACGATAGTTAACAGGTGCGCAACACCCCAGTCTATCGCACACGCCCTAATCGCACTGGCACGACGTACTGCATCACCCTCGACCGCTAAAGACAGCCACCAGTGGCCATGTTTGTACTGAATTTGTGACGTTTTAATTTTGCCGTTAATTCGGCATTGCCCTCGGGCTTTGATATGACCGACGCCTGCGACAAATAAGCGGCCATGCTTTCCTGAGTCGGTGTGCGTAAACCTCGGCTCCAGTAACTCAAAACTGGAAAATCGGTTAATAGACTTGAAGCGGGGGAATCCGGGTGACTCCCCATTTTTGATTCGCCTGAAAAACGCTTTGAACGCCTTATCCAAACGCCGTAGCGTCATTCGTTTCGAGGTACAGGGGAGTGCTTTATACTCCGGCATTTCAGAGCGGATAATTGTCAGACTGGCTTGCTGCTCGTTGTACGTAATGGTTTTGCCGCATTTGCGGTAGGCGTCGATACGCTCTTGAAGAGCGGCATTATAGAGTTGCTGATGAAGACGCAACTGTTCCAACAGTGCTTCGGACTGCTTTTGTTTCGGGTAAAGTTTATACGTGTACTTGCGAAGCGCCATGACTGTAAATATAATTGGTTGTTATGATAAAAACAACCCTGAAAGCACAGCATCATTGCTCATACAATATAAACTACCATTTGGTTCTGGTTACAAAATATCGGCATAAAGTTATCGATGCTGACATTCTCTGTCGGCTGAAGGAGTTGGTTTCAGAGCGCATTGATGCGTGGGAAGGAAAGCTTGTTGAAATCAACGGAGAGCCCGACCATTTGCATATCCTTTTTGAATTGCCGCCCAAATATGCGGTATCTGATTTTGTTAATGCGCTAAAAACTGGCACCAGCAGGAAGATACGGAATGAGTTTTCCGAGCACCTGAAATCGTTTTATTGGAAGCCGGTGTTTTGGTCGCGGTCATACTGCGTTGTTACCTGTGGTGGAGCTCCACTCAGTATTGTGAAGCAATATATAGAAAATCAGGATGGGGCTTGACTCCCACCAATCAATGATTGGAAGGAGAATGCGCCCCGATAATGTTCAAGAGCACCAGCGAAAAAACTTATATTTAAGCCATCCTCTCTATCGAAGCCGCATAATCCTCAACAACTTTTAGTTGCTGCTCCGCCAAGCTTTTAAAGTGACGACTAATAACACTGCTTTCTATCACACGAGACCAAAAGTCATGTGCCGCTGCATAGGCGGTTTGCCAACAAATCTGTGGGACATTCGGATGAAAACGTATGTTAAACGGCTCCGATGGCAAATCACCGGCACTGGTTGGCGAGTAATGCATTGGCAGCATGTCATAAACCGGCGCTAACTCATAAGGTCGCCCGTCAAAATTCAGCGCGGAAACGTTACCTAAATGCATGTCAGAATTTGCGATAAGTTGACCAAAAGCCCAGGCGACCTTGCATCGCGTCACCGCTTCTTCGGTAATAACACCTTGCTGATACAAAGCGTCTGCAATGTCAGGCCACTGCCCATTAGCCTGCCCGACAAACTCTAAATCCAAACTCGCAAACGATATCACGCCAACTCGCCCCCCTTTTGAGGTTCGGTCAAACCGCCGAGACGCGAGCAACGTTCTTTCATCAATATTGAAAGCGCGATTATAAGCAGCAACGTCGGAAATCACAGCATTAAGCGCTGCAGCTGCTAGTGCTTCTGAGTTCAGTAAATCCGCCCACCGATTCGCGACTGAATCAACCTCAGTTTGCATCACTCTTCCAGAGAATTTAACAATACATTCTCCCTCATCAAGGTTTGCAATGAATTTAGGCTGCTCACCTTTAGCCGATGAATCGAAATGCTCACCACGGGCTATAGCATCAGCCTTGATGCCTGCTTGCTCATGACTTATCACAGTGTCCTGCGGGCGCTCTAACCATCGGGAGTATGCCTCATCGCCCAGTAAGAGGTTACCAACATGATCTTGCGGAAACTTCGTTAGTACCGCAAGTACCGTATCTTCCGACCATTTATTAGGATCAGGATCCAGGAGCTCGCCTTGCTCCCTTAGCTGTTTAGCAAAAGAACGCCCCAGGAACCCTTGCGGTCTCATATCAGATAACCACCATGGCAACGACTCATAGAACTTCCACTCTGACAAAACCTTGCTGTTATCGTTATCCGAGCGAAAATATTCCACCAAATAGCTATCATCCGGATATACGATATGTAACAGCGCTATTTTCTCCGCCTTTCCATTATCATTAACACGATAAATTGGCAGTACAGATTGTCTCGGAAGCATAGGCAAGGTACGTCGCAGTAGCCAGCGAGTTGCACGGCCTTCGCCTGCTTTTATCACTTGAGAACCCAACCGATTCAGCCGCCGCGTAACGGTTGTTGCATCAACCCGTAAACCACGAGCAAGCTCAGCCGCCGACATCGGTCCAGACTTCAATGATAAAATTATGTTCTCGACAACCTCATTCATGGATTAAATAGCCCTCGTTATTAATAATAATACGGTAAATAAAATCAAATTCCGCATAGATAATGCAGGCATAAAAATAACTATAAAATACTGTTATTAATGAATTATTTAATAAAATTAACAAGTTTTAGCAGGCTTGTATGCATTGATTAATAATATTCGTTTAATTGTTATAGCAGATGCCAGTAAATTTGTCAGTATGTACTTGGATTGTCTTCTTTGAAGCTAGCCAACTGAAATTAAATCAACGCTATCTCTCCCAACCATTACAAGCGATTACAGACATCTTTTTGTGACTATAAATTAATCGAAAAAAACATTTCTTAGTAGTTTATGCACGATACTTTTCCTTAAAAAACAACAGCTTGACGAAGAAAAGCAATATCGATAGACTCAATCGTGAGCTCAAAGGCTGATTAAATTTTCAGCAAAATAGAGCTCAACCCCAGTTACAAAAATGAAAAAAGGACTCACAAAATGTTCATTGCAGTGCATAAAACATGGCAAATTAACGATGCGTTCACGACTGCGTTCGATGATAAAGATCTCATGCGCTTTAACTTTGTCGAACTCACCGTTAACGCAGAAAGGTTTATTGTTGAACTAACCTTTGAAGAAAAAAATACGGATGCTGATGACGAGTACACAGTTACAAATCAGTACTTAGCTGGTACCTGGCGGGAAGCCGTTCAACTGAGTAAAGTAGAAGGTGTTGTCAAAAATAGGATATCGATCATCATTCCGCGTTACGCCAATCGTAAAGAGTATGATAAGTACGCGATTCAGGATATTGACGAGATTTTTCGTGTAGAAAACACCGAAAAAAACGGTGACTTCGGTATTCTATTTCGACTCGCAGACGAAACAGAGTACTTTGACTATCGTTGCGAACATTTTGAAAAATACAGAATTAAAGACTGCGTCTACAGCAATAAATAAGCAGAATTTATAACATTGGCACCAACAAGTGGTGACTTATACCGCCTAAAACTGTATCAACTCACCACTTAACCATGAAGAAAGAGCTACCAATTCAGAGATTAAATGAACTCTGTGTATTTCGCTGATTCGGAACAGCGATTCCGGACTTATCATGAAAATTGCGCAGAAACAGGTTTTTAACGCTTTTGTCACTGAGCTGATCACAAAATTTGGGCAGAAAAGCATTAAAGTGCGTTTTAGTAACGCTGCCGTCTCGATGTTGCAGCTTGCTACGGCAAAGGAGCGATCCTGCTCTTTAACGTCAATTAGCTTCGTGAGGCGTCCAGATAACGACGGATCTCATACAGACCAACGAGCGAGCCTGAGAGCATGACATCTTTCGGTGAGTTCTCCCCAAAAGCTCGGTTGCAATTGTTGATCCATTCCTGTTTATGCGCGTCCTGCAAGAATAAAATTCGCAACGCCTCATGAATACCGAGGATCAATGAAACACGCGTGCGACGGTCTGTTGTCAGCTTCGATCGCATTCTACCACTTTTCATCCGACGAAAGGTCGCTATGGGAATATCTCCCAATACAACGGCTTTCTCTGCGTCTGAAAATCTCCAATAGTCCAGGATACGAACGGCAATGTTCATAGCCACCTGGTCTTTCTCCACGGTTTTCCCTTCGTGATTTTCCCGAAACTGTGCAGGATCAAACGTTAATGCTTGTGTGTGCATGACTCAACACCTCTATCAAATGATACTGCAAGTGCTCGTTATTTATTTTTTGATTTTCACTCAACCATGGCTAGCACTATTTTTTATTGTCACTCCAATGTAGCCAATTGTTAAAGAGTAAATCGGATCCACGTATGGTTGCGTCCTGAAAGCCAGGGGAGAGCCCAGCAAAGAAACAGCTAGTACTGTACAAATACACAGATTGCAGCACCTATACGTATAACCTATTATCGTATACACTAAAACAGTATATATGAAACAATGCCAAATAATAAACCCTCTATCGATGAGAAGCTGTACGAGCGATATAAAGCAATCGAATACCTCGCTTTCTGGGAAGGCGGTGTTAATGCGTCTCGACTATCACGGTTATTTGGGGTGCAGGCTAATGTCATAAGCAAAGCGATTACTAACTATCGCAAACATTATCCTGATGCATTGGTGTATATGCCAAGCGATCCGGAAAAGCTGTTTGTCGCCACAAACGCATTTGAAACGCACTTCATTCGGCCACAATGGGCTGACTACATTCAGTTTATGCTCGCCGTTGGCTCTCATTATATTGAGGGGCTTTATGGACCTGATGCCTTCCATAATGCCGTCACACCGCTTGCGACGCCAAGTCCTGTTATTACGCGGGTGTTATTAAAAGCCATCCGTAACAATGCAAAAGCCACCATCCTTTATAAAAGCCGTACGCACCCCGAGGGGCTGAAACGAGACATTATGCCACAGCAATTAAGCCATGATGGGTTGCGCTGGCACTGCAGAGCATACTGCTGCCGACGCGATCGTTTTTCCGATTTCAATCTCGGGCGTATCAGTGACATTGTTATGACTGAAAAAGGTGTCACTCTCCCAGCTATCGATACGTTGTGGCATCAATACGCACCCATTCAAATTGCACCACATCCGTCGCTTAATGAAACTGAGAAAATGCTGGTATTAAACGACTATGGTCAAACAGCGCCCTTTGTCATTAAAGCGCGCTGCGCCATGGTTGATTACACCCTGCAATATTACCGCCTGGGTCGTCACGGCATACAAAGCGATCCGCGTCAGCATCCATTAATTGTTGCCAATATTGAGGCACTGCGCCCCTACCTGTTTGAGCAGGCCAGCCAATGAACATTTATAAGTACCTACAGCAGATAAAAGCCGACAAACCAGTCAACGCGATACGGCTCGATGAGCTTTTACATCAACATGCTCTCTCTTTAGAGACGCTTGGGAAACCTTCATTTGTGAGCCGAAATACATATCTGATCGAGTCAGTTGATAACGCACTGCTGGCACAGTGGCTAGAGCGCTTCGCGCCGGCGACATCGCGTGTCGATGCCTCCCGGCGCGCAAAGGATTCACACCAACATCGTACCTCTGCAGCCTATTTTACGGCCAAATTACTGAGTGATCCGGATAATCATTTTGCCATTGCCTGTCGCAACAGCGGCGCCTTTACCGGACGAACAGTCATCCCCGCTGATGCTACGCTGGTATTAATAGAGAACAGTGAGTGCTATACCCAGCATGAACGCTTTTTATTAAACCTAGGCTTAGGGGACTTATCGCCCAACACGGTTATTTTGCTCTCCGGTGGTAATGCCATCACACATCCGGCCGCACTGACCTATTTATCTCAATTCCCGCGCATACATTACTGCCCGGATTACGACTTAGCTGGCATCGAAATATACGAAACCGCGAGCCAAACGCTAGCGCATAAGCTGCACTTTGTGATGCCCGATGACTTAGTCAGTTACGCACGTTACTGCAAAAAGCCAAAACACCAAGCCCATTATCTTAAGGCTATTGAAAAGGCCAGGTACCACAACTTTGACGCGATGGTTGAGTTATTAATTGCCGGTCAGGGCGTTTTAGAGCAAGAAGTCCTTATAGGAGAAGACAAGTGAATACAAGCACTACCAAGATCATCATCAAGCGTATCGTCGCTGTTGATTCATCATCCATGGCTTATGCTGAAGCGCTATTAAATGACAATATCTTGCTGATGGGGCTTGGTAATGTCGGTAAATCAAGTCTGGTCAATGCGGTACGCTTTTTCTTGTTACCGGATACCAACGTAAACCAGGCAAAAGATAAGTTTGCCTTTCGCTCTGGTGCAGACAGCGACGACAAAGAGAGTTACTACGACAAGGACGAACTCTATAATTACTACTTCCCGACCGTGCATTCGCGCCTCATTCTTGAGGTGGAGCATCAGCTTCTTGGTGGCGGGACGCAGAGTCACTGCCAAATCATCTCCAGAGGCGGGGATTACAAAATACAACGTGTCTTTATCCCGGAGCCCTACGAAGCCATTGAGCATCTGTTCTGGCAAAAAGACGACGGCAACGGTACCCGACCGACGAGTCCGGTCGGCTCGGACCTGATCCCTCGACTGCGTGAAGTGAATAAAAATGCTAAGCATTATTCACAGCGCGACCAGCTGATAGAAGCGCTCTATACATTCAATGCCATGGACCCGGCAAGCACACCGTTTGCTATCTTCCCACTCAATAGTATCCGTCCGAATTCAGTCGACTCCGTCAGGGCGCTGGTCAAAATGCTGTTTAATCAAGATGCCGGCTCTCTTAGGCTAATGACAGCCACTGCTGTTGAGGCACAGGACGCATTTGATGAAACACTGGAAATCGATATCAACGAAATTATCGGCAAAAAGCATGAGCTGACCCAGCGCAAAGAGCAGTTAGCAAAATTACGTGCACTTGAGCCTCAATTCACCGAGCTTAAGGAGCAGTTTTCGAGACTTCAGCAAAAAAGCGCCGCAACCTCACAATTTATAAGTCTGTATCAAAATACGACGGTGCATTGTCAATCGCTTGAGGAGCAAGCTGACGCCATTGGTCGTCGCGTTGAAACCTTGAGACAAAAATGCAAGACGCTAAGCCAACAGAAGCAAAATGCCTTAACTGATATGCAGGTTAGCCAGAAACAAGTCAATCGATTAAATAAAGAGATTGAACAGAAAACGGCAATAAAAAACCAATGCGATCAGATCATCGCATCGTATCCCGATGAGGGTATATCGTTCGTCCTAGGCTCACTCGAAGATTACCTAGAGGAAAAACAAAGCGATTATAAGAACCGTACAGAGCAAAATACCCGGGAGCGACGCATTACAGAACTTGAGGAGCTCATTAAAGGCAAAGAGCAAGAGCTAAAAAAAGCAGAGACTAAAATCCGGGACAAATCAAAAAGCCTGAATGCCCAGCTGCCGGAGCCGCTTTACAACAAGCTGTATTCAGTCAATAGCGATCTTGCAAAAGCGAATCCTGGTCGCGATTTAACCACCGATGAATTGTCGCAAATTAACCAATTTTGCGAGCTTTTAATAGAGCGCGGCGGATCACTTGATTTTTTTGATGAGTCAATTCCGCTGCTCAGTGAGCCCTATCAGCCCATCACAGAAAAAGATATCACAGGTATTGAGAGTGAACTGTTCGATTTAAAAGAAGAGCTCAAGGAATTAAAAGAGCTCAACACCAACGCAGTCAATAGCACGCACAAGGTTGAAGTGCTAACCCGAGAAATTAAAAGCGCCGAATCTGACATTGAAAAAATCGAGGGTTATACCGCGACTTGCCAAAGAATCATTTCAGCAACCGCTGATCATGAACAAGAGCTCAAAGACCGGGATGAGTATGCTGAATTACACCAGGAGCTAGAGACGGCTTACGATCGAGATAATAGTGAACTGACCCGTTTACGCAGTGAGTTATCAGCAACGCAAGATAAGGCTAGAGCGCTGAGTATGATGCTATCCCAGTATCATAACGCGATCTGTCGCTTCCCGGCTACGAAAACGCGCCTCGATGCGGTATTAGAAGGCGACGAAGAGGCCCCTGCCGGCGACAAAGTCGGTGATGAGGAGAGCTTCCAACGAACATTAAATGCACTGCAAGACGCTGAAAAAGCCAAATACGAAATCAAACAGAAACTTGTCGAGTTGATCAAAGACGGCCTGATAAGTGACGACTATCAACTGCTTGAGCGTGACAATGGCGATGATGCCGTCGTTAATACATTTAATATGCTGGCCCAAAAGTTTGAGCTGCTATCACACAACAGCGATGTATTGGCGCAGGATACTCGTCGTCATAATGAGCATATTAGAAACCGCCTGGAGCGGCTCAGTAAAACCAAAGACAAGATTGAAACCACCGTTTCCCGGATAAACCGGGATATTGAAGGCGCCTCAATGAACGACATTGAAGAAGCCCGGCTTGTTGTTGAATTAGAGCCCCTTTTCAATAGCCTGGTTGATAGTTGGCGTAATTTCGACTCGCTCAATACCGAAAATACGTTACCGTTTGAGTGGTATAGCATGCTGCAAAAATTCGTTGATAGTAAAGCCGTCAATGACGATGATGGCAAATTGCGGCTTAATCACCTCATTCAAGGCACCCGATATGAAACGCGCAAAGCGGGCGCCTCGTGGGATAGCAAAAAACAATCAACATCGACTCACATGCTGATTAATACGCACTTTTGCGACATCTTCCTTGATAAGCTGGCCAGTCAATCTGCGCATATTGCCTTCCCGCTGATCGTGGATGAAATTGGCAGCATTGATACAACGCAGATCCCTGAGCTCATCGCCACATTGAACAACAAAGGCCATTACCTTATCGGCGTGACCGTGGACGGGAAAAGCGGTGCCGTATTCGAAGCCATTGGAAGCTATCAGGTGTTCACCCGCGACAATCTAACCACACACCCATACAGCAAAGAGCGGCGTAATACCGCTATTCCGAGGTTTCGAGAATATTTGAACGTCGAGCATCCGAATACACCTCCTTCTCAATCATCGCTTGAGGTGTGAGTTATGGCGGACTTGATACAAAAACGCTTCAGTACAATCGAAACCATATTAAAAATGCTCAATCATCGTGAGCTTATGTTTCGTGCTATTGAAACGTCCGATAAGCGTCAGGGCAATGCCGTGATTGAGGCGGAATTCTTTTATCTGGTAGCTGAATATAAAAAAGGTTTGTCAGCAGAGAAGCAAAAAGAGGTAACCACCGTTTTTGACTATAAAAATTTATTGTCTGCCAAGGTGCTTGATGATCGACGCGCCACAGACGGCGTGACAAAGTTATGGTTTAACTCGGTTATCATTGATTTATTCCGCCTGTGCAAAATCAGCCTATATCGCCCGTTGAACAAAACCTCACTACTGTCAGCCATGACGCCGATATGGTCCATACTGTCGGATATTAATGAGAAGCAGCTCTCACTTATCCCGGGAACTGAAGAATACGAAGAATGGACCGACACATTGAATGCCCACATCACGGGATTACTCGGGCGAATAAAAGCCAACATTACGAAGCTGGAGCAGATTGGCGAACAATTCCAGGAGGATATCGCAGAAGAAGCTGAGCGCGAGCTACCTGATGCTATGAAGCTTAAATTTGAGCACGCCTCGAAACTCTATCGTCGCGAAGTGCAGCCGCTCAGTTCATTTTTGGATAAAGACACGCGCTACGAAAAAGGTGATGGTATTTTGCTGACCATTGATGCGTTAAAAAATGTCTTTGTCCGCAATGGCGACCTGGAGTACCAGGCGCTTATGACGAACTACTATCTGCAATACCTGGATTTATTCGAGCCAATAAAAGCGGTCGCCGACAATATCAGTATTTATCTGAGAAAGACCAAAGAAGCGATTGCACAGCACAACGCCATTGAGTCCGCCTATGTCATCATCAAGCAAGCTTATAATAAGACATTAAGTGCTGATCGCCGACTCAAAAATATCAAGTTGTCGGATCTGCAGGATTTAGCGCCGGAGCGAACACTGGGAAAAATCAAACGCCCTGCCCCTATACAGATTGATAAGAAACCGGCCTTTTTAAGTAACGTGTTTAATGAGCTGGCACGCCGGACCCTACAAAACGCCCATAGTATCGACGATAAATTGGTGTTTGAGGACGTTATTCAAAAAGACAGCGCTGTTGCCATCCGGCACTCAATTCGTCTGAATCGCTGGGTGACATCACATTCATGGCCGGAGAATGTTGATTTTATCGCGCATGCTTATGAACAGCTCAAAAACACGTTTGAGGGATTCAAAGTACCTGATTTACTGGAAATAAGCAGCACACTGGTCACCTCCAAACAGTATACGATTAAAGCACTTCCGGCATTCAAGCAGATCCGTGAAGAAGATCCTGATACCGGGGTTGTTACTGAAATGGGTTACTGCGTTCGTCACATTACCGCCACCGGACAACATTCAGAGGGTTCTGATGGAAATCAATAATACATTCTCACAAACATCACCTAATCTTTCACGCGCTATTTATCAAATGTTCGCTGAAGGCGGGATCATTAACAAACACGAATACGTGCAGTCCGTTGCCGATTTTAAAGAATCTTCCATGTATCAAGAGTTGGTAACCAATCATAGTCACTATGAAGCACTGTATTGGCAATTGGGGTATGTCCTCGCGCATGATGGTGAAGGCGAGTTTTTCCACATTAAATCAAAAATTAAAGACGAAGAAGACGACGAATTTAATGAGGCCGCCTTAAAAATTATGGCGGTATTAACATTGTTTGCGCGTATAGCAACACAACGTGGGCAGCCTCTCCACTTGCTCGGCGAACCGGCTCAGGGGTTAACGGTAGCTGACATTGATATGCTTGATAGTGACGAGGATCTGCAACAAGTATTACGCGCGTTAAAGTTCAAGGATAAGTCTAACGTTATCAGCACCCTAAAACGGTGTGGGTTTATCTTTCAGGTGAGTTCGACAAAGTACGTTTTAAGTAAAGGCGCGGTGTCAATGATAGACGCTATTATAGAGCATCAACGGAACGTGAGCGGCGATACTCAGCCTATATGAGAGTGACACGTTTTCGGGAGGTGGCAGACAAAACTTTTCGCCAGAGCGATAAATCAGCCTGCCAATAACTCTTCAAGTCGGTGAAGTTGCCGTTGATATGTCTCTGGATTGTCTTCTTTGAATTTCGCCAAGTTGAACAGCTTCCACTTAACGGATGGAAAGCGCTGATAGTCGTATACAGACCAGTCAGGCTGTAGTCTATTAAAGCCTAACAAAAACTGCTTATCCGACTCGTTCAAGTTTCTCCTTATCGTATCTATGAGCATGTCTCTGGTGGCTTCATAGTCGGCATAACTGAACCCAAGATCACTCATCCCTTCAAACTGGTTTTCAAAGGCGGCTTGTTGGTCAAGTAAGTTCGGCTCGAGCATTTCATGAGTAGGTCGGTTGCTGCTGATAAGGGCGAATAAAAAGCCAAGTTTAATCTCGTCCGTAAAGCCAATACCTTCCAACAAGAGCTTCGTATCGAAAAGGTCTCTTGGGTGCTGCCGGTCAAGAGCGGCACAGAGTTTACCGCCATAAAGCTGACCAAGGGGGACTATCGGCATGGCACAGAATACGTCGTATTGCTCTTGCGCAGATGAGCACAGTGCCGTTTTGGTTGCAGGCCCTAGTAAGCCACGGCCAACCATATTCACTTCAACCTTAATTTGCACACCTTGCTGACTGATCTGAAGTTTACAAACCTTCGGTTTATTCTGAATGCGTATGGACGCACTTAGTTTTTCAATGCGCTCTTTTGTGCGCAAAAGTGCGGCATTGATGGCATCCAGCGTTTCAAGCCGATCAGCTATTTCGACGTAAGTTAAGTCGATGTCTACGGACAATCTTGGCATGTCCTGCAGAAACAAATTGATAGCCGTACCGCCATGCATCGCAAAGCACTCCTCCTTAGCAACCTCCGGCAATACATCCAGAAGCAGCTTCACCTGCCTTCTATAAGCTTCATTCATGCCATAGCTTCCAATGCTTTCGGTACCGTTATTTGGTACTTCGCGACATAAATGCCATCAGCTACTATCGAACGCTTACCGGAGCCCAGGTCCACGTTGTCTAAATTGAGGTAACGCACCCAGTCGTGATTCGCTTTGTCAGCCATATAAAGAAATAGGCGTTTAACCTTGATTGATTTGCAGGCCTCAAGCAGTTTTTGCACGGATGCCGGTCGTAGGTTGTTCAGCCCCTCCATTAACTCGAAGACCTCCGATAATGATTGTGACTTTGGTGCGAGGTATAAACATTCCATGATTGCGCGTGCAGGGTCGGATACCTTCACTGTAAATTGCTTGTGCGATAGTTCGAGCAAACCAAGCTCCGGCGGTAGGAAATTGGTGAGCGCGCACTTTAGCGAAAGACCCCAGTCTCGTTTCTTAAACCAAAGCGGTAAATGCTCACCCTGGTTGCCAAACAGTTGCGCATGTTTTGGAGAGAGCTCTAAGTAGTGTGATTTGCCCTGCAATGCTAATGCAGTCTTACCCCCTGGATGGACGGATAGACCCAGTTGGGTTTGCAGTGCATAGACAGCCCCCAGATAATCGACCTGGTCGCCGAAACGGATTAATGCACCCGTACCGACAGATTCAAACCACTGGCTGCTCTTATAACGCTTTTGCAGGTCGTTGCTGTAACCATTATTAGCAAGCCAGGCAGAGCAAAGCAAAGCACAACCCCGGCGGGCTGGGCTCTGAGTAGCTTGTTTAATTTAGATGGTGAATCGGTACTCATAGTGCCAATCTACTATAATTTATAAACCAAATTAGCCGTTAGTTTATATTATTTTATATTTCGGCGCTATTAGTACCTAAATAAGTTGAAGTTTAAACTGCGGAGCTGGTTGGAGATTGATACTCAACCAAAGAAACAAGCATACCGATCTTCTTTAACGAGCTCTAGGAAATCACTAAGTCGCTTCACTTTAGGCTTTGGCTCATAAGCATGCCATTTCAAATCAGCGCGTTGCCAATACACTTTCCAGCAATTTTGCGTTTTTACGTAGGTTGTTTTTGCCACCGGCAGTTCCATGGTTTCGGAAGGATTTTGCCATTGCGGTCTGATTTCGAAAATTTCAATACTCTGATTTTCAATTCGGTAACCAAGGTCAAGCTCTGGTCGTATGTGCATCGGCGGTCTTCGTACCGCCATGAACGCTTCAAGTTCTTTCTCACATTTCTTAATTTCGAATTCACTGAAGGCCATAGCAGATTACCTAATACGCGAAAAAGAGGCAGGATTTTAACCCAAGATGTGGCCTGTTGTGAATCAAACTGGGTTTGATTCAGTTCCGTCCTTTTCAATGAGGCAATACGAACCGGCCAAGGTAATTGTCTCTCAATACAGGTAGATTGGATTAATTGAAAGGTTGTATGCCTACCTTTAGGTCTACAAATCATTACGTGAAAAGTAACTTAGTGTAGACCTACTGTTTGCGCTAATCTAATCAATGGTCTACACTAACTGACCTAATTGGTTATTTTTTGTAGACCTATGACTAAATCTGATGAGCTACTAAACGCGTTGGCGAAAGCGGTTAACGCTGGCGGAGGCATTCACAGTGCAACGGAGCTTGCTTTTATGTTGGGTGTGCCTTGTGACCCTGCTTTTAGAAAGTTCCTCGCTGATAGCGTAAAGAAGGGCTTGCTAAGACGCGTCGTAAAAGGCTTTTATGAAAGTAAGATCACACCGCCAGAGCCAGAAACAGCCATTTATAAGATCATTAAAAAGTTGCGTAGTGGCGTATTGAATTACATCAGCCTAGAAAGTCAGCTTAGTTACACCGGCGATATTTCGCAAGTTGTGATGGGTAGAGTCACCGTTGTTACTAAAGGTCGAAGTGGTTGTTTTGACACGCCTTATGGTGTGATCGAATTTACCCACACTAAGAAGCCAGTCGAGCAAATCGCACCTAAATTGTACTATGACCCCGAAATTAAAATGTACCGCGCATACAAAGAACAAGCGCTCGCAGATCTTAAGCACTGCCGCCGTAATCTGCATATGCTGGAGAGCTAAGTATGTGGGAGTGTGTAGGAGATAGAGTATGCTGAAGCAACAAATCCGCCAAATCGTACAGTCAAATCCTGACTATGCGGCAATCACGCCCGCGATAGAAAAAGAGATCTTGCATCATGACATTATGGATGTGCTGATCAAGCAAGGTGTTATGCAGCGATTAACCTTTATTGGCGGCACCTCATTACGCATGTGTCACAACAGCAGTAGGTTGTCAGAAGATCTTGATTTCAATGGCGGTCATGACTTCAAACCATCTGAGTTTGAGGGGTTGGGATCCGAGATACAGACTTATATTCAAAATAAGTATGAAACTGAAGTTTGGGTAAACAAGCCCTCTGGCGAGCAGCAAGGGGATACCGTTTCGTGGAAGATTAGTATCGTTAAAGAGCCTAATCGTCCTGATTTACCAAGACAAAAAATGCATATTGACGTCTGTTCAATACCTTCATTCGATATCGAAAAGCGTCCGCTAATCAATCATTACGATATTGTTGTGCCGACTGAAGGGATCCTGGTTCCTGTACAGTCATTAAAAGAAACACTGGCCGATAAGCTAATTGCGTTAGCGTATCGGTCAAGACGTATTAAACCTCGTGATATCTGGGATATTGTTTGGATTAAACAACGTGGGATTGATTTATCCAAGGTATTGGTTGAGAAAAAACTCTCCGCGAGACATAAGCAACCAGATGACTTTCGACAGGCGCTGTCTACTGCGGTAGCAAAGCTAATATCGGACTCCGAGGTACACGATGACTTTAGTATGGAAATAAGCCGTTTTATCCCTAAACAGATTAAAGAGAGAACGTTAGATAACCCAGACTACTGGCCATACGTTCAGGGTGAGGTAAATGCCATCGCATCTGAGTTACTCAATGGTGGGACATCAAAAAATCCATTTGATATGGGTTAGTTCCGAATATTCGAGTTTTAGAAAGCAGCTCGATTTTCAATGGACATTAATGTTGAGTATGCCACCATAATTGTCACTCAATAGTTCACTATAGAAAACTTAAATAGTATATTTTGCAACAAAAGTTCACTAAATCGTCATTATAACTATAAAAGTATGCTATATTAAACAATATTATCACTCAGGCATTAAAAAGTTCACTAAAAAGAACTGTCATTGGTGAAACACATGAAAAGTCACATCACAGAGTTAAAGCAGCAAGTTCATGCGCTTCTGCGTGAGATCGAGCGGCTAGAAGCAAAAGAGCTTGACGAAAAAGACGTCTTTCCGCTCGCAGAGCTAAAGGAGCGTGTGACTCAATACGTGAAAGAAAACGATATTACCATCGACACCTTTTGCGACCTAGCGATGATCAGCAAAACAACACTCTACGCTGCATTTACTTCGCCAGCCTCAGCGAAGTGCTCAACGATTGAGTCCATTATCGCTGTGTTTGGTAACTATACACTGTATGTTGGCCGCACCGATGCACGTTAATCGTATCGCAACCGTATTCGTCAATGGTGTGAAGGCGGGCATACTCACCGAATATCGTGCCTCGCACGATTTATCTGCTCGAGAGTCTTATACATTTGAGTATGCAGCAAACTACCTAGTAGACGGCTCTCCAATTGGGCATTTTTTTCCGCTTACAAAGACCCAGTATGAGTTTGATGCTTTACCGCCCTTCTTTACCAATTTGCTCTCAGAAGGATGGTTAAGAACCCACCAAGCGCAGAAGGCGCGACTTGATAAAAGCGATGAGTTTGGTTTGTTGTGCGCCAACGGCGAAGAGCTGATTGGCGCTATTTCTGTAGTAGCCGGTGAAGTTGACGATTTACCAGGCCAGCGCTCTGTTCAAATACCAATTCCTAAGCCCAGTATTTTGAAAGACAAAGGGGTCAGCATTGTTGGCACATCACGCTCATTCAATGACTATGCAGTCGATCATGCAAACGGTCACTCCATATCGGGCGTGCAGCGCAAACTGATGATGAAGTTGGAAGGTAATCAACTCGTGCCAACGACTCGCGGCGGACAATACATTGTAAAGCCTGCACCGGAAGGTGTACCGCATTGCCCCGAGAATGAGTTTTTTGTTATGAGCTTAGCCAACAAGGTTGGATTCAAAACCGCTGAATGTGGCCTTGTCCCCTTTGAAGACGGAGAATTCGCTTATGTGACCAAGCGTTTCGACATTCTCAGCAAGCATGAGCGATACTTTGTCGAAGACGGCGCGTCATTATGTTCGGTCCACCCAAAACATAAGGACAGCGACGCATTAAGTTATGAAACCGTTTTAAAAAGACTCAGCGAGGCCGCAGGAAACAGTAAAGCAGTGACGCTCAACCTATTCTTACACGTCGTTTTTTCATATCTTGTTGCGAACAACGATTTACACTTGAAGAATTTTTCCTTAATGCGCAAGCCGTCTGGGAAAGACTCGACGATGGATATGTTAGCCCCCATTTACGACGTCCTTAGCTTAGCGCCCTATCCCGTATTTGACCACGCCTGCTTCACGTCGATTGGTGTTCTCGCAACAGAAGAGGGAGACGACGGCTATTTCAGTGACGCTTACGAACAGTTTGGTTTTTATACCCAAAGTGACTTCGTGCAGCTTGGGGTGAACGTAGGCTTGCCGAAAGCTTTGGTGGAAAAACAACTAAAGCAACTCATCGGCAAGCTATTCAAGGTGCTCGACAGTGGTTTTCGAACGCCACTACCCGACGATATGTACGAAATCATAACAGATCGTATTCGTGAGCGCGGTCGCGCATTAGAGCTGACTTTGCGTTAGGCACTAGATGAATTAACCAGCTACGCAAGAAAGAGAAATGCCGATTCACAGCCTAAAATCTTCATGCAGTTTCGACCAATGATGTCTTAGCACTTGCTTGTGCTCTCGATGCATCGGCAATTCGGTTAATAATTTAGGCCAAACAGACCGAGCTTTATCTAATGTATCCGTTATGTGTACTTTGACGGCCTGCCACGGAAAACCAACACGATTAGCCCAAGTTTCGAACGATGCCATGCTCACGTCATACCAATTTTTGTTTTTGGCCATATTTAACGCGAATTCACTCTCGCCTTTGACGTAAGGTATTGTTGAAACTATGTCATACGCGGGAGATAACATGGGCCGTTGAGGGTTGGAATATATCACCGACCAGTTCTTAAGGTGTGCATCACCGTTGGCAAGTAATATATTCACAAGTATACGCCTAGCCAGTTGCTGGACGTCTTTTAAGCCTTGATGGCTGTAGGAATAGAGCGCATCCGCAATCTGTTCATAGTTGTACTTTTCATATTTTGCATAGGAGTATACTTGGAATATTTGAGCGAAATCTTCAGTGTGCACTCGTTTCCCATTGTCCCTATCAAATCGCTTGATTGCGTATGCGTATTGTTCGTTCGGCAATTGAATATTCGGTAGATTATCCAGATTAGATAATTCAACCAATTTTATCTCTGGAATATCAACGCCTGCAGCCTCTGCAAGACGCATAGCCGAGAACTCATTAAAAGGCACAAACTGATGCACAGTGGATGGTGTTTTAATGATCCAGCTGTCATCATTGGCATCAGTGCCGATATTGAATCTGCCATCTTTGTTGCGAACTGAAGAGAATTTCATTTGTACGCCGGCAAGGGAAAACTTGTTTTGTTGGGTGGCGACATCAATTTGTATAGCTTCAACTTGTTCACGATGATCAAGCGCCCAAACTGGGAGCTGACCTGCAATTATCGGAGATGCAATAAGACTTCCCGGCAAACTCCGGCCCATATGCGCCATTAGCGGGAATTCATTGTCCTCATGCACTTTAAGCGACTGTGCCATCCAGTGTCTTAATGCCCCTTCGGGCAGAAGATTGGATAATACCGGCGGCAAACGTTGCGAACTGATAACTGGTTTACCAAGAGCCTGTTCATTCACCAATTGGGACATCGTAAATGTGTTGCGTTTCTTTGCAGGCAACGCCACATAATCAGGCGAAAAGACTAAAATGTTCTTACCGCCCGAATAATGAGATATGACACCAATTTCTTGGTTATTAATACTGAGACTGAGGCCTTCGACGTACTCTATGCGTTTCGTCTTCATCTTACCTAGTCCTCGAGATGCTTGTGTCTGCTAGCCCAAATACTCTCTGTCTCTGAGTTTGCTGGAGTTGTACTTTTACCATCAACATCTGACGGATCTACAACCGCGAGTTCCAAATCTAAGCCAGCAAGAATGCGCAATAGCGTTGAGACTTTTAAATCCTGCCCAGACTCCACCCGTTGATACTGTTGCTGCGACATTCCTATAAGCATGCGCATGTCTTTTTGTGACAACTTTCTTTTCTTGCGCTCTCTAACTAATCGTTCGCTCAGTTCATTTAATGTCTTCATAACACAATCCAAAAATTGTTTTCATTATTTAATACAACTTATACGCTGTATAGAAACAAAAAACAATCATTTTGTTGTTATTTAGATTTAACACAACTCTGGTGATGTATTTAGCAGCAATTACGGTGGCCGGTCCGGCCAAGATAATTGTCGCTAAGATGATTTCGGTTTAATCCGATCACCGCTTTCGGTCTACTTGCCAAACAGGTCATACAGGAGGTGAACAGAGTTTTATCCCAGTATGGGTATCTTCCCCATTTTAAGAAGTGTAAGGTTGTGCCTCCTGGAGCAAGGAAAGTAATACTAGGGTTAAATGTAGACGGCGCTGTACCGGTTTTGCAAAGAGAAACCAAGGATAGAATCAGGCAGCACTTATATTTCCTAAAAAAATACGGCCCAATAGAGCATGCGCTCGCCAGAGGATTCGATTCTGTTTGGGGGCTTCAGTCCCATTTGCGCGGATTAATTGATTACGCAAAAGCAATTGAACCTGAATATGCTGCAAAGCGGCTGCGCGAATTTCGAGAGATTGACTGGCCCTTTTAGACTCGGCTTCGATGACCTAAAAAAATTATTCGTTGTTTAATGGTCTAATGGTCTAGCTAGCCATCAACTATACACTGTTTTGAAATGCGTAGAGTATTAGCAAATCGCCGCTAGCTAAAACTGTTTGGGTTCTACCCAGACTTTACGGACACATCCAAAAAGAGGCATAATATGCCCAGTAAGAAGTGTTCATCAACAAGCCTAATCAAAGTCGGAGCTTCGATTTTTGATAGTAAACGCGTTCCGGGTGAGAAACAAAAATCGAATAGGTGGCGAAACCTGCTACTGAGCTCTCTCTAATTTGAAGGCCTAAAAAGTGACTGTTGAGTACCTAGTGAACTAGTGAAGATTCATTTCACTGCGATCTTAAAAAGGATAAAACATTAGTTGACATACGTTAAGTGTTTTACTATCATCGGTAATTGCAGTGAGTGGCGGTAGGAGCACCCCACGTAAAAAACTGAAGCATCCAGACAGAATGTATGTGTGGCGGTAGGAGCACCCCACGTAAAAAACTGAAGCATCCAGACAGAATGCACTGCCAAAAAACCTCCCATAGCGGAGGTTTTTTTGTTCCAAAGGAAAGGGTATGCATATAAAAAAGCTCGACCACTCTTTTTATCCAGATCACACTCACCTGAAAGAAGTACTAGATCTACGAGAAGATGGAAGATGGATTAAAGGAAAAGATAGAGGCTATGGAATCGCCGTTGTAACTATTGATAACCTAAAGTTTGCCATTCCATTGAGAAGCACAATCAAACACAATGCGGCTTACATAACAGTGAAAAGCCACTTGGAAGATGTTCATGGTAAGGGTCTAGACTACACAAAGGCCATTCTGATCAGCGATAATAAATATATAAGCGATGAGAATTTTTTAGTCCCAGCAGAAGAGCATAAAATCCTGCAAAGCAAAGCCCGACATATAGTTGTCAAGTTCGAAAAGTACGTAGAGAAGTACAAAAAAGCGGTGCAAAAGCAAGACCATAATATTCTTACAAGCACCGACTACCAACACACAACTTTAGTTAACTATCACAAAGAGTTAGGTTTGGAGTAAACGTATAACCTTAGTATTCTCTGAAGTGGTTCATAGATACCAAGTTGGTTTGCTGATCAGAGGATGGCAGTTAGTAAGCTATAAGCTCTGTATTCCTAGAAACATCCAAAACGAACACGTCGATCAATCCTCTTAAATCCGCGGGAAGATCGCTCTCAATCTTGACCTTGAGTTCGTTAGCACCGGAGATACTGTGCTTTTTTCTCCCAGCAACCTTCTCATGTGGGCCGAACCAGAGCACCAAGTATATCCCTTGCTGCTTTGCAGCAGGGTGACTTGCGTACAAATTGTTCAACTGATTGGACGCGGCTCTATATAACTCTCTATGCCATTGGCCTTTGACCTCTGGATTTAACACAACTCTGGTGATGTATTTAGCAGCAATTACGGTGGCCGGTCCGGCCAAGATAATTGTCGCTAAGATGATTTCGGTTTAATCCGATCACCGCTTTCGGTCTACCCGAACAATTCTTGGCGGGTCAATTTTGTCACTGTGACTACTCACCGCACTGCCGCGAACCATGTAGTAATACGACCGGCGTATCGTCAATGGCTTCGATTAGATATTGCTTTGTATTTCGTGGAAATAAGTTATCGGCCATCTAATGAATCCTTCGCTAAAATTTCCTCCAATTGCAATCCAACCCGCGTCCATTTGAAAGCAAATGCCCGTCTAATTGAAAGTGTCAATGTGCAGATTGTTTTTCAATTGTGTGATTTGGTGGCTCCGAAGGACCGATTTGTAGATAAGCGGAACGATGCTCTCTTTGGATTTCCCAGACTTTACTAGACACTTTTAACTCTTTAAAACCCTTGTTTTCAAGAGTTAACACCAAATCAACCCAAAAAAATCCACAATATAGATTCGCAACACCCTGCCTCTTGATGAGAATAAGCCGTTATTTTTGAACTTGCGTTACAAAAGACATTATGATTAATTGCGTATCCAAAGTTCAATAAAAAGGATATTTTCATGCAAGGGACTGGAGAGCAAAAAGAACAGGCAATCGAACCTTCTTCCCCTAGCGCTATTTACGACACTATCAGCCAAGAACTGACAAAAGTGATCGATTCAACCTCAGCAGACTCAAGTGAGCCTGAGCTTAAAGACGTAAGCCAAAAGACGCGCTCACAGCTTCAAGAACTTCAGCACTCACTCGAGAACCAGCTCTCTGAGTTACAAAGTAATGCCGAGTGGGATACATTTACCATCGCTTTTTATGGAGAAACCGGCGCAGGAAAATCAACTCTCATCGAAACGTTGAGAATTTTATTAGAAGAGCCAACAAAAAAAGCGACTCAAAAGGTGTTTGAAGCCACTTATAGTAGCTATGTGGATGCGCAATCCGCCCTCACTCATTTACAACAAGACCTTGAAGAGAGCACCCTCAAACTGCATAAGCTGGAGGAGCAGCTAAAGGCAATTGACGATAACCATGAAAAGAGCCGACGTGAGTTAGAAGCCGAGTATCAGGAGATTGAGGGCCCTATCCAATCAGAGCTTGAAAAGCTAAGCGCATCACTCGAGTCTAAAGAGCAGGTCGTTCGAGAACTGTCACAAAAAGAGCAACAGCTCACATCAGCCGTTCACAATAAGAGACAACAAGCGTCACTTTGGCAAAAGCTTATATTGTTATTCAAAAAACTACCTGAAGAAGTCGAGCTGACGTCGCTTCAAAATCAACTGACCGAGGCAACTCAACAAGTCGAAACTACCCGTCAACAGCTTAACGCGCAGCAATCAAAGAATGAGCATATTCAACAGGAGCGTGCTAAGAAACTTGACGGTTTACAACGTAAAACAAGAGACGCTAAAAGTGAGTTACTTAGCCAAAAAGCGGCTATAGAAGCTCAACAACAGGCTTTGTTCGATGAAGAGCAGCAACTCGAAGCGTCTCTTGAAGAAAAACACGCCGAATTGGTCAACTCCGCTGACGGGGAGATCATCGGAAATGGACAACCTGACTTTACACAGCAAACGCAGCGCTATGACTTCACCGTCAATGGACAACATTTCGCGTTACTGGATGTGCCTGGTATCGAGGGTAAAGAAGGACAAGTGGTTCATGAAATAGAAAAAGCGGTGCAAACCGCGCATGCTGTATTTTACGTTACGAATAAGCCAGCGCCTCCTCAGACAGGAGACAGTGAACGAAAAGGCACACTTGAAAAGATCAAGCTGCACTTAGGAGCGCAAACAGAAGTCTGGGCAGTCTTTAACAAGAAAGTGACGAATCCTAAATACACACTCAAAAACCGGCCGCTTTTGTCTGATGATGAGAAAGCCAGTCTCCTTACGCTTGAAGACACGATGCGTGAACACTTGGGCTCTCATTTCCAAAGCGCGATATCATTAACCGCGTTACCTGCGTTTCTTGCATCGACAGATTGCCTGGAGCCCAACTCTGAAAATGAGAAGCGCCGAGAAAAGTGTCTACAAGCGTTTGCGGAAAGTGAGCTTATTGACGCCTCAAATATCCATGCCTTTATCGATAAATTAAAGCTTGAGCTTCTGCCTAACAGCCAAGCTAAAATTCAGCAGTCCAATTTCTACAAAGCTAAATTAGCGGTAGATAACACGACAGATGCGTTGGATGTATTATCAGATACGTTCAGCACGCTGACCGATGAGCTTAACAGCGCTCAAAACAGCTCCCAACATCAATTAAAAACAAGCTTCTCAGCACTGCAAAAGCGCCTTCATTCACGCGGTGAATCAATGCTCCAGCAGTTTTCAAGACGTGCTCGTCAGTCGACCTATGAAGCCATCGAAAAAGATATTAGTAATGACGCCTTTAAGCAGGCGTTAAAAAAAGCAATAAACACGGAGCAAGATGCTTTAAACCAAACGCTCCCCGACGCAATGGAGCACGAAATAAAGCGCTTCGAAAAGGATGTCGCCGATATTCTTAAGCGATTTGAAGAGCAAACACAGGAGCTGAGTGATATTTCAGAGCAGCTGAGTTCATCCAAACTGGACGAGAAACTGAACCTAAAAATTAAAATAGATAACGGTATCAATGTGACCGGTTTAGTTGCTTCAGTTATTGGGGGTCTCGTATCAGCCCCTTTCACCGGAGGAGCCGGGCTTTATTTCGTTATTGCTTCTGCCGCCGGAGTCGTCGTATCCATCGCTAAAGCTGTAGCCAGCTTTTTCAGTACGAGCTACAAGATGTCCCAGCAACGGAAATCGACTGACGAAAACTTACACAAAGTTATGGAGCAACTGAAGCAGAGTTTGGCGGACAACTTAGATAACGCCATTTCGGAAATGAAGAGCATAGTGAAAGATCTCGACAATGCCCTGGAAAACCCAACGAAACAGGCAAAGAGACGTCATCAGATGATTCAGCAAGCCAGTGTCAGACTCAAAACATTGTCTAATCAAGTGAACGCATTAGGAGTGATATAATGGAAGGTACTCTCAACAGTTTTAAAGAGCAGCAATCAAAAACGCTGGGCTTGCTCGAAAGGCTTGAGACTTTTTTGAAACAAGGCAGTGATGTTGGTATTGATATTGACCCAGCACTTATCGATAAAGTAAGCCAGGCTTCAAAAAAGTTGGGGGACGAAAAACTTAAGGTTGCCTTAGTCGGCGGCTTTTCAGAAGGAAAGACGTCAATAGCAGCTGCCTGGATGGAAAAACTCGATAAATCCAGTATGAAAATCAGTCATCAAGAGTCATCGAATGAAGTCAAAGTCTATGACGTCGGTGAAGAGTTTGTACTGGTGGATACCCCTGGATTGTTTGGGTTCAAAGAGCAAGAGAACTCCGATACTCAACAAATTGAAAAATACAAAGACATCACGAAAAAGCACGTGAGTGATGCTCACTTAGTCTTGTATGTAATGAACTCCACGAACCCGATAAAAGATAGCCATAAAGACGACTTGCATTGGTTATTTCAATCACTCGACATTTTACCGCGAACGGTGTTTGTATTGAGTCAGTTTGACGAGGTTGCCGATATTGAAGACGAGGAAGACTATCAAAACAATCTTCATATCAAGCAGGAAAACGTTACCACTCGATTACAAGATCTGTTGTCGTTAACAGAAGCCGAGGCGAGTCAACTATCAATCGTAGCGGTTGCTGCAAACCCATTTGATCTCGGGGTCGAGCATTGGCTGCAGAACAGTAGCGAGTTTAAGAAGCTCTCTCACATCGAATTACTTCAACAAGCAACCAATGACAAAATTAAAAGCAGTGGCGGTTATGAGTCATTGGCTCTTGAGATGCAAACCAGCGTTGTCCGGGATGTTTTGCATAAACAACTGCCTGAGGCAATTGAAGCAGACCAAACCATTTCAGAAGAAGTTGAGAAGTTACAGCAATTACACAGCCGTCTACGCGACCAGTTAGCACATACGAACGATGAAATTGAGCAAACACGGATCAATCTACGAGAATTTATCAGCGGCTACTTTTCTGATCTTATTTTGCAAGCTCAAGGGTGTAGCTTAGAAACAGTCAATGAATTTGTTCAGCGTGAACTGGGTGACGAAGGCATTATCATCGAAACGAACTTACGCAATGAATTCAGCCGTCAAATGGGGCCTATTAACCTCCAATTAGAAAAAATGCAGAGCAGCTTTGATAATGAGCTCAGTCATTTCGATAAAACCTTACGCTCGATGGGAAAGTCAGGTATTAACCAAGCCGCTAAAAGCAATATAATAAATAATAAAACAATTTTAGCGGCACGTGATGGTGTGGTCAGCGTTGCCAAAACGCTTGGGGTCGACATCGCTAAATATCTAAAATTTAAGCCCTATGGAGCGGATAAGCTGGCGAAAGGCGCTAACGGTGCTTTAGCATTGTTAGGTTTAGCAATTGAAGCATGGGACTCATACGACAGGTACCAGCGTGAAGAAAAGTTTAATAATTCTATCGGGGAGTTAGTTGAAGGGTTTGAGAAGCAACGGAGAGAACTACTTGAGCTTATCAATTCGGATGACTTTAAAGCGCAGTTCTTTGGAAATTATCAGGCACTGATAATTCAAATTGAAGAGCTTAGTGTTCAATTAGAAAAAACACGTGAGCAGCAACAGCGATTCCATGATTGGCGAGCAGAAGCCGAATCGATTGCAAGCCAACTGGCTACGAAAAATGCTAGCGAGCACTTAGGCGATTAGTGTAAAAGGCTACGTTCGCAAGCTTGATTTTATAAGGGGCGACATCAGTCGCCCCACTGCTGCTCAACTTTTTCTTCAATAATCAGCGGGCTGTGTCCGTCAAAAAAGCGGTAAGCGTCGCCGTTGAAAAAGAACTGCGTTGGGTAGATATCGTCATTACCGTAAATGGTGTACGGGGTATCATGAAACGCCTGCATCATCATACGCCCTAAAGGTACGCTTAATAAGTCACGTCGAGGCTTCACATGTTCAATGGTATAACCGTTACCTGGTTTTTCAAACATCACGACATTGCCTTGCTCATCTGTTTCCAAACGCCCATAAAAGCCGACCTGGTACGTAAAATAAGGCGGCAATACCCAGCGCACTGGCTCACCGACAATGACAGGTAAAATATCGTTTTCAGCCATTTCTTCAAATTCAGAACTCACGTTAACCATTGCCACGAGCTGCTCAGGCTGATAGCCCCATTTCGGGTGGTCAGTTACGCTGCCTTTACGCTCGAACAAAAACACTTTACTTCGTGTCTGGCACTTACCAAGACATTTAACGGTATAGCCGAACTCTTCAGCTACCTTTTCCATTTGGGCTTCGGTAAACTCAGCAAGAGCACTATGCGCATCTTCTTTGGTTTTCAACGTTTTTCCGTTAAAGCTCTCGGGGAGCCACGCCTGACCGACAATGTCATAGTCTGAAGAAAACGCAGCGCCTAAAATCATTCCCCCAACAGAAACGGCAGCCCCTAAATTGCTACCTAACGACGAGCCAAGTTGGCCGACAGCAACATCCGTAGCCATAGACGTCATGGTGCCGTAATCAGCGGATGTCCAAGCCTCGACCACCTCTTTGTCATACGCATTAACCACAATTTCCGCTCTGGTTTCATTTTCAACCAAATAACGACCGAGATAGGACAGGCGCTTATTGTTTAACTCATCCTCAAAGTCAGTTACTTTTGGGTCGTTACCCAATGAGCGAATATAAGGGTCGTCGCTCATTGATACGCAACCTGTCATTGCAGTTAAAGCCGCTAATGCTGTCAGTATGTATTTTTTCAAAATCAGTTTTCCGTCTTAGTCACTTCGAAGCGCTGTCTTGCTATTCACACAAGGTAGCTTTACACTCGTTTATTAGTCTCGATAATTTGCGAAAAGGCGAGAATCTCCCCTCTAGAGCCAATTAAGGTCACTGCGCATGTTAAGCCGAAAAAGTATCGTATTTTTGTACGCATTACCTTTTATTATCAGCTTATTTTCTTATTTCTTTCAGTTCAGTTTTATAAACGAAGTCACTGGAAATAACGGAATAGGGCTAGTAGTAACCGTGATCCTATCGCTGTATTTCATCATCCTAACCCTACTCGCTTTTCGTTTAAAAGAAGCCGTTATACCATTATTGTCATTAGCGATACTGGCTCTGATGTTTTTACCTGTGAGACAAACCATTTCTGTTGTGAGCACGTTAAAGTCAGACTCTAAAATCTATTGGGTTGAGCGCTCATACTTCACGAGCTTCGTAAGCGTTCATAAAGCCAATTACAAAATTGTCATGAAGCCTGAAAGAATTCGTTTAATAGAAAGTGTTGTCTACAACGCACAGCTTAAGACCATTGAAGGGGACGTTTACTTAGTCTACAAAGAAAATGAAACGAGCCCTGATGTTTCAGAAAAAATCCCCGTCAAAAAACACTTACGATGATTCCTTTAGAGCGTCTAACACACTCATTAACTGCATGCGCTGCTATTCGGCCTGCTGCTTCGGTCGCGTTTGCTCCCCAAGCATGAACATCATGGACAGGTTTACCGCTCGTGTATTAGACACTAACGACTAGTCATTCCCAAACAAATCACGTGTATAAACCTTATCAGCAACATCCTGAAGCTCTGGTGCCATACGATTCGAGACAATTACGTCCGCTTCCGCTTTGAATCCCTCAAAGTCATTTACGACACGCGAGTTATAAAAGTGTTCTTCCTCAAGCACTGGCTCATAAACAATAACTTCAATGCCTTTGGCTTTAATGCGCTTCATTACACCCTGTATAGCCGATGCGCGGAAGTTATCAGAACCCTGCTTCATAACCAAACGATAAATGCCCACCACTTTTGGCTTACGAGCAATAATACTGTCCGCAATAAAGTCTTTTCGGGTACGGTTTGCATCGACCACGGCGCGCATTATGTTTTGAGGCACGTCTTCGTAGTTAGCTAATAGCTGTTTCGTGTCTTTTGGTAAACAATAGCCACCATAACCAAAACTGGGATTATTGTAGTGGTCGCCAATGCGAGGATCTAAGCTAACCCCCTCAATAATTTGGCGGGTATCCAGACCATGCACTTCTGAATACGTATCTAACTCATTAAAATAAGCTACGCGCATAGCAAGATAGGTATTCGCAAAAAGCTTAATGGCTTCGGCTTCCGTGCTGTCAGTAAACAGGGTTGAAACGTCTTTTTTAATTGCGCCCTGCTTTAATAAACTAGCAAAGAGCTCGGCGCGTTCAGAGCGCTCCCCGACAATAATACGTGAAGGGTACAGATTGTCATAAAGGGCTTTGCCTTCGCGCAAAAATTCCGGTGAGAAAATAATGTTGTCAGTACCCATTTTCTCTTTCAGCATTTGGGTGTAACCGACGGGAATGGTCGACTTTATGACCATTATAGCGTCGGGGTTTATTTGCTTAACCTGAGCTATAACCGCTTCTGCGCTACTGGTATTGAAGTAATTAGTTTCGGGGTCGTAATCTGTTGGTGTGGCTATAATGACATATTCAGCATTACTGTAAGCCTCTTCAGGGCTCAATGTAGCTTTAAGGTTCAGTTGTCTTGTCGCAAGAAACTCAGATATTTCCTTGTCTTCAATGGGTGACTGCTTACTGTTAATAAGGTCGATTTTGTCTTTTATAATATCAACCGCATAAACCTCATTATGCTGCGCCAAAAGTACAGCATTTGATAAACCAACGTACCCAGTGCCCGCTACTGCTATTTTCATAAAATACCCAATTATTCGTTCTTATTACGAAATTTAGACTTTATAAAACTGCTTGTACCACTCAACCGTAAGCTTCATCCCCTCTGTCACCGGTGTTGACGGCCTATACCCCATATCGTTTTCTAACTCAGACACATCGGCATAAGTGGCTACAACATCCCCTGGCTGAATGGGCTGAAAGTCTTTTGGTATTTCAACGCCTGCCGCATTTTCAACAGCCTCTATAAAGGTCATCAGCTCAATAGGTTGGCTATTACCTATATTATAAATTTTATAAGGTGCCAAGGAGCTGGACGGGTCTGGCTGTTTAGCATCCCATTCGCTGGTGACTTTGCACGGATTTTCAATAACGCGCACCACACCTTCAACAATGTCATCAATATAGGTGAAATCTCGCTTCATTTTACCGTTATTAAATACCTTAATGGTCTCGCCATTTAACGCGGCTTTGGTGAAAATAAAGGGCGCCATGTCGGGCCTGCCCCAGGGCCCATAAACAGTAAAAAACCGTAAACCGGTGCATTGTATGCCATACAAGTGCGCGTAAGTATGCGCCATAAGTTCGTTCGACTTTTTGGTGGCAGCATACAAACTCACCGGATGGTTCACACTGTGCGAGGTTGAAAACGGCATAGCCTCATTTAAGCCATACACCGATGAGCTAGACGCATAGCTTAAGTTTTTAACGGCATGATGGCGACAAGCCTCAAGCACATTCATAAAACCGACAATGTTGGAGTCTATATAAGCATTAGGGTTTTCCAGCGAGTAACGCACCCCAGCCTGGGCAGCCAGGTTACATACGGCGTCAAACTGCTCTTGTTCAAACAGGGCGTCTAATGCGGGCTTATCTTCAAGTTCTAGCTGTATAAAAGAGTAACCAGAATGCAACTCCGACCGAACCCTTACGCCGTATTCAATATTGCTTCGCTTTATGCCGCTTTCTTTTAGCCGACCATATTTGAGGCTTACATCGTAGTAATCATTAATACTGTCTAGCCCGACTACGGTATGGCCTTGTTTGAGTAGCCTCAATACCGTATGAAAACCGATAAACCCCGCTGTTCCGGTGACCAATATTTTCATCAGTAATTATTCGACCGTGACCGATTTTGCGAGATTACGAGGCTGATCAACGTCGGTTCCCTTAACCAGCGCAACATAGTAAGACAACAATTGGAGCGGAACGGTATACACAATAGGGGCAATAACATCGTCACAATGACCAACACTTAAGACATTCATCGTTTCATCGGTCTTAAACTGTGCGTTTTTATCAGCAAAGACATACATCACACCACCACGAGCCCGGACCTCTTCCACATTCGACTTAAGCTTTTCAAGAAGCTCATTGTCGGGCGCAACAACAATCACCGGCATTTCATCGTCGATAAGCGCCAAAGGACCGTGCTTTAGCTCACCAGAGGCGTAAGCTTCTGCATGAATGTATGAAATTTCCTTCAGTTTTAGTGCACCTTCCATCGCGATAGGATATTGGTTGCCGCGCCCTAAGAAAATGCTGTGCTCTTTATGGGTAAACTCATACGCCAACTGCTCAATATCGTCCGCAAGTGACACCGCTTCTTCAAGTTTGGCGGGCAGTGTTTGCAATGAGTGGACCAGGCTCTTTTGCTGCTCTAAAGGCATTCCTCGGTGTTTACCAATGGCAACGGTCAGCATCAACAATCCGGTTAACTGCGTGGTAAAGGCTTTTGTGGATGCCACGCCAATTTCAGTGCCGGCTCGTGTCATAAACGCCAAGTCCGATTCGCGAACCAGAGACGATGTTTCAACATTACATATGGTCAAGCTGCCTTTGTGGCCAAGCTCTTTTGACAGTCGCAGAGCAGCAAGCGTATCCGCTGTTTCACCACTTTGTGAAATCGTGACAAGCAGTGTGTTGGGTTTCACATGCGACTGTCGGTACCGAAACTCTGACGCAATCTCAACGCTACACGACACATTCGCTAACGACTCAAGCCAATAGCTTGCTACCATACCGGCATGGTAGCTCGTGCCGCAGGCAATAATTTTAACGTGCTCAATCTCTTTTAATAACGCATTCGCACCTTGACCAAAAGCATCATCCAGCACCGTCGAGTCCGACACTCGTCCTTCCAGCGTGTTTCGAACGGCAATCGGCTGCTCGTAAATTTCTTTGAGCATAAAGTGGCGGTAGTCGCCTTTACCGCCCGCGTCGTACTGACTGTCTGACTCAACAACGTTGCGCTCTACTGCATGGCCGCTTTCATCAAAAATATCGATAGCGGTTCGCGTAATATCGGCAACATCCCCTTCTTCTAGGTAGATAAACTTCCGGGTCACGGGCAACAGCGCTAGTTGGTCAGAGGCAACAAAGTTCTCACCTATTCCCACGCCAATGACTAACGGACTGCCAGAGCGTGCTACCACTAACCGCTCTGGGTCATTTTTATCAATAACCACCGTGCCATAAGCGCCCTCAAGTTGGCGTGTCGCTGCTTTCACAGCCTCAACTAAACTTGGTTGGGTTTGGCGCTCATGATTAATTAAGTGAGCAATCACTTCGGTGTCGGTTTGACTGTTAAACACATAGCCCAGCGTCTTTAGCTGTTCTCGTAATGGCTCATAATTTTCAATAATACCGTTATGAACAACAGCAATGTCATTATTCGATACATGCGGATGCGCATTGGCTTCGGTGACGCCACCATGTGTTGCCCAACGGGTGTGGGCAATACCCAGCGTCCCGTCCATTGACTCAGTTTCAATGGCGTCCGTCAAAGCTTGTACTTTCCCGGTACGTCGCGTGCTTTTAAGCTGTTGGCTTTTATCGATGACTGCCATCCCGGCTGAGTCATAACCTCTGTACTCAAGGCGTCTTAAGCCCTCTAATAAAATCTCGCCAACATGGCGCTCAGAGATTGCTCCTACAATACCGCACATAGTACTTCCTTTTTAATTCTATTTATAAATGTCGCTTCAAATTGTGTCGCGATGTTGGCCGCATCATAGTTTACTCAGCTTTCATCATCCAACCACCGGCACACCAAAAATATCTTCTACCCGCCCCTGCAGCGACATACCTCTTGAGGTCTGCGTAGCCGCCTTATCCAGTAGTTTGTTCCAGCGCATGTAGTTATCACGGTAAAGCTTTATGCTTTTATTATCACTTGCGCTATTGCCACTAAACCGATTTGCATTTTCAAGCGCCACACCGGCAGATGCCATACTTACAGCGACAGTGCCTTCAACAGCGCTTTCCGGTATCACGATACCTAAGCCCGCGGAGCCTACAGACAGCAGTGCTGGTAGGCATGAGCGACCAATGTTTAATAAGTTTTCGTGCCAAGCAGTTTTGTGATTGTTTATTGCGGCAAAGGTATCTCCGAAAAGGCCAGCGTGCATGTCCTGAAACTCTTCTAAGCTCCACTCATGCACGAACCGTTTCCCGCTTTGCTCTTCTTTGGCTTGCTGAGCAATAACAGCGTCATCACGGATTTTGAAAAGTAAATCGAGGAGTTTGAAGGGGCTGGTGACTTTTTTCTGCATCAGCAATGCATAAGCATACGGAAAGCTTTGCAGCGCTTCCGACTCAGTTTGCGACAAGCTTTGCAACTCATTCAGGCTCGACTGCTGTTGCAGTTGGTTACCTAAGTAACGCCAGAGCAGCGCACTTTGTTGCGCTTTTAGGTCTTCAATGGCAGGAGCCGCGACATAAACCGCACTATGCTGTGCGGCCAGTTCATTTACAAAATTGACGCGGAATCGGTCTATAAGCCCGGAGACTAACTGTCCGGTTTTATGGCAAGCGTCATCATCACTTTGCGCTGCCTCCTTAAAAGCAAGAGCAAAGTCAGACACTGTGGGTTGGTCAATAAGGGCTTGCTCCGCAATGGTCACCAATAAACCTGCAACACATTTCGCACCGCGGAAGTCATTATCCGTTAAGGTGCTTTTAGCCAGCTTGCGCCTATCCGTAAACTTTTGAGTAAAGCCTTCAAGTAATGCGTGTTTAAAACTTTCGGCGTCTTTTGCTGCAACGGGAGATTGCTCTGACCAGCGCTCGGGGCTTTCCAACCATTCTTTAATAAGCAATGCGGACTGAGCAGCGGCCTGCTGGCAGCAGCCTAACCATTGGTCGGTTGCAACCAAACTGGTTTCTTTAAGAAGGTCTCGGTAGAGATGGTTATGGTCTTTAAGTTGCTGTTTATCAGCTTGCTGTATGGAGCCATCAAACAACACTTTCGATGACATAGCCAAAGATTCCAGCACATTCAACAACTGCATGAGCTGCTGCTTAGTCAGTTGCTTAGGCCGCGTTTGCTCCCCAAGCATTAAGCTCATAGACAAGTTTAACTGTCGTGCGTTAAGCAATGATGCACCAATATAGTTTTGTAGTGTCATGGTTTGCATTGCTTATACCCTGTGCTTTTTAAAAGGCCACCTCTAAAAATTCTCTCCAACATACCGACCAGAGTCTGCTGCTACAATACCGCACATAATTTTAAGCCCTTTTCTTTTTCTATTTCACGCGATCACCGGAGCCTTTACCGGTTACTGTCAGAAAGATGTACCGGAAGTAAGCCGTTAAATTTAACGAGTTAATCATCTTAGCATCCGTTTGCGCCAACAGTTCAGGAGTCGACATATCTATTTCATTAACTTGAGCCAAACCTGTAATACCCGGACGAACATCAAATACATTATATTTTTCCCGAGCTTCAGTTAACTCTTCTTGGTTGAAGAGCCCGGGCCTAGGCCCTACCAAACTCATTTCGCCTTTTAGGACATTCCACAGCTGAGGCAATTCGTCGAGCTTTGTTCGGCGTAGAAAGTGACCAAACTTCGTAATAGATGAGGCACTGGCTAAATGGCTAGCAACAGAGGCTGTGTCTTTGCGCATAGTGCGAAATTTTACAAGAGTAAACGCCTTTTTATTACGACCAACCCTTTCCTGGAAAAAGAGAGGAGAACCGGTATCAAAAAAGCCGATAATCACCAACAACAGCAGTACAGGGAAACCTATTACTAACCCAAAGAACGCAAAGACAAGATCAAACAGTCGAATCACAAATACCATCCAGAGTTAAAGTTTTATTTTTTACGGAGCACACTACTCACACCTGTAGCTTCCTACAGCTTTGGTAAGTCCTTCGGTTACTGTAACGGGAGGCTTCCAGCCTAAAAGTTGGCGAGCTTTGGAAATATCTACCTGCAAAGAACCCAACAAACGTTGCGCAACGCCCTTCTTTCCAAGCAAAGTAGCTCCGAACATAAGCGCTCCTTCGGGCACAGGAATCAATCTAGACGGCCGCCCCATGGCTTGAGCTACTCTCTTCAACAGTTCTGTCGTGGAAAGATCCTCTCCATCCCCCGCCAAGAAGACCTGATTAGCAGCATTAGGGTGCTCGACACAAGTCACAATCAAGTCAACTAAGTTATCGATTGCCACTAGTGACCGTTGATTTCGAATTGCCCCAAGAGGAAGCGGAATCCCTTTTTCAACCCAGCGAGTCAAGGCTCCGAAGTTACCGGGCGCTCCTGAACCATATACCAGAGGCGGACGAATGATAACAATTTCCATGCCAGTTTCTTTACCGATTTCCCATAAGCCTTGTTCGGCTTCCCACTTTGACTGGGCATAGAATTCTGAGGGGTTGGGTCGGTCTTCCTCTGTAAATGGGCGTTGGTTTATATTACCATTTACGCCAATAGAGCTGATAAAAATGAACCTTCGAACGCCTGCACTCGCCGCTTCCCTTGCTAAGTTAAGTGTGCCATCCACATTAATTTTGCGATATTCCGAAAGCGGATCGGGTAAGTCGTCCTTCACTATGTGAGCTCGAGCAGCAGCGTGAATTACTACCAATTTTTTTGTTAAAGCTTCCGACCAATCTGTATCAGAATCCAGCCCATTTACTACCACCTCGCGGTCGCAATTAGATGAACCAGCGCGTCTAACTGCACAAGTCAATTTAACGTCAGTCAAGTTATCGAGCGACTTTGCCAAGTGACGACCAATAAACCCAGTCGCGCCAGTTAAAATAACTTCCAAAAGGCCCCCTTATTCAAAAACCATAACTGATAAATTCGAAGGGAAGATAAATAACTCAATCGAATAACACTTTCGCAAGATTTTCTGCAAGTTGTCCATACTCATATTGCTCTAACGCTACCTTACGCCCATTCGCACCCATCTGAGCTCTCTCGCTATCTTCCATGCGATAAAGCTTCAACACAGCATCCTCGAGCTGCTTAGCGTCTTCCGAAGGTATTTGAAATCCCGCACCAGCATCTTCGACAGGCTTATAATTACCTGACTCAATACCGTAGATAATCGGTTTACCTGAATACAAATAGTCAAACAATTTATTAGGTGAAACACCGAAACGAAACAATGGATCTTTCGAAAGCCCTATATAACATCCATCAAACTGAGAGAGCATGGCCTGTATTTCAACTTTAGGAATCGGATTGATGAAATGCACATTGACCAGCCCTTTCTCTAGAACCCGCTTTTGCAAAGTGGCTTTCTCTTTTCCATCTCCCACCAGAATAAAAGCAATTTCCGGAAAATCTCTCAGGCGCTCAGCAGCATCAATCAATGTGTACAATGAGTTAGCAACACCTAATGTTCCAGTGTAGCCAATGAGGAACTTATCCTGAGGAATTTTCTTTTTAGCTGAGTCATTCAATGGAGCATTCTGACTGACTTCTTCCAAAGAAAATCCATTGGGTATCCAAGAGAATTTCTCTTTTTCCATACCTAGTTCAACCATATGTTCCACTGCATTTTTCAAATTGGAAACAACACGATCAGAGTCGCGGTAAGCCCTGTCCTCTACCCACTGCAAAAACCGAATGAACGGATGACGAGGCGAATAGCCACCAATATCCATCAATGTCATCGGCCAAATGTCTCGAACCTCAAAGACTAATCTTGCGCTAAATCGTCGAGCCAAGCTCTTAGCCCCAAAAAAAGAAAGCAGAGACGGAGAGGAACAAACTATGACATCCGGAGAATCTGGAACTATCTTGGCCAATTTTCTAATACGTCTTGAAAAAAGAAACCACCCGATAATTCTGCTTTTGCTATGAGCCTGCTCATAATGAGGCATTCTCACCCAAACAACATTAAACCTATTGTCTTCCTCTTGAAATTCGAACTCCGACCGCATGTCTGGCTTTTCACGCAATAGATGGTGCGCAGAAGAAGCAATCAAGTAAACGTTATAGCCCAGTTTAGCCAGCTCTTTTCCCAAATAATAATGCCGACCAGCAAAACCAGAGTCAGGCGTAGACGCATACTGATTAATTATCCAAACCGTTTTGCTCATGAGCTTGATGTCACCAATTCATTCACAATCCTCTGTACGGCTTCACCGCCTCCATACAACTTTTCGGTATCCTTAACTTTACGCCCTAAGTTCCGGATTGCAGCATCCATGATTTTCTGTTGATTGGCACCAACCAACTCATTTGCACCCGCCTCAATCAGTTCCACCCATTCAGTCTGGTCACGCATGGTTACGCACGTTTTTCCAAAAAAGAACGCTTCTTTCTGAACACCACCACTGTCTGTCAACACTAACTGACAATGATCGAGCAACCACACCATCTCAAAGTATCCTACAGGGTCAATCAGATGGACGTTTAATTCTAGATTTTGTTGGGCAATTAGTTTTCGGGTGCGGGGATGGAGAGGGAGAACAACAGGCGCATGGTTTTTATGTATTTCGTTGAGTGCCTTCACTATACTCGCGAGTCGCAAAGGGTCATCTGTATTTTCCGCCCGATGAAGAGTTACTAAAATAAACTCCTCCGGAACTTCACCATCAGCAGGGGCAATAGCTTTCTCCGCAAACAAAATAGCCGCGTCCTGCATTACATCTCCTACCTGCATCACCTTCACTGGTTTGTTAAGATACCCCTCACTTTCCAAATTCTTAACAGCCGTAGTTGTAGGGCAAAAGAGAATATCGCTAACTTGATCAGTTAAAATACGATTAATCTCTTCTGGCATTCGCATATTAAAGCTACGCAGGCCAGCCTCAACATGAGCAACTGGAATATGTAATTTAGCGGCTGCAAGAGCTCCAGCCAAAGTAGAATTAGTGTCGCCATAAACCAGAACACGGTCAGGCTTATGTTCAAGCAAAGCCTGCTCAATTTCCGCCAACATTCTGCCTGTCATCTCACCATGACTTCCACCGTGAATATCCAGCTGAATATCGGGCCTGGGAATTCCTAGTTGATTAAAAAAAACATCCGACATATTTGCGTCAAAGTGTTGGCCTGTATGCAACAGAATCTCGTCTATGCCCTCCATTTCTTTAATAGCGCGAGAAACAACGCTAGCTTTAATAAACTGAGGGCGTGCGCCAATGATTGTCAGAATACGTTGCATTACTGTCCCTTTCTAAATTCGTTAATAGTTTTGTCATACACTGTCAGCATGTTATACACACAGGCTTCCCAAGAATAATTTTCTTTTACATGTTTTTGAGCTTCTAAGCCCATCTGTTGACGGAGCTTTCCGTCTAAAACCAGTTTTTCTAAAGCATCTGCTGCCGCTTTAGGATCTTCACTCGGAACCACAGAACCAGTTATGCCATCAATTGTGACTTCTGGTAACCCACCGACATCGGAGACAACAACTGGTCGGCCTCCGGCTCCGGCTTCAAGAATTGCAACTCCAAAACTTTCGTTCCGGCTCAAAGCAGCAAAAATATCCAACATATCAAGCTCTGAAGGAACCTGAGAATGCGGAACTCGGCCAATAAAATGAACACTGTCAGACACGCCCAAACTCTCAGCCAAAGCCTTCAACTCGGACATTTTCTCACCCTCTCCGACTAAGCGTAACTCTAGCTGTAGAAAGCTAAGGTCTGTCCGAGATTGAAACCTTTTGACCAAATTTGCGTAAGCCTCAATTAAGATATCAATGCCATAGACGTCTTTCATTGATTTAATTGTGCCAATCACCAGTCTATTTTTTTTGTCGTTCGAAATAGGTTGTATATCCTCGAAGGCCTCGAGACTAACTCCAAAGGGAGTAATCTCGATATTAGTTAGCTCAGGAGCCAATTTACGGGTTTGCTCTGCCATACAACGGCTAGTAGACGCGACTTGATCTGCTGCCAAGAGGTTTTTTCGCACTAGCCATTTATGTAAGAAGGACTTATATGGGAAGCTGTAAACATCACTACCCCACACTGATAATACCCAAGGACGATAGTTCACTAAACGAGCGGTTGTTCCATAGCCACTAGCGTAATGCGCATTAACGATATCGGGCCTAATTTTCTCTAGTAAGCTTCGTACGGAAGAGGACATTGTGAAATAACCTAAAGTCCCTCTTAGCGGTAAGAGATGTATAGTTACACAATTAGCAAAAAGTTCCTTTACAGGGTGCTGACTAATGACATGCACTTCATGCCCCTGCTCGCTCAATCCATTAGCCCATCGGGCAGTATGAATAGATGATGCTGCGGCTAACAGCGCGACTCTCAAGACCTTAGCTCCTCGGCCACTCTATTTGCTCTGGCTAACCAAGAATGCTTTGGTGCTATTTCTACCAAATTATGTCGAACCGAATCAACCTCTTGAGGATTCAGCAATAATTGATTCAACAATGCCTTTAACGCCTCTTCCTCATATGGAATAGTCCACCCTAGTCCGTTGTCTTCAACGAAATGACCCGCTAATGTTTTTTCACTTGCAATAATCGGCTTACGGTGACCTATATATTCATAAAGCTTTACGGGGGCAGCGAACTCCCAATATTCATGCGGTTTCACGAAAAGAACAGCGATATCTGACTCGCGAAGCAACTTCTCCATACCGTCTGCAGATTCATGAACCATTTTAATATTAGGTGTTAATGATGGATAACTTCTACTGACATTGTTCCATTCATCTAATCTTGTACAAACAGTCAGCTCGATATTAGGCAATTGCCTTACAACCTCAAACAACTTATGCAACTGGTAATGCTCAGACATGCCTCCAACATAAAAAAGCTTCAAAGGGGGGGGCGTTAACCCTGAGTTTTTCATTTGATAAGTATCAGGATATGAATGGCCGGGTGGCAACGCCTGGATAATATCAAAATTAACTTCAGGAATATAATCTGCCATCTTAACGGACGGCAAATATAATTTGGCTAATGTTCTTTTATACACCCATATATCAAAACGGTAAGCTAGTTTAGCTGCAACCTTCTTTAACCGATTTAGACCCGCGCCGTAGTTATCGAACTTCCAATATATATCACGATAAAACAAGCCAGTAGGAATGCCTTTCTTTTTGCAAAACCGAAAGAAAGACCAATCTAAAAAGGGGTGCGATGGTAAATGGTGGGGCTCTGTTAACATTGTGGGCATTGTGGATGATTCTGAATAAACAAAATCATATTTCTTCCCTTGGCGAATGTTTTCTTTAACTTTAGCAATACAATCCTTCCGTTCACTAGAGTAACCAGTAACTAAATCAACTTTATAACCTAAAGATTCAAAAGCGGTGAACATACGTAGAGGTCGAATGCCACTAGCTGACTTAGCGTTCTTATCTAAAGGAAGAGGATGGTGAAAAATAATATTCATATCTCAAGAAATTCTCACTTTGCCGACTTTGCTAGCATATTAAAAAAAATTGCTAACCCCATAATAATAGAGAACAGGAAAACCATCATTAATACACCTGGGTTATAAATATAATCATTAACACCACCAGTTACCGATCCCCCTATTGAAAAACTAACAAAAAAAGCTAAATTCAAAGGGGATTTTGGTCGTCTCAGGAAAAAAGTATAAAGCGAATGAATTAGAAACCCTACCCAAAATGGAGCGGCTAAAACACCAATCAAACCAAAGTTAGCCCAAGCTTCAGCGATAAATAATGAATTCATAACACCAGCTTCACCTTCAGCAACCCCGCTCGGATTGAATTCTTCCATCGCAATTCTTGCTGCTCTATCAATGTATTGATAATTAAAAACATCTGCAAGAAACCGTGACAATGAAGACAGCCCTATAAAATCATGCTCAGATGGAAACAAATCAAAAATAATAAAAAGTCCAGCTGCCTGACCTAAAATAACCCGGCCGATAGGGCCAGAATTATAACTTATGAAATCGGAGATAGACTCTCCTTTAAATCCATACATTAAAAGAATCAAAAGCAAGACAACAAAAAACATACCAACTATATATGAAAATTTAATTTTTCCGCGCGCATAGTAAAATACAAATATAAAACTTAGAAGGAACCAAAGCAGAGGAGATTTTTCAAAACTATAATACAAAATCGAGGCTGAAAATATAAAGCAAATAGCAGCCATCACTGTATCTAAGAATTTCTTACTAGCCAGCGCATAGAACGTCCAAGCATAAGCCATAATGGGCATCACAGCTAGCCCGAGGAAATTCCTCACATAGACATTCCCAGAAAAATTACGTGAAACTGAGATACGCAGGGAGGTTAGCTCAGCTGAACTAGAAGTTAACGCTTTATAGAAAGGGAAGTATCCTATTACATAAAAGGTATACATGCAGGCCAGAATACTTGTTCCTGTAAAACACCAAACTGAGTATTTTAACGCCTTTCCATTAAGTCCATTTACATCAAGATCTTTACGAACGTAGTTATCTAACAGACTATCCACTCGTTTTTTACCAACGCAAACTCTTTTCGACACCATCATCCCAAGTGGAAGTGCAATCATTGTGTACATTACAGCCAGCCATGCGTAAAAACGTACGTCCATACCAACACTACTAATGACATAGTGCTTATCTAATAAAAGGATGGATAGAACTGAACCGATGAAAACCTGAAGAAAAATGTTATAGTAAAATATATAACTAATCATATTAGGTTTAGTCGGAATTAATGAGCCAGCCACTTTCTTAAACAAGAAGAAAGAAGTTAATAAGATAAAAACAGAAGAAAGAATGTAAACCACAATCAAATCTTAACGAAAAATAAACAAAACAACTCAACCATCGAAGTATCTCCCAAACCAGTTAATTCGAACGCAACTTGATCTACAGTGAGAGTTAATTCCATTAAAAAATGAACTTCACTTAAAAAGTGTTCTCAGCCTTAAAATGTAAAAAACTAGCGTTATTATTATCGCTAAAATATATGCTAAGACCAAAGATGAAGTTAAATAGAAATAGAGAACAGGGATAGCAGCAAAAAGAACAAGTGCTAGTTCTCTTCCTATAGTTAAAAATAGCCACTTCAAGGGAATCGAGGCGAGCATTACTATATTAACAGTATACAAAAAATAGCATAGCGCACTAGCTAAAGAAAAAATTATTAATGTCTGAAAGAAGTCGTAATATAAAAAGCCAATCATTAATGAAGCGACTCTAATGAGCAACATACTTGCTTGAAAATAAAGCCCCAAGTTTTCCTTTTCCAGTACGAAGAAAAGAGTGCTTAATGGTGAGCTTATGAACTGGAATAGGATCCAAGGCACCATCCAGCGTGCTATTTCGCCTGACATTTGCCATTCGGCTCCGAATACGAAAGAGAATAAGTCTGGGGCTATTAGCATAAAACAACCAGCCGCGGGTAACGACAGCTTTAACAGACTTAATATGCCATTTTGAATTAACTTAGAAAGCTTAGATTCTCTTTTTGCCTCAGCTAGATCAGAAAAATAGACCTGACCAATAGCTCCCCCTATTAGCGACATAGGTATATTTAAAATACGGCTTGCCAAAGCATAAAAACCGGCTGAACTTGCGCTAAAACAAGTCGCAAATATAAGAGGGGGCAACTGAGTCCCCCCGGTATTAAATAACCCAGACCATGTTGAAAAAATAGGAAACTGCTTATACCTTCTTGCCGCCGCCCAGATACCCGACCAACTCCAGGTTCGGAATTCTTCATGTTTTAACGCAGAACGTGTTAGGCGATAACTACCTATCCCTTGCCCACCGGCTTGACCAAGCAAAAGAGCAAGGCTTCCCAGCTTGTAAAGAAAAAGTTGGAATGCTAGTGTGACTAACGTTTGGCTTATCCTAGTGACAGTAATATCACCAAAGGACTTGGTTCTTACTGCCCAATAATTGAACACCTTGTATATGCCAGCTAAGAAAATTCCTATGGGGAGTAACCAAAAATACTGAACTAAATTAGGGGAGTCCAACGCCGACGCAATCTGGTCTCCCGCTAGTAAGATCATTAAACAAGAGATTCCGGTCATTGCCGCTACTACAATTAGACTAAGAACCAAAATATTCGCAGCTTCGCCGTTACTCTCTGGTAAAGGTATAGCTAGCTCATATCTGAGACTAGATACTACCGAAAAAAGTGCAAGTAAAGCTGAATAAACAGCCAGTAAACCAAAATCTGCTGGTGTATAAAGGCGAGTCAATAAAGGAGAAGCAAGAACCAATAAAACTTGGGCACTGGCTGTCCCCCCCACTAGTATACCTACCCCCCTTAAAAATTCGTTTTTGGGGAATATCCTTCCTAGCCATGACTTCACGTGCTTAAAAATTCTATTATTCTGTACTGTTCTATTTCCCGCATATAAGGATGCATCGGCAAACTAATAACCAGATCGGCTAATTTATCTCCAACTTCGAGCTCTGAGTTTATAGCTTTAACCGCTGGCTGCTTATTTAATGGAATAGGATAGTGTACGGCAGTGGGTATACCTTCCGACGCTAACGCGTTCTGTACTTTCTTGCGGTTCTGCATTTGAATTGTATACTGCGCCCACGCAGATGTATTATATTCTTCGATTAATGGTGTCGTTTCGATACCGACTTTATTTAACTGAATCGAATAGAACTCTGCGACTTGATTACGAAGTTTGATTTCATCATCTAAAATATTCAGTTTAGGCAATAATATTGCCGCTTGTAAAGTATCCAGCCGGCTATTAACCCCCACACGAACGTGATGATAACGACGATCTTGCCCGTGACGAGCTATCTGGCGCATTACTGTTGCCAGTTCGTCATCGTTAGTAAAGATAGCTCCGCCATCGCCATAACAACCCAATGGTTTACTAGGGAAAAAGCTAGTACAAGCAATTGTACTTAAATTACAAGATTTTCTGCCTTTGTAAGTTGCTCCAAAACTTTGAGCACCGTCTTCAATGACCGGAATGTTGTGCTTTCTTGCGATCTCATTAATTCGGTCGAAATCTGCACACTGGCCATAAAGTGACACGGGAATAATTGCTTTTGTTTTAGGCGTAATAGCAGCTTCAATTAAATCAGGGTCAATGTTGTAAGTTTTAGGGTCAATATCAACATAAACCGGCTTTGCGCCTAATAAGGCTACTGTTTCTGCCGTCGCAATATAAGTAAAGCCCGGCGTAATAACTTCGTCCCCAGGGCCAATACCTAAAGCCATTTGGGCAATTTGAAGGGCGTCGGTGCCGTTTGCAACGGTAATGCAATACTTTGCGCCTGTATATGCTGCGAGCTTTTCTTCGAGCTCCTGCACTTCGGGCCCCAATATATATTTTCCATGAGCCAGAACTCGTGCAATTCCTGCATCAATTTTGTCTTTTATTCGCGCTTGCTGAGCCGCTAAATCAATAAATTCCATACTTTTTACTAACCTTTCGTCAGTGTATTGCCTTTTAATGTGTAAGTGGTACCTGTATGAGAGCATTTTGCGGAGCCTTTACCAGAAATTGGCAAGTCTAATTGCTCTCCGTACTCACTCATCCACCCAATTTGTTTGGCTGGCACCCCAACCATTAACGCATAAGCTGGAACATTTTTATTAACCACGGCTCCAGCACCTACGAAAGCGTACTCTCCAATAGTGAGACCACAGACAATTGTGCAATTTGCCCCCAATGAAGCGCCTTTTTTAACATAGGTGTCTTTATATTCATTTTTGCGTTCTATAAGAGAGCGAGGGTTATATACATTGGTGAAAACCATGCTGGGCCCACAAAAAACCCCTTCTTCTAAATAAACGTTGTCGTAAACTGACACGTTATTTTGAACTTTGCAGTGGTCACCAATTTCCACTCTATTACCCACAAACACGTTCTGCCCTAGCGACACGCCTTTTCCTATTTTCGCACCGCCACAGACATGTACAAAGTGCCAAATTCGACTGTTCTCACCTATTTCAGCACCCTCGTCCACAATCGCAGAGTCGTGTTTAAAGTAGCTCATTGATAACTCCTAACCTTTCAACAGTTGCTTAAGCATTGGATGTGCTTCTTCAGGCTGCGCATTTTGGGCTTGTTGAGAGCGAATGGCTTCAACGGTTTCAACACAGTGCCTAGCATCTTCTATTCCATAACCACGACCCGCGAGTATTTCTTGATAGCTAACCGTGTGAAGGTCAGTAAAGCCTCCTGAAAATTCAAGTTCGTCACCGTCACAGTTAATGGTGCGGTATGTAGGCCGTTTACCTTTTATGTCATCCGGCAAGTCATTGGCATCAATTGAAAGCAGCCATTTCACACGCGCTTTTTCATATTCTAAATAGCCGGATGCTTTTAGCTCGTCACTGTAATGCAGTACGTTTTTTTGTAACTTACCAAAAATAAAATGCAGCATATCGAAAAAGTGAACACCAATATTTGTAGCTACCCCGAATGACTTTCTTGGATCGCCTTTCCAGCTTTCTAAATACCACTTACCGCGCGAAGTAATGTAGGTGAGCTCCACCTCGTGCTTTTCAGGCTTAACAGCGTTAGCTACTTTATCACGTAATTCAAGAATAGCCGGATGGTGTCGCAACTGAAGAATATTATAAACTTTCTTGCCTGTTTCTTGTTCCACTCTCTTCAGTTCATCTAAATCTTCAGACGTTGGTACCAGTGGCTTTTCGCAAATAACATCGCAACCTAAACGCAAGCCTGAAGCAATATGTGATGCATGCATGTGGTTCGGAGAGCATACCGACACATAGTCTAACTTTGTTGTCTCATTTCGTTTTAAACGCCAGGCATGCTCATAAAAACGCTCAAATTCGGTAAAAAATTCACTCTCCGGTGAAATGCTATCAATAATACCGACTGAGTCATTAGTATCGTAAGCAACGCTTAAATGATTGTCCGTTTCCTTAATGGCTTTCATGTGGCGAGGAGCAATGTAGCCAGCAGCCCCAACAAGTGCGAAGTTCTTCTGAGAGTTGTTATTTAGAGTATCCATTACGCCTTTATTACCTTTCCGTTTAAACCTCTGTACTGTCCACGAGAGTCAATGATAAGTCGAGCATTTTCATAGATAGCGTCGTAGTCAAACTTATCGTGATTGGTCGCCAAAATTACAGCGTCAAAACTTTGCAAGTTCTCTGGTGTTAATTCAGTGCTGTCTAAATCAAAACTGTGCTCACGCATTTTAGGGAACTTTGCAACATGGGGGTCACTGTAAGCAACTTCTGCGCCCTTGTCGCGAATCAGTTCCATAATCTCAACGGAGGGAGACTCACGCATATCGTCAACATTCTTTTTATAGGCAATACCTAAGACTAAGATTCTACTGCCATTTAGTGATTTCTGATGTTTATTTAACCCGTCCATCAATTTGTTGACTACATATTCCGGCATAGCACGATTGACTTCGCCAGACAGTTCAATGAAACGTGTATTTAAGCCGTATTCTCGTGCTTTCCACGTTAAATAGAATGGATCTATTGGTATGCAATGACCACCTAAACCCGGCCCTGGGTAGTATGGAGTAAAACCAAATGGTTTCGTTGCAGCGGCATCGACGACTTCGAAAATATCAATACCCATACTGTCAGCGACAATTTTCATTTCATTGACTAAGCCAATGTTAACCGCACGGTGAATGTTTTCTAACAGTTTTGTCAACTCCGCCGCTTTTGTAGAGCTCACGGGGACTACTTTATCGATAGCTTGTTCATAAAGTGCCACTCCAACTTCTCGGCAAGCAGGAGTATGACCGCCGACTACTTTAGGAATTGTCTGTGTATTAAAGTTTTGATTGCCAGGGTCTTCGCGCTCGGGTGAGTACACAAGGAAGATATCTTTTCCTACCTTTAAACCATTATGCTCAACTCGTGGCAAAAGCTCTTCTTCGGTTGTGCCCGGATAGGTCGTACTCTCTAACGATACAACCTGACCTTCTCGCAAAAAAGGAACCATCATGTCAGTGGTGCGAGTCACATAACTAATATCCGGCTCGCGGTATTTATTCAATGGCGTAGGCACGCATAAGATAAGCGCATCACATTCAGACACTCGCTCAAAGTCGGTGGTAGCTTCAAAGCCATTATCAACCGCAGCTTTCATAGCATCATCGCCGATATGTTCGATGCTGCTGTGCCCCTTGTTAAGTTCAGCAACTTTAGTTTCATCAACATCAAAACCAATCGTTTTGTAATTTAATGAGCTGTAACGAAGTGCTAACGGTTGACCCACATAACCTAAACCTAAGATACCTATCTTGGCCTTTTTATTGTTTAATAACTCAACTAATTCATTTTTGAAATCTTTCACAGGATTACCACTTAGTTTAAAAATGGAAAAGATGTACTACTTTAAAATTCTCATTCAAACGAAAAAAATGCCGAAAATTTTCGGCATTAAAACTCAGGATTTTTTAAGGGAAAGACAAGTTTTGTTGTGACTGGGACTAAACCCTAGCTCTGAATTTTACTCTAAGTTATTGATTTTTAAATATTAAATCAATAATTTTGTAATAGGTCCCTCTATTACAAAATTTCAGCCCTTCACTATATTTTCGTCTCTTTTCTAAATATATTTCTGACTAACACAAAGCCGACGCTTAAAAAGCCGCCTAAGAAGGTGCCAATAATGCATATTAACGCACGCGATGGTTTGGCTTTTTGTTCTGGCACTACGGCTGGGTCTAGCGTTTGGAAAATGTACTCTGGGCGCACATTCGCCAGCATAATTGTTTGTGTTTGCTTTTCTATTAGCTGATAGAATACCTGCTGCATGTCACTTAACGATGTGCTTTGCAGTTCTTTGTCTAAATATTCAAGGCTTCGCTGGGCTTCCTGAATGTCACGCTCACGCATGTGGTTGTTTATTTCTTCAATAAGCCAAACTACCCACTGTTCAGCTACTTCGGGTGACTGATGGTTTACTGCTATTGTTACGAGACCGGTTGTGTCGTCCTTGCTAACTTCCAGTACACTCTCTCTGAAAACTTTTACGTACTCCCAGCTAGACGGTTCCGGCTGTTTAGGTGGCTCGACTTCTCTGACCCATTCTTTGGTGTCCGGGTTATACAGCTCGTTATTAAAGACAACACCGCTGCCTCGGTTCCATTCCTCTACCGCCATAAGCTCTGGCAAAATGTCGTACTTTTCGACAAAGCCTTTTATGAAGGCGCGAGACTTTAAAATTTCGAGGGCGATTGTGGTTTTGTCGGTATTACCACCACCGAGATTAACGCCAGCTAAGCTTGCCAGACCACCCAATTGCCCCGCCATTTGCGAGAGTCCGCCACCACTAGCTTCTTCCGTCGGCGCCAAGGTTGCCTCTGACTTATAAATATTCGGCAGGCTTAGCGAGTAAATAACCGAGCCCACGGCGAACACAAAAGTAATGGCAATAATCCACCATTTGCCCTGCCAGATAATGCCAAACAGCTCGCGCAGGTCAATTTCGTCGTCTTGGTAATCCGAATGCCGTTGAGGGTCGTAGTTATGAGTATCGTTTGTCATTATTGGGCCTTCAGGCACGCTACCGCCCATGGGTTGCGGTTCCCATAGGCCGGTGGTGCAGATAATTTTGATCAAGCGGGTATCATACCGTATGCAGCCCTTTTCCTACAAAGGCTTTATTGTTAGTAATTGATGATATTTTAAGCGGTTGGTTCAGTTATCGGATCACATTACCGGCGGGGTAAACCGGTATTGCCGAATCTGCCGGTTAAAGTCAGCAATGCCCTCATCCGGTAACAAGTGGGCTTTATGAGCTTCCAGCGTGTCTCTTGCTTCACCATAGTCCGCCCAGTCTATAGATGCGGTATAGCGCTGTAGTTGATAAAACACTTTAACCAGGGTTTTAAAATTTCCATCGCGAGTGGCTTTTCTAAGACCGTTTAAGTAACTGTCTCGATGCACTGTCGGTACTATCAGTTTGTATTCGCCTGCCGCATGAAGCTCTGCATTCATCATTATGCGTGACAGCCGGCCGTTACCATCGTCAAACGGATGACACTCTGACACTAAAAACTGCAAGAATATGGCTCTGGCGAGCCCTTCTGGCACCGATTTATAAATAGCAAATGCCTGCGTTAATGTGCCTACGACATCTTCTGGGATTACAAAAGTGCTGCTACCAGCTTTGTTTATTTTCGACTTAAATTTCCCTGGGTTCTTGTCCGGACGCTCAAACAAAAACTCGAAGTGCCGGCGTTGCAGGTTTTCGATAAGTTCGTCAGGCGTTTCAGGCGTAATGTTCATGCCTTCGTAATCAACTACCTGATCGTAGATAGATAAAACGTCATGACTGTCCGCATGTCGGTTATTAATTTCACTGCGCTGGAAGACAATTTGTTCCGCTTCGTCTATCTCGAACTCTGTGCCCTCTATGTAATTTGAAAAATAACTTTCGAAAAAAGCTAAGTGATTCCAACCAGACTTATTGTAGTCATAAGGCAGTTTAGGTAATTGACAGCGCTTAAGGTAATTAGCCAAGTCTTTAAACAATGCAATGCGATGCACATCGAACGGTTCTTGCTTAGCACTAGCCAGCCCCACTTCAGTTTTTAATATTGATTCACCTGAATGGGTAGTCAACAAAGCGCTTATAATGGCATTTAACTTTTCAAATTCAGTTTCGAAACCGTGTTTATTGGCAAACTCGCGCGCTTTGTCACGAATTTGATTCAAACTGTCTTCGTTATTGGTACGTTTAAGTTCAATACACAGGCGCTCTTCAACCCAGCCCTGACCCAGGCTCTTTTTTACTTTAGAGCGACTCACCGTTAAGTTTTCTAAATACTGACGAGCGGATGCGGAGCGCTTCATTTCGGGCAAAAACGGTTCGACAAGGTCGCTGGTTGAACCCGGCCAAATATAAATGGTTAAAATGGACGCAATATCGATGGTTCTGCGTGCCGCAACGGCATCAGCGACAAACACGGTGCCTTCTACTGGGCGTAGCTCATGAGCCGTTCTATAAGCTGCGACAGCGTTGGGCAACAGATAATGAACTATCTTAGCCCAGTCTCTTAGAACAAGATTCGTTAACTCTTCGTAACTAGCGTCAGTATAAACTCCCCGATACAGACGTTTTAGCTCGCCTTTTTTCTCCCGGCGAGTCAGTTCTCGACTTTGTTCTGTAGTTGTTGAGAAATACAATTCAGCCATAAAGCACCCGCTACTTTTTAGTAATAGACATAACTATAGCGTAAAATCATTATTTTGACATAACTGTCACGTTAAACTTGATTTTGAACATAACTGTAACTTTATATTACTCCAGCTCCTGGATATATTCGTTGCGCTTTCAATTGTGGCTGATTGAAAGTTAGCGCTGAACGGCAGTTAAACCAGAACTTTTAAAATTTGCTATAATGCAAATATAAACAACTGAATGGATGCAGTTATGAGCATAAATGATAAGGATACAGAAGAGCTACAAAACCAAATATCTGAGCTTGAAGCGCAGATGAGAGAGTTACAGCTAAAAAGTGCTCAGTACGAAGGAAAGGTTGACTCCATAGAGAAGTCGCAACTCCTTGTAAGCCAAAGCTATACATCTACGTATGACTCTAGCCTCTTTTGGTATAGTATAATTATTTCAATTGTCGGGCTATTGGTAGCTGTTTCAGGCGTGATAGGCTTTGTCTTAATTAAAAACTACAAGAAACGCGAAGTAGCGCAAGTTGTTGACGAAGCTGAAGCAAACCTAGAAAAGAAACTGTCTAATAATGAACAAATGGCCGCATACCTGTCCGCAGGTTTAAAAAGTGATGACTTCAATAAAAAGTTAGACGCATTGAAAAAAGACTTATTTAACGAGCTTAATAGGGATTTAGTCACTTACCTCGAAGACAAAATGAACAAACAAGATAGCGACGAATCTGCACAGGCAAGTAACGATACAAGCGACATTCTTGAAGATGATGATGGGAGGAAGGAATAATGACTGCAACAGCATTTAAAAGTACAGCTTTCTCTGTTCAGCAACTTGAGAATGTGCGCTCTGCCA
>Ga0208449_1000207_pt1 | contig 50520 bp, 68 predicted proteins | sample MalvireepMed_s17_FD_184247 | JGI IMG/M metagenome (GOLD analysis project Ga0208449, IMG submission 184247) | Marine viral communities from the Global Malaspina Expedition - Malaspina viral metaG DeepMed_s17 (SPAdes) (version 2) | ecosystem: Environmental > Aquatic > Marine > Oceanic | place...
CCGGGGGGCGAGAGTAAGACCAGCGCGGGCAGTGACACCCACGGCTATGCTCCGACTGTTGTTCGGGCGTTCCGCTTCTGCGGAGCGTCCTCTAGAGCATTCGGCTCTACTCGGAAACATCACCGTTCTTCAAAGGAGAACACAATGAATTGGATCAGACCAAATACCCGACTCGCCATCTATTTAAGAGATGGCCTCGCTTGTGCATGGTGCGGACAGTCTGTTGAGGACGGCGCACAGTTGACGTTGGATCATTGCAAGCCCAGAAGCAAGGGTGGCAGCAACTTGCCCACCAACCTCGTGACTTCCTGTTTCAAGTGCAACACCAGTCGCGGCACTCGTTCGATCAAGGCGTTCAGCATGGTCGTTGCGGATTACGTTGACCACGGGGTTGACGTAAAGGACATCCAAGCCCACATCGCTTCCTGCCGTCGTCGCAGTCTGAAGACCTACAAGGCTGAAGCCAAGGCGCTGATGAACCGTCGGGGCAAGGCTGGAACAAAGATGGCATCGGCGCTTGCTGGAATGTAAAACCTCTCAGCTTGGAGGGGTGACGAACTGTTAATCAATTAACCGAAGGACAAAACAATGGCAGAACTAAGCGCAGCAGAAAAGCGATGGATGGACGGCGGACGCGAAATGAAAGTGACAGTTAGAAAGTTAAGCAAACGAATGAGCGATACCAGCACCGAGCCTTGCGGTTGGGGAAGACGGGGCAACGGTTACACGCAAGCGGCAACGTGGGCGCTGCTAGTAGACGGGGAGCATGTAGCAACGACAAGCAGTAACGGAGATTTTTGGGTGATCAGTACTCCGACAGGCAGGCTGTTGGCTGGGGTGCAGAACAAGCAAGCGGCTGTGCAGTGGGTGCAAAACAAGAAGTGCTACCTACTACGCCTACATTTCTACGCATGATGTTTCAGTAGGTAAACGTTGCTCGGGCAGTGGAGCGTTTAACGTTCCACTGTCTCATGGAACGCTTACGTTCCCACCCATGCAGCCAAGGCGCTGCAATAAAGGACAGACATCATGATCGATCATATTAGCTCCAGACAGATCACTTGGAACATCAATGTCACGGCAATCAGGACAAACGGTTCACCAGTTACTCAGCAGTTCATGTTGCGGTTTGGCGATGAGGCTGTGGTCGAGGCGACGATTGACGCAATTACATCGACGCTCACCCACTGGACGAACGACACCCACTTGGGTGGCGTTGTTCGATTCTTCGTGAACCTGACCGACCGTCGTTTCAACAACAGCGAAACGTTGGAGTTCAGCGACGTGGCTGGTGTGCGTTTGTATTTGAAAGAGTACGACGACAGCAAGGTGGTGATTGAATCAACGGGTGTGATGGCAGTGTGGACCGTCGTCGAAGCCCCGAAGCCTCCGGTCAGACTGACCTCGGACATCAAGTCACCGCACGGATTCAAGGTCACGGAACCCCTCATTGTCCTGTGTGACGTATGCGGTTACGACATTGAAGGGGACGACCCAGCCTTTGCATGTAACTGTTGATCGCATAAAACGGAGGGGTGACGGTGAAACGTTGAGGCTACGCGCGCGGTACGTACGTACGTACAAGAGGAGAACGCACCAAGCGTTCTTCTCCGTACGTACTTCCTTTTATTTGAAAACCATGAGGAGATTCCAGAATGACCAAGAACTACATCACCCATTACCCGAAGCCTTACGAACTGATTGCCGCTGCCATTGAGTATGCAGAGGAGCACCTTGACGACAGCACGTTTCGGCATTCAATGCGTATCGGTGTTCTCGCATCTGGCGCTGGCGACAGCATCGGACGCGGCGTCGAGGCTATGGTGGTCGGTATTCTTCACGATGTCCTTGAGGACTGGGACCCAATTCTTCTTGGTAGGAAATCGCAAATGCGGTCGTGGCGACCGTCCAGTGACGTGGAAGACATGCTGAAAGAGATGTCCAATCTGTTTGGACAGAACATTGTCGATACGGTGATCGTCCTCACTCGCCGTCAAGGGTCATGGTTTCCGTCTGGCGGTGAGACCTACTCTGAATACATCGGGCGCGTCTTGGAGTCTGAACTGGCGAGTGTGGTGAAGTGCTGCGACATCCAAGATCACCTCGCGGAAGAAAACGCCGCAACGTTGCTCCCGTCGCTTCGCCCTCGTTACGAGATAGCACTAGACCGGCTTCATGAATCGCTGGACGCTCGATGGAATGAGGTGAACGTATGACAGATGAGTGGTTACGTGAGACGGAGATGTGGCTGGCGCTGTATTGCGCGGCAGCGGTGTTCTTGTTTGGTTGGTTACTGCAATTGCTTGGAGAGCTGTACGACGGAAGGAGGAAGTGATGAGTGAGGCGCGAAGATTCACAACGGCCTCAAGGAGCGACAAGCTCCGATGGGCTGCGGAGTTGGTTCGGTCTGTATTAGCGAACTTGGATTCTGGTGGTGAGCGTTGCGAGGCATGTCATGCCTTGCGGCGAAACAACTGGGTCGAGTTCAGGGTCAGCGACATGCTGAAACATTTACCAGCGAAGCTGGACGGTCTTGCCGATGACCTTGCAGAAGCGACTGGCGAGCCAGTGCCAGTGAAACGATTACGGCTAGAAGAAAACGAAAGCGAATACCCCTCGGTAACTCGGTAACTTTATTCTGGAGACTGAAATGGAATCCAAAAACAACGCAATCACCAAGCAGTTCCTCTCGGCTCGCGCAGTAAGCACACCGATCGTGGCAATCGAAACGCCTGACCCGGGCGCAACGAGGAAGCGTCTCATCACTGGCGTGGAGGGTGTATGTCAGAAGCGGCAGGTCGCAGTGGCCTCGATGTTTGTATGGGACGCCGCATCGGGTATGCGTCCAGTGAACGATGAGGCGCAAGCAGTCTTCGGCAACATGCTAGAGCCGTTCGGTGGTGAGCAGATGGCAACAATACAACCACAGAATGCGTTGATGGTTGCAGCGTCCTCGCCAGATTCGTCGATGACCATTATGTCGAACCTGCATCGCTTCTGGGAAGATGCTCGATTGGACCCTGCCGTGTTGCAGGGCATCTGGAATCTGCGCGACCAGTTCAAGGTGAGTGGTCGTACGTTGGTTCTCACGATGCCGGATTGCACGTTGCCACCCGAGCTTCGGAATGATGTTGTGGTGTTGTCTGAGGCGATGCCTACGCCTGACGAGCTACGGCCGGTCGTTGTGAAGATCCACGAGAATGCTGGACTGCCTAAGCCGTCAGCCAGTGTTCTGGAAAACGCGACTGATGCGTTGGCTGGCTTGGCAATGCAACAGGCAGAGCAGGTCACCGCGATATCGCTTCGGAAGTCTGGTCTGGACCTTGAGTCTCTTCGGCAGCATCAACGGCAGCAGATTGAACAGACCCCGGGTCTGTCGATCTTTAGTTCCGATGCAGCCTTCGACAAACTCAAAGGACTCGGTGCGTTGACCAAGTTCCTGCGCGGCATCATCAAGGGCAAGCGTCCTCCGAAGGCGATTGTCTTCATCGATGAAATAGAAAAGATGTTGGCCGGAGCGTTTGGAAGTCAGGGTGATTCGTCTGGCACATCCCAAGAGCAACTTGGTTACTTCCTGCAGCACATGCAGGACGAGAACGCACGGGGCGTCTTGGTGCTTGGCCCTCCGGGAACTGGTAAGAGCGAACTGGCGAAAGCGACTGGCAACGAGGGTGACTGCTGGACAGTTGGTCTTGACGTTGGTGGCATGAAGGGGTCGTTGGTTGGGGAGTCTGGTGCGATGACCCGTCGAGCCTTGAATGTAATCAAGGCGCTTGGTCAGGGTGATTGCTTCTGGATCGCAACCTGCAATTCCATCGAGAGTCTGCCGCCTGAACTGCGGCGTCGGTTCTCGTATGGCACATGGTATGTCGAGCTTCCGAATGCCGATGCTCGAAAAGCCATGTGGAAACTCTACGGAGAGAAGTATGACGTGGACCCGGGTAGCGTTGCGGACGAGGGCTGGACTGGCGCAGAGATTAAAACATGCGTGACGATGGCAGCGGACATGGACACTACGGTCGAGGAGACTGCAAGGTTCATCACGCCGGTGTCTCGTTCCAGCGCCGAGTCGCTAGCGCGTCTCCGGTCGTTGGCGTCTGGTCGTTTCTTGGATGCGTCGAGCGGAGACTTCTACCAACAGTCGTCGAAGCCAGTCTCCACACCAGAGGGGATGAAACAGATTCCCAAGGATGCTGGTCGCATCTTCGACATGGACGAATCGTAGTTCGGTGTTTGGTGTTGCCCGTAGCGGAGAGGAGGCACGATGAAAGCAGCAACGGTAGTAGTGAGACTTGGCGATCATCGCTACGCTGTAGCGACAGATTACGGACAGCCGCTTGGCATGGGTCGGTCTGGGGTTTGGGTGCCACAGCAGTCTGGAGGATGGTGGACTGGCTCAGGCTCGGTCGAGCGGATCGTCCGCTCATGTCCTGATCCCGTAATTTACCGCACTAAGCAAGAAGCCCTCAGCGAGGGGTGACGGTCATTCGTATTCCTTAGGAGATAAACATGTCTCATGTGGCAAATGTTGAGGTTGAGATTCAGGACATCGGTTCGCTGAAGGCGGCTTGCACCAAGCTCGGCTTGACGTTCAAGGAAGGACAACAAACGCATCGGTGGTATGGAAAGTTCATGAACGACTGGGACACTGATGATTCGGCTGTGGCAAACGGGTATGACCCGAAGACGTTTGGGACATGCGAACACGCCATCGAAGTGCCGGGGTCGGATTACGACATCGGCGTGGTGAAGAACCCAAAGGGCAGTGGCTACCGTCTCATCTATGACACGTGGGGTCATCAAGGCGATGCGATTGCAAACAAGCTCGGCGGGATGAAGCTCACCAAACTCAAGACTGAGTATGGCGCCTCCAGAGCCACGAAGTATTTACAGCGTAGCGGTTACCGTGTTGTCCGTCGCGTGTTAGCGAACGGGCAGGTCAAGATTTCTGGAGTGAAATAGGAGACATCATGAGCCAAATCATTGAGGTCATTATCGACACGGACGGCAACATCGAAGTCCAAACGCAGGGCTTCTCCGGACCAGACTGCAAGAAGGCAACAGCGGATCTGGAACGTTCACTTGGAAAGGTTACTGGCGACAAGGTGACCAGCGAGTACTACAGAGCCAGTCCCGTTACTGTGAAAGCGAGAGGCTAGACATGACAACTATCGACATCACGGTCCAAGGTGACCGTCTGGAGTTCATCTATAACGACGCGGTCGCGTCATTGTTGGATGAGGGTACGGCAACGGTGAAGCGTGTTAGCCACGTCGAGCCATCGCTGGTTGATGGTCGACATGGCTGGACGGCAGACATGTCTCCGGTTCAGGGTCCAGTGCTTGGACCCTATGAAACACGAGCCGAGGCGTTGAATGCAGAACACGAATGGTTGCAAGCCGAGAGGGGACTGTAATGCCCAAGATTAAAGGACCGTTCAAGGTGCTTGGTCGTTTCAATTCATCAAGGACGCCAGAGGTAATCTACACCGTCAAGGAACACTTGGACGTTCCTGAAGAGACGGGCAAGAGAATCTCATGCTCCTGTCCCGGCTGGAGATTCTCGATTAGCAAGCGTGGGTTCTATGCCTGTAAGCATACGGAACACGTCAAGCTCTACGGCAGCGGGGTTATTGACGACAAGGTGAATGGTTCCTTGATCGCCAAGACTGTCATCGAGGCAAAGAACGCGAGTCCGTCGAGTCGCCTGTCCATGAAGTTTGTGTTGGCGCAGGCACTCGATGAGTCTGGGGTTCATCTGTCCGATGTGGCATTCCGTAAGCTACTCAAGAAGCTCCGTCCCTACCTTCGGGCTGCTAAGCCTGAAGGCTTTACGCCGTTGCCTGACGCACCGTCGTCCTCAACATCAACTGTGGAAACCGATGATATTTTGCGTGTCATCACACTCGACTAGGAGGTCACCCGAATGACAATCAACAAGAAGTCCATCGCATCGTTGTCGGATCGTGCTGTGTATTTGGTTCTCGATTGGAGCTTCATGGGAACGTGGAAGCGTGTGGAGACTCAAGACACCAACTCGGAAGTCAGGGCCAGAAAGCGAATCGTTAAGGCCGAGGCAATCAGTAAGATTCGGAAGCTGGCTGGTCGCCAGCGTCGAATGCTTCGGATGTATGCCCTGAACTCTCTGTTCCGTCCCGGTGTCTACGTTGTCCCGTTGGATTACATCGAGCAGGTAGACGACAAGCTGAAGGAAGCGAAGTCAGAGATGGAGCTCCTGAAGGATGAGCTAAAGACTGAATGGAAAGCCATCATCGCAGAGGCTAAGAAGCGATTGGGAAAGCACTTCGATCCCAATGACTACCGGAGTGCCGACGCAGCAGCGGCTGCCTACGATCTGAACTATCGGTATGTGCCGATCGCCGATACGCCAGAGATTCTGAAAACCATTGCGGCAGATGCGTACAAGGAGGACCTTGAGCGGTCACGTCAAGAAACCGAGAAGGAGTTGGAGCAGTTCAGGGATTCGCTTCGCCTTACCTTGCTCGGCATTGTCGAGAACATGCGACAGACCCTGACCAAGCCCGATGGAGAGAAGCGGGTGTTTGGTCAGCGGTTCTTCAAGCGTCTGGATAATTTCTTGGGGACGTTTGACAGTAAGAACCTCAGTGATGATGGGGCGTTGAAGAAGGTAGTGGAACAACTGCGGAAGGTGTCGCAGGGTGTGGACATCGGAGACTTGAAGAAGGACGCGGATATCCAAGCGGAAATGAATAGCAACCTGCACCAAATCACAAAGACGATGAAGGAGATGGTCAAAGAGGACGGGCGCATGATTGACCTGTCGATGGTCGAGGACGAGGCGTAGGCGTTACATGTAATGCCTGCTCTCCCGCTAGGGAGGGTAGGCGTTTCTGGAGGGGTGACGTTATTAACCAAGCGAAGGAGACCAACATGCAGTGTTGTCTATGCAAGCAGGAGATTCCCGTCGAGCATGGTTCGTGGCACGAAGGTCATAACGCTGACCCAGTGGCTGATGGTCGGTGCTGTCGTGAATGCAATATCAAGGAGGTGATTCCAGCGAGACTGAGAGGCTTGATTACCGATGATGCGTTACAGGCGATCATCGAGTTGGAATCTACGTGGTCGTCAACTAGACAGGTGCAGGGAGACAAAAAAAATGAAATCAACTAACGGTATCAGAAAGAAGTGTCGGTGCGCTCGGTCACAGTGGGAAACCACCTGCGTCCATGCGTGGTATCTCACCTTCGTCGTAGAGGGGAAAAAGTATGAACGGTCATTGCGGAAGCTGGCGTTGGCGCGTCGGCTGTCAGACCCGAGGACGTTTGAGGAAGCGACGGAGATGAGCGCGTCTCTTCGGGACGAACTGATGGTGGAGGCGTTCAAGGAGAAGCACAATAACGTGTCTGTTCCTGAAGCGGCGGAGCTTAATGATTCGCCAAGCCTGCTGCCCACGATGACAACAAGCCAAGCAGTGTACGAAGGTGCTCTAAAGCGGAGGCGCACCATGCCGACCATCGTGCATGGGGTGTTGCTTCGTGGCGAGAGGGATATTCCTGTCGACCAGCTAAAGAGCATTGGCATTGATGAGCGGTATCAACGGATGAGGATTACGAATAAGGTGAACTCCCTCATCGTGGTCATCAAGAGCGGCGGGTTGATTCCCGATCCGGTGAGCCTCGTTGAACGACCAGACGGAACGTTGTGGATCGTGAATGGTCAACAGCGGTACTGGGCGCACTACGATACCGATAGTCCGATGCGGGCGAGGATCTATGCTATTGATCCTGAGTATTCTGCACTAGCGTTGGACATCGAGCGGCGGTTGTTCTCCGCATTGAATAACAGTCGGGCGCAGACAACTGGCACGACCATCAAGGCACATGCTGGATTGTCTGCCGAGATCCTTCGGCAACTAAACGAAGATCCGAACAGCACCATTTACCAGCGCGTCTTGTTTGAGAGTAGAGGTGGCACGAGGAAGAACGAACTATCGGCAGCTTCCCTTATTCGGGGAATGTTGTTGTCGGCTGCTGGTGCGCGTCCATCTGGTTCGCTTATGGAGCGAGTGTTGCCTCGGGCTGACTTGGAGATGGCGAAGCCTGACGCTCGATGTCGGGTTGATGCCTACTTGAGACTCGTTGGCTTGGTCTTTCCACCATTGGATGACGGAAGGGGTCTGGCTCCAGCGCTAGCAATACGAGCGTTGGGTTCGATCTGTTACCAGAAGTGGAAGACCATCTCCTTGAGAGGTGCAGCACCGTTGCCAGATCATCGAGTTGTCAATAGGCTGCGCCGTATAAAGTGGAAGCGGATTGCCGAGTCCGTCGCGGAACGTTTCATGCCGTTGTATGAGGATGCGATCCTTAAAATCTGGAAGGAGTAGATGAGTACAGCAAGAAAGGCAGGCCCGGGAAGACCGACACGCTTCCCGGGCAAGCCTAACCAAACTCGACTCACTGTGTCACTCACCCCGGCCTGTCGTGATCGAATCACGGAGCTGTCTGGCCGGATGGCATGCAGCCTGTCCGATGTCGTGGAATATAGCGTCTGGCAGGTGTCGAAGCGTTTAGGTCATGCCCTTACCCAACACACCATTACATCAACTGGAGGCGAACATGAGTAAGACAAAAGAACTGGCGGTGGTGGAACAAGAAGCACAGGTCGTGATGGCTCCATCAGCAGACGTTCTGGAGCAGAGTGTCCTGCAGTATCAGAACATGAAGAACACGCTGGACAGGTTGATGCCTGACCAGATTGTTCAGACGGGTTCCAATGCTGACGGGTCACCGAAACTCTTCAGGCGCAAGGGCTACTGGAAGGCTATCGCGCAGGGATTCACTCTGACAGTGGAGATGGTTCAGGAAGATCGTCAGGAGTACGGCGACGACTTTGGTTACTGCGTGACCTACAAGGCGACCGATCCACGCACGGGTCGCAGTGCTGATGGTGATGGTGCGTGTTTTGCAAGCGAGAAGGCGCAACGGCGTGGTGGCATTGGCGGAACAGAACACAACGTCCGTGCCCATGCACACACTCGGGCTACCAATCGAGCGATTAGTAACTTGGTTGCGTTCGGAGAAGTCTCGGCAGAGGAGTTGGAGCAGGGTCAGCCGCAAGGCAAGCGGTCTGCGCCTCGACAAAAGGCTGCCAAACCGAAGCCGACGCTGGAGTCTCACGACGGTGATGAGTACATCCAAGAAGTCAACGCCGTGAAACAGTTAGCCAGCGGTGCCACCATTCACAAGATACAGTCCACCCGCAGGGTGTACACCTGTATCGATGATGATGTGGCGAGTATGTCTCAGACGGCTGTCGAGCGAAACTGCCCAGTGGAAATTGACTGGGAGGAGAAGCTCACCAAGGCTCGGAACGGCAATAAGGGAAAACCCTATAACGCCATTAACGGTGTGACATTGCTTCAGGAAGCACCGACGATGGACGTTGAGGTTGTCGAGCCTGAGGTTGTTGCACCTGATGTAGACCAGACACCTGACGAAGACACGATTCCGTTCTAGGAATTCTGTTGTCCTCATGGCATGGACGTCCGCGCATGGGCGTCCATGCTTTTTCTTTGGAGATAATCATGACCGAACAACCAGAAGGGCTGTTGCGGGTTACTAGTCTATTAAGATGGGCGGGCCTGACAACCAGCATCCCTGACACGCCAGCAGTTCGGGCTGCACTGAAACGTGGAACGGCGGTGCATGAATGGTCATTACTGGTCGAAGACCTCCATGCGACAAACGACCAGTCCGTAATTCATCGAATGCCTTCAGACCTGCAAGGCTATGGCACGGCTGTGGCTGCGTTCAATGAGCGGTATCAACCGCATTGGGATGAGCGGGAACAACGAAAGGACGATCAGGCTATCGGAATTACTGGCTGTCCTGATCGTGTCGGTGTTATTCAAGGTGAACGCGTGGTCGTGGACTTCAAGACTGGACATCGCTACGCATGGCACAGGCTCCAGCTTGCTCTCTATGCAATCTTAATCGAGCGGGTAGGGGTCACTGTCGATGGGGTTCTAGATCGGGACTACAAGCTGGACAAAAGGCTTGGCGTGTATCTATCCCCTGATGGCTCGTACAGTCTCAACACCTATCGGAAGCAGCAGGACATTTTAGAAGCGTGGTCAATTATTACCAAGTATAGAAACGAGGTCACCCGCCATGACGACAACCAATGATGCTCTTACTAAGCCGACGTTCACTTCCATTGTTCAGCCTGAAAGCCTGCCCGAACAATTGGAGTCCGCTGATGATTCCCGATTATGCCAAATGGTTATCAGTGGCTATCGAGCCTTGCGTGCCGACGCAGCAAAGACCTATAAGGCGATGCTTGATCCGTTGAACAAAAAGCGGGCAGTCATTAACAAGTGGAAGCGTGAGGACTTGGAGAGCATTGATGCGGTTGTGTCGTCGGCATCGACCAAGCTCACACAATACCGCGAACGGGTAGCCTTAGAACAGGAGGAAGCGGCACAGGCTGCACTGGAAAAGGCAACAGCGGTAGCACAACAGGAACGCGAAGAGGAGGTGGACTTCATGTTGGCCGCGGCTGACATGATTGGTGACGCCGACGTGGACGCAGCAGAAACCATGAAGCAGGAAGCGTCTGTTCTGAAGAACGAACCACCACCGCTGGTCGCTGTTCTTGATGATGTGTCCACGACAGAGGAACCAGCGCTTGTCTCTGAACGTCTGACCTATTCAGCCGAATGCGTGAGCGTCCTAAAGCTGGCGACCGCTGTTGCGAACGGAGAGATTCCACACGATGCGTTGAAGCCTAATCAGTCATGGCTCAATGGAAGAGCGAGAGCCGATCGTGAGGAGTTCAACGTTCCCGGGTGCGAGTTGATCTCCAAGTCATCTTACGCTCGGAAGGGCGGTGTTGGATGATGGACACAGTGAACGAGTCTGGTGCACCCATGACCCTCCTGACGAATAGTGAGTTCGAGGAGGTAGTGCTTGGTCAGATCATCGTGTTCGATGCGTGGCAAATTTATGTGGCTTTGGGTATCACGCCAGAGTATTTCTGGACACCCGCACATAAGAAGATTGTCATGGTCGCCGCCAAGATTGCATCGTCTGGTGTCTCGCCCGATCCTGTTCTGCTTCGGCAGGGCGGGTGTTCGGCGATGGTCATTAGTCGTTGCATGGACAACACCGTTAAGGTGCGTGAGGATAATGCTCAGTTCATGATGGATCGCTTGCGTGAACTAGCTCGGGCGAGGCGCATCTATCATCAGACCCAGAATCTGGAACAGCGATTAGCCGAGGGCGGATCAACCGCAAAGGAGATTGTCCGAGAGCATCTGGATGCGGTAGAAGCGATTGTCCGAGAGTCTGCTACGGGCGGCGTGGTCATGGATGCGACAGCCCAACACAAGGCAGCGGTAGAGATGGCGAAGTCCAGAGAGTCGGGTCGTCGAGTCTGGACTGGACTGTTCGCGCTGGACAAGGTGATTGATGGATTGTCACCGGGTGAGGTGCTCGGCTTGGCAGCCCGTCCCGGTATCGGTAAGACACTGTGGATGGGACGGTACATGCGCGCGGTCATGGACTATGAGATTCCAGCGCTGATGTTCAGTCTGGAAATGCCTACGGCACAGATTGTCACACGGCTGGTGCAGCCAGAGTGGAATTGGTCGAGAACCAAAGCGTTGTCCTCCATGCGAGACGACACCCTGACCCTTGAACAGTACCGTGAGAAGTTTGGGTTGTTGCATATTTGCGATCGGGCTGGACTGTCAGTGGCTGAGATGGAGGCGACAGCCTTGCGAATGAAGAAGCAGCACAACATTGGCTTGGTGCTGATTGATCATCTCGGATTAGTAGGAGGTCATGGAAAGTTGAGACCGTATGAACGCACCTCTGTAAACTCCAGAGAGATTAAGGAATTAGCAAAGAGGTGTGAGGTGCCTGTTGTTCTGGCGTTGCAGGTAAGCCGAGAGGGTGGGGGCGATGGGTCGCTCCCGTTAACGCTTTCATCGACTCGGGATTCAGGTGTCACTGAGGAGGTAGTGGACTACCTGATTGGGCTATACCGTCCAGACAGAAGTCCGAATCTGACGGCTACCCAGAAACATGAATACGAAAACGTCGTGGTGGCTCGTGTCTTAAAGAACAGACACGGGGCGGTTGGTGGGGAAGTGTCGGTGCATATCGACCCGGAAAACCTAGAGTGGACAGAGCGTAACGACCTGAAACGAATCAACACGAGAAGGAGGGAGGCGAGCCATGACTAGCAAACTATCGCCGCAGGGCTGGACAGATGACCAGTTGTCCTTGATTAACATGACCAGACGGGACGAGACGCTCAATCCTAAAACACAGGCGCGTCGTACTGATCCGGAAACATCCCATGAAGCGGCTCGCAGTATCCAGACTGGGCAGTCCGAGAGCCATAGGCGCGTTCTTCACCTTCTCGGAATGTCTGGTGACGTAGGTATGACCGATGCTGAATTGTTGAACGCATGGCAGCGCATCTATGGTCGCGTGCCAGAGTCTACACCTCGAAAGAGGCGATGCGACTTGGTGCGCCTCGGAAAGATAGTCGAAGACGGTAAGCGAATGATCGATGGACGACGAAGGATAGTGTGGAAAGTGCAGGACCGGTTTTGGTAACCGGTCCCCCGCCGTTGTAGTGCGACCGACCCTCACAGGCTTCTGCCTGTGGGGGTCTTTTTTTAGGTCTAGGTGACGATAAGTTTGGCGTGGTATACTCGGCATACCTCATACGATGATTCGTTTTCAAGTGGCGGGACAGGCGAGAGCGAAGGGATCGATGAGGGCGTTCGTGCCAAAGGGGTGGACCCGTCCCATAGTGACCTCCACAAGCACATCGGTAAAAGACTGGGAGCAAACGATTGGTCATGTTGCCCAGAAATTTTCCGGTAGCTACACCACAGGACCCGTTCGGGTGCGTTTGCATTTTGTGTTAGCGCGTCCGAAGAGTCTGTCCAGTCGGGCGTCCCGTGCGCATTGCAAGCGACCCGACTTGGACAAACTCTGTCGGGCGGCCCTTGATGCTCTGACCGGAGTGTTATGGAAGGACGATTCGCAGGTCTACGCCTTGTCCGCCCTTAAAACCTACGCAAAGGCAGGCGAACCGCCTCGCGTTATTGTGACCGTTCACAACAAAGGAGAGACAGCGTGACCGAGATTCAAACCATTCCAGAGACAGTATCTTCCATCGACCTAACCGAACGCACCTTTGACCTTGAGCGGTTCAAGTTCAGTCCAACGACGCTGGTTCCCGGTGATGAGTCCAAGAGCTTCTCCATAGATCAGTGGCAGCGGCTAGGTGACTTTATTAGGTTGACCAATCAGGCGTGCCAGTGGTGGTGGGGTGATTGGATGAACATGGGAGAGGATGCGTTCGGAGAAGAGTCGTCTCAGGCGTTGGAAACAACTCGGTGGGATGAGGAGACATTGCGGGTCTATGCGTGGGTGTGCCGCAAGGTCCCGACTGTTAATCGGCTAACAGGAGTTCCGTTTAGTCACTACTTGGACATTGCCAAGCTGCCTGTCGAGGAACAACACGTATGGGCATCCCGTGTGTCCGATGAACAATTATCCCGTCGCCAGTTGCGTCGAGCTTTACGGGATGAGAACGGTAGCGATACTCAACCGTGCGTTCTTATCCGATGCAAGTCTGAGGCTGACGCTGATACGGTCGAGGGGTTGTTGCCAGAGCAGGTGCGGTCGACATGCGTTGTGGAGCGGACATCCCGCAAGCGGAAAGGTGACTAAGTTTCCCAAGCCGACGCCTCGTTCTGTTGAGCGGCAGAGGAAGCGCCGCATGGAGAGAGCATGGATAGGGAAGGTGCGTCGAATTGTCGAGGCCCGAGACAGGGGTTGTCGGTCGTGTCGGCAGCTTGGCCTGTCACCTGACAACGCGGGCTTGCCTGTGCAGATGCACGAATTGGTCTACAGGAGCAAGACTAGAGGTCGGCCCATAGAGGAACGGGTCAATACTCTGAACTGTTTGCTCCTGTGCCCATCCTGCCATCAGGCTATACATGCCAAGCGTTTGTCTGTCCATATCGTGAACAAGAACAAAGGCGCGGACGGGTTGTTGAGGTTCAAGCTATGGAATCAAATTTCGGAGGGGTGACGATTATATTGGCCTTGTTTGCTCTTGGCATGATTGTCGGTTGGTTGATCGCCACACGGGAATCCACCGACAGCATCGAGCGATTCCGCTACAGTGACCAGAAGTTCTACGAACGGTGGAAGGCTTACTGTGAATTGGAAAAACGATTAGGGGAGAGACACGATGAACATTCTGGTCACAGGAGCAACGGGAGCACTGGGTCGGGCCGTTCTTCGTTATGCGTTGAGACAAAAGGAAACAACGAGAGTGGCAGCGTTCGCTCGGTCCGAGTCGAGACTGACGGAACTGACTAGCGAACTTGGACACTACAGCACCTTCCGTCCTTTTCTTGGCGACATACGAGACGAAGGTCGGCTCCGCGATGCCTGTGTCGGAGTGGACACAGTGATACATGGGGCAGCCCTCAAGAGAGTAGACGACGGCGCTTACAATCCGCTTGAGATGCACAAGACGAACGTAATGGGCAGCATCAACGTGGCGAACGCTGCGAGGGCTGAGGGAGTTCGGAATGTCGTGCTGGTCTCTTCCGACAAGGCGGTGTCTGCCATCAACACGTATGGCGGCAGTAAGTATCAGGCCGAGAATTGTCTGAGGGAATTGAACGCGCATTCTGCACCACGAGGCACACGGATTTCTTGTGTCCGGTATGGCAACGTGCTTGGCAGTACGGGGAGTGTGCTTACGCTCTGGCATAAACAACACCGGCAAGGTGGAAGACTGGTTCTGACTGACAAGCGGATGACCCGTTTCTGGATGACGCTCGATGAAGCGGTGCGCCATGTGTTTAAGGCGCTGCGAATAATGCGCGGCGGCGAGATTATTATTCCGATGATGCAAAGTTCAACGCTCTGGTTGTTAGCTCAGGCCTATCAGGACGTAACTGAATGGGTAGATTGCGAGATACAGGAGATGGGCGTTCGTACTGGTGGCGAGAAACGACATGAGTCCTTAATCAATGAGGACGAGGCCACTAGAGCGATTGCCCAAAAGGGTGTCGTGGTAATTCCACCGGCTGTGCATTCGTGGACCGCTGATGAATGGAAGACCGATGGGACGGTGACTGTTCCACATCCATACCATAGCAATGCGGTGAAATGCTGTACGCATACGCGGAAAAGTCTGCGCGGAGTTCTTGAGTCGATAGAGGGAGTGTGGAAAAGTCCCGAGGTCCGTTGCCAAGTCAGGTGAGCCTACCGTTCACGTTGACTCTGGTAGGGCGACTCACCCAATCGAGTCGTGGCGTGTGGCATGTGGTCGATAACGTAATGACCGGAGTGCGGTTTGGTTACTTCAAGGCCAAGTGCGGACTTGATACTCACTATACGTTCGACGGTCAAGCTGGAACGCTGTGTCGTAGGTGCAAAAAGTCTGGCACTGGGTAGATGGATAAGCAGGCCTTAGTCATTGGACTTGGTTCGATGGGTCAACGCCACCTGCAGTACATGGGAGAGCGTGCTGGTGTCTCACGGTTTGGCTGTGACAGGAGACCGGAGACGTTTCCAGACGGAGTGCCGTGTGTGCAGGACATTACACAGGCGCTTCACTGTTTCTCGCCGTCGCTTGTCGTTATTGCGTTGCCAGCGAGATATCACTTGGAAACGCTGTATCAGGTTCGACAGGCACATCCGGACGCGAGCATCTTGGTTGAGAAGCCACTATCCGATCGTCCGTTGTCAGACGAGGACAAGGAACGATGTCTCAACATCGGGGGCATTGTGTGTGTCGGGTATAACTGGAGATTTCATCCGTTTGCCAAGATGCTGCACGGAGTTCGGGATGCGATTGGGGATATCACTTTCCACGTAGGTAGTGACATGCGGACATGGCCCGGGAGTGATTACTCAGATCCGTTGCGGGAGTTTTCCCACGAGTTGGACTTGGTTGCATATCTTACGTCCATGCCTCAGGTCACGGACGCAACCATGACTCCGCACGGTCGTTATGTTGTGGATGGATTTCATAGTCATGGTCGCTGGCGTGTTGTCATTGCTCCGTATCATGAGCCAGTCGAGCGATGGGTGAATGTGGAGATACGACCACCGGTAGGCAACGGGCGAGTAATGACATACCCGTGGGATATGCAGTCACACACGCTGGAGGCAATGTATAGGGCGCAGTCGTTTCGGTTCCAGAGAATGTCTACGGTTGGTATCGCTTCGGCCATGGACTCATCGCGCCTGCTGTGTTCCGTGTCGGATGCGTTGATGACCACGGGGCTTATAGATAATGCCGAAGTGTTGCTGGCTCGAAAGGACAAGGGATGTCTCATTATGTAGAGCGTCTTGGCTTACGTGAGCGTCGGACCTATGTCATTGCCGAGGCTGGGTCATGTGGTGATGCGACTCCGAACAAGATGGCGGAACAGATCGACCGATGTGCCGATGCTGGATGCGATGCTGTGAAATTCCAGTGGACCTCAAGCGCAAAGGAGATGGCGCGCAGGCGTGGTCGTGCTACGGCAGATGGGTATGACCTCATTTATCAGCGTTACCTTGAGTGGCCAGACGACTGGCACGCCATTCTTCAGGCTAAGTGTCAGGAGCGAGGAGTGGATTACCTGTGTTCGGTCTATCTTGCCAGCGATGTGTACGTGGTCAGCCCGTATGTCAGTCACTTTAAGGTGTCGAGCTTTGAGGCACTGGACTGGACGTTGCAGTCTCGGGCGATATCGGAATGCCTGCATTCGCTTCGGAAGTGTATGTTCGTTTCGGTAGGGATGTGCAGCGACGATGAGGTGGAAACATTGCGCCGTCAGTATGCGGCATCGCCGTTTGTTGCTTTGTTGCATTGCGTGACGGCTTACCCTACGCCCTTTGGCTCAATGAATCTGTCGTCTATTTATCGCAATGGCCTTGATGGGTTTTCCGATCACACTGATCCCGCGATAACCATGACTGGTGCGCTAGCAGTAGCGGCCGGTGCGAGGATTATCGAGGCGCACATGCGTCTGGAGAATACAGACCCTTTGAATCCAGACGCTGCTCATGCTATGACACCGGACCAGCTTTCGGACTACGTTTCTCGTATTCGGATGGTGGCACAGGCGATGAGTAGGCCGGAAGATGATGATGTCCAAGACAACATGCGGTGCTATCGAGTGGGAGATACCTTTGGAGACTAATCTGAGGCGGGCAACGATGGAGGACGCGGAAGCTGTTTACAACTGGCGCAACGATCCGAAGGTGCGAGCGGTCTCCAGAAGCGTCGGCGAGATTGATTATGCCGCTCATGCGTCATGGTTCGCAGAACGTATTCCACTGACGCATCCAGAGACTGTGTGGATAATCGAAGCAGACGATGGAGTCGGGATAGGAAGCGCCCGTATCAATTGCTATGAGGACGATGATCGGGCAGAAATAAGTGTGGTGCTTGGTGAAGAGCATAGGAGTCGAGGTGTGGGTCGACAGGTGATTAAGCAGTTGGCTGACAAGGTTCGGGCAATGGGTCGGGTGCCAACTGCGTTCGTTCGACCTGATAACAGGCGTTCCCTTAATACGTTTACGGCAGCAGGGTTCACCTATGTGCTTCCGGTGATTGAGTTACATGTCAGGGATTAGCGTTAAGGAGAAAGAGTCGGTAAACGTGTACGGCAGGGAGATGTTTCGGAACAGCGAGACATGGGATGGGTTTGTTGATCGTCATCATGCTGGTTACTGGTGGCATCGACAGGCGTGGTTGGACTATTCGCTATCGTATGACCCGAAGGCAGTGGACCGATCGTTCGCTGTAGTCGTAAAGTCCAATGGATATCCGAGGGTGATGGCTGTCTGTCCTGCGATAGAACGGGACGCGATCATTTGCATGGGCGCAGGTGATGTGCCGTGTGCTGGTCCGTTAGTTATCGATCACCAAGACGAGACGTACACGTCGTGGTATCGGGAAGTATTGTTAAGGAACATTCAATCACGTCTCGGTGGATGTCGCGGTTGGTGGTCGTGGAATCGAGAGCCAAGTGATTCGCGTGAACTGATTCAGGTGTTGGCAAAGCGTCTGTCCATGGGGCAGTCGGTGACAAGCACATCATTGGTATCGGTGCGGAACGAACGGGCGTGGTTTGGTTTACGTAAGAGCTATAGGTCGTTGGTGTTGTCTGCGGCTCGGGAGTACGACATCGGATACGGGTTTGCTGACCTCTGGCCGTATTACGAAATGTGCCATCGACACTGTGCCACCAGAGAGCGTGACGGTGATACCTATCTTCATCAGTTGCGATGGTTGCGTCAGGCGTCGGCGTTCGTGGTTGTAGCGTTGCCAAAGCATGGAGGGACAACGGGGGCAATGAACCCAGATGGTCGGGTGACCTCTTCATTGTCTTGGGTTGCGTCAGGTTCGGGTCCTGATCCCTCGTCTACATTGGCTGCTGCCTATGTTCTCGTGTATAAGGGGCGCGCCTACTATGCAAGTGGGCCGAGTGTGCAGAGTAACCTGCAACATGCTCTACAGTGGGCGGCGATACAGGCGGTAGCTCGACTCGGTGGACACACTTACGAGCTTGGACATCATACCGATGACGGTATCGGCTTTTTTAAGCGAGGGTTCAGTAAGGATGTTGGCAGCGTTGATGTCTTGAATGGGTATATATGACCAGACAAGTGGTGGCAATCATACAGGCGCGCCTTGGAAGCTCTCGATTTCCTCGGAAGTCACTGGCTATGTTCAAGCATCGGCCGATGATCGAGCATGTGATCCAGCGTGTCCAGCAAGTGCCATTGATTGACGAGGTTGTGGTGACGATTCCAACGCTGGATAAAGCGTTGATTGATGTCGTTCGGGACTATGGTTCTCGACTGGTGAACACGGATGTCGGGAATCGCCCAGTGCGTATCGCGTGTGGTCCAGAGCAGGACGTTCTTCTGCGGTACTGGTTGGCGGCGTGCGAGTATCAAGCCGATGTAGTGGTTCGCGTGACAGGCGATTGCCCGCTGTGGTCATCTAAGGCTGGAAATACAGTGGTGAAAGCCTTCCTTGAGGATAAGAAGCGTCGAGCGTTTTGGTCGAACGATACGACCTTGAGTGGGTGGCCAGACGGAACTGATGTTGAGGTGTTCTCGATGGATCTGCTCCGTCAGGCACGGAACGCTCGGAGTACGCTAACGAATGACGATCGGGAACACGTTACGACGTGGATGAGGAGGCAACTGCATGGGAAGTGTGGTGTGGTCTATCGCAAGGAGGACAACATCTCGTCCCTCAAGTTATCGGTCGACACGATTATGGATCTCTTGAGGATTGAGACATTCGATGAGGCGTTATTGCATGGATGAAAGCAAATTATTGGAACGTGCGCGTCTGGTAACGCCCGGTGGCGCACAAACTTCCAGCCGGAGACATGGGAATGTTGGTCCCCGTTCTTATCCACCGTTTGCAACACGAGGAGAAGGAGCGTATTTATACTTCAACGACGGCACAAGAGCGATTGATTTGGCTGGGTCGAATGGCGCGGCGGCGCTTGGCTATGCTCATCCAGAGGTCGTGGCGTCCGTAGAGCGATACATAGGCAGTGGGTGTACCTTGTCGTTGCCGACTGGCCTTGAAGTTGAGGCATCGGAGGCGATGATCCGAGGCTTTGACTATGATGTCGCGGTGCGGTGGGTTCGTACAGGAAGTGAGGCTGTATCTGCTGCGGTCAGCGTGGCGCTTGAGGCGACAGGTCGTGAGGCTGTTGCCGCGTTGGAAGGCTCCTATCACGGCTGGCATCCGTGGACCAGAAAGGTTTCTCGTTACGAGAGTGTGGATAAAGTGCCATTGGAGAATGTGGCAGCGTTGCTGATTGAGTCTCCTCGATGGCGTGAGGTTGATAACGATTACATTGTCTCCCTTCAACGGATACGGAACCTGTGCAATCGGCATGGTGCCTTGTTGATATTCGATGACGTAGTGTACGGATTTCGTTTTGCCGTAGGTGGATTAACCGAAACAACTGGCGTCCGGTCCGACCTGTCCTGTTTTTCTAAGGCGCTTGGCAATGGAGTGCCGGTTGGGTGTGTGGTTGGTTCAAGGGACCTAATGATGCGCACTGGTTATCGAGTTAGTAGCACGTTCGGTGGGGAGACAGTTGGCTTGGCGGCAGCCAGAGCGGTGCTGGCATTACATGCGGAGTTCGATGTATGCGGAGAGCTACGCGAGATGGGAAGACGATTACGATCTGACCTCGACGATGGCTTGCGGTCGTCTCCGATACGGGTGGAGGGAACACCGCAGCATTTCCGCTTCGTCTCTGACCACCCAAATACTTTGGAGCGTTTTTTGACTTTATGTATGCAGCAGTCAGGAGATGCTCGGGTGCTGATACATCGAGACGCCAACAACATTAACCTGATGATGAATGAGTCCATACGGCAACGCATAGTTGATACGGTCTGTGCCGCTGCCAGTCATATCTAGGAGGAGACATGGCAGAGCAAAAGAAGCAGTGGCGCAATCGAATCATCGGTCAAGGCGAGGAGGTGCCAGATCAATTGCTGGCAAATCCTAAGAACTGGAGAATCCATCCCAAGGAACAGCAGGAGGCGTTGGGTGGAGTGATGGAGCGTGTGGGTTGGGTGCAGCAGGTCGTGGTAAATAAACGGACAGGCTTCGTGGTTGATGGACACTTACGTGTCAGCATGGCGATTAGCAGGAGCGAGCCTATGGTCCCTGTGGTGTATGTGGATCTGTCTGAGGAAGAGGAGGCGTTAATTCTTGCGACTATCGACCCGTTGGCGGCGCTGGCAAAAACAGACAACGACCAATTACGTGATTTGGTGACAGACATTGGGGTCAATGAGCAGATACGTGACCTCTTGGCCGCTCTTCGCTTGCCCGTTGATGTTGCAGACGTGCCTCCTGACGAGTTTGATATGGTTGATCCCAATGCTCATTCAAAATTTCGGTGCCCAAAGTGCGCCTATGAGTGGGACGGCTCACCGACACCTCAAAAGGATGACCAATCAGCGCAATAAACGAGATATTCGGCACGTTCGGTGCGTTGTCGGCGTTACGGCGCGCACCGAATGCACCAAATGAGCACCGAATCAGCACTGAATGCACCGAATCAGCACCGAATCAACCGAACTCGCACCGAACGTGCGCCGAACATACCAAACGTGCGCCGAACACACCGCATACGCGCCAAACCACTGTATTTATAGCCTTAAACGGACCGTATAAGCCGAATGAATGTTAGAGAGACCCTTGCTTCTTTAATCGAGCCACTACCTACGCCTCTGCCCATTGCAACATCTGGGGGAATAGACTCTTCGTCGCTGACATTAGCGGCTAGGGATGCAGGAAAGGACCCGATTATTGTCTCGTTTACGTTGGCCGATCGGGAGTCGGCTGACTTTGTGGCAGGCCGTAAGCTCGCTAATCACTTTGGATTTGAGTTTCGGCCAGTGATTCTTCCTGTGGATACAGATGTTATCTGTGGAGACGTGATTCGGCTCATTCGGCGCTACGGTGCTCGCCGTAAAACAGCCATCGAGTGTCTCTGGCCGTATTTGCACGTCTTGGAAACCCTCAAGTCCTTAAATCATTCAGTCCTCCTTACTGGTAATTCCGCTGACGGACACTTCGCTCTGTCACGCAAGGCGATGGTTCGTTATAGGGTGCGAGAGTCTAAGGAGCAATTCCAGCTGTTCAGACAGCACTTCTACGCCAATCCCGAGTCATCCCAGATTGGCTTTTTGCATCGTATCTATTCACAGGAGAACATTCAGGTCCATACCCCGTGGTTTGATCCAGCGCTGTTTGCCCTGTTTGAGGATTGCACGTGGGAAGAAGTGAATAAGCCGAGACAAAAGGAAGTTGTCCGCGTGGAATTTCCAGAGTTGGATACATTGCACATTGCTGGCTACTCGCCATTGCAGCTTGGCGATTCTGGGATCGCTTCAACGGTAGGCGATGCTGTCAGGAGGCGATATGCCCCAGAAGCCAAGTCTCCCATTCGCGCCTACAACCTAATCGCTCAGGCCTCATCATGAAACCTGCCTATGTAGTGCCGACGCTTGCTGAAGTGGAATCGCTTTCATGGAATGGCCTGAATGTTGTGTCGACCTTTAGCGGTGGTGGTGGATCGTGTCTTGGGTTTCGCATGGCAGGCTATCGCACATTGTGGGCCAGTGAGTTTATTCCGCTGGCAGCAGAAACCTATCAACTGAATCATCCGAACGTGTTCTTGGACACTAGAGACATCAGGCAGGTGCATCCTGATGACATTCTCAAGCGAGTGCCGTCTGGTGAATCGGTGCATGTGCTGGAAGGCTCGCCGCCTTGCGCTGCATTCTCGTTGGCTGGCAAGCGAACAAAGGGATGGGGTCAGGTAAAGAAGTATTCCCAGACCGAACAGCGCGTTGATGACCTGTTTGAGGAGTTCCTTCGACTGGTCGCTGGCGTCCAGCCGTATGTTTTTATTATGGAGAACGTGAAAGGTCTTATCGGCGGTGCGTCGAGTGGCGTGCTGCAGGACACACTGGAGACGATGCGAGCGATTGGCTATCGCGTGCAGGCTCGGGTGCTAGATGCTCAGTGGTTGGGTGTCCCGCAGTCTAGGGAGCGTGTCATCTTTCAGGGTGTACGCCGTGACCTTAATCGTCAGCCGGTATGGCCTAAGCCGCTCAACTATCAGTATTCGATTAGGGAGGCTGTGCCTAGTCATGTGCTACGACATGCACATGGAGCTCCGTTCCCGAATCATGTCTTTGGCAAGACGTATGCTGGTGAAACCTTTGTAAGCAGTGTCGCTAATGATGTGCCTGAGCTTACAAAGAACGATCAGGCTCGGGTGCACTACGTGTTTGGTCATGGACATGCTAACTTCCTTCAACGTGGACAGCCCCTCTCGCTGAATAAACCAGCTCCGACTATCATGGCAACGGCCGATAGCGTCGAGAAGCACCTTAAAACCAACTGGGCAACCTATCGCCGTCGTCTAAGCATGGATGAATTGCGTCTCCTCTGTTCGTTCCCGTCAGACTTTCGATTGGCGGGCGAGAGTTACATCAGGCAATGGGAGCGTTTTGGTCGAGCGGTGCCACCATTGATGATGCGAGCGGTGGCAGAAACGATACGGGATAAGATTTTTGGCCCTGTATAGTCCGAGACGGGAAATATGATGAGGGATACAGTAGAGCCTGACGGTGCGTGGGTGTTCGACACTACGGTGGCAGCGTCCTTCGACGACATGTTGGAGCGTTCGATTCCACAATATTCAGTAATGCGAGACGCTGTAACGGGAATCGGCTGTCGATTCATGGATAAGGTGCAGGGACACGGCACGATTATCGACCTTGGATGCTCTCGGGGAGCGGCCCTTGCCCCGTTTGTTGACCGTTACGGTCAGTCGGCTCGGGTGCATGGGATAGAAGTCAGCCAACCTATGCTCGACGAGGCGCGCACCCTGTTTGCTGAACCCATCAAGTCGGGCATCGTTACGTTGGAAGGGATTGACCTACGAACAGACTGGCCCACGATTGACACAACCGTCCACCCTAATTACCTCACACTGTGTATCCTGACGTTGCAATTCATCCCGATGGAACATCGGCAGCGACTCTTGGCTAGCGTCTTCCAGACGATGGAGTCTGGTGGCGCGTTCATCTTGGTAGAGAAGGTGCTCGGCGCAACCAGTTCGCTCGATACGGTCTTCAAAGGCGAGTATTACCAACTCAAGCGTGAGCATGGCTACTCACAGGAATCTATCGACCGGAAGCGACTGAGCCTTGAAGGTGTGCTGGTGCCTGTCACGGCAGAATGGAATGAGGGCCTGCTCAGGCAGACAGGCTTTCAACAGGTCGATTGCTTCTGGCGCTGGATGAACTTCGCCGGATGGGTTGGAGTTAAGCCTTAACGTTCGTTAATTGATTAACGTGGTATCCTAGCCTTGCGTGTCGGACTTGCCTCACGTGTCGCCTCGCCATAAAACGCCTTGCGGCTCTAGTCGCCCTCATACCAGACTGAAGGGGCCTCTCCGACACGCATTTATTGTAGGTAGGGGTATGCTGAACCTCACTCTCATTGTGAACTGTGCGGCGACGATAGGCTTGGCAGGCGCAGTCGTCTTGGGCGAGGAGACACTGGTGTCCATCGGACTGGCATATGTCTCCGGACTCTTGACCGCGTTCGCCAGTCGTTACCATGTAGCCCTTGAGTCGAACGGGTCTTAATGTAAGGGCTAAAATGCCACGCGAGGGTTAACGTGGACACTATAAAAAAGACTCGGCGCAAAGGTGGACGCCCGAAGGGTAGTAAGGCGAAGGGATCGGGCGAGTGGAAGCCTGTGTTCCTGTCTGTCCTGCAGACGATGCCAGTGGTGCGTATAGCGTGCCAGAAGGCGGGGATCTCTCGGTCGGAAGCGTACAAGGTGCGGTCGTCTGATCCAGAGTTTGCGCTGGCATGGCAACAGGCGCTACAGGACGGCGTTGATATGATTGAGGCCACTCTTCATGCACGGGCGCGGAAGAGTGATACGGTTGCGGCCATCTTCCTGCTGAAGAACCTGCGACCTGAAGTCTACGGCGAGAATGTCAACGTGAACGTAAGTGGGTCGCTTTCCATCGAGGAAGTCAGTCAGGCGCGGGCCTCATTACATGCCAAGCTCACCCAAATTGCCAGCACCGTCGCCCCCGGCGAGAGACGGATCACTGTCGAATGAATCACTGGCGGTACTGACGGCGGCTGACCAGAGTGTTACGCAAGAGATCCTAGACAGTCTCACTCCAGCAGAGGCAGCCCTGCTTCGCTATGAGTGGAGGTTCTGGGCGCGACCAAACCAATTAGCTCCAGCAGGCGAATGGGGTATCTGGTTACTGATGACTGGTCGAGGCTTTGGGAAGACCAGAGCGGGTTCGCAGTGGGTCATCGAACAGGCGCAACACCCGGGACATCGTATTGCCATCGTCGGTCGTATCCCTGCTGACTGTCGGGACGTCATGGTTAACGGCGAGTCCGGCATCTTGAGGTGCAGCCCTCCAGACTTCCGTCCGCTCTACGTGCCAAGTCAACGTCTCTTGAAATGGCCGAACGGGTCAGAGGCGAAACTGTTCTCCAGTGAGAAGCCTGCCGACTTACGTGGCCCAAACTTCCACTGTGCATGGATTGATGAGTTGGCGAAGTATGACCAAGCACAAGAGACATGGGACACACTGGTCATGGCGGTGCGTCTCCCAGACGAGCCGCGCATCGTGGTAACGACTACGCCTCGGCCCATCCCTGTCATCAAACGATTAATGGACGACCCGGCTACCCACATCACGCATGGTTCCATTTATGACAATCGCACAAACCTAAGCGCCAAGTTCTTTGAACGTCTCATCAAACGGTATGAGGGAACCTATCTTGGTCGACAGGAACTAGAAGGACTCCTTATAACGGATCGTCCCGGGGCGCTGTGGGCGCGGTCGACCTTAGAGAACCAGCGGGTGTCTGTTGCGCCAGAGGAACTGTCTCGTATCGTCGTGGCGATTGACCCACCGGCAACCGCATCTGAGGATAGCTCCGAAGCGGGCGTCGTGGTTGTTGGTCGTGCGAGTGACGGAACGTCCTACGTCTTGGCTGATGGCAGTCTGCATGGCACGCCAGATGAATGGGGTCGACAGGCTGTGAGGCTGTATGACCAGTTTGAGGCAAACCAGATTGTGGGTGAGGTGAACAACGGGGGCGACATGGTGGGCTTCACTGTGCGGGAGTGTGCCAAGGCCCTACATCGTGATGGTGAACGCGAGACCAGCGCAGTGCCATACGTGCCAGTGCGTGCTAGTCGCGGCAAGCTCACCAGAGCCGAGCCTGTGTCTGCTCTGTATACCCAAGGGCGAGTGAAGCATGTCGGCGTCTATCCAGAACTGGAAGACCAATTGACCTCATGGTTGCCGGGAGAACAATCGCCCGATCGCTTGGATGCACTGGTGTGGGCGTTGACATCGTTGGTCATCTACAGCGGTGATGACATCGAGACATGGGGTGGCGCTGACACCGCGTCCGAATCGAGCGAACACGTTCGGGATGTTGTGAAACATGAAGGGTCATGGTTTCCGTCTGGTGTCTCGTCTCGATGGTGATGTCTTGGGTTGCGTCGTCCTAGACATTCTGCCATAGTCACGCTATGCAACCACAGTCCCCATCTTTTGGCCAGCGTCTGTCTGTCGCGGCTAAAGCACTGGTTGGAATCTTTTCCGATGAGAGCGCGAGACAGGCGCACGGAATGCTTGGTGGCATCTTCAACGGAAGCGCTGGTGATCCCCCTTACCGTGGGGCGTCAAGCATCCTGTCGGCCTATTCAACAATGCCGTGGCTTCGGGCTGTTGCCCAACGAGTCGCTACGTCCGTCTCCGCATCGACAACACAGTGGCGACTGTATGCGCCGTCATCAGGGCGGCGGAATGACGTGCGGGTCATACAGCGGTCGGGAGACTCGACGGCGCGTCGAGACATGATTCGGAAGGCCAACGCTGACCTCGTTGAGGTCGATAGCCATATCCTGCTCGATGCCTTGAACAAGGCGAACAGTTACATGGTGGGCCAGTCGTTGTTTAAGCTCACCCAGTTGCACCTCGATCTCGTTGGTGAGTCGTTCTGGATAAAAGAGCGGAACGCTTTTGGAGCTCCTGTTGAGTTTTGGCCTGTTCCTCCCGACTGGATAGAAGCAACACCCACACCAGAGAGTCGGTCGTATCGTGTGAGCTTTGGCGCATGGCAGGGGACAATACCGGAAACAGAGATTCTCTGGATGGCTGACCTTGACCCGTCGAACCCGTACGGCAGAGGCACCGGCATGGCCCGTTCACTGTCTGATGAGTTAGAGACCGATGAGTATGCCGCGAAGCATACGCGCCAATTGTTCTTTAACCGCGCACGACCAGACATGATTATCTGGCCGAAGTCTCAAGGTGCTCACGATGTTGGTCTGCAACAGGATCAGGTCAGGCGATTAGAGGAACGCTGGCTTGATGGGCATCAAGGTTTCTGGCGAGCGTTCAAGCCGTTCTTCGTTGGGCGAGAGATTCAGGTCCATGAGGTGAATCAGTCGCTACAGGAATTGCAGCTGGTCGAGCTTCGCAAGCATGAACGGGACACGATTGTACAGGTCTTCGGTATACCGCCTGAACTGCTAGGCATCCTTAACAATTCCAACAGGGCCACGATTGAGTCTGCGGACTATCTCTTCAGCCGATGGGTCGTAACGCCGCGTTTGGAATTTCTGCGTTCACAATTACAAGAACGGTTGGTGCCTGAGTATGACGAGCGATTGGTCTTGGACTTTGTGTCTCCAGTGCAGGAAGACCGCGAGCATATGCTGGAAGCGGCGAAGGCTGCGCCATGGGCCATGAAGGTTGATGAGTGGAGAACGTTGCAAGGCCAAGAGACGTTAGACGATGACGCTGGTCAGGTGCACATGATGCCGCTCAATCTGATTCCAGTGCGTTCCCCTAGCGTGCCTCCAGCGCCTGTACCTGCGACAGTAGCGGGTGAGACGCCCCCGGAAGGGGATGTAATCACTGACGCATGGCGAGACGATCTGACGGTCTTAAAGGATGCCGGTGATGGTGAAGCCGTTGGGCAAGTGCAACGTGAGATTGCGGACAACATCGACGGCCTGTCTGGTGTCTGGGGTGATTTGGCTGAACAGGAACCCAAGCTCGCCCGTATGGTCGGTCGCCATATTCGTGGATTAAGCGAGCGGGTCAGCGCCGATGACCTGTCGTCGATTGCAACTGGGCCGCAGCTGGAACAGATGCTGGACTTCGAAGGCTGGATTCGGGAACTCGATGATGCGATGCGGCCGTATTGGAAACAGGGCTGGTGGACGGGAGCAGAGTTCTCAGCAACGGATCTTGGCATCACGCTCCAGACCAGTGCTCATGCACCGATCGCCAAGCAGGAGTTGCCTGCGCCGACGATTACACCAGTTGTGCCAGCCTTTGATTTTAACGTGATGAATCCGTATGCGGTGAACTGGGTGCAGACGCACGGCGCACAGTTTATCCAGCAGGTCGGTGATGCAACCAAGGCGGCGATTCGGAGTTCGGTAGCGGACGCTGTAAAGATGGGCCTAAGCGTTAAAGCGGAAGCGCGGGAACTGTTGAAGCTCCAGATAGGTCTCACCACAGAACAACGCACCTCTATCTGGCATTATCGACAGCGGTTGATGTCGACCAAGCCGCACCTGACGCCTGCTCAACGCATCGCAGACATTAAGCGGTATCGAGACTCTAAGGTTAAGCTACGGGCCATGACCATTGCTCGCACCGAACTGGCGTTTGCTAGCTCGGAAGGGCAGGAAGCGATTTGGGGCGAAGCGGCCAAGCAACAACTCCTAGACCTTGGCAGCATGAGCCGCGACTGGATTGGCTCGATTGACAAAAGCACCTGTCCCATTTGTCGCAATCTACACTACCAACAGCCTGTGCCGTTTGAGAAGTCCTTCACGGTAGGCATGCGTAGCTTTAAGAATGCACCCGCGCATCCAAACTGTCGATGCACCGTAGCGTTGACCAAGACCAAGACACCGAAAGCCTGACCCACACACAAGGAGGACGTTGATGGGATGGATCACACTAGGGATGAAGATGTTGCCGTATATCGTCGAGGCGGTGCAATGGGTTGAGAAGTTCATCACGACCAAGGGTCAATACAAGCAGGATGCCGCCGTCTATCTCGTGAAGAGCGTGCTCGGCATTGCAGAAATTGGAACGGCAAAAGACCTCTTGGATGACGACGAGGTTGAGGCTGCAACCCGCAAAGTGATCGACGCGGTGGTGGCACTCCAGAACGTCGTGGCAAAGAAGCACGGTGAGTAAACCTGTCCGTCCCTTCACGTTAAGTCCACACAACAGTCATGCGGTTATCCGTGACGGTCGTATCGTCGTGGAACCCAAGCGGCGTCGAGTCGTTATCACTGGTGCTGGCAATTCATTGCGTCTCATCCCGTGGAACGACGAGTCGTGGGAGATATGGGGCATCAATAATTTCTGGAACGCTATGCGTGATCCCGAGGGACGATTGCGCGCCGACCGATGGTTTGAACTGCATCCCCCAACCGAAGACATTCAAGACCCACATGACATGAATTGGCTGCGGGACTGCCCAGTGCCAATTTATACGACCGAACCATTCCCAGAGAATCCACGCGCCGTCGTGTTCCCCGTTGATGACCTTGCGAAACATTACCGAGACTATTTCTCCTGCACGTTTGCCTACCAGATTGCCTTGGCTATCGCTGAGGACTTTCAAGAGATTGCGGTGCATGGCCTAGAACTAGCGTACGGCACGCAGCGAGAAGCGACAGTGGAACGGGCGTGCGTTGACTGGTGGCTCGGCTATGCAGAAGGACGCGGGATGAAGGTTACAGTTCCCGAAGGCGACCATGTGATTACACACTGGTCGAGATATGGATTTGATTATTGGCGAGAGGCCAAGCTGGTCGAGCAATACGTTGGGTCGTTAATAGGCAGGAAAATTGCAGAGTAGCTATGGACAAGGCCGACCAAACGTGTCATGGTGCGATTGGGTCGGTGTGGTGGTGGAGTTAGGGCGGGTCGCGTAACGTTACCTCCTGCGGAACGCGCCCGTCCTCTCCTGTTGAACGGAGCCACAATGACAGAACCAGATTTTGTAAAACAGACCGAAGACATCAGCACGTGGCGAACACAGGTAGCGTCTGGCAACGCGCCGGACGATGCCGTTGTGCGGAAACAGTTTGTCAGCGATGTTGAGGTGCATGATGACCGCACCGTAAAGTTTGTCATCACAACTGGTGACGCCGATCGGGAAAAGGACATCATAGATCCTGCCGGATGGGACGTTCGTGGGTATCTCAAGAACCCCGTGGTTCTGTTTGCCCATGATTATGATTCCCTTCCAGTTGCTCGCACCGTGAGTCTGGAACAACAAGGCGACAAGCTGATTGCGGTCGCTGAGTTTGCCAGTCCTGAATTGAATCCCATGGCAGAGCAGGTCTACCAGATGCTGCGGCAGGGATTTCTGAAAGGTGCATCGGTGGGGTTTAGACCACTGGCGTTCACCTATAACGAGACGCGCGGCGGCGTGGACTTTGCCAAGCAGGAGCTCTTAGAGTTTTCCGTTGTTCCTATTCCGGCGAACGCTCAAGCGTTGATGGCTGCTGGCATGACCAATGACGCCGATGTCTCGCAGTGGACACAATGGGCGAAGACGGTCCTGTTGGCGCTTGACCCAGACGCCATCAACACCAAAGCTCCCATTAGTGACCAGCTTGACGATTTCCTTGATGTTATTCGGAAGATGATGAACGACATCAAAGTCTCGGTGAAAGAAACGATTCGGAACGTAGACGAGTTCCAAAACTCGTTTCAGTATTCCTCTCCAGCACGAGCGATGCCAACGCCGCCCGATTGGTCTACGCTCGACGTTAAGGGCATTTCTCCGAAGAATGTGTCGGAAGAGACTGCGCCAATGGAGGAATCATGGAGCAAGCCATCGCTTGGTGACTTCTCGGATAAGCCGTGGGGCGACCTGTCATCTGGAGAGCGTCGCAAGATTGCTGGACACTTCGCATGGGCAACGGCGGCTGCACCAGACACGTTTGGTGATATGAAGCTCCCGCATCATCGCGCCAGTGATGGGTATGTTGTGTGGCGCGGTGTGGTTGCTGCGTCTGGTCGTCTTGACCAAACAGACTTTCCATCTGATGACATGGGCGCAGTCAAGAAACATTTGGCGGCCCACTTCCGTGAGTTCGATCGGGAAGCGCCGTGGGAACGAGACGCTAGCGGCTGGTCAGCCTTTGTCAAAGCTCGCAATAGGCGAACGCTCAAGCGTGGCGAGCCGTTGCACGACAACGACATTGCCAGCTTGCTGGATGACTACGGGTTTGAGGATGAGGCGATTGTCATGGTGTTACCACCAGCAAACGCTATACAGTCCGCTTCAAACGAGGATGAGCTAGTTAAGGCTTCGGACAATGCGTCAGGTGAGGTCTTGGACTCTATTCTTGAATCCGTTAAACTTGTCCATGAGCAAGTCCAACACTTGAGCGATCGGGTTGAGTCGCAGGAAGCGCAATCCGGCGAGATGGTTTTGGAAATGGACGACGCTGGTGGCTTCATGGTAATGGATCACTCAGAGGAACGTGCTGTAGCCGACGACCTGTCGGTCGATGTGAATCCGGCTGACTTGTCGCATGCCTTGCGCGATGCAATGCACGAAACAGTGAGCGCGGTCGTGGGCGCGGAAATCCGGTCTGCGGTTAATGCAATGCGTGGTCGTCTCGACTGAAGCGGACTGTTAGGAGAACATCACATGAGTAAAGGGATGACGAGGGAACAACTCGCAGACTTCGTGAAGGAAACTTCTGTCCCGTTGATCAAGGATCAGCTTGGCAGCGAGATTTCACAGGTTGTGCGTGAGAACGTAGAAAAGATGGCGTCGGACCCAAACGGTCCGTGGGCAAGCAAGTGGTCTGATCGCTTGGTTGAACAGAAAGCGTCAACACCAACACGCGAGAAGGGTGCGGCGTTTGGTCGCGTCGTTCGTGCGATGGCCGCAGCCAAGATGAACAAGATGGGGTCGGAAGGCACTGTCGAGGTTCTTCGGGGTTGGGGCGATACCGATCTAGCGGATGCGCTGGCGGACGCTCGTTCCAAAGCGTTGGCCGCTGGTGATGCGACTGCTGGTGGCTTCCTCGTGCCGACACAGTTCAGCAACGAGGTCATCGAACTCTTGCGTGCACAGTCTGTCGTGAGACGACTTGGCGCGAGAACGGTGCAGATGCCAACCGGTACACTGAAGTATCCGAAGATCGCCACTGGCGCATCGGCGGCCTACATCGGTGAGAACGTCAACATCGGTAAGTCAGAAGAGACGTTCGGTCAACTGACACTAACGTTCAAGAAGCTGGCAGTCCTCACGCCTATCAGTAACGACTTGCTTCGCTATAGCAGTCCATCGGCTGATGCGATTGTGCGAGACGACCTTGTGTCGTCGATGGCTACCAAGGAGGACTCGACGTTCATCCGTGGTGCTGGCACAGACGCGACTCCGAAGGGTCTGCTGAACTGGTGTGTCGCTGACCAGAAGATTGCGGCGTCGGCTGCATCGCTGGCGAACATCACTGACAATCTTGGTCAGTTGGTCGTCAAGCTCAAGAACGCCGACATCCCGATGATTACACCGGGGTGGATCATGGCACCGAGAACAGAACAAAGCCTTGCCACCATTCAGAACGCGAACGGTGTGTTCGCGTTCCGTGATGAGGTTATCGCTGGCACGTTGTGGGGTTGGCCGATTGGCACCACGACCAACGTGCCAATCACACTCGACACGACTGGCGCGGGAAATGATGACGAGTCAGAAATCTACCTCGTCGATTTCTCGCAAGTCCTGATCGGTGAGTCGCAGAGCCTGCTTGTTGATTCATCGCAGGAAGCGGCGTATCACGATGGGTCGAACGTCCAAGCGGCGTTTAGCCTTGACCAAACTGTTGTGCGGGCAATTGCCGAACACGACCTTGGCATGCGGCATGACAAGGCTGTGGCAATGCTGACCGGCGTAACTTGGGCACCATAGGATGAGCGGCCTGTATAGCGTTTCGCTTGGGTCTGGTGAGTAAAGCGAGGACATCACATGATAACCAGAGACGTAGCACAGATCAGACCAGTCCACGCGGTAGACGTTGAATCTTACGACGCCTCCTGCGGTGGCAATGACGGGACGACTGACAACGAGGTCAAGGGTCGCATCATCGACCGTCTTGGTCTTGGTCGTTCCTATGTATCGGCGTTGCTTCATGCGTATGGATGGGGCGACATTGGCACCAGCACGGCTAGTGGCACCAAGTTCATGACTGTCGGCGCGCGGTTGTTGCATTCCAGCACAACCTGTGCCGATGATTTCGATGAACTGTCCACAGCGGACCGTCCAAGTAATCAGGCGCTGTTCCTGACTGGGAACACAACGTCCACGCTGGCAAGTGGCTTTATGGCGACAAGCACAAGCGTTGGAACGTTTGGTGTGTTCACTGCAACGGCAACAGGTAGTGCTGCTGGTGATGCGTTTGGGTTTTATGACATCACTGGTGCACAGCGGTTTATACAAGCCGCGTTGCTCTGGAATGCGAATGCGTCAAGCTCGGGTGGATCGGTCCTAGAGGCTGGTGTTGATATTGGCTTTGGTGAGGTAGACGTTGTTCCTCACCAGACGACAAGCACCGGCGCTGTGTATGTCACTACCTGCAACGGCTAGGCACAATGACGCATGGCACTGGTAACGTACGAGGTTGTAGGTCGGACTCTGGTTATGAGTACGGGCTTGACCCTGCAAGTGGGTGAACGCTTTGGCCTAGATCCAGATCGTCCGGAACATGCGTCGATAATCCAACGAGGGTGGGTGCGCCAGTGCCCACCCTCTTCGTCTATTACCAAGTCGCTAGAGCACCAACCCAACAAGCAAGTCAGAAAGCGACATACTAGGAGGAAGGGATAGGATGAGCAGTCATCTTACGGCAAAGGAAGCTGAACCCGGGTCGGGTGTCAAGTTTGATCATCCGGCTGAAGCGGATCACAAAGTTACGGTAGTCGACCGAGAGGCTGGCTCGGTAGTCTGTGAGCCGAAGCGAGACAAGGTAGCGATTATTGGCTTTGCCACATCGAGTCGAGACCTTGCGCCGTTCGACGATCCTGACTATGAGATTTGGACGTTGAATCAGTTATACCGCCATGTGCCACGCGCCACGCGCCACTTCGACATTCATTGCAACTGGGATGAGGACAACGTGGAAGGAACTGACCATCGCGGTTGGATTCGAGAGTCCCCGATTCCTGTTTACATGATGGAGGCACACGACGAGTTCCCGAACGCCGTGCGATATCCGATCGACAGGGTGATTGCCGATGCTGGCATTGATTATTTTACGAGCACCGTAGCTTTTGAAGTTGGGCTGGCGATGGTCGAGGGCTTTAAGGAGATATCTCTCTACGGCATCGACCTTATCGTTGGGACTGAATATAGCGTCCAAAAAGCCTGTCTTGAGTTTTGGCTGGGCATGGCCCATGCGCGCGGAATCAACGTTCGCATTCCCGGCGAGTCCGCGCTTCTGAAGCAGGCGTATCGTTATGGCTACGAACGTGAACCAAGCTGGGGACCGCTCCAGATGTCAGAGGTCGTTAGGCGCATCGAATACCTGAGCACCGAACGTAACAAGAAAATGGCGCTAATCAATGCACTGGATGGGGCGCTTGCCGAAGACGAGCGGTGGTACATCAAAAAGATGAACGACCTCACACCGGAGGAACGCATGAAAGCCTTAACCGAACAGCGCGGTGAGGCGATGGCATCGTTAGCTACTATCGACGGAGCCATACAGGAAACAACGTATTGGCGCGACCTGTATACGTTACGTGGTCGCGGCGCAGCCGTTAACTCGATGATCTAAGGCGGGTCATGATATCGGTATGCACCAGCAGTACGGAAAACCAGTTGGCGAGTCTGGGCGATCTAATGGTCATGCTCGGAGCGACGGCGTCATCGTCAGGCATGGATCTGTCGCTGACGCAAGCGTCGGACTGGGCCAGCAGGTATGTGGGCTACGAGCTACGTCGTCAGGTCTACGAGGAGACGGTCGCGAGCTACGGGAGCCAGTATCTGATTGTCAGCCGCACGCCAATCCTGTCGGTGCAGCGATTCTTCGACAGCACCAGCACGGGAGACGCGACCGAGTTTCAGTCGAGCGAGTACCGAGTTGCGGACCCCGAGGCTGGATTTATCGGGCGCGATCAAGGTTTCCGCTGGACCGCTCAGGAGATGTGGAATCTTGGCAAGTACGTGAAGCCCGGAAGCGAACTGCATCCGTGGCTCGTCGTGTATGAGGCGGGGTATCAGTTTCCTGAAACCAGCAGCACGGATGCGAAGTGGGCGACAACCACTACGGCGAACACGCTCCCGCCGACGATTGAACGTGCCGTGTTGTTGAGGGCGGCGGAAATGTATCAGGGATCGTCTGGGGTGAAGTCCATGAAGGTCGGTCCGTTGTCTGTTACGTATTCCAGTGAAGGACAAGACACGCCAGAGGCGTTGTTGCGTCCGTTCTTGCGAGTAACGGTGACCTGATGTTTAACGTCAACGTCTTTGCCCCGCTAATGCGCCAGAGCATAAGTGTCTCTCCGTTCCAAAGCTACGATGCGTACGGCGATGCCAGCTACGGATCGGCGGTGCAGTACGAAGCAGCGGTCGTTGGGAAGTCAGAAAAGGTGCTCGGTGCTGATGGGCAAGAGGTAGTGAGTCGCCAGACCGTGTATCTCAAGTCCGACGCGCCATTGCGACCTGAAGACCAAATCACGTTATCGACTGGCGATGTCGGATCGACCGAGAGTTATGCTATCAACCCAACAATTATTTCTATTGGCCGTTTTCCCTTTGGTGGAACGCAGGGCTGCACGGTAGTTTACCTGAAGTAAAAACATGGCTAACACACTAACCATTCGGGTGTCCTCTGGGTCAATCGACCGACTCGATGCTCTCTGTAAATCCAGCGGGCTGACTCGCGGCGATGCCCTGTCGTGGATTCTTGAAGAAACAGGTCGACCGTCTATTCCAAAGCGAGGCAAGGCCAGTCGTTCTGAGCCAGTGTCGTTGACGATTTCCGATGCCGCGCACTCGACCCTTAATGCGGTGGTCGCAGCGAATGAGGCAAGCGTAAGCGTGGTTGTGGAGGCGTATCTCGCCAGAGACTACTGATGGCTAAAGCTGGCAAGGTCAAGGTCACTGTCGTTAACAGTCTCAAGACGGGACTTCAGGCACTCGCAACCAAGGTGCCTGTGTTCGCGGCGCAGGCCTTGAACGAGGAAGCCGAAGAAACGATGCGCGTCTCCAAGCTCATCACGCCAGTGTCTCACGAGGAAGGCAAGCCGGGTGGTCGGTTGAGACGCAGTGGTCGGGTGCAACATGCGACGTTTAAGCACTTGGTAGCACGTTTGACGTTTGGAACAGATTACGCAATATACGTCCATGAAATTCCAGCGCCTCCAGAGAAATCGTCGCCGGGTGGACGTTCGGCAACGCATGAACAGCCGACCAGTTGGAAGTTTTTGGAGATTCCAATCAACCATCGCGCCAAGACGTTTGACGCACGTATCGGTGCGACTATTTATGCCAAGATTGCGAAGGCCAAGTTGGGGAAGGGATAGGACATGTTGCTGGATGACATCTCCGATCTCCTCTCGACTGGCGGGGTAACGACCTCAATCTATAAAGGCTTTATGCCAGAGCAACCGAACGAGGCGTTTATCCTGACGGAGACAGGAGGACGTGGGCCTATACATGCGATGGCATCTGGCCCGGGCGAAGCAAAGCTGGAGATAGCGGGACTGCAGGTGATTCGTCGGTCTCCGAGTTACCAGACCGCGCGTGACGGTATGCAGACGGTAATGGATTTACTGGACGGCTTGACCGAAAGGACTATCAACTCCACGCGATACTCCTACGTCGAAGCGCAACAAACGCCGATGTCTCTCGGTCGAGATAAATCGGAACGTTCCATGCTGTCGGTAAACTTCCTTGCGTGGAAGGATCTTTCAACGGGGTGATACATGGCGACAGTAATTTATACCGATGCGAAATTCTTCCTCGGTGGATTCAATTTAAGCGCAGACCATAACGAGATCGGTTTGGACTACTCGTCGGAAACTCTTGATGTCACCACGATGGGAGACTCGACGAGAATACGGACTGGCGGACTGGATACTGCCACTGTTAATGGCAATGGATTTTGGAACGGTGGCGCAGGGAACGCGGACGATGCGTTGTTTGGTCTTGTCGGAGAGGATCAAAAAGTCCTAACGTTGTTTCCTGATGGCATCGTGGAAGGAACGGACACGCTTAAGGGCTATGCAATGAAGTCCGTGCTGGCGTCTTACAACATCGGCAATACCGTCGGCGACATGATGACGTTCTCCATTACAGCCGAGAGCGCAGGCACCGACTAAGGGAGAGACATATGGCGATCATTAGATCGGTGCCGCTAAAGGATGCGACAACTACGGCGATGACCTCATGCGGCGTGGGTACGGCCTACGACGTTGGGGCAGTTACGGCAGGCGAAAAACTCTATGGTGGCCTACACATCCTGTCGTCTTCGACAGGTGCGCTAGTGGTTAGGATTCAAGGCTCATCGTCTAGTGGATTTGGTGCTGGTAAGTTTACGAGCCATATTGCGTTTACCAGTCAGACATCCCTCGGTGCACAGTGGGCAAACCCGCTAAGCACCTCGACGATTACATCGACCGATAGGCAGTTCTGGCGAGCGGAGTGGGGCATGACAACGAGCGGAGAGAGTTACAAGTTCCTGCCGTGGATGGGTATCCAATAACGAGGTAAAGACGATGGCAACACTGGTATACACAAACGCATTCATTCAGATCAACGCGGTTGACCTCTCGGCGCACGCCTCTGAGGTTAGTCTGAACTACGCTTCGGAAATGCAGGACGAGACAGCGATGGGCGATTCGACCCGAGTTAGGAAAGGCGGGTTGAAGGATTGGTCTGTTGACGTAACGTGGCATCAGGACTTTGCTGCTGGTGCCGTCGACGCGACCTTGTTCTCGCTGGTCGGAACGACCGTGTGCATGGAGATGCGACCGCAGAACATTTGCTCCACTGCGATCAATCCCATCTTCAGCGGCATCGGTGTCATTGAGTCCTACAACCCGATGGGTGGATCTGTTGGTGCGCTGCTCGATGCGCCAACCACGATTCAGTCAGCGGGGGATCTGTCGCGGGCGACGGCGGCTACCTAGTGAAAGCCACCGGACATACCGGTGAGCTTCGCTTCAAGTATCAGGTTGCTGTACGTCTCGGCGCGTGGACTGTTGAGCCGGTGGTCGGCACGTCCGGCCACCGGTTTCGTTTATCAGCGGAGGTCGTGGAGGATAGAGATCCGTGGACGCAGCGTCGTCCGTTGGATTTGTATCTGGCCTTCGGTGGTTCGATGTGGGTCTGGCACAAAGTGGACCCAGACGATATCGTCTCTGTCATCGACCTAGAACTACACGGAACACCCACCATCTTACAGAGGAGTAACTAATGGGAAATCCTTGGTCAGTAGAACCAGAAGAGGAACAGATCGAATTGGTGTGGACAGACGGCAGTATCGAGCGTCCGTTCTGGATCATGGTCAAGAAACGTCTGACCATCGGCGAGAGTCGCAAGATGCTGAAGTCCATCAGCAAGGTCCACAGCAAATTAAAGGGTCAAGGTCGTGAAGCGGAAGCGCCTGAAGCGCAGTTCGACTGGACCGAGTATTCGTTCGCCAGAGCGATGACCTACATGATTGATTGGTCGCTGGCTGACGATAAAGGCAACAAGATGCAACTCAACCGCGCCAACATCGAATCGTTGAACCAAGAGGTGTTCGACATCATCGACAAGGCGATTGATCAACACGATACGAATGTGGCGAGTCGTGAATCAAAAAAAACCAGCGCTGGTGGAACGACGCCCAAGCAGACATCAGCGTGATGAAACGAATGGGTTGGTCGTGGCCGGAATACTGTGCGCTTCCGGTCACGTACCTGCCGCCGCTGATTGAATACATCAAGCGGTGCGACAACGAACAACGTCGGGCGAACAAAGCGAGGCGACGGTAAAGGACTATGGCTGAAGTAGGCAGAATACAAGCCATCATCGAACTAAAGAATCGGATGTCCGGCCAATTGAAAAAGGCCATGAAGGACACCGAGACGTTTCAGTCGAAGATGGACAAGATGGGTCAAACGGCGACCCGTGTTGGCGGTGCGATGGCCGCAGGTATCACTGCACCCTTGGCTCTCATGGCCACGCAGTCCATTAAGACCTTTTCGACATTTGAAAAAGAGATGTCCGGTGTGGCCGCTGTGACCGGCGCGACTGGTGAGGACTTCGGCAAATTAGAAGGACTCGCTAAGAAGATGGGTGAAACCACTATATTTACAGCCTCGCAGTCGGCCGAGGCAATGCGGGCCTTTGGGCTTGCTGGTTTCGAGACAGACGAGATCATATCGGCACTGGGTCCCACGCTGAACCTTGCCGCGGCAGGGTCAATGTCGATGGGTGCAGCGGCAGACATCGCCGCGAAGGTCACGAAAGGCTACGGCATAGAAGCCGAAGGCACCGCTGCTGCAATGGACGTCTTGACTAAAGCGTTCACGACAGCGAACACCGATCTTGGCGAACTGTCTCAGGCATTCAGAATGGTCGGGCCTGTCGCCAAGACGGTCGGAATGTCGTTTGAGAATACAACGGCATCGTTGCAAATTATGGCGAACGCTGGCTTGACGTCCGGCATGGCAGGTCGTCAACTTCGCCGTGCGCTGTTGAATTTAGTCAAGCCGTCAAGTGAAGCGCAAAAACAACTCGACAAGTTAGGCGTCGTGACCAATACGGCCGAAGGTCGGATGCGACCGTTCGATCAGATTGTCAGTGAACTTGAACCGCATCTCGCAAACACGGCGGCGATGACCGAAATCTTCGGCACCATATCGATGCCAGCAATGGTGGAGATCATAGGAGCAGGATCAGATGAACTAAAAAGGATGACGAAAGAGTTAGAAGGAGCGGGAGGCACCGGACAGCGTATTGCGGACGTTATGGTCGACAACGTGGCTGGTTCGTTCACGTTGATGCAGAGTGCGGTCGAAGGTGTCTGGCTAGCGATCGGGAAACAGTTGGAACCAATCTTGAGACAGTTGTTGAAGGTTGGGACTACTGTGTTTCAGTTCATCAGCGGACGACTGGTGCCAGCGTTTGGGAAACTTAGTCCCACTCTCAAAATTATCGTCACGGCGTTAGCTGCCGTCGTTTCCGCAGCTGGCCCACTCATCCTTGCGTTTGGCTTGCTTGCGCCAGCGATACCAGCGATGACCGCCGCCCTCGCAGCGTTGGCTGGTGCGTTTAGTTTCCCCGTTGTGGCGATTGGCTCGTTGGTCGCTATCATCGGCACATGGATAGCCAGAAGCGAGATGGCACGAGGACTGATCCTGAGTCTTGGGAAGTTCTTAATGGGTCTCGGGCGAATAGCCATCGTGGCTGGTGTCGCTATCGTAGATGGCATCGTTAAAGCCCTTACATTATTGCTTGATGGGATTGGGTGGTTGATCAAAAAGATCCCCGGCGTTGAAGCAGCCATTAAAGGCCTGACTGGATGGTTGGGCAATTCTGGCGATGCCATGATGGATTTTGGGATCGAGACAGAAGAAGCGGCAGAGGTCGCCGAGGATGTTGCACCGATTGTCGATGGCATGAACCTGTCGATGGAGGACTTGGCCGGAACGCTCGACAACGACTTGAATCCTGCGACCGAAGAGACGCTTGAAAATTGGGAAAAGATTGCGAAGTCATGGCGAGAAGGTGCGATTCCTGAAGCGAAGGATATGGTTCGGGCGCTGGCGTCTCTTGGTGGTGTCACCAAGCTCACGACCGATGAACAAAAAGCCTTGAACGACACACTCGGTCTGGCGATGACGAAGTACGACGCACTGGGTAAAGCGGTGCCGCAAGACATCATGGACACGTGGCTTGCCACGTTGGACATGAGCTAACTGGAGCTGGACTTCGGTGCGGCGTGGAGTGTCGGTACAGCGTTAGAAGCGCCGACGTGGGATCAGTTGCCGTCGCACGTCACAGACGGGTGGATGCAACTGGGTAAAGGCTTGGTGAAGCTGGTCGAAGAAGGTGCCGTGCAAGGCGTGGGTGCTGGCGGTGTCATCGGCGGGATGTTACGACAGCCGCCACCGTGGTCAGACATTCGGGAGCAGTACTACACGACCGGTCAGATGATGGCCGACAACGTCAAGGTAGGATTCGCGGCAAGTGTGGCTTCCATTCCAATGCACATCATCGACGCATTCAAAGGTGGTGGCGGCATTAGTGGTGGGCTAAAAGCGATAGGCGCACAGTTCGGATCGCAGCTTGGTGGAGACATTGGATCAGCTATCGGTGCGTCGATGGCGATTGACGACACAGGCAAAGCCAAGGGCGGCATCATTGGATCAATCGCTGGCATGATGGGTCCGATCGGTGCGGCGATTGGTGCGCTGGCTGGACCGATGATCGGCGGCATTATCAAAATGTTCAAAGCCCCAACGACACAACAACGCATCAAAAAAGTTGGCGAGTCGTGGGGACAGTCACTCAGTAATGGACTGTCGGAGAAGATTGCGAAGACGGCTGACCAGTGGGGCGTGTCGGACTGGGGTGCAATGATGACCCACTTGTCCGAGGTGTTTGAAGATGCCGGTGGTGTGATTGAGTTCGGGATGTCTCGTGCCATTGAGAAGACACGCGACCTCTTTAGTGCAGTGGAGATGGGTGTCCTGTCGACAGACAAAGCGTCCAAGTCGTTTGGTAGTTCGTTTCGCATGATCGCTGACGAGATAGTGGCGTCGAATGAGATAGCAGGTCGGTCGTTCCTTGAACTGCTGGAACTTCAGAAGCGATTTGGGTTTGAGTCTGCCGAGGTGCTGGAGTTCATGCGTGAACAAGGCGACCGTGTGTTCACCGGTCTTGCCGCGATGATCAAGCCACTGGCGAATGAGACAACAGCGCTGACCACCGCATTCAATGAGAACGCCACGGCTATCGAAAAGAATGATGAGGAGGTTGCGAGACTACGCGAACACCTTGCAGGGGTAGAAGTAGGCACCGACAAGTGGACAGAAGCCAACGACGCCCTGAATGTCGCACTAGACGAAGGCGTAAGACTTGGTGGTGCTTATAACGATCTGATTGGACAACAGACAGGACTGGCATCAGCGAACAAGGATGAGTTAGAAGCATTTGGATTGATTGCTGTCGGTGCGTTTGGAACAGCGGTTGAGGCCGGTCTAGGTTTTGTTGAGGCGGCACGGTTAGCTGGACCTGCGATCAGTGCTATCAGCGCATCCTTTGAAGCACTCGGCATGACCAGTGACAACGTGGCGTTCCAGCACCTTGAACGATGGAACAAGCTAATCACACAGAACGAAGACCTAGTCAATGCGGTTGACGCCTTCGATGACGTGCTGCTTGGGTTGTCGGTTACTGGAGGGCTGACCGAAGAAGCCCTCGTGACTATGGGATCGTTGGCCGGTGATCAGTTTGATCGACTCATTGCCGCTGGGTTCAAGGAGAACGAAGCACTGTTGATGATGGCTCCAAACATCTTCGCGCTCGAAGAGGCGTATCGGAAGATGGGTATCCCCATTGATGAGGACACGCAGAAATTGATCGACATGGCGATTGCCAATGGTGCAGTCAGGCCAGAGGAACAGGTTGACGGCTGGGAGTTGGTCACTGGCGCAATCCAACAGTTGTCTCTTGACCTTCAAGCGCTTATTACCAAGATTATGGGAGTGCCTGACGCCACGGTCGATGTTGTCTATAACGACCCCGGACACACGCCAAACATTCCGAGACACATGACCGTGGATGTGGACTACCACGGCTCACAAAGCGGCGAACATGGCGCTGGCGTGGGAGGGGCGCGAGACTTCCAGCATGGTGGTGTCGGTAACTTCGGTAGCGGCACGCTGGCGATGCTGCATGGACACGAAGCAATCATTCCGCTCGCTGATGGTGCCGTGCCGGTGGACATCACTGGTGAGGGAGACAGTACCGAGGTGCTTGACGAACTCAGGGCGGTCAGAGAAGAACTGGAACTCCTGCCGGTGCATCTCCGTGACGCAATGTTGACGAGTCAGTAACGATGCCAACTGTTACTCCAACGGTCACGCTTAATGCCTATTTTTCTGGCACTGGGTCAGCGTCTACGGACATCACGGCTGACGTTGTTCTAGGCGCACAACCATTGCGTGGTAAGTACGGCATTTCTGGGACAGGTCCCACTGCACGAGTCGGTCGTACTGGGACGATGACCTTTGCCATGAACAACAGCGCCTCCAACTCTGGAGGCGTGCAAGGCTACTACAGTCCCGGCCACACCAATGCGAGAACGACTGGCACCGTCGGATGGAATCTGGGTTTGATTCTCTCGGTCACGTTTAGCTACGGCGGCACCAACTACATTAAATTTATCGGGACGCTGACAGAGGTGAAGCCTGATGCTGGACAGTATCGACGACAGACCGTGAAGTGCGTCGTCCTCGATTGGATGGATGAGGCTGCACGATCTAAATTAAAGGCGTTGCCAGTGCAGACCGGTCAACGCTCTGACCAGTTGGTCACAACGTTGGTGACGAACTCGGTCGGTCGTCAGCCGATTGCGACGGACTACGACACGGGACGGTCGACGTTTGCCTACAGTCTGGACAACCTGACGGACAACCAGACCACGGTCCTAAGAGCGTTGAACGATGTCGTGATGTCCGAGATGGGATACCTCTACATTCGTGGCACGACTGATGCGGCGAGCGCGAAGGGTGGGAAGCTGACGTTTGAGAACCGCACGGCGCGGCTGGCGTATGGCGCATCCAGTCATACGTTCGACAACAACATGGTCACGCTGAAGGCACAACAGTCACGCAAGGACATCATCAATCACACCTATGTCGTCGTGCATCCGCGAACACTCGACACGGCGGCAAGCGTGTTGTGGGAACTAACGAGTACTGAGGTCGTGCCAAGCGTGGACGCTGGCGAGACGACCACGATCATTGCGGAGTTCACCGACAGGATCATCACTGGCGTGAACTTCGGCGCGTCCACATCAACGACCGCACGAGGTGTGCAGATTGCCACAACCAATCTGACGACGCCCGTGTCAGGCACGGACTGGATAGCGAACAGTGCTTCAGACGGAAGCGGCAGCGTGCTCACGTCGGACGTGGCCGTCACTGTCACCACGACTGCTGCCAACACCGCGACGTTGCAGATCGTCAACAGCGGTGCGACGAAAGCCTATCTGACCACGCTACAGGTGCGCGGCATTGCGATCAAAGACCAGACGCCGACGACCGTGGATGACTCGGACGCCTCGTCGATTACTAAATACGGCGAGCAGGATATCCGCATCAACATGCCGTATGAGTCGGACCCAGAACTCGCACTGGAAATTGCGAAGTGGCAGAACGAAGCGACGAACAGCGCACGGTTCGTGGTGAAGTCGATGGAGATTGCGGCGAACTCCAATGCCACGCTGATGGAACAGGCGTTGCTCAGGGAACCGGGCGACAAGATCGGCATCGATGAAACGATGACCGGTCTGGATAACGACGAGGCATGGCACGTCGGCACGGTGGGTGAGAGTGAACTTGGCGAGACAACGTATTTAGACTTTGATCCAAGCGCTGGCGACTTCTTTATCCAAGGTGTCAGTTTCTCGTTGTCGCGTGGAAACATTTTGCGAGTGCAGTGGAACCTTAAACCGGCTGACCAGAGCGGTGCGTGGATTCTTGGTGTCGATGGTGCATCAGAGTTAGGCGAGACAACGGTTCTCGCATGGGACATTTAGGAGTCGATCATGGCCTATTCAGATCCTCGAACGTGGGTAACTGGCGAACTCGTGACTGCGGCATTGATGAACGCCCAGCTACGGGACAATCTCGACGCGGTTATCGAAGGGACAACCGGCGCGTATGTGAACGCCGTAGTCGGACCACATGCCATCGGTGGTAGCACGGTCGACTATGTGCGACTTGGCCTAACTGGGGCGTTCACGTCTGGTGGTGCCAGCACCGTGGCGTTCGGACTCTATACGTCGGGGGTTTTGACCGGTCACAGTGGAGACTCAGCCGCTATCGCTGGCATCAAGGCCAACAATTCGATTGTCACGGCTGGCAATTGCACGACCATCGCGCAGTTATGGGTCAGCGAACCACAAATTACGGTTGGTGCTGGTGCAGTCACGAACGCGGCCACCGTCTACATTGAAGGGGCGGCGAACGAAGCGACGAACGACTATGCGTTGTGGGTCGATGATGGTGCTACCAAGCTGGACTCTACACTGGCTGTGGGCGGAAAGGCGACTCTTTCAGACGAACTTGAAGTCACGGGTCATACGTTCCTGAGCGGGACGGTGTCAATCGGATATCTGAATAGTGGCCTCAATAAAGTATTAATCGGCGGCCCCTATACCAGCCCCGGCACATCCACCTATGCACAAGTCGTAGGGATGTCAAACGCACTCACGGCTGTGACAGGTGATACGGCGTGGGCGGTTGGGATAAACATCGGCCCATCGATTACGACACAAGACTCAGAAACGATAGCAGATGTGGCCTCAGTAGTGATAGACGAACCGGACATCACCAAAGGCGCTAGTGGTGCGGCGGTCACCCGTGCGAGCACGCTATGGATTCGCAATGCCCCAACTGAGGGGGTGAAAAATTATGCCTTGTACGTAGCGGGCGGTGAGTCTCAATTCAACGGCCAGGTAAATGCTGAGCGATATTACACCGCCGTGTCGACGGCGATCTCGACTGACGGTACGACAAACTTGTATGCGAGCGCCGGGGCATCTGGGTCTGGCGGAGGCCTGATAGCCATGCGTGACGGCTACGGGCGCTTCGGGCTTTTCTGGTACGGCTCGTACGACACCCTGACTAAGCTGGCGGGGAACTCCGTGTACTCTGCCACGAAAGACAACGCCTCGACGATCAACATCTATTACGAGAGCGGGAACATCGTGTATCAAAATAAAACCGCAATCGCCTCGTTATCCGTCCATTACACAAGGATTTTGGACTGACGGACACGCCAAAGGAGACTTAGTATGCGACATTATTATGACTTTTCCATTGGCGGACAGGGGATGAAATGGCTACGTATCTGCCACCCTGTCCTGCAGGACACTCACACGCTAAATTATTTTGCGACAGAAGGACCGCGAGCGGATTTGATTTTTCGCGGGGCTGTGGATTTAGTTGCAGGGACCGCGACGGTGGACATCGATGCGGTGAGCCTCCAAACAGCTGGCACCTTTGTCGCACTCACACGCGACCCGCAAATCTGGATACAAAACGACACGGGTTGGAGTGCCGTGAAGGGCAGTATTAGCGGGAACACCCTCACGATTACCTGTCAGGATGTGACCTCGACAGACACTGTGCATTGGCTCGTCGTCGCTGACCGCTATGACGACCACATGCAACCACCGCGCATGGAGATTGACGAGGCGACCGGTCGGCCATTGGTGGAACGACTCCAGCCTGATGATGTGAGCGACCATGACCCAGAGGAGGATGATGATGGCGAATGAGCAGCAACCAGCAGATGGACTTCCGCAGATCAGCATCGACGACCTGTTGAAGATGATCGGCGACAGAGACGTGACGATTCAACGGCAAGGATTACTGATCGCACAACAGCACGCACGACTGGCAGAATTGGACAAGGGCAACGGCAAGGCCAGTGACGTGACCGCAACGGCGTTCGATACCAGCACACTGACCGGTGTGGCGCAGTGACTCGTGTGCTCGCGATCCTGCGATGGCTGGTGTCTGTGCTTGGAGGGAAGGGTGCGGCGAGTCTCCCGGTGACGACTGACCCGTCACCGTCGACAGACTCCTGCCCTGTCGTCGCTGTGCCCGACCCTCCCTCTCTCCCTGACCCAACACCGACACCAGAACCACCACCAGACCCGCCTGTTGTCGCTGTACGCCACGATCTACCAGTGCTGTGTGTGCAACATCACTCGCCGTTCTTTCACACGCCTGACGGTGCTGTGGTCGACTACCGAGAATCAACAGCGATGGGTCTGTACCGTCTTTGGCTAGACGATGACCGCACACGAGTTGATGCCTTGCTGTCGTATTTCAAGCGTCGGAAGATCAACGCGATCCGACCGCTGTTCAACCTGACCTCGACGTACTGGATGGACAAAGGTCGACAGAACTCGCACGTGGATGACGGTGATCATTTCTGGGGGCAGTTGGTGGGGTTCATCAATCACTGCGCCTCGTTTGGTATCTATACCAGATGCTGTCTGTTCGGTGGCATTGAACGATTCGTCGGACGCGAACTGGACTGGACGAGACGACCGGACGTTGTTAGTCGCCATCCTGATGTCATCGCCAAGATGCACGCCTATACCGAGCAGTTCGTTGGGACAACCCGCGACCTACCGTCGGTGCTGTATGAGGTGGCGAATGAACCAAGCCAAATTGGATTTGGCTACGACAGTGATGTGGTGAAAGCACTAGGGAAGCGTATCAAGACGTTGGCACCGAACCGCTTGATGAATTTTGGCGCAGCCTGTGATGAGGACAACACCTTTTACTGCGACCAGCCAGCCGACTTCTTCGACGAGCATCTTAGGAGAATGCGGGACTGGGATTATCTGGCGTCGTGCAAGCGACTCATTGAACACACGGCTGTCGACTACGCGACAAATCGCATGCCGTTTATCAGTGGCGAGTGGATGAATCTTGGCAACATCACCAGAGCGGGAGGCCGACTGGCTGACGGGACACCCAGTACCGCAACAGCGTTCTGTTCCGCTGCGATGCTGAGACTCAAGCGGTCGATTCCGACGTTCCATGCACATGGGCTGTTGTCGTGTGACGTACCAGATGGTGCGACTGATGAGGCGCTGGTCGCATGGTCGCGTGCGCTTGATCTGATTCCGATGACGTTTCCCGGTCGTGGCATCAACGGTCACTGGACACAGTCGCCGTTCGACAAGGACATCTTTCCGCGCACGGACGAAGGCACAGACGCATGGTATGGACCAGTAAGAATCTTCGGACTTGATGGGGATGAAGGCTACATCGGTGTCTCGATACGCGAACCAAAGGACTACAACCTTGTCGGCGACAAGCGACCGATTCAGACGCTGCATCTGGAACAATGGGGTGAGTGGCAGAGCCGGATCATGAAAGCATGACCAGCGATGGTATTACATGGCGCTTTCCCATGCGATCCTGTCGGGTTTATGACGCGGACACGCTGATGGAGATGGCTCTCGACCTCGGGTTCGGTGTGTCTATCGTTGTAACTGGTCGACTGTTTGGAATCAATGCGCCTGAGGTGCGGGGAACGCAACGGGCGCGAGGCGTTAAGGCGCGTGACTGGTTACAGGCAAGATTGGACATCGCTAAAACCATCATCGTGGAAACGCAACCTTCGGACGACAGACAAGTGGGCAAGTATGGACGGTGGCTCGTAACCATCTGGGCAGACAACGAAAACATAAACGAAGCATTGGTGAGACATGGGTATGCCAGAGCAGCCAACTATTAAGTACATGCAGAAAAAGGTGGTCGTCAGGAATCTGCAGGAGCTGGCTGACTTGCTGGACTTGCCTGAACCTAAACGCACACCTGTAAACCCTGCAACGGTTGCATCGGCTCAGATAGGAATGTTTGAGGATGTCGACAACGAACGGAGACTGGACAGAGATGAAACGGTTGGTACTCGCCAGAATGGACGAGTATCAACACAAGCTAGAGGGTCTCGACGACAAGGTGGCCGAGATCAATACTCGACTGGCGGTGCTGGCTGATCGGGAGATACGCGAATTGGCGATGGCGAAGTCGACGTCCATGAAAGTCGCGGCGACGATCGGCACGGTCGTGTCGGCGGTTGTTGCTGGACTGGTTGGAGTCTTCGGCGCAGGAGAATGACATGCCTGAAATGGTGACAGTGGTTTCAAGCGGCGTGATGGTTGTGGCAGTGTTCATCGTGTGTGGGTTTGCGTGGCTGCATGTTGAGGCACAAGAGCGTGTGCCCATCTTGCGTTGTTTCCACGGCGGCGAGGTTGTGGTGTCTGTCCCAATACCAGCACCGCCAGACTTCCGTGTCCAGATGTCTGCCGGATCAGTCACGTCGGCAGAGTGGACATTGGCAAACGGTCAGAGACAAGTGCTCGCCTCGACTGCGCCGTGTGTCTATCTGGTCACGTCTCCAGTGCCGGGATCAACGGGAGCAGGAAACGAGTGACGGTTGACGACATCCTTGAGGCAGTACTGGACCGTGAAGGATGGCCAGAGTATACCGAGCACCCCAACGACAGGGGTGGTCCCACGAAAGGTGGCATCACACTTCGGACATTGGAGTCATGGCGTCAGCGGCGATGCACCCGTGCGGAGCTCAAGAGGTTAAGCAAGGGTGAAGCCCTATCGATTTTAACCAGACGGTATGTCGAGACGAACGGCATACACACACTCTCGGACCTTGACCTTCGGACGCAGGTCATTGATAACTCGGTGCTCTCCGGTCCGGTGTTGTCCGTGAAGGATTTACAAAAGGTGTTAAGCGTTTCGGTCGATGGCATCATCGGGCCAAAGACGTTGGCAGCCGTTGAGAAGGTCACGCCTGTGATAGCAAGTCGGCAGTTGGCCGTTGAGCGTTCGCTCCGTTTGGCACGGCACGTTTCCAAGCACCCAGACCAAGTTGTGTTCCTTGTTGGCTGGCTTCGCCGTTGCCTGTCCTTTGTTACCTAACCTAACCGACACCTACCCAACCATTCCCTTCCCGTTCCCAACCAAAACCTAAACGCCTAAGACGTTCCTGACCAGAGACTCGGGCCAACGTTCCACAGGCTCTCGACCATCCGTTTTTGTCGGGTCAAGACAGACGCATGCCCCAACTTTTTTGGTGCCCCTTCATATCGTCAACGTTTACAGGGGTGTTTTCGACCAGATAATTCTCGCCCTCCCTGTTCAGCGTATGAGAAAAGATGGGATAATTATGTTGTTGTTGTTGTTTGAAACCAACAGCAAACGAGAGTTCTTTAACAACTGAATAACGTTTCATCTCTGGGGCGCGAGCTTCGCAGCCACGACCGACTCAGAGTAGCGGGGCGACAGCCTTCGAAAGCGGGACCCGCGCTAACGTTCTAAATGTCAGCAGTTCGGTGGCAGCGAAGATCTCTGTCCCTGCCCCGCAGTTGAACGACAACTCGCCTCGGCTCTTGTCGACCTCGACACTGCCCTAACGCTGGGTCGCTCCCTGACAGGATGCACCTACGCCACAAAGCAGAAACGCGGAACGCACAACATGTTGGTAACTCCAACGAACTGCTGGCGAGTCTAAGCCGGAGGACAATAAACGTCTGGCAAACATAGCAAGTTGGCAACCTCGCCACACGAGGTTCATCAGTAGCGAAACAGCAAGGTGAAAGCTAACGTCCCGGCCCCGTCCGAGGAAGAACAGACTCGGGCGACCGGCGACCCTCGTTGCTTGCGTTCCATCATTCTTATAGTGCGATACGCGCCAAGCGGTTCATGCACTAGAGCGAGGATGACTGGAACGGGCAACGTTGAGACTGAGGAACCCACGATGGACTTTGTGCGAAAGCGAGGTAACTGCCCTGACCGAGACAATCGGTCCGGACGCACGGCTGAGGAACTCTAACGAGTGAAGGCAGCGGGGGCACCCCACCGGGGGGCGAGAGTAAGACCAGCGCGGGCAGTGACACCCACGGCTATGCTCCGAGTGTTGTTCGGGCGTTCCGCTTCTGCGGAGCGTCCTCTAGAACATTCGGCTCTACTCGGAAACATCACCGTTCTTCAAAGGAGAACACAATGAATTGGATCAGACCAAATACCCGACTCGCCATCTATTTAAG